>JAABUT010000234.1_pt1 | contig 102579 bp, 106 predicted proteins | sample 5559281 | NCBI WGS metagenome assembly JAABUT01 (sample SAMN10711880, study PRJNA513359) | rock metagenome | isolation source: Antarctica rocks | place: Antarctica: Victoria Land, Ricker Hills nord | collected 2016-01-04 | reverse complement strand
CTTACATCAACCCACCACCCCCCTCCCCCCCTCCCCCCCTCCCCCCATCTAGCCAGCAACAACTCCCCTCCCCTCCCCTCCCCTCCCCTCCCCATCTCTCTCCCCGCTCCCGCAGAGCAAAAACAGTTTTCCATCAACCACGGCATCCCATCTATCGCGCGATCTTCGAAATGAGTAGAAACCCCCCGCCCGATGCGTTTTATCGGAAACCGGATGTTTTTTTTACGAAAGAGAAGATATCTTGGGTGGTGAATGAAGGTATACGAGTTAGAGAAGGGGGGGGGGGGGGGGGGTTGGTGTACGGTGGTCGAATCTCTCTTTTTATGGAAAAGTAACAAAGACGGGATGGGAGATGTTGCTGTTTGATTTCGGGTTTCCTTTTTTTTAAAAAAAAAAAAAAAAAGAGATCGAAATGGCGTACTGTATGTGCGTTCATCTGTCGTTCTGTTGGAAAAACGAAAATCCACCTCGATCGACAAGGGGAATGTAAGATTTCCCATCAACCCTGTCCATTTGCGTGGTACTCTAGGAGGGGAGGGAGTAGTAAGTAGTAGTAAGTATGCAGGAATAGCTTTTTTCACAAGGCAAAAAGGCAGATTCGAGGACTTTTTGCGTGGGTTTTCGCCGTCTACATAGGTAGCTTCTGCGCGTCGATAAAAACACCAGCCCCCCCCTAAACGAAAATCTTTCTTATTACTGTACCCGTTTCTTGGTCTCCAGACCGTTCACCCCCTAACGCGAAAAAAACCTTTCCGTGTCTGTGTCTGTGTCTTTTTGCCAAGGCGGGGATTATCTTTCGCCCACACCGACATGTGGGAAAAAAGTGGATATACTGTAGGTGGTTTGAATGTCCTGTGTGTGGGGTGGGGGGTGGATGTGATGGATATGAGAAATGTGTGCTTGGATGGTGCTTTTGCGGGGGGGAGATGGTGGTGGTGAGGGTGTTTCGTCCTGTGGTAGTCGTCTGTAGATCGGTAGATTGGTTGGCTGGCTGGCTGGCTGGTTGGCTGGCTGGCTGCTTGTGGGAAACACTCGCGGTAAAACCCCCGAACCGAAGTTTAGACAAGCGTAGGAGATGTTTGTGTGATGGTTTCGTGGGTACATTGAACTCGTGCGTGGGAGGGCTCTTGATTTCTGGATCTGAGGTTCTTGGCGCTGTTTTGGGAGCGGAGATAGGGGGGTGGGAGGCGGTGGTGCGGGTTGGGGTTGCGTGAGTGGGAGAAGGGGGAGAAGGGGGAGAAGGGGGAGAGGGGGAGGGGGGGGGAGGGGGAGAGTGGTGGTGACCTTAACGCAATGGATCTCTTTTCTTTTCTTTTCTTTTCTTTTCTTGGCGAATAGAAAGGGATGAGCGCAGATGCAAGTCACGAGCTGTCAGACTTTGCAATCTAGTACCAACCCTCACATCTTATACCCACCGCCACCGCGCCCCTCCCCACCCCCCCTCTTCGCAACCCTCCCCCCCTTCACGCCCCCCAAGAAGTCACCAATTACCGCCGGAGCCGGAGCCAGAGCCGCACGCTTCATTCCCTTAAACCCACCTCTCCCCACTTGCCCAAACAGTCCCGCCCTACCCCCTGCGTTGTCGTGCGGCGGCGGCGGCGGTGGCGGCGGCCGTAGTGGCAGTAGCGGTGGTCTACCATAACCAAGATGGTCGATGTTACCATACCCCCCATCTAGAAGCCTCGGCCGCATCTCTCCAAGATTTCTCACATCTGCTGCCAGACCCGGCGGGTGGCGCATAGCATCCTGTCTCGCCCGCGCCAGCTGCTCCTCCCACACCCTCTCCCGCTCCAACCTATACGCCTCCCGCCGCGCCCTCTCAGCCCTCCAGTTCTTGTTCAGCTCCGGCACGCGCAGGCGCTCCTGGCCGACATATCTCAGGAACGGGTGCCCGCCCGGCCCGACGACTTCGCGGCCCTGCGCGTCGTAGACGGGCATTTTCTCGAGATAGTTGCCTTGTGGGACGCCGTGGTAGATGCGGGCGAGGTCGGCGAGGGGCATGTGGCCTTGGAGGCCGCTGAGGAGGGCGATGCAGCCCGGGGGCGGGGCGGAGGCGAGGGGGTTTTGGCGGGTGTTGAGGAGGAGTTGCATTTTGGTGTGGTTGTTGTAGAACCAGTCGGTTTCGCGCAGGACGCGTTGGGCGAAGGTGGGGTTTTCCATGAAGAGGGTTTGTTGGTCGCGGGAGAGTAGCATGCCGTAGTAGATGCCTCCGTTGCGGATCCGGTCCCGGTCGAAGTAGTACTGGACTTCGCTTTTCGTCCTGGCTGCGTGCTCCCGAGTGATTTTGAAAAGCTCGAGTGGGCGAGGTCGAGCGCGAGCGTCTTTCTCGAGGCATTGACGGACGAGATCGACGAGGACCCGCGAGTATGGAAACCACTCGTAAGCCCACGTTTGGTCGAGGTCCAACTGATGCCACTCTTCTGTATGGTAGTGATCTTGGGCAAGCCAGAGGAACTTCATCAATATGCAGCCGAGCGAGAATATGTCCGAACGTGGGCTGACGATGTCGTCCGGGGCCTGATCTGGATCCGAACGTACGTCAACGTCGACCTCTGGGGCGCAGTAGAACTCAGTGCCACCGGACCAGTAGTTGCGTTTGAAACGGCGTACGGAGTCGGTGTTTGTGGGGACACTGTACGACAAGCCGAAATCAGTGACTTTGAGGGTAGGGTAGAATTGAGGATTTGTTGGTTCGGAAAGGAGTACTGAAGACAGATATCAGCGTGTTTGCGATTTTGGAGCTAAGAAGTCCGAGCAGAGTATTTACTGACTATTTGTCGGCTTGAGGTCCCGATGGATGATTTCCTGCCACCCCCGAACGGGTTCATCCTCCGTCGTTCCACGGGCGCAGTAACATATCGCTGTTGCAATGCTGTGAAAGACGTGCCAAAGGAACGCCTCAGGGAATATTAATCTTCCACATCAATTAGCTTGATGATTCGTCATAAAGAAGCCAAAGTCATACTTATGTCTATAATAAAATTTATACAGGCCACGAAAGTCTCCCATCGGACAATACTCTAGAATCATTCTGATAATGTCTTTCTCAGGTAGTGGCGACCACTCATGTATTTTGACCACGTTTGGGCAACCTGCTACGTTGAGCCTCCGAATCAAATGACCCTCGTGGCAGTAATCCTGGTAGAAGACGTCGAATTTAGCGTCCTTACAAGCTACGTATTCGAGGGGCTGTGAATTCCGTCAGTAGACACTTCGCCAAAAGTTAAGGAATCCAAACCCACATGATCGCAATTACCAGTATCACGCTGCCACAAAACAACCGAACCGTAGGTACCCGCACCCAAATCCCTAACCGGTCTCCAAGAGTGAGAATCAACGCCAGGAGCCGGATTGGCATCACCTCTCAAAAGCTTTTGGATGTCTGTGAGGCCGGTCGGGTTGTTGAAATTGTAATCAGCCTCGGTAAGATGATCTCGATACCAGTTCAATGCCTCTTCAAAACCAGGACGCTGCTGTAGCTCGATTCGACGACGAGCCTCGAATCGAGGTGGAAGTAGGGGGCGAAGAGAAGGCAACGGCCGAGAAACTCTGCCCTCCGGGACCTGGCCCATCTGCGGTATTGAAGACCGCTGCCTTGACGCAAGCCTGGGAGGGCCCGCGGGAGGTGGAGGCGGAGGGGGTGGAGGGGATCCCGGCGGAGGAGGGGGGATTGGGCTTCGGTTCATCGGGATCTCCCCAACTTGCGCTTGTGGAGGTAGTCGCTTTGCCGGTCTAGGAGGGACCACAGGAGGTGGGTGGAATGAAGTAGCTTTTGGGTTAAGGGGCGCCATTTATTCGACTTCCGTCTGGCTGTCAAGTCCGCTCCAGCGCCGCGGATTTATAGTGCAATGCTCCAAGAACTCTCAGTTGCTCCGATGCTCCAATGTCTTGTGCCACGCTGGCGCCTCCTGTTCAGCTCCACGTTGGGAAATAGTGGAAACCATTGTGCTCTCAATATTAGCAAAGCAATCATTCATACAGCAAACATAACTTTTCCGCTTGCGCTCGCCAAGAAGGAGCACATGAAAGAAATGCACGAACCTGTTGTTTCGCAATGCGAAATTGCGCCGGAAGCGGAAAGCTTGTGCAGAACTTGAAAAGATTGAGACATGAGAACAATAGGACAAGCAAGTCACTTCACGACGATGGAGTAAGCCAGCTAATATTTTTTTCTGTACTACTGCAAATAATATAATAGAGATGCAATCAATGTAGTTGACGTTTAAGCATTAGAAAGTCGTATCACAAGTACAAGCCAGTGGGTATCTCAAGTAGCATCCTCGTCGCCAACAGATCTTTTCGTCGCTGTTCCTCCACTAGTTCTTTTCTTCTTCGTAGGTCTACTGCTTCCACCCTTAGGTCTGTAAGGTTCATCTTCTCTCTTGCGCTTCGCCTTTACAGGCACATCCAGATTTCCTTCCACTAGGTAGCCTTCTTCATCAAGGATCTCTTGTTCTTGCTTTGGAACAGCACTGATCCGTTTCGAACTTTTCGTGGGATTTGAAGGCTTGGGCGAAGGCTTGGGCGCTTGCTTTGGCGCAGGCTTGTCGGAACTCGACTCATCTTGGAGGAAAACCTGCGGATGATGTTTACGAAGCCAATTGTATACAGACACCGGATTACGAAGCAACGCATCTTTCTCCTTGTCTCTGGCACTGGTCTTGGCCAGTGGTGATGGGAAGATGGGTCCTGAGTCGAGAGGACCATCCCCGAGAGTGATGTCCAAGTTCGATAAGAACTCTTCTTCGTGAACTGGAGAGAGATAGCCTGTCGGTGTATCCTCATCCAAATCCGAAGGAAAATTATCAGGAAGCACAGACTCTAGCGTAGTATGTGGTGTAGCGTCAAGGTGGGCGAGAACTTTAGGCTTGTTCATGATGTCCAATAAAGAACCTTCGATTTGACTGTACGATCTGGGCGAAACCTGGCCAATTCTAAGATCCGCCTTCAGGTCTTCCAATGCTGCGCGCGCCTCGATCGCATCATATGAGCCCCGAGGCGAACAGTCAGGTTCAAGAGCTGGAACGGCAAGCGCGTCGGGTGTGGGCGATCGAAGGTCGTAGCGAACATATGGAGGTATCCGGTTAGATTCGTTGACGTCAAGTAGTAGGTCAAGAAGTTGACTGTCAGGGTGAGTATGAGATCGTCTGCTTAAGGATCGAATCACTGAATATTACTCATTCTGTTCTTGGAGTCGACGGGCAAGCTTCAGTGCCTTCTGCTCTTCGTCGAATAGAGTGTTGCTCTCCCTCATCTTTTCCTTGAACGTATGCTTCATTTTGAGGAATTTCTTCCTGCATCTTGATCAGCTTCAATTTCCAGCTTCCTAACATTGGCAGGCACAATACTTGTAGGACTTGTAGGTTTGTTTGCTGGTGTTTTCTGGAGGTGCAGTGGGAGGCAGGGCATCGTGCCCAGGATCATTGACCGTTGTAAATGACATCTAGACAAAGATCCAAGGCCAGATAGACAGACTGTGTAGACTATGAGATAATGTAACTCTAAGTGTTGTCTTGGGCATTTGTATCGTATGCTAACATTAATGAAATAAATGAGTTAGATCATGGCAGGTATTGCCGGGTGCTGAAACAATAACCGGTCACTGTAGAAAGATGTTGACATGGACAATACAACCATTGGCTCAAGATTCATTGCAAAGCTTGTGCGACGAGAAGAAGTGAAGAGAGAAACCCTTTGATTTGATCAGTCTCTAGCGTCTATACTGATATTGTCGCTCAGTCCAACTTTCTGCACCCTTTAAGAATTCGTGTGAGAAAATAGTTCACCTGATAAGATTCGTCAATTGAGATGTTGAGTTGTATCTACTGCTTTCGCATTATGTCGAATTATTCTTTCATACAACCTCATTCACTTATGTGCACTTCTCACTTGTTTGAGCCGGACAGTATTGGTTTTCTGAGAACAGCTTGGAACATTTATGCAGTACTTGAGTGAGCTGTCTGTTCTTCCCAGCTATGCGGACTTATATACCCGCGTCCGGATGCCGTGACTCCTGTCGGGGGACCCTTGCCAAGATCCATAATGCCCTCCTGCTTGTTCGAATTGCACTGTGCTGATCTTACGCGTTACAGAAAGTTATTCGTCGAGTCATTCAGGTGACCTGATGATACTATGCTGGACTGCCGCTCAATGGAATAATCACTATTAACCCACATGAAGAGGAGCTCTAGTAGCGAGCTCTGCTCTCTGACTGCGCTTCGCTCGGAAATTCCGACTTGGGAAAACTGTCTATGACGGTTGCAGTCCTTATCATAGCGTGGGATGGAAGATTTGAGACTTGAAAACATGCAAAGAGGCAGACCTCTCGATTGCCACTCACCCAATCAATTCTGACAGGTCGCAAGGTTGACAACTGATAACAAGTCCTTCAGAGTACCATTGATCACAAAGTGGAAATCTTGCACTTGACCGCCAGCAAAGGACCAATGCCGCAGGCTCAAGTCCGACTTCATCTCTTGACTTCTGTCTACGAAGATCATGGTGAACCTTGTCTCCTTGAAGTAATTAATGCCGGCTATGATAACCCCTGGGTTTACATCGTCGAACTTAGAATCGAGTGGGGGAGTACAAAGCGTATGTACCGAAACGACCCTATAATTGCCAGAGCAAGCGGGTTCCTCCTGTTGACGGCCTAAAGCATCGCAATCTTTCTGCTTGGAGTAGTGCGGAAACCGTTGTGCGGGATACCAAAGTCGACTATATCGATATGTTTAACATTTGACTCCGATTATGCTGGGTACTCTAGACCAAGAGTCGTTTCAGCTTATCGCTGGCAGTACCTTGGAGTCTGCCATAAGATGCCCCGAGTAATCACTCGTTCGCCTTGGCTCTCACGTGAAATCTGAATGAATTTGCTGAGGCTAAGCCATCGTTCAAGGACTCAATTCCCTTTCTATTCCCCCTCTTCAATTCAATTTCTACTTCAGTTCCGCCTTGGCTTCTATCTTACTACCGTTTTGACATGATGGCGACAGCAATGTCCTCTGACGGTTCTGGAAGTGGGATCGAAAAAGGTACTGGAGAGATTCCAGGAGTGGTTCCACAATACTCATCCTCCAGATACTAAGAAATTCGTGAACAGTATGCTCCGTTTTCCTTACAGACCTAAATTCTTCTCTGAGCCCCATCCACTGATTTCGCCATGAAGAGGTAAATCGGCTTCAGGTCCTATGGCGTCAAATTAGTGAAACTCTGGTTACGAGAGTGTTTGGTGATGGTGATGGACAACATCCCGTTCGGAAATGTGAGCAGCTTCCTTTTCGACTTGGAAACCTCATACTAAGATTTATCATAGTGGAAGACTACCCATTGGGATATCCAAGAGTCGCAGCCTTCATGAACAGCGATGAGAACTTCCTGATATATAGACGGTTTGGCTTCCTGGACGCTAGAATCCTTTTGCGAAAACAGGATGAGCTAAGGACAATTGAAGGGTCGTTGGATGACTTGGACCATCAAGATTTTCTGGAGTCGTAACAGACGAGAAAATGTCTGCAGTCAAGGGCGAAAGATGAAAGTCGAAGAGACACCGATGAACAAGGGACCCGCAAGATGCTTTTGGAAGAAGCCGAGAAGAAAGTATACGAATATGGTAAATCAGACCTACTATGACTCTACCTGAACCAGACCATGAATTGAGTTCCAGGCCGCTTATTACTACAAGCACAACAGCTGGCTGCGATGAGCCGTCCAGCGCCGCGCGATCACAGAAATCTCCAAAACTTCGTGGAAAGCAGATTTGAACAAAATGACTTGCTTTTGAGACCTTTGCTCCACGCCGATACCCAATATGTCTATCAGAAAGAAGAGCTCGTAACCCTTCGGCCTGGGAGAGAACTTTCATGGCTGGGTGAATCTATTGTGCGAGTACTTAACATGATGTATTGCAAACCTATCCAGGTAGGTCGCTCCCGAGTGTTGCTGCGGAGAGAAGGTAACTAATCAAGGTCCTGTCTTCTTAAGTACATCTTTTGTGCCAAGTTAGCGTCTCTCTACTCTTTCGTGGAGATACACTCAGTTCTGATGCGTTCAATACGTAGGCATACCACCAGAAAACGGCTTATCCAAATATCCGTTATTTCACAAAGGAGCGGGTAGATCGTCTTGTCGTGTTCGTCAAAAGTTTCATCATCGTTGTCCTATCAGTCATTTCTACGTACTCTCTACACTGGCTTAGCTATTCTCAAATCACCAACTCGTCAAGTGTCAAGTGTGTTGGGGTACTGCTGGTGGCTACGCTTGTCATTTCGGCGGTGCTCTACTTGTGTACGAGAATGGAGTACCACGAAGTTCTGGCCGCCTCTGCTATGTGAGTTTGCCTGTTTCAATCGTCAAAGAACATCCCGCTTTCCGAATCCCCAGTGATCTCCGCTGACTAGACCTCCTGGCGGATTAGATATTGCGCGGTGCTGGCAATCTTGATTGGTAATATCGCCACCAAAGTCTTCCGTAAGTGGAAGTGGAGACAATTACCAGTAGGTATAAGCTATCAATTCGGCTTGCCTTTCTTTGCTGATCTGTCTACTTGACGGTATCTTGAACAGCAAAGACGGCAATAAATTTGAGAGGAATTAACTACAATCTTATAAAATTCGCCATGCTCCCAGTTCTACTTGGATGTAGATCTGGAACCATTAGAGTAAATTCGGAGCATTTACTAGGGCGTTTTGATTACATGCTAGACGAATGTATTATATGTAATATTACCAACATCGTTGAAATCTGATACACAACAACATGAAGCAGCAGCACTGGCATGACTGGGAAATACTAGAGATCCTACAATGGCTCCAGAACCCGAGGAAGAATGTCTCACACCGCCGCCATCCCCACCAAGGAAGCGCAAAAGGGATCAGTCCACCATTGAAGAGCTCGAAGTCGACGTCACGGCCCCAGAACCGCCGTCCAAAAAGGCCCTCCGAAAAGCCAAAAAAGGCAAAATTGTTCCATCAGCCAAAGCAGCAAAGCGTATGATCTCCGAGATACACCAGTCCGATTCAGATGACAAAGAAGTACCGGCACAAACAGTGCCAGCAAAGCGCTCAGAACACGGCATCTGGATTGGCAACCTACCATGGACCGCAACAAAATCAGATCTCCGCAATTTTCTTACAAAAGACACCGACATCACCGAAGAGATGATCACAAGGGTGCACATGCCCGCACCTAGCGAGGCCGCCAACGCCGCGTCACGGCAAAAGATCAAACCCCAGAACAAGGGATTCGCCTACGTTGATTTTTCTACAGCTACCCCCATATCAGAAGCTCTCGCCCTAAGCGAAACGCTGCTTACAGGTAGAAGAGTCTTAATCAAAGACTCTAAAAGCTTTGCCGGGAGACCGGAGAAAGCAAAGGAGGATGTTTTGACGACGTATTCCGGGAAACCACCGAGCAAGCGCATCTTCGTGGGGAATCTGGGGTTTGATGCTACAAAGGAAGGTCTGCACGAGCATTTTGCGAGGTGTGGGGAGATTGCGGATGTGCATGTTGCTACTTTTGAGGATTCGGGGAAGTGTAAGGGGTATGCCTGGGTGGAGTTTGAAGAGCAAGAGGGTGGGGAAGCTGCGGTAAGGGGGTGGGTAAATTATGAGGAGAATGAGGATATCGAGGATGAGGAGGGCGGGAAGGATGGGAGTGATGAGGTACAAGAGGAGAAGACGAAGCCGAAGCGCAAACCAAAACTGCGAAAGTGGTGGGTGAACAAGTTCAAAGGCCGACCACTGCGGATGGAATTTGCAGAAGAAAAGGCAATCAGGTACAAAAAGCGATACGGTAAAGACGGTACCGCAAAAACCAACCAAAACAGCAGAGAAGACCTCACCGAAGCGACCTCTGCAGAAACAACTCAACCCCCCGACGAAAGCCATTTAAGTACAAAACTACGCCCGCAAAGAACCTACCCTCCGAGGAAGGTAGACGCACGGACCATAAAGCCTGGAGCGGCTCTGGCTGCTGCTCCGAGGCTGACTGGAGGGATTGTGCCGAGTTTGGGGAAGAAGATTGTGTTTACTTGAACCTCATAAATCCAGCCATCAAGTAACCGATATACATTTCAAATTCATGGCATGATGCTCCTCACTTCACTCACCACCTCTTCCCCTTTCTCCTGCTCCGATCCTTAAAAGAATCTCCATCATCAATAGAAGCTTTCGCTGTGCAAAATAGGCCCCCTAAACATTCTTCCTGCACACATCCGCTCCTACGCTCCAACCCCAGCCATGTTCACCCAATTTCAAACAAGAACGGCTCTCTCCACAAAATTCGCACCCCCCCCTCCCCTTTCCCCCCAAAAGTTTAAAATCAAACGAACCCCAACTGCCTTCTCCCACAATCAATCAAACTCTCAACACAAATAGATGCACTTAGTGAAGAAGATGAGGGGAGGGTTAACCTGAGGTAAGGGATAGAGAACAAAGATCTGAGGAATGACGATGGAGTAAAGGGCGCGTGGTTTAGAGGATGCGGAAGGAGAGGCGTAGGAACCCTAAGAGGAAGATGAGGGTGTGGAGGTCGAGGCGGCAGCCTTGATATGTGGGAGGGAGTTTTAGTAGTCTCAAGCGTATCAGCGCGATTGTAGGAGCCAAGTACTTTATACGCATGCATAGTTGGTATACAAGACAAGGCATATTCAACCGGCGACAGAAAGCTAATACGGATCTTGTGAATAAGTTCTGTACACTATAATACAGCTTCTTTACAAGCCACGGGCTTATCATAAGTATGAGAACATCAGTTTAACATACTCTAACCGTCCTGAAGTGTTAAGGCTAGCCGCTCTGTATTCGTGGTGATCTCTTGGAGCTATGGCTGTCCAGATATTGGCGGTAAGGATGGGTTTCGATTAAGGCGTTTGGTAATGATTGACTGGAGAGCTCGACTCTATTCAGTGTAGAGCACTTGCTTTACTCCATCGGTTGGCCCCGTGTGAATATAGTCTATGCTGAGCGAAACGCAGCGGCGAGTCTTCTCTGTGACTAAATCCGTAAGAAGCTGAGCTGCAAGCGATGTAGCTAGCCGCGATTTGGTGTTTCCGGAAATTAAACACCTCGGAAGAGCGCTCCGCAATCCTCATCTTGAGTACCAACCATAACCCAACCTAACCACTGCTGTCGCATGTCTCAAAATGCTCAAGGGGTGGAAGCAGCTACCTCGGCGCGATGAATCATCACCAGTGAAGAGGCTTTACTAGGCGGATGTAGGAATCTGATTGTCGGCTGTGCAGATGAATTCGTTGGCGTACGCACGGTATCGACTGAGAAGATCAGTCTCGTACAGCTCGTGTTGCGTTCGAAAGCTGAAATGAGCGGCAATGGCATGCGTGTTGACCAATAGAGCTGTCAAAGATCAGTAATTGCCCGAAAGAGCACCATTAAAAGAACTTACGTCTTCGAAGTTTGGTGGTCAAAACCACAGATAGTTCATGCTCATCATCACTCTGCGAGAAAGGCAGGTTGTCGAGAACGTCATTGCCCCAGATTGCCATGAAGTTGATGTTCATCCGCCCATACTGCATATTCCAGATGCCTTCACGTTCAGAGTCTAGACCGCTACCGTAATGGTATTTACTCAATTGGTTTTTTTCAAGGTTCTCAAGCAGAGAATAGTGGACCTGGGCAGGAATTGCCCAGCTTGTCCAATCTGGGCCATATGGATCATACGCCGTTTTAGCGATCGGTGTGTTATAGAGATTCCGTTCGTTGTCTGGCAATGGTAGCCAGCGATGACCTTTGTAGGGAGGTGCCCCAGGGTCTGCTTCCGGAATAGTGCTGCCGTCGTCTGGCTTTGTTCCCGCCAATGGAAAGTTCATCTCTCCAGTTTCGTTCCATGTGGGTAAAGCTGATGCTCGCCATGCTTTCGGACCATAAGAAGCAGGGTCAACATCAGAAGACGGATGTTCTTTCTCAGGCAGATATGCGTGTATAGCCCCAACATGATAGTGCAGCCAGCCGGTTTCAGGACTATTCACCAAGTTTGCGACCACATCTAATGAGTCCGGATGCGTCATCTTTGTAAAAACAATGTTCGCAATAGCATTATCATCGAAGTATACCTGTTAAATTCAATCAGAAGCTAGAGATTAAACAGAATAGGACTGGGGGCAACTCACCATGTCATCATCTATCTTAATATACATATGGTCACGCTCGACAGCATGTTCCCATACGCTGTTGTACGTAAGTGACGGAATGTTGATCTTCTTGTATACAGCGGAAGTTTCCAACAGGTCATCGAGGTATTGTATATCTTGTTTCTTATCTGTGTTGACAACCCAATGCACTTCATCCAAGAACCCTCCATTTGAGGCAAGGTTTCTCTTGAGGTAGCAGTCGAGTATTTCCACCACTGACGGTCGTCCAAAGAAAATCAAGCCAATTATCTTGAAGCCTGTCGGCTTTTCCCATTTCGAAACCTTGGCGTCAGGGGGTTGGACGGGAATTGGTATACTCGGTGTCTGAGTAGCAGCTTCTGAAGGTTCCGCCGGCATTACTATTCCACCATGTTGTCGGAGGTAGAAAGTGCTAAGCAGTAATAGCGCCGCAGCAATGCCGAGAGCTATCAACATGCATCGGGGCCGTAACCAAGGAGGTGACTCTTTCCACGCCTTCGACAAATGGGTTCGCTTTTCGCTAAATCCATTTTTATACTCCCCGTGTTGGACAGCCGTCTCAAGACCATCTACTTCGTCAAATGATGTTGCGCGCAAAAGGCCCCTTCGGTCCGTACTAGATCCTGGTGTGGCTTCAGGGGACATTTTGCGCCGCCAGATCTATGAGGTGTTCCACACCAAGCCAATGCCTCTGCCGGGCGTGGTATCGGTGTTAGATTACCCTAGGATAACCCAGCAGTGATGGTCGGAATATGAATAGATATTACACTGCAGCAAAGTCGAAGGCAGCAATCGAGTACGGAGCCCTCTAGTTCCGCAAGGGGGTTATTTCCAATGAACCGTGAGTGTCTATAGTGTTCGTAAGCGTTTTGGTTGGATTTACAATGGCTAAGTAGAGAAACCCCACTGTTAAAGGATTTGAGGGCGCCGGCGTCGCGGGAAGATATTTGGGGGTTCGCTGTTTGGGGCGAAGAGGATATTGTGGAGAGGATCTTATCAAGGTAATGGCGGAACCAGCAAGAAGCAACAAAGGAATAAACGAACGGTCCCTCAGATGTACAAATCTCTGTGTACGATGGATTAGATGGGAAGCAAGAGCATTGTGGCTGTTCCTTTGCTACCGTATGGAAAGCGGCTGAGTGGTTTTGGAGGTTTCGAGGAGCGGAGGCTTACCTAATCCGTACAAGGGTTCCTATTGGCTAATACTTTTTCCCAGTCTTCACAATTTTGTATCAGCACCGAAACATCTCCCATTCTTTCATAGCATACATGTTCCATCCGGCTTAACAATGACAAGACATGGAGAGTATATTCAGTATTCCCGACTCGAACCTCATCGGCAGTCACTCGCAAAGCATACGGAGTGTTTCTAGGACGCCCGATCGAGAATATCTACCTACCTCGTTGATCCCGCTCACATTCAACCATCGTCGTCAAGGGCGAGGTAGCTACCCTCCGAGCCAGGTGAAACAAGGAGTAGATATATACCGCTGGCTTGCTTGTTGGATTCGGGAAGATGGGATTGTTCAGATGAGTTTGTTAGAACACCACCGGACCAGTTGCGGCTTTCTCACCGTGCCACTGAGTTCAACTGTTCGAAATGGGATCTCCTTGTCTGATGTGGTTCTGGTTTTATACAATGATGATCTGTTGTGGGGAATTATGCAATTTGTGAACCACTTTAAGCCTCTTTAATGAGCATGAGGCCTAGAGAAGGAAGGTGTGTAAGGCTTAAGAGGTACCTAAAATTGACTATGAACGAGCATAGAGACTGCTACCCATCGTGTTCTGTCCCACGCTGTTGAGATAGTACTAGGCAAACCCAGTCATTGCAGTTGCTTCCACTGTGTCTTCTATCCAGCAGTTCGTCATTATGCATATGTGGTGGAGTGTAAGTGTGGGGCTTAAGGTACCTGTAACGCAATTCCTTTGGGTGACTATTAGGGAAATCCTATCATAGCCATTCGTTTATCAAAGTGAATGCAGGACTAAGGTATGTTCGAGAGCTTAAAGCTGCAGCTAAAGGGATACACTCGATTCAAATACATCAGTATTGCGAGATGTGCGATTCGGGCAGCTTGCAGTCTGATATTCACCTTTCATCTATTCTCTCATCAACCAGGGTTCCGTCACGCGTAGTATGGCACCAAGCTACAGACTCGGGATAGATGTTGGAGGAACTTTCACGGACTTGCTGCTTCTTGAAGTGAATACTGGGGAGACATGGCGCTCAAAGGTTCATACTACGCCAAAGGATCAATCTATTGGCGTTAGTCACGGCATCGACGAGATACTCTCTAAGATACCCAATTCCGCAGATGCGGTCGTGCAGGTCGTCAATCATGGCACGACTATTGCTACGAACGCCATCCTCGAACAGAAGGGAGCAAAAGTAGCTCTTATCGTTACCGAAGGCTATAGAGATGTACTACAAACAAGACGGTCTCAGGTGCCCGGAGGTGCTTCGCCTCCAGTCTTTTCGCTCAGTCTTTCTCACTAAACACAACACTTAGGATTGGCCAGCTGGATAACCTGGAAGAAACCAGAGCCTCTTGCTCCATTGGAATTGACAGTAGAATGTCCAGGACGTATGGCAATTGATGGAGAAGAAATCCGCGTATTTGATGAGAAGCTGTTTCGAGACCGATTACAATCAATTATCACCCAAAAGCCAGATGCTATCACAGTCAGCTTAATGAATTCGTTTGCGAACCCGAAACAGTAAGCCAGTACGATCATGACGCCCGAATATTGATACTGAAGCCTACATCAGTGAGCAAGACGTACTACGCGTATTAGATAAGATATTCCCAAAAACCCCCGTATCATTGTCGTCAGAAGTGCTGCCTGAGCTAATGGAGTACGAACGTACTATTACAACAGTCGCAAACTCTTACATTAAACCACAAGTCAGCCGGTATCTGGACAATCTTCTCACTTCCTTGAAGGGGAAGACTAAGCACCTCCGTGTTCTGCGATCAGATGGAGGCCTGTCCTCTGTATCTTTAGCGAATCGATTCCCGGTGACGTTGGCTCTTTCAGGCCCTGCTGGAGGTGTCTCAGGGGTAGCATCGCTCGTAGCGGCCAAAACGGCCTACAGAAACCTCATAACTCTTGATATGGGAGGGACTTCTACTGACGTGGCCATCATTGAAGACGGCAATCCTCGAGTTCGGAGAGAGACTACCATTGGCGACTTGGTTGTTAAAGCTCCTTCAGTGGACGTAAGGACTGTCGGTGCTGGTGGTGGATCGATTGCAAGCGTACCAAAGGTCACAAAAGCTCTTCGAGTCGGCCCACAGAGTTCCGGTGCCGATCCAGGCCCTGCTTGTTATGGGAAAGGAGGCAACAAAGCAACAGTTACCGACGCTAACGCTGTGTTGGGATATCTGCCCGAGTATTTATTAGGTGGTGCCTTCAAGTTGGACCTCAAAGCTGCTCGAGCAGCTGTCCAGGACATAGCAAACGATCTAGGCGTTAGTGTTCATGAAGCGGCCGAAGGAATCCTAAAGATCGCAAATGAGACAATGTACGGAGCACTACGACTAGTATCTATAGAACAAGGGTTTGATCCGCGAGACTTTAGCCTGGTCGCCTTTGGCGGTGCCGGGCCTTTGCACGCGAACGCGCTGGGAAAGCTACTTCACGCTTTCCCTGTAATCATCCCTCCTTCACCGGGGGTACTGTGTGCATGGGGCGATGCAACGACGATTCTCCGCCATGAAGTGTCTACCACCTTTATCCGCATTCTGGCCAATACAACTAAAGAAGAGGTCTTGGATGCATACGAAGATTTGGCGGCAAAGGCTTCACAGGTTATGCGCGAGGAGCAAGGTGTGCCAAAGGATAAACAGGTAACATGTCTTCCCAGCAGTTTTGAAAGCCCTTCTAAACAGAGAAGATACTAATGCCATGTACTGTACTACTTAGACATTCAAAAATCAGGCTGATTTGCGATACATCGGCCAAGCAATCACGATTCCAATTGAAGTAGACTTTGCAAAGCTCAAGGCCCAAGATCTCAGTCATATCAGCGAGCTCTTCGAAGATGCGCACGAGAAGGCTTTCACTTATCGTTTATCTGCCAATATTGAACTCATGAATCTGCGCATAGTTGCCGAAGAAATTACTCCAGATATCAGAGTCAAAGAAAGCGAAAGCACCAAAAGTTCAGAGCCTTCTCCTTCAGCTAATGTGGGGAAGACTACTCTTGTATATCAGAATAAGGAGTACAAGGAGAGCACTGTCTGGGACCGCTCTAAACTCATATACGGAAATACCCTATATGGCCCTTGCATCATCAACGAAATGGACAGCAACACTCTTATTCTTCCCGGCTTCAAGGGGGAAATAGACAGCGTTGGTAATATCCTTTTGTGGGATTCTGATAGCAAGAATGCTGTCGAAGCTACTTCAAACGGCTTAGCGAACGGGACTAAGAGCGAGGTCACTCTAGATATCGTTACAGGTCGGTGGCAATGGTAGCTCGAATCCTCTAGTCCCAGCTAATATTTCATCAGTTGATATCTTTGAGAGCGCTCTTCGGAACGCTCGGAATGAAATGGATACCCTAATGACGAGAGCAACTATGTCCCCAGCTATTAGAGAACAGCAAGACGAATTCAATGTCATTGCAGAGCCGAGTGGGAAAATGATCGTTGGCCAATTTGGCTCCTTCATCGGCCAATTTGTGAAAGTCTGGAAAGGGACTATCGAGGAAGATGACATTTTCATTGTAAACGACCCATACTCCATTCAAGGAGCAGTCTCCCATCTGAATGATTGGCTCGTCCTCATGCCTATTTTCACGAATGGGAAGTTGAGTAAGCGCCACATTTCTATGCCAAGCAGACGATGCTGACTGGACAAAACAGTCGCTTGGACGGCCAATCTAGGTCATGTAAGTTTCCAAACCATTTTGACGCTCCTTTGCTGACACTTCTGCGAAGATGACCGACAATGGCGGTGCAGTACCAGGTTCTCTCCCAACAGCCGCCTCCAGTATATTCCAAGAGGGCATTCAGATTCCCTTGACGAAGCTAGCATCTAGGGGAGTATGGAATACGGCTGTCGTGGATATCATCTACCGTAATTGTCGTTTACCAGAATGGAATCGCTGGTGAGCCCTGGTCCATGTTGAATATCTCTACATTGAGTACAGCCTAACTAGCACGTGTTTGTAGTGACACATTGGCACTCGTAGCTGCATGCAAGCTAGGTAGATTATTTCCACCTCCTGGGTCTCCTACCTACTGATGCCGTGTAGCTGGAAAACGGATGCAAGAGCTGTATTCCCGGTTCGGAGACAAGACCTACTTTGCAGCTATAGACGAACTCCTCGACCGGAATCGTAAGGCGATTGGATCACTATTCGAATCAGCAATTCCTGATGAACCAGTCTACTTCGAGGACTTCATTGACGACGATGGTAAAGGGCTAGGTCCCTGGAAGGTTGCTTGTACAATGAGCAAAAAGGACGGCCGCCTGAGGTTTGACTTTACAGGGACGGATCCGCAGTCACCGTCTTCGGTGAATTTCTATTTGAGCCACAATATGTACGTTCGATACATCTATCGGTAGAAGCCAACTGATGAAACGGGGTTTGCAGGTTCAAGATGTTCGTTGGGATCTACCTTATCACTGTCTACGATCCTACAACCGTCATCAATGATGGATTTCATGATCTTGTGGATATTGTCATCCCAGAAGGAACGATATTGAACCCCGTTCGTCCAGCTGCACTGTCAACTCGTACACATACGCTGGGAAGAGTGATGGACCTGCTGTCTGGTTTGCTGGGCCAGAAGGCCCCTGAGTTCATGACCGCTGGTGGCTTCTCGGACTCGCCCCATTTTATGTTTTCTGGGTAGGTCATTAGTTTACTGAGCAATCCATCAGCACTAACGGGGTCTCAATGCCAGCTTCAAGCAGAATGGCGAATGGTTTCAACTATACCAGATTGGCTTCGGAGGTGAGTCTGCTTTTGTGTTTGGATGACCAAGCTGATTCTTCTAGGGATTCCCGCTCGTCCACACGGTGACGGCATGGACGGCCATTGCCTCTGGCCCGCAATGAAGTCCGTTCCTAACGAGTTTCTCGAGCTCTATTACCCTCTCCGTATTGAACAGTACAATACAGTTACCGACTCCGGCGGCCCAGGTCTCTACCGTGGCGGCAACGCTCAGCGCATATTCTACCGCTTCCTCGAGGAGGGTGAAATCTCCCTTCATGACGACCGCTGGCTTTCGAAGCCATGGGGTGTTATAGGTGGAGAACCTGGGGCGCGATCCTCAAAGATCCTGGTGCATGCTGATGGGAGAAGGGAAGTATTGCCCAGCAAGAAGGATCATATCAGAGTCAGTAATGGAGACTTGCTCGAGTGGCTGACCTGGGGCGGTATGTCTTTCCTGCCGCTCTGTAAAACCCGCTGAAATTCTTTAGGCGGAGGTTACGGCGACCCCTTGAAACGCGACCCCTCCCTCGTAGCCCTAGAAGTCCACCGCGGCCTCGTTTCATTCGAAGGTGCCCAACGCTACGGCGTCGTTGTAAATGAAACCTTCTCCGTTGATGAGCAAGCAACACACGCGCTCCGTAACCAGATGAGCGAGGCTAGACTGCCGGGAAAGCCAGAAATCTTTAATCGGGGCGGGACGGTGGAGGAGCTGAAGGCTAGAGCACTGGAGGAGACTGGATTGGTGGCGCCGAGGTATCCATGGGAGGTGCTTTTAAGGGGGCCGATGACGGGGTTGCCGCATATCCGGGCGTGGATGGAGGAGCATGGGCAGGTGTTGCAGCCTTTGAAGAAAATGTGAGAGTGGGTTTGCGTAATCTGAGGAGTGTCCTGTAGTTAAGTTGGTTCCTCTGAATGTTGTTTGTAGGCTATAAGTTGAAAATATCAAGTCCTATAGGTACTCAATCCTCCCAATCGCTAAGCCGTCGAACACATAGACCAGTCTTTAACATCCTAAGCTCGTGAACCGAGTAGTCCATCCGTCCAGAACATCATGTCGTCCAACTATAGTAAGTCTCAGCCACCCCTAAATCGATCCATCCAAGTACCAAGCCCATCAAGCAATCGAGCAATCGAGCAATCGAGCAATTAAAACACCCCACCAAAACCACTTGAACCTTGCAGGGTTCAAGCTATCTATTGATCAAGGCGATGATCGATCAGTAAGCTAATTCTTCGATAAATCTGTTCAGCAGTTAGTTCACTGAACTTGATACCGTAAGAGGTTTTGAATTGAATCACAGCTGAAGATAATCAACAGAGTGATGCTTTTCCTTCTCAACAGATCGACATGATTATTTTATGCCCTTTTTCCGCTCTTAGTAGCAAAGAAGCATCGAGAATATCTATCTTTCGACACAATAGATAGAGATGCCAGAGTCATGCTAGTGACATCAAGAGCAATAATAGCAGTAAACACGTCAGGCAAGTTACTTTCTACGACGCTTCATATGCCCTCACGCCTGTCCTCCACACTAAATCAATTGCGAATTCCCTGTTCTCAGGAGAGAAGAGAAGCCCAGCCGTTAGAACTGTCGAAATGAGATGCTTAGGCTAGTTCTGGTACGTAAGTGACGACGCTTGTAAGGTCGCCCAGTCAACTCGCCAGGCGTATTATGAATTTGGCAAAAACATTTACTCTGTGGTGGCTTTTGCGGCGAAGAAGTAAGATGGTGCCATAGGCAGCATACTAAGGAAATCATTGCCGCCTTTACAGAGGAGCACGTTCAGCAGTTTGGGCCACCCTGCGAGAAATTTCCATGGAAAATCTTCCCAGCCTGGTGAAAGATCGGTGCACAGTATGGCCAGTGAGATTCAACTACTTGAATTTTACTCAAAGACTCCATCTGATGGGACAATGATAGTCCACAACGAAAGCCTACGAGGAGACTTTGAAAATTCTTGTGTCATGATCAAAACACCGAAACTCGGCACATTCAGACTCACCCAAAAACACAGTCAGTGAGAATCTTTCCTGTGGTAAATATATAATTATTTACACGAATTGCGGCGAGACTCACTAGACGACACAAGGGGCCTGCATGACCTGCCAGGGAAGAATCAGGGGATATCATGATTCCCGAGATAGACTGCAACGACCTAGAGCCAGATTGGGATGAGGTGGACCATTGCGCGCGCATGTCGCATGGCCTGCAAATGGCGAACATAAAGAATATCTAAGGTATCCTCCTAGAGTAAGTAAGAACTGCCTGAGGTAAATCAATATAATTGTCTATGAGTACTGATGAAACAGGTCGAGCAAAAGCTCTCACCAGCCAAACATGGGGACATTAGTTAAAGATTTTCTCACCCGTGCGTCAATAGCAGTCTATCGCCACACCTCGCCCTGGAAAGTCCTCGTGGAGATCAAATTGCAAGGCCATCGAGGATTTCGGATGTCCCGTTCACCATTAGGAGGCGGCTTTTCGAATCGATCACTATCTCATCCGAAGGGAAAGAATGGAGAGACTTTGCTATATATGAAACCGATTGGAACGGCATCTGTGTAGCAACGCAGAGTTCCCTGTAATGCTGCAGAATTCAAAAGCAAAGCGGCCTTGGGGGATTAATCTCAGATCGTCTTCCTGGCAGTATCACTCGAAGTTTTGCCCGGCAGACACCGTGGTGAAAATCTCTGGGGCTTCCAAGCTGGGTCCAAACCAAATGCATCAGTGAGACAGGGATGAGGAAGCGAGGATCGGTGCAGAGATAACCCCAGGCTCACCCTAAAGTGTTGAAGCTGTATGTTCTACAGCTTTCTTGTATCTAGGGTCGTGAGGAGCCGATGTTGTCGTTGCATCATAGCTGCGTGTTCGACAAATAGAATGCTGGCGAGGTACAAAAGGGTCAATGGACGCAAGAAGGGAGGCCCAGGGCGGAGGTATACTGCGCTGGAAGGAGAGAGGACTGGAGGTGAGGCAGGGAATGGAGGGGGAAGAGGTGCTGGCAACAGAGAAAGCGCTGCCGGCTAGGGAAGATGTTGGGGACGGACAGCCATGAGGACGCAAGGGGAGTTGTGAACATGGATGATAGGCAGATGCGGTAGCAGTGACGCAATTAATGGCGGCAGCTAGGTGGGAGAGACTGGGAACTGATGACGTAGGGCTGTGAGGACTTGCTTATCCATTTCAAATTTCAACAATGATTGTCCGTGGCCTAAGTGTTACGCGTCTTTTTACTAGCCCGAGTAGATGCACTCTGTGCACAAGTGATAGGTTGAGAATGATACCTTCTTGAAAGTTCCCGGAGCTGAGTATATCTCTGGCACCATGGCTGCATTTCCCGCAAGCCAACAAGGGGAAGTGAACATCCTGACTTTCGAGATATACCGACATACCGTTTCTTTCGTTTGGTTCAGGCGTCGACTTCCACGACTCTACTCGATTACTTCGTGCAGTTGCCTTGCCTGTCGCGCCTCCTTTGCAAAGGTTACTTTCTTATGATCGAGACATTTCGATCTATAAAGCGTACTTTGTGTTGTGGCATGACGGCGCCCACCATGTATTCTCTGGATCTCAAAATGGAGGACCCCCCAGGCGACGCCATCCCTGACCAGACCTTCGCCCTTCTCCGTGACTTCCTCCAGCCAGACTCGACCTTAACGCTGGAGTTCACCGCGCGATCGATTGAGAACCTTCTGCCGGGGAAAGCTCCTCTATCAACTGAAGTTTGGGACTTTGGAGAATCTTGCATCGAAGTTGCCGAACAGATCCCTTACCATCACCCGTCTCAGCTCAAGCTCGCTGAACTTCTAGAATACCTCGCGAACTCCCCAAAGCTGGGTCAGGCACACACTTCAAAGGTAAGTTACCTCAGGCATTTCGACTTCTAAATGTCGACTTCCACCAACGATTTGAAGGACATACCGAACCAGTATATTCGGTACCAGCGCCTGCGGGAGTCACTCAGGGAGTCATTGAATAGTATGTCCTACGATTTACTCCTACCTAACTATTCCAGTGCAGCAAGCTAAACCGGAGGTTCACACAGGCCCAGACCCAGAGAAGCCACGCAATTACGTCAACTTCCATGCCTTTGCATCGAATCTCTTTGAACGTCGCATTATTCACACCAGTCCTACGTGGGCCATATGGGCGCAACGCGACGCATTCGAAGGCCGTGAACCCTATAGAGAAAGGCCGGGCGTTCCCGATGATATTTACGTATTAGCAGCGGCGCAATGGATCTTATGGTATGGGCAGAGCTTTTTCAAGCAGGTCCTATTCCCAGGAGAGGTCTCTTCCGATGACTTGCGCAAATGGAATCCAGGTCCACTTTATGATGGCAAAGCACACTTTACTCTTCACAGATGGCATTTCTGGAGGGATGGATACAATGCTGTGGCCTCCAGCGAGAAGGAGAAGGAGAAAGGGTATAGTCAAGAGTGTAAGAACGTGGCGGCGAAGGCGGCGGCGATGATGGATGCGTTGGAGAAGAATATGACGTTTTGAAGGATCTGATTTACTTGTTATCTTCCATTTACCATTTGTATGCCTTGTTTTGGTAGCGCGCCTGTTTTGTGTCGGAATCGCTTGGAAGTTGGCGGTAAAGAAGGTTTCCGTCTAATATGTATCCCTTAAACCGTCGTTAAAGCTGCCACCCCAGGATTACGGCCACCTTACCTGTTAGGGTACTAGGGAGCCACGGGAGATGACTAACCAGGCCAATGGGGACCTGGAGATTAATATTTAGATTTCCTAGTGCGGGGTAGAGGAAAATAGGGGTTTCTCCGCAATAATCCCCAATTGCTTCAAAATTCAATGAAACTCCCCTTCGCTCCCCCCCTTCCTATGCATGTAGAGCCTCCCAGCAGGCCTCAGTTTTGCAGGCTGCTAGCCCCGCACACTGTTCAGAAGTGCACCCAAACCAGGTTTGAACAGTACGTTTTCGTTGTTTCTTTGGCTGGCCATTACCAGTCACCTCGCTCAATGCCTTGCGTTTAACCCCTTTATCAGCTCCTGAAGTGAATCTTTTGACTGCTTTGCATGGGGTGCAATAGGACTTTTTAGGAAGATACTTCCAACGATGTTCCTGAGCTGAAGGTGAAATCGATGAATTCGAATTGCTGAAGTCGTAGAATCGTTTACGAATCGATTCAGCTGAATTTCGCATCAGCGAAGTAGTCACCTCCTTCTGAAATCGAGCACGTGTCATTTTGCTTGTAGAATAACTGAGCTTGTAGAGGATGTAGACATTCAGAACAGCTGCCCGGGCCTGCTGAAACAGAATCGAAAACGGTTTCAATTTCGCTGTTCAGAGCTTTTCATAGTCAGAACTTTTGAATTCAGAATCCGTATTTGAATCGGATAGCTTCAGAAATCGTTTAATTTGATCAAATCGAGTCAGAGTCATAGTCTGAGGTATTTCGGGATTTCCATGCATATCTGAGTGTGTATCTCAATAGCTCTCCCTGCGATTTATGGATTGCAAACCCATGGATAGTAAAATCCTCACGAAGACGCCAATTTCGGCACCCGAAGTGAGGATCCACCACCGTTGTTTGGCTGTTCTCTCTGTCTTCTGTGCCTTCGTGTTCGTGAACTCGGAAATTTGTTCAAGCATGGATGGGGTAATGAACAGGCTGAAAAAATCCAATGGGGTCACAAGCCCTGGGGGTAATTTAGGCTGATAAGGCCGATCCTTCACCTGGATAGGTCGATATGTAGAAGAAGGAGGTTCAATCGTATCTAGTATTTCTTGAACCGACGGCTTGTTTTTAGCCTTTCGGAGCTTTTGAACAGCCTTCGGTGCAGTGTCTGGTACGGAAGGAATTTCTTCCTCATTAGCTCGCATATTGAGCTGAGTAGGTAGATGACTATGTAGATGGTGGGGGGTGGGTGAGCTGGGTAGGTGGGGGGTGGATGTAGGAAGTTGAGGTGAATGTAAACAGTGCAGTAAACAAATATTTTGGTGGGGTGCCTAAATAGGCTTAGCTTCGTTAATCCTGGGATGGCAGCTTTATTACAATTTACATTGATTAACCGAGTTATTTCAGTTTGCACGATATGGTCTGCCGTAATCGGCAACCTCCACCGTAGCACCACCAAAGAATTTTCGAAAGTTAAGAATTACAAACCTACAGGTCACCGAGGCATCAACATGGAAAATACAGACCTCAAATCCAAGAAGCGCAAGCGGAAACATGCATCTTCAGCTGAACATACATCTGCCCTCACCAATGCGCTCGAAACTGCGGTTAATGTTCTCCCAGTCAACGGCGCTGCAGAACCAGAGCCTCCATCAACGCACAAGAGAAATAAAAAGCACACGCGTAGTAAAGACGACCAGCAGCTCTCAGAGATCACTCAAGAACCTCAATCTGTAGAAGTGGAAAATACCCACGAAGATGTTGCCACAGGACAGGACGGCCATAAAGATACAGAGAGCAGTGCCCTCAATGGCGCCAACGCTACTATCAACTCAGACTCACTCCCCACTTCAGCTCTATCGTTGCCCACAACAGGGGTAGATCCCAAAACCTTCAGCGATCTCAATTTATCAAGCAAGACCATGCAAGCCATACAGGATATGAAGTTCGAGACCATGACAGAGATTCAGCAGAGAGGGATTCCACCGTTACTTGCTGGGAGGGACGTGCTCGGGGCAGCAAAGACTGGTTCGGGCAAGACTTTGGCTTTTCTCATACCAGCGGTGGAGATGCTGAGCGCGCTACGATTTAAACCAAGAAATGGTTCGTCTCAATCATCTACAATGCTTCGAAGACTAACAGCGTGCAGGGACTGGTGTTATAATAGTATCCCCTACTCGAGAACTTGCACTGCAAATATTTGGTGTCGCTCGAGAACTCATGGCTCATCATTCACAAACGTATGGTATTGTCATTGGAGGGGCCAACAGAAGAGCAGAAGCAGAAAAGCTCACAAAAGGGGTAAACTTGATTATAGCAACACCTGGACGATTATTAGATCATCTTCAGAATACCCAAGGTTTTGTCTATAAGAATATCAAAGCATTGGTCATCGATGAAGCAGACCGGATATTGGAGGTAGGTTTCGAGGATGAGATGAAACAAATTGTCAAGATACTACCCAAAGAGACAAGACAAACCATGCTATTTTCTGCGACACAGACTACCAAAGTGGAAGACCTGGCTCGGATATCACTTCGACCAGGACCTTTATATATAAACGTTGATCACTCAAAAGAGCATAGTACGGTAGATGGCCTGGAACAGGGTTATGTTGTCTGCGATTCCGATAAACGCTTCCTTCTTCTCTTCTCATTCCTGAAGAGAAATCTAAAGAAGAAGGTCATTGTTTTCTTTTCCAGCTGCAATTGCGTGAAATATCATTCGGAGCTGCTTAATTACATCGATCTGCCAGTGCTTGATTTGCACGGCAAGCAAAAGCAAGAGAAAAGGACCAACACCTTCTTTTCGTTCTGCAACGCAAAGCAAGGCACGTTGATCTGCACAGACGTAGCTGCAAGAGGTCTTGACGTGAGCTGCTAGAACACCACGATATCGCAACACAATCTGACTTTTGTTTAGATACCAGCTGTTGACTGGATCGTGCAATTCGATCCCCCCGATGATCCTCGTGACTACATACACCGCGTTGGAAGAACTGCACGAGGGGCCAACGGTAAAGGACGAAGTCTCATGTTTCTACAACCGAGCGAGGTAGGCTTCTTAAAGCACCTCAAAGAAGCACGAGTACCTTTGGTGGAATTCGAATTTCCGTCCAAACGCATTTTCAATATCCAATCGCAGTTGGAGAAACTGATTGGGCAGAATTACTATCTAAACAAGGTGAATGAACTCCAGTTTTCCTTAAGATATTGCTGACGCGCTCTTTACAGTCGGCCAAAGATGGCTACCGCTCCTATCTACAAGCATATGCATCACACAGTCTACGATCAATATTCGATGTCAATAAGCTCGATCTCATCAAAGTAGCGAAGAGCTTTGGCTTCCAGGCTCCTCCACGGGTGGATATTACGTTGGGTGCGAGTATGAGTCGGGATAAGAAGACAGAAGGCAGGCGGGCTTACGGAAGTCAGCCGAAGCAAGGCCAGCGCTTTCAGCGAAAGCGGATTGATGGGTAAGGGACTTGGATGATACGGACTTTGAGTTTAGCATGGCGTTGGTGGGCGAGGACTGCTTAATTCATATAGTTCATCATTGTAAAAGCGATGTAAACATGTGTGATACCACTCGTCTAGCTGGTTAAGCAAAATCCCACAAGGTCTCTCATCACCAAGTTCGCCTAATGAGGCAACGAGCTCTACCTTCTCCTGCCAGGATCCGCTCGGAAGGCCCCAAATACGGAGCACGAAAGCTCGAGCAAATAGATTTCCAAAGAACCGCTTATTGGAAGGTGATGAGCTGTCAAGCGCAAATCGGAGTACATAAAACCTGTCATTTGGGGTCCAATCATGTTGTGTATCGTCCATTGAATGGTGTTCGTTCAGTCGTCCGGTCAACTCCAAACAACAACCCTGCTCTTTGGGGCGGAAGCCAGTCAGTTGGCGCGGATTTGATCCGTAAATCAGTCAATCAACCGACTTGCAATTGTGATAGATGGATGTGATTGCTATCGTGGTCGTACGCAAGCTCAACGTCATACGGTAACACGTACAGATGTACTGTAGACAGAGCTTGCACGATAGAAGGGTGACTTCAAGGGCTCCAGAGGCGGTGGCAAGGTGTGCCGATAGATATTCACTTCTCCTTTGGCAATCTCAGCACATGCGAGTTCCTCCGAGCTTTGGAGATCTTTGTAGTAGGCCAATCAGAGTCTTGTGGTACGACGCAATCCTATGCGCTCTTTTGGGTGGTCTGCCTGTCATTGCACGGGTAAAGTAAGTTTTCGGTAGTTCTCCAAGAACCAAGGGAGTGAGCAAAGGCTAGTGGTTTCACTGCGTGTGCGTTTGTTGGTTGTGTGTGTGGCCTTGCTGTGCCCCCAGCCTCCAAATCCTAGCTTGAGGAGGAGCCATAGCCTGGCCTTCTTTGACGCCCGGCTTGTTTCTGGAGAAACCACCTTCCGGCTCACAATATTTTTCAGCTGGACATTCGACATCACCCCAGTCCCTACTCTGCGAGATCCTAGATTGCTCTGAAGGGCTTTTCATGACCTAGGTTAGAGGCGGAATGATTGCAAAGGGCATCAAAGCTTGATAAACTTCTACTCAACTGGTGAATGCCGGTCACCGAAGTACAACGGCTACGATCAACAAAATAGTCGGACACTCTATCAGATCATCTCTGGTAGGAGTCTCTATCAGTGGCTCACCAATGTTCCCTCACACTGACAGAATCCCTTTCCTCTAGCTCGGCTTTGACCTTGATTGTCAATGAGTGCTGTGCGCTCTCATTCCAGGTACCTGCCCGCCTCGGTACCTTACCGACCCAAATCAGAAATACGCCCCCGTTACACATCAACCATCGAAGAAGCCGTTATACTTTAGATGCTCGCAACTCTACAACTATAGAATCGCGAAAGCACAATTGTAATCGCAATGGGCGTTGAAGCCCGCAAACCCCCACTCCCTGCGCCTACCGACTCGCCAACATTTCAAAACTCAGGGGGAAGTGTAACGGGGACTGATCTTGCCACGGACATCTCTCGTCGCACAGACCGCACATCCTATTCAGTCCCAGAAGACGGAAGCCCCATCACAATATCCACCAAGAAGAGGAGGGAGAAGCGCGATAAAGACCACGAAGGCACACTTACCCGGGCGACACATCAGTCACAAACTTCGCTCCTCATTGAGTATTTTGAAGGAGGGAAAGGGCCAAACGTGCATTCCAGGCCAAGTGTCCGGGTAAAGGTTACACCATCAGCTGCTCGTAAGATTAAGGACACAAACGAGCACATCCAGATTACCGAAGCTGGGAGTCACCGCAAGCCTTCATATACGAGACGCATATCGTTGGGCCCAAAAACAATTGGGGATAAGCACGTCACCGAAAGCGCTGACGAGAAGAGCATCAGTTCATACATCTCAGCGGAAGAAGAGTCTAGTCTAGCCGGAAGATATCCACCTGTCGAGATCGAGGTAATGCATAGAGATCAGGGGAGCGACTTATCTGGCGGGCTAGGACCAGCGGAGCAGAGATACATTCAACAAAATGCCTCGGAGGTTTCATCAATGCCACCGGACAGCATGTTGGAGGGAACTGCTGGAAATTCGACTCCCCGCCGCAATCGAAGTCGAAGCACAAGCAAAGGTGCAGTGATCACTACGACAGATACCCTAAAGACACCCTCACGAAGGGGAAGCAGAAGTCTGAGCCGAGAAAGGATTACTCAGAAGGCCATCGAGAAGATTAAGAACAAGCCGAGAGATGTCAGCAGCAGTAAACGCAGACATGGAAGTAAGACCCGAAGCCGTAGCGTCAGCAATGAGCAAGCTGTCGAGAGCCTCATATCCCCCAAACGCAGGTCAAGCCGACATCAACAGGAAGATGAATTTGTGAGCGGCGCCGAGTCAAGTCTTTTAACGTCTCAGGCTTCTACCAGACGGAAATCTGGTGACCAGTATTCGTTCCGCTCCGGTACTTCCAATTCTTCAATCAAAAATCCGAAGCTGCTTGAAACGGTAGAAGATGCGATCCGACGGCTGATTTTGCCTGAACTTACTACCTTGAAAGAAGAACAGAAATTACAGCAGAACCGGAATAAATTTGAACGTAGCAATCGAGACTCAACAGCATCTGGTAGCAGCCCATCCCGGACTGAACTCATTCGTCGAGTCTCCAAACACGCAAGTGCTCCTGATGTAAAAACAAGGCCCAAGGTCGTCCTCAATCGAGATGAGCATAATGCAGGTACCGTGTTATCTGGTAATTCAATTAAAGGAAGGAAAGAAAGTGGGCGGGACAAGGCATTCGACTCACCCACAGAACGTAGCTTTGAGCGGGATGTGTCCGAGGAAACCGTAATCCGTGATGATGGGACGGCGCACCACCACAAGAACAAGGATGGACATCGACCCAGAGACGCCGTAGTGGGTGGAGTTGTCGGCGGCGCTCTTACAGCCGCTGCACTGAAACACCATGACTCGAAGTCGAGCATTGACAAGCGAGAGCGAAGGAGAAAAGGAAGCAAAAGTCACAGCAGAAGTGCGAGTGTTGCCGAAAGCACTGACGAAATATTCTACAAGCATGAGGTCCCTCCGATGCCAATGCGAAGCGAAATACAAGGGTCAGAAGTTACAAGGGACTCAATACTATCTGAGCAAACCGAAGGACCTGCATCGCCATCCATGCACCGCCGAAGAACCGAGATTCGAGAAGTCTCTCGTGGTTCACCTCGAGAAGTACTCTCGCCTGCCCAACGAACGCCTACACGAACGCCTGTGGGAATTCACAAGGGCTTGGGTACTCACCACAGTAATCTCTCCCGTGGGGATCTGAGCGTGCACAGTGCAAAGAGCGAGCGGAGCCTCCATATGGAGGAAGTTGGTCCACGGGCAAGTGATTTTGGCCTTGGTGGTGCAGCAGTAGGCGCAGGTATTTTGGCTGAAGAAACTTTTTCACATAACCATGATCGATATAACGATCACGACGAGCGTGTCTTTGCTCACCGAGCTCATAACCAAGGGCTAAGTCCTATTCAGAGTGTTGCTAGCTTCCAAGAAGAGCGCGATCTTCCGAACCGAGACACCGGATACACACGCAGCTCAGGGTCTTTGTCATCCCTCAATCAGAACAATAGGAGAGGCTCCGCTCTCTCCATCAAATCCTTGTCGTCAGTCGCTAGTAAACAATTCCCTCCTTCGAACAGACCAAAAGGCATCAACCTTGAGCGGGGAGAGGACGTGCTCGGCCAGCACGGTCTTCGAGATTCTGATGCTACGCAAGGTGAGTATGACTCAGGAGATCCTGCAATGGACGAATGGTACGAACGACAACACGAAGAGAATAATCGATACCGTGAATCCACGGCAGGCGAGAATTATCCGGACGCTACCATTGACATCAGGCATCTAACCAACTACACCGATGATAGCATGGATGCCCCTTATCTTGACAAGGTCACAGCAGCTCAGCATGTTCGTGGAATGGGTGCGAACGCGGAATTCATAAGGACCCCCATCGCGGTGGAATCAGCTGTCGCTTCACTGCATGACCCATCAGTTCTTTCTGTGCGCTCTAAGGCTGGAAGCAAGTCTTACGTAGACTCATTCGAAGAGGATCGACGAGTCACCCCCGATCAGCCTCGCGCGTCGGACAAAGAATTTGGTTCAGAGGAGCATGGTGGTTATCCTGATGATCATGGTGATACTCACACCCAGGGCTACAAATCCGAGAAGCTACATGAACACGATCAACGTTCGGCAGCGGACTCGCCAAGACAGAGTGTTGCTCGGTCTGAAGACGGACAAGTTACAATGGGGGTTAGTGGTCTCCCTGTTGCGGATGATCCAATCCCTGAAATTGGGCATGGTCTTGACTCGGACGAATCTGACCTTAACACCAATCCTTCCATCATACAAGGACCAATTGGCGGCATACATCACGGAAGTCGCGATCATTGGCCTTCTCAACCTACCCCACCACAGTCCAAAGGTGAACCGTTCTCTCACTCGAACGATCATAGCGCTCATGAAAGCCTCAAGGCTGCAGCAGCAGGTATGCTCAGCGCAGCAGCGTTAGCCCGCCGAGACCAGGAATATCATGATGGGCAGGACAACACTAGAGATGTCTCTTTTAATGGAAAAGCCCAGCCTACCCTGGAGGAAGAATACGCCCAAGGCGTAAATCATGACTTTGGACCAAACCGAGACTCTTATATGACCGGCATGTCTATCCCTACGCCTCCTATGGCAAAGGACAAGGATGAGGGCTACATATCCGCTGCTCCACAACACTCTCCTGGCGCCAACAGCCCGGAGGACAAGCATTGGAATGGAGCGTATGAGGCAAACCAAGTCAACGATGCTAGCGATTTCGTGGCGGATGACGATCCGTTCGTAAGTAACAACAAAAGCCACGCAAGACACCTAAGTGCCAATTCACACGGGATGCCGTCTCCTCTTTATGACAGTGCAATGGGGCGAGGCATCGACAGAATTCAGTCCAAAGATGTCGTGGCGCTTATGGATCACGTTAGTTACCCTTTCCCTCCTTTCCTGCAGGAAATACTTATCGTAATATAGCTTACTGTACGAGACGCCCAACGAAATGCTCGCGATACGGAGATCCTCGTGACCTTGGTTAGAAGCGCTGCAGAAATGCGCAATTCATTCGAGGATATGAAGAGGTTCATTGCTGAACAAGATGACATGATCATGGATACAGGAAACAAACAACATGATCGTACTATTCAAAAAATCATTGGAGGCCCACGACCTCAACCTTTGGGGGCTCCCCGCGCTTCTCGCCAGCTTTCTGCCGAGGACGACGAGGATATGCGAACCAAGAGACGAAGTGTTTTCAGGCGTGCTTTGAAAGGGCTCAGTGGACGCAGTACAAACGATCTTGGCAAAATTGAAGACATGCTTGTCCAGCTGCTTGGAGAAGTGGAGGGTCTAAAGGCTGCACAGGACATTCGGCCTAATGTTACTGGAGCTCGTCCCGAAAGTCTTAGCTCGTACGATAACGCACGAGCGGTCGGGCAAGATGGCTATGAGCCTGAAGGTCAGGCCGGTACTTCGTCGACCGGTCATTCTGGATACTTCTCGAATCCTCCTTCGAGGCAACAAAATGGTATGAGGAGTCAAGACATTCGTCAAGGATCAGGGAACCGGGTTAGCACAGTCCTTGAAGGAGACGAAGAGCTCGAAGCTCATGAGCAGAACGTGCTCGATCATCAGTTTAATAACGATGATAAGCTGCTTACTCCGACCAGGGATTATGCTCGAGGCACGTCTGTGCCGTTGGACACTCCACCGCAGGTACATATACCCACAGGAGCTCAGAGCAACGAGAATACTCCAAAAACTGGCACGGACAAGAGTCGCAAGCACAAATCAAGTAGTTCCTCTTTCTTCCCCAAGATCTCTAGATGGTCGAAAACCACAGCTTCATCCATGGGCGATAACGTTCGAAACAGTGGGCGGAAGGAACGACCTTACTCGGAAGCATCTCGCTCGGGTTCGGATCTGCACTACGACAACGACCATTACGATCCGCATGGCGACGATAGGATCCGATCAAACGATTCGTTCCAGAATGATCCTCTTCGAAGTAACCGCCCGCCTTCTCCATTGGTTCCTTCTCAAGTATCGGAGGATCCAAAATATCAAGCGCACCGTAATTCTCTTAATCTTCAGCACCCCCAACCACGCCCGGGACCAACACATCGGTACCAAACCCATCTCGAATCTCAAGCTCATAATTTTGGCTCTCCCATTTCTCCAACATCTGACCAGTGGGGTTCAAACCCTACCCTTGCTCGTTTCCCGCCGGGTCCTGGCAATCGATTGAGTGGAGGAGCGGGTAATCTATCGCCCATATCTGATGGTGGTTACTCGGAAACATCAGCGGCTGAAAAGAGCAACGCCCCGCCTCGGCCTCCAAAGGTTCGAGACGATGGCCCACTGATACCGGCACAACTACCAAAGTTGGCATCGAAAGACAACAGGCCGGCGTTTGCGTCGCCTTTGAGCTCGGAGTTTCTGCAACCCGAGCAGCGATATAGTAACGCGTCATCTGGTGCCGATCTGGTGCGCTCCTCTGCCTCTACTTTGCGGTTCTACGAGCATACAGCTAATCGTAGACAGGCAAACGGCTCTCCGCGCTCCGCCTCTGGATCTACTCCTCAGCGCAAACCTACGGGCCCTCGGCCCATCACGACATCTGGCAACTACAGCCCAGACAAAGTTAGTAACATTCAGCGCAAACGTTACAGAGGGTCTCCAAATCATATCTCGTCTGCCGAGGACGTGACCTTCTAGACCAAGAGGTATCTAATTCGATGTATAACTTTTCCCATCGGATGTCGATGAGGATATGACGCTCCTCAGGATTTTCTGCGGATACCTTGAGCCAATTCACGACATGGCTTGCGGGCGTTATTTGGCTTGGCTGTGGATGGGCTGGATAGGGAAAGGTAGGGCATTGACGATACCGGACCGGGTTCTACTTGTACTTGAGACGTAGATGGATGACGGTTTACGACGATGACATGAGAAGATAGTAATACAAAAGCATTCTGCCACCACTGCACCGCTGTACCTGAATTCGCTGTCAACGTCTCGTGGTACGTACATATGACAACGAGACCAATCCAATAGGCGGCGCATCAGTCAAGCTTTTTCTCCGCTGCAAAGTGCGCGTACCTGCATAAACTCTGGAAAACCCAAACGCAAAACTGCGTACGTGCGGCCCCTGTCAAGTTTCAGAAGCTGATGGAAGGGGGTCGTTATGCCTGACAGCAGTCTGTAGTCAGTTGGTGTATGTGATGTGATGAAGAAGCTGCTGCACTATCAGTTTTCTTTAGCTGGTTTACAGCATGATATGGTTGCTATTTTTGGCCTGTGGCTTGGCAGAACTGCACAGCCTTATAAAACATCGCACCTGACAGGAACCGGCCTGCCGTTCCTGGCGAGATCTCCGGTTGGTTAGGAATCTGGAAGTAGCAAGTGGGATGGGGACCTCGTGATGGATTGGTAGATGACGGTCGGCCTGAAGCTGGGGGACATGCCAACCAGAGTACCTTACCTAGACAGGTAGCCTAATGCTGCTGCAGAATAACATGAAGGGTGCGCAATGGAGGTGAGACGATGAGTGTAGGGTAGTGTTACGGGAAATATCCAGAAGGACTTAGGCCAGCAGTCAGCAAAACCATGCATGATCATGCTGATAACCTTTTCTTTCAATTCACTACCCCTTTGCGTGTTTCCATCGTTGCTATCCTTGAACTTGTATGCTTTTAATTAAAGTCCGGCCTGTGGTTGGATGACTTTGTATTACGCGTACAGGTAATACGATATTTACAACGAGATGCCCTTTCTCCGCTAGCGCCACGCTAACCGCCTCCTTGTCGCTGACATTCCTCCCTTCACCTCCACCTGCACCTGCACCTGCACCTGAACATCTACACAATACAACAAACTCTCACTACACTCGAAGATAGACGCTCACCACAATCGTTCCAACTGGACTGAGGCGACAAAAGGGATGCTCAGGCTTAGTACGATTTCGACACGCCGTCATCCGTCCTCTTCCGGCATGCCCTTCGCTTGATTTCTTGTTTTCGCTCACTAGTCGTCGCGGCGACCGTCGTTTACTTTACATTTACGATTTTGCGACTACATCACAGCAACTACAGTCTACGGATTACCTGGAATCGCCCAGATCTGCCCGGAAGTTTGTTTACTGGAAGAGGTGGCACAACAATCGGCTCAAGCTCGCAAACTTGTTGTAGCGATCGCTCTCCGGTAGACTGCCGGACTACCTGACCTTTTTCGCCGTTACTACGAGTCACATCCAAATAACACGACCCACAATGCGTCTTCCATTATCTTCAAGATCATTTAGTCTCGTTCTCGCCATACTCGCCAGCCTTCCATCACTCACCTCAGCAGTCCGAGTCATCGAATCGAGTTCACTTAACTCTTGTCAGGAGAACTCAAGTTTTACAGCAACTCTGTTCGATGTCGAATTCACGCCGGATAATAACTCTTTGGCTTTTGAAGTGATTGGCGTATCATCCATCTCGGGCTATGTCACCGCAGAAATTCAGTTTTTTGCTTATGGCTATCTTGCTGTAAAACAGCAGTTCGATCCTTGTGAACAGAAGCTTACGGGCATGTGCCCTATGAATACTGGCCAGATCAGTCTTCCCTTGTCGAATTTGGCTGTGTCGCCTGATGCGGTGAAGAGAGTACCTGGGATCGCATATACCTGGCCTGATCTGGATGGTGTGGTCAAGATTTATGTAAAGGACAAGGCCACGCAGAAAAGTGTAGCTTGTGTACAAGCATCACTATCGAATAGAAAGACGGTATACCAGAAGGGTGTGGGGTGGGCTACAGCAGTTGTCGCTGGTCTGGCCCTGGTGGCCTCTGCGGTGACCTCTGGATTAGGACATTCAAATACGGCCGCTCATGTCGCCGCAAACGCTCTCTCCTTGTTTGGTTTCTTCCAGGCCCAAGCCATCATTGGTATGACCTCGGTGCCTTTACCACCAATGGTCAAAGCATGGACTCAGAACTTCCAGTGGAGTATGGGAATTATCAAAGTCGGGTTCTTGCAAGACATTTGTACGTGGTACCAAAGAGCAACTGGCGGGAAACCGTCGACTTTGCTATCGACGTTGAACACGGCCTCGGTTCAGATACAGAAAAGATCCGAGGAATTCCTTCACATCTTGTTCCTCCGGGCACATGATGAATTGCTTAAGAGACAGAACCCCGCTACCCCCACTACAACCGGAAACACCGCGACCACGTCAGCGGTTACTGTCAAAGGCATCAAGCGTGTTGGTTTCAAAGCCAACATCGAATCTACCAATATTTTCCTAACAGGTCTTGTATTCTTCATGGTGTTCATAGCACTGACGGCTATTGGAGTGGCGTTATTCAAGGGCTTCTGCGAGCTTGCAGTAAAGGCAAAATGGCTGAAAGGGAACAAGTTTGAGGATTTCAGAAACGGCTGGAAAATTGTTCTGAAGGGCATATTATTCCGCCTGGTATGATGAAGCTCAACATATTGATCCGACTCGCACTAATACTTATGCAGGTCTTGATTGGCTACCCGCAAATGTGCATTCTCTGCCTTTGGGAGCTGACACAGCGGGATTCTGCTGCCGAAGTAGTACTTGCACTGTTCTTTTTCATTTCGATGACGGTTGCCCTGCTATGGGCTGCGTTGAAGGTGTACCGTATCGCCAGACGATCCGTTAGCATGCACAAGAATCCGGCGTACATCCTCTACTCCGATCCTTCAGCATTGAACAAATGGGGCTTCCTCTACGTTCAATTCCGCGCAACGGCGTATTACTTCATCTTGCCATTGCTGCTCTATATCCTCGTCAAGGCAGTGTTTATTGCATTCGCCCAACCAACCGGGACAATTCAGGCTATTGCGCTAGTGATTATTGAAGCTATCTTCTTGATCGCTGTGAGCATTCTTCGACCATGGATGGACAAAAAGACGAACGCTTTCAACATCTCCATTGCCGCCATGAACTTCCTCAACGTCATCTTCTTACTGGTTTTTACAGCTGTGTTCAACCAACCGGTTAGTTCTCACTATGGCGATTGATTGTATGTCGTCGTACTAATGTTTAACTAGGGCATCGTCACTGGTGTGATGGGAGTGATTTTCTTCTTCATGAACGCGATCTTTGCCACGGTCCTGGTCGTCATGGTGCTGTTCTCCACCGTCTACGCCATTATCTCCAAGAACCCAGATACCCGCTACCAACCGATGCGTGACGACCGAGGTTCTTTTATCAAATCCAGCACGCAGCTCAACACCGAGCTTGATGCTCTAGGTGCAACAGCCCGAGGCAACATGACGCAGACCGCATACAAGACGCGCGACCTTGACGACGACGAAGACTCGTACTCGTCTAACTCAGGACGTAACCCCCACGATCCGTCGGGTATGCCTCTGCCACCTTCAACAGCCAATTCAAACAGATCACCCATCCGCCATGGCGAGGCCCCACGGTCTCCTATGGACTCTGCCATGCCCTTCCTCCCCAGTGACGGGACGCCAAGGCATGGCTCACCAAATCATTACACCGACAACCCCCAAGGCGGCTACGGTGGCTACACCGACAATAACTCATGGGCCAACAACGGCCACGCCCCGCCCAGGCAGACGGGCTACCGGCAGCAGAACAATGGGAGTCCTTGGCAGAGAGGCGCAGGGTATGATCATTGAAGGGTGGAGAAGAGGGCATAGCATATATATACACATGTCTGATAAAGTAATATGACGACTTGCAAGAAAGGGCCTGCTGGAGTCTTGTTGCATTTCTGGTTTCTTCTGGTGGTGGTATCTGCACCGCGGTGATCTGTGAGCTAAAGGGTTGAATAGAGGTGTATTGACCTCCTGGGCGTTTTCCCGGGGTTCGACGAAACGTATGCGTTTTGTGTACGTTGTGAGCGGCGATGGGGGCTTGAAAGAAAGCTTTTGGTAGCTACTGTAGATAAGATGCTTTTGTACAGTATCGAAAACGGGTAATCTTCCAACCAAAGCTCGAGTCGTAAATTTTTCCAGGCTTCTCCGTCCTCGGCAGTGTTTTTATCGCCAAAATAGATGGTTTTGGTTTACAGACTCAAGTATCGTGTACTGTAGCTGATATGACTTGAGCATGAGAGCGAGGGGGCGGACTTGGCTGTGGAAATAAATTATGGGATCGTCAACCCTGAGTATGTAGATATGAGGATGAATCCCCCATCTGCCCCATTTTACCATTCTCACATTCAACCCACCAGGGACAAAGCATCAAGGAAGTCGCAGCTTTTCTGGTAGGGTTTGGTTGCGAGGGGTTGAGTTTTGGGTTACTCGTATGTCATCGGGCATCTATCTCACCCATTCATTCCTTTCCTCTCCGCTTCCATCCAACCCCCATCCCCCCCAAAATATCCTCCCGGCCCACTTTCCATCCCACCACACCCATGCTTCCCACACCCATTCCTCCCGCTCCTACATAGCTAGACCGGCTGATTCGACAAATACCGGGCGTCAAACGGCTGTAGGTCGATGCCCTGGTTTGGGGGTCGCTTGTTGGAGCGTGGGATTGGTGTTGGTGTTGCGCTGTTAGAGAGAGAGTTTTGGCTTGAGTTTCTGTTCTTGGTTTCTTTGGGGGGGGGGGAGGATGGTGGGGGGGGTGAAAGGGGGGTGGAAGGGGTGGGGAGTGGGGAGTGGGAAGTGGGGAATGGGGGATTAGGGGATGGTATGGGGGTTAGCGAGGAGAGGGCGAGGATGGTCAGCATGGTTGATTTTGATTCTCATTGCATAAAGTGAGCCTGGTCTAGTGTTTCGATGGAGATCGCGAGACCCTGTGTCTAGTCTGTCTTTGTCTTTTGCAAGATTTTATTCTCGATATGGAGTCTGAATTCGATGGATTTTGGTTGCTATAAAGTGTGATGGTTCTGTATTGGAGGCTACGATGACTCGGATTGAGAAGGGGTGGGTACATTTTCCCCTATACGACAGCCTTTTCATCGTTTGTTGTTGTGCAAGCGCTGTTGACATATTCAGGTAGTGACAACGATGTTCAAGGGATGATTCCCAATTTGATCTCTCGACAGGCAGATCGAAGGTTGGAGACCTGATTTTGTGTCTTGTGGTTGGCAGTCCATCAAGAAAGAAGTCGGTATAGCTGCATACATTGAAGACTTCTGTACGTTTCCGGTGGTTTTCTACCGTGGTCTTTCCGCGTCGTTTCATAGGGCTTTAGTTTAAAACTCGTTCATACTCCGTAGATTTCCGTAACAAATCCTTCATCTTTAGTTCAAGAGAAGAAAGAAGGAATAACAAATCCGTGAGATTCTTTTCTTTATTTCTTCCGTCTTCATACAGGTTGCCTCCATATCTTTCAAGACGAGCAAAAAGGTTACGGATTTTGCTTCATGTGCTTGTATTGGTTTCATCATCGCGCATGCATTGAGGTGAATGAACATATATTAGATACGTTCGCCAAATTCTCAAATTTCCATACCAAGCTCTGTGGACTCTGCTCAAGCAAAGTGAGGGAAATATGAAGTCCAATCCACCGTCTCGTATACTTGCTGGCACCAAAGAAAAGCAGTAAAAGATCAGTACTATGAGCCCAAGATGTGATGTCAGATAGATGATTGCCATAGTGAGAACGAATGAGTTGAAAACCATTTCCGGAATATTAATAATGGAATATGGAAAAGTAAGTACCAGGGGGGCAATTACATAAAGGAAGGACGCCAATGGCTGCGACACTGAAAGTTCTCCAAAGGACCTGAGCAGTCGACGATGGAAAATCCCAGTTCCATGCTACGACGTGCAGCGCCGAGAATATCATGGCTGTGACATGCAGACCTGTGGTTATGGCTCTGTGATCGCTCAAGGCAAATCAAAAATTATCGTGTCCAAGAATCATGTCCAGGATGTCATCCCATGAAAGGTCAGGGGCACGTCCTTCGTACTGCCACGAACGGCTTGCTCTAATGCTCTGATCCCAATCTCCAGGTGCTTTAAGGAGAGGTTGTGTATTCCACATTAAAAGGCTTGTCCCACCACAGAATCTACATAATAAGAGCGCAGATAACAAAACCCATAGTGGCAAGTTCCAGCTGCCTGATGGGAAGTCCAGCCGCGACTCGTGCTATGCTCTGGACTATCAGCCAAGATGACTGGACACAAGTAAATGCTTTGGAAAAACCATCAGCCTTGCTACAATCTTCGATGGAAGCTTTCGTTATGGATGAGGCGACCAAGTCCATAAGGCCTACTGCTGTCACTAACCTTCCGAGCGCAAGTACGCTAAATTTAGATACGGTCCTTTCTCTCTCGTATTATCCTGGCCTAATTCTGAGCTGGTTAACTCTCCGTCCAGTATCTCATCGCGGATTGCCCGCGTACCGTGAGCAGACAGCGGGCCACCGCCCAAATCCAGGACAAAACCGCCCATATTGATATAGAAGGCGTAAACCATAGTAGAGCGGTCTCCTGAAATAGTACACAACCTCTTGGCCTCCATGTACTACTCGAGAGCTACAGCCACACGAAGCTCCGGGCAAGGACGATGATACACGTCCACTTCATCTTCCTCGGCCATATTTGCCATAGCCATCTCTTCGGCCAATACGGCTAGCCACGACATCCATGCCAGCCAGCGCTGGATTCGTCCCGACTCGGCATGTTCAGATGGATGCACTTCCAGGAGCACACCAGGAATGTGACAAAGCAGCTCCATAGGATATCTGAGGTTCCCGGACCGTGTCCTGTGGATACCCATCCGACGCGACGCTGAGCAATTGTACATAGTATTTGTGGCTGAGGTGTTTTGAGCAATTGCAAGCGTCGAGGACACAAGGATGTTGTTTGTCGAACTCCAATCGCCTGCCTATCAAGGACCTAAATCTCCCAGGCTTCATTTCCGTGGCAGCATTCTGTTGACATTTAACGTAGGCAATAACATCTTAATGCATATCTATCTTTGACTGCTGCAATTTCCTAACGCACTCTCGTTAGCCAAGGTATCTTATATTGATCATGCTGAATTCCTGTCCAGACCGCTATGGATAGAACAGTCGTAACCATAAGCTTTACACAAAACCACCTCCGCATTGCTACCTGTGCCTTCCCTGTTCAGTACCTGCTACAATGCCTCTCACTTCCCCCCCATCTGCCTCGGCCCAATAATCTGTCTCCTGGGCCCTGACACACCTAGCCCCACACCACCCCGATTTTGACTATCTCCACCCATATACCCATATTGATTGACATCCCAGCTTTCGCCAGGGCCAATACCACCTTCTCGGACCCCTTGCTCAGCAGCAGTCTTGGTCTCTTTTTGCTTCTCTTCCCATTCCTGTTGGCGTAGGCGCTCAAGTTCCATTTCACGCGAGAGGAGGGAGGATGGGGGTTTGTTAAAGGGAGAAACGGGTTTTGTGGAAGGCGGCGGAGGTTTGGTGGGAGAGGGAGGGGGGCGTTGGAAGGGTGACTTGGAGGGCGATAGTGAGGTGGGCCGTTGGAATAAAAGAGAGGAGGGGGAGGGGGCGGGGGCTGTGTAAGTAGCTGGGTTTGGGAGAGGGCGGGAAGCGCTAGCGGGACTCGGTGCTGAGGGGCGGGACTCGGTTTTCGGTATTTCAGTCGCATTTGGGGTCGGGAGAGGTCTGGGAGGTTGCGGCGGAGGCAGATCTTCTGATTGCGGATGTGATGGTTGGCCGAAGGATTCATTGTGATGGTTTGACCATCCTTGGCGGAGATAGTCGCGCTCACTGGCACGCCAAGAGTCCTCGCTGCTCTTGTGCGAATGTGAGGGGGCTGGTGGTAGAGCCCTGTTTCTGCTTCGTGAACGCTCACGAGCGGATTCTTCCTTGCGCCGGACGTTCATATCATGCCTTTCCAGAATTTGACGTTCCCCATCTAAATGCAAGCGGTCTTCTCGTTCGCGCTCGTAATGCTGTTCCCGCTCTTTGGCCTTTTCCAGCTCCATTTCCAGCTCCTTCACCCGTTCCCTCTCTGCTCTTCGCCCAAGGTCTTCGTCCGGTCGCGTTGGTAGTTGACGCTGCTCGGCTTGATACTGGCTCAGAAATTGACCTCTGAGTCGTGCATCACTGTTTGTTCGTTGGCGCTGTCTCTCCTCTTCGAGTCTGATCTCAGCCTCCTTCTCTTCCCTCACTCGAGCTTCTTCCTCTTCCCTCCATTTCCTCTCCTCGACCTCCCACTTGCGCTTCTCTTCTTCTGCCTTCTTCCTGTCGACTTCTCTCTGTCTCCTTGTTTCCTCCGCCCATCTCTGTTCTTCAGCAATCCTCTCCCTCTCTTCTTCTGCTTCCCGTTCGACTCGCTGCTTGTACTCCGCCTCCTCAGCCTGTAGACGTAGTCTCTCTGCTTCAGCCTCCTCTTCACGTCGTTTTCGCTCTTTCTCCGCTAAGCTGGGAACTTTGGGTCCAGGGGTAGTAATCTGCCGTCTCCCACCGAAGCTGATGCCTTGGTTGCCTTGGCTAGCACCTCCCATATAGCCATACTGATGGATGTTCCATGCGGGAGTTGTAGCACCTTCATCTGTTCGTTTGCTCCAGCTGCTGACATTGCTTGGTGGTGACTTTGGTAGGCCACCGTTCGTGGATGTTGAAGCTTTTGAATCCGAGAATCCCGAAGGACTCGTCTGCACCCCTAATGCTTGTGGTCCTAGATTAGATACTGTCGAGCTAGACTCGCTCACATTGCTCGTGCCCCTAGCTCGCGAGTATTTACCGTTTCCGGCAGAGTACTCGCCAGTGCTTTGGGGACTCATCGGCCCACCTTTCTTCTTTCCTCCTATTGCGCTTGGGAATTTGCTTGGTTGCATCGCGTGGGCTCTTCGACTGAAGGATCCTATACATACCAATACCTGAGCTGGATCCTTGGCTTCGTAGAGGGCGACAGTTTGAAAGACATCATGCGGTTGCAGGCTCAGAGGAGGAGACTGGCACGCGCGGAGGAAATGGGAGATGTTCTCCATCTGTACGAATGGCATAGACGACTCTTTGTAACGTACGCCAGGTGGACCGACAGCTAGATTGACAAGTCTATAACATGTGTTAGTCAAGCCTGTTGGTTAGAGATATGTCATGAGAGCAGTCTCATACTTGCAAAGAGCAATCCCATCTTTCAGCGCTTCTAAGAGGTCACCAGGAGCCAGGCGCTCTCCCAAAACCTCTTCGATCCAGGATCTTATCTCTTTGGCAGCCTCAGGAGTATATTTGCCCAGACGTAGATTACGGAGGTCCTTGTCGAGAGATGAAACTGAAGCCATACTGGCCGGGCAGTCCTATGGTACAGGTGGGGTGTTTAGAGGGGTGATAATCTCCTACAGTGCATGCCGTCTTGGTATGACCTGAAGAAGTAATGCGTTATATGCTTATATAAGTGCAGGCTAGGTACACAAGTGTAATATGCAGAGTAAACAAATTCTGTGAATGCGTTCCTGAAGACTGGGACGACGTTGTAACGGCTGCTCAGATTCCCGGGATGCGCTAAAATACGCGATCACTTTACCTTACTTCTATCTGTTACCTCGAGCAAAGGCCCGTACTGTGGTAGTATGTCCTCCCTTCTCAGTCGATTGTGGCAGAGATGGAAGGCCCTCAAACTCCCATGGCGGAGAAGATGGCTAGCCGGTAACAATCCTCTCTCGACTTTCCCTACTCCATCCCTATCACTGACGCCTCCCTCCTCCACCACTAGGTGCTGATCTCGCTGGCAACAAATACTGGTACTTCAAGCCTACGCCCTCTGCCCCACGAGCGCGCCGAATACTCCAACATAATCCTCGAATACCTTACTCGGATATCAAAATTCCCCGTACGCCTTCCATGTCCTTGGTACACTTTCCGTTTCCCCAATCCCTACTGACTCGAAGTAGCGCAATGGCACCAATGGCTCCGCTACACCCGCCCTTCACCTCCCTCGGTGCAGGAACAGCAAATCGACGTTGCGCGACAAGCGCAGCTGAAATTGTTAGCGAAAGCAGCAGACGATAGGTGGGCGGCGAAACCGTCGGTTCTCGACAAGCCGAGGAGAGGGAATTTTGAGTTGGGAGTTGGCGAGGGGGAGGTAGTTGGTACGAAAGAGGAGGTGAGGGGAGGTAAAGAGAGGGGGGCCCTTGAGGAGAGAGGGCATGAGAAGGATAAATTGAAGGGAAAGGAGAATCCATGGAAGGTAAATCGGGGGAGGGCAGGGGAGGAGTGGCAGCCGGAAGCTTGGACGCCCGATCCAGGGAAGAGATGACATCGCAGATTAGCGGTAACGACGCGGAAATCTCGCTACATATAGTACTATGGCGTTCTCTGGGTATGGTCTTGGAGACTATATGGGCCAATGAATTCATGTCCGAATTAGACAAGGGGTCTAGGGCCTCTTCAGGATGTGAATCAAGATTCAACTATGTACGAAACTACCATGGTATATCCATATTCAGCTAAGGATTGGCGAAGACAAAACCCTGACATATTCCCCATTAAACTTGGATAGCCAGCGAGCCACCCTTTGGACGCCACCCGATGCTTAGCTTCGAAACCTCCAAATCGTTCAACCTTCCAATTGCTGCTACCGCCGCTCGCCAGGGAAATCCCCCCCGAACCCCCCAGGTGGAGGAAATGGCCTTCCTTGCTGCGGTGGACTTCCCTGAGGGGGAAATCCTCCTTGCGGTGGCATTTGAAAGTTCGGCGGCATTCCCCCTGGAGGTGGGAATGGCATACCAGGCATCCCTATTGGCGGAGGACCACCAGGGCCTACGTTGGGTGGAAAAGGTGGGAAAGGAACGCCACGACCAGCGAAAGGAGCTGCAAGATTGCATCAGAAAGCCTCAAAGTGAAAACAGAGAGGGATTGGAGGAATCTTACGAGGAGGAAAACCACCTGGACCTCCGGGAGGGGGGGCTCCAGGCATTCCAAATGGCGGAGGAATGCCGCCTGTAGTTCTGAAGGTAAGCGCCATTCCTCATGTAGCACCTTGGAGAGGTGTCTTTGGGCTTGGTTGGAGCCAGATTGAAGAGAATATTCGGAAAAAGGTATGGAGACGGGAAATCCTACCTGGAAAGCCGAAAGGCGGAGGAAATCCTGGACCGCCCATAGGTCCCCCGCCTTGGTTTAACATAGGATTCGAGCCAGCTTGGCCTTCTGCGGCATATGAGGATGTGATAGAGTCAATGACTGATTGGGCTTTCTCATGGCCAATTTCTACAGAACGACCATTAGAACATCCTTCTGAAAGAAGCGGGCGCACGTCTGGAGGTAGCTGGGGAAGAGCCGTACGTTGGTAGTAATCTAGAACATTTCTCTCATGGTTCCGACCACTATTATGAGCTTTCCGAACACTCATGGAGTCATGGGTGAGGTAGACATCGCAGTAATCGCCTGGGGTGAGTCAGTGATTGGGTTGGGACAGGTGGAGCTGGTGGCATCTACAGAAGAGTGCATATTGGGTCAGTATGATAGACCTATAATTCCGAAGAGGAAGACTTATATTTCGGCATGTTATCGTCGCCACGGCTAATACAAAGCGCTGTAAAATTTGGAGTGGAAGTGTGGAGTGAGGTCGGCGCATTGGCAGTCGACAAAAACAAAGTCAGAGCTTAGACTCAGCCCTACGGGGAAATACTTGATGTCAGGCACACGCGATGTCCCTCATGAAATCTTAAATGCGACTCTCCAAGTTGCAATGGTTTATTAAAACATTGAAAATCACTATTGAATATTCTGCACATCAGTAAGCAGACAATTAGACAATTTTTAATCATCTGATATGAGTTTCGTGTTGATGAAAGTCGACTATGAGGGAGAGAAAAGGGGGCAAAGCTCCTTGCTAAAAATCCCATTTATTTTCTGGTGCGCTCTGTCGTGCTACAGAAACACTGAGCAGTCTCACAGAGCTCTTTGACGTAGCTGGTAAGAGCGCCGATTTATTCTAAGCTACGGGGTATCTAGTTCTCTAATAACCCTAAAGCCTTGGCGATGACCGGCCGGATATTCCCTAAGTCAAGGCACGATGCTGGAAGTGGGACTATTATGTACGATGTCTGCTCCATGCATTCTGGGCAGCACTTGGCATCGGTCGATAATGGCCACCATCTGTACCACCTCGGTACCGTCCTTGATTTCCGCCACCCCTTGGGGGAGGGCGCTCCTGTAATTTTCGTGGAGGCATCTTCATATTGCTATTGCTCCGGCCAGGATATGGCTCAGAATAACGAGGAGACAATGATCGTCGTTCACCAGGTCTACTTCTGTTTTGCCCCTGGTCGTTATCTCTGGAATTATCCCAATATCCTCCACTTCGAGAGTTGGCGATTCCGTCATCTCGATAGGGTTTAGCACCAGAAGTGTACAAATCAGGATGGCGATCATCCAGATTCTGATTTCCCCGAGTCATTATGCGTATCTGACCTTTGCGAGCCGGTTCTGGAATCCTTGGACGATAGAAGTTGGCCTGATCATCGTCGCTATCATCGATCATCATAGACCTCTGTTGTTGTGCTCTGCCTTTTATTGTCACTTCGCCCTGTGACTTGATTGTGAATTGCCCATTGGAATTTGAGGACCAAGTGCTTGTGCCGACCGGTTTTCCTGGCCTTCGGTTTGGGCAATCATTGCCCAGGTGCCCACTTCTGCCACATTCATAACAGCTCAACCGGACACCTTTGTTCGTCAAATCAGACTCCCACGGCCGGCCTGAGGTTCGCCAGATAAGTTCGCAATCCTCCTCGTGATGACCATTCCGTTGGCACAAATCGCAAACGATCTCGCCAGGCGCCAATTTTTTTAGCTTGTATGGGCACTCCAGTACAATATGACCAAGCTCTCGACACTTAGGGCATCTCTTCTTTTGAGGACAGTGCTGGCTTGAATGGTCGCCGTGAATTCCACAAGTGGTACATGTCAAATTCACACAAACTTCTGCCATGTGACCTAAGTGAGCGCAAATCAAACACCCGACCAACGTATTGTGGTCTACGTTGTCAGGTCTCTTAGCTATGTGGAAGTATCGAAGCTGTGCCTTGAGCTCTTCTGGATCCAGTTCCGCTAGTGTTCGGGGTTGAATTTTCGGTGTAATAATGCTCTCCGGGTCATCGTTATTGCCCTCTAAGCCTTTAGCTACTGCGTCAGACCTTGCGTATTCCATCATGGCATCGCCATATTCATCTTCATTGTCCTCACTGGTACCGTTACAGCTTGAATTTGCGATTGCGTTAACATCTTCATCATTGTTAGGTGCGTGGCTGGTGTTATCTGATACTTCTCCGCTCTCTTGCTCGCTGATTTGAAGATTCAGAATGACTCCACTATCACTTCCAGAGTCCTGATCCTGCCCTAGATTTGGTTCCTGATCCGATTCGTAGCCAAGGTGCGGTTCTGGGTTGCGATCCGATTCGTGCTCCTGTCCTTCGGGCCTGTTTTGCGGCTCTGGAGATAGTTTCACGGCGAAAATCCGATTTTCAACCTTGGGGACGTTACCCTTCTCCATTGCTTCGCAAATATCGAGAGCGCAGGGTTCTGAAGTTAATGGATCAACTGTCGCTGCCTTTCGGCCAGATTTATATACCTTTAGTGTGCCCACATGCCTACTGGTCTCGGATCTCGAAAGGTCATGCACAATCGCTATTTCTGGCTGAGTGGTGGGCTCCACGTCTGTCTGCAGTATATGAGACCGCAGATCATCCATGAGAGAGATTTCGTGCAATTTCCCAGCCTTCAAATCCTCTAATCTCCCAGTCTTCATGCATTTTTCTACCAATGGCCAGAGTGGCGGCTTTGATTCGCGACGCTTCCCCCTTCCTTCCCCACCATTTTCGCCATCATCCTCGGGTTCTGCAACCTCCCCTTGTCTCTGGTAGAGAAGGCTTTCGTAGTCTCTGTCAACAGGGTAAGACTGGCAGTAGTTATGGTCCACCTCCGCTTCGTAAACACGATTCTGTAGCTTCTGGGATTTAGGACTGTCATGCTCGAGCCCTAAAAGCCTCTCATGAAGGGTCTTGAGTCTTCGTTTAGTTTTCTTAATCTCTTAAACAATATAGTCAGTACTCGTTTGGTAAGAAGATAATCCCAAAAAGCCACAGAGGGATAACGGACCGGAAGATTGAATCTTAGACTGAGTCGTAGCCTTTTCCTGCTGCTGCTTCTCTTGCCCATTAGCTTTTCTTGAACCACCCCCTAGTGTAGTTCGGATCTTGGCTTTTGTCCCGACATTCCAGTTCATCGACGGTGCAGCACCAATCTTTGTTGCAGGTTCAATCAAGCCTGAGACCGCAGCTTGGTTGGAGGTTTCCGAATTCCTTGGCGCGATTACCTGTAAACCATTTCGACCTTCGCCCGCATCCAAATCTCCTACGTCCTGTAATTCGGACTTCTCAGATCGCTTAGTGCGCTTTTGAGGCGTCGAGTTGGAGGAATCAACCTCATCACTGTCCTGGGAGATTTCGTCGTGACCTCTTTTGCTGTCTGTCCTAGGAATTGGTGGACCAGCTCGCACTGAGCGATCGGGCCCCATATTAGTAGCTGCCATAGTGAACAAGGGTTGTGATGTGACTACATTTTGTCTTCATCGTTGGTGGGGTTTTAGAAAGCGTGAACTGGCGATGTCGGTCTGGAAAAAACAAAGCTCCGCGCTCCACCCTGTACGACAGCACGGACAGCTTACCTATCCTAGTTGGATCTACATACTGCCTTAACAGCAAGCAATAACTTTGTCGTCTATCTCACTCTTTATAAATCATCATTGGAAGCTACAGATCTATTTTCTCTTACTGGCCTGTAAAATCCGACGAGCTTGCTTTGTCTAGTTTGCTCAGACCAACATCAACCGGAAGAACTGCGTCATAGTACAGCTCTTAACACAAGGTAGGCTCAAGCTCGCTGTGGCCGTCTCTTCAGCACCCTAAGGCGTCAAAAGCCGGCTAGATCAGTCTGCGTCTTAAACCCAGCATCTCAATCAAGTACTAACACTGCCATAAGCACAGGCTTGTGCTCCCATAGCGGCTGACTACGTGTGCAACAACTCAGCAATACCGCAAATCTGTCTTCCTTGCTTGTCCCCCGCACCTTGTCCTTTTCCGCCAATACCAAGTCTTGCCCACCACAAAGGCAGCCAGGGGATCCGAAGATGAATGATGGCAAGAAGGGGCGAAGACGGCGTTCTAGCAGCCTCCTTTATCAAGAGCCGCCAGAGTCGATGGAGCATATGAGTGATCAGTCGGCCCTGCCAAACCTCAACGCCAACTGGGTCAATGCAAAGGGTATGACAATGATTCCAAGGAGCATATTGCCAAGGCTTTTTCCGAGAAATCTTGACTGAATATTCTATCTACTAGGAGCATGGACAATCCACGTCGTTCTCATAGTCGCCCTCAAAATCCTCTTCGACATCATTCCCGGCGTCTCCCAAGAAACATCCTGGACTCTAACAAACATCTCCTACATGTTTGGCTCCTACCTGATGTTCCACTACGTCCGTGGCGTCCCCTTCGAATTCAACGCCGGAGCTTACGACAACCTGAATATGTGGGAGCAAATCGACAACGGCGACCAATATACCCCAGCCAAGAAATTCCTTTTGAGCGTGCCGATATTGCTCTTTTTGCTCAGCACGCACTATACCCATTACGATCTGACGTACTTTACGATCAATTTCTTGGCCGTGCTGGGCGTCGTGATACCCAAATTGCCTTCGGTGGGTCACTCTGAGCTGTATAAGATATCCAAATACTAATAGAACCTTATAGAGTCACCGCCTACGCGTTGCATTGTTTTCGGGGAACCCTGACGATCGATAGCACCTTGAATTTCTTGTTCGTAGCGTACTGTTCTTTTCCTTTTTGTTTAAGCGAGGAAGGGAAAAAGCGAGGGTGGTGGATGGGCTGGGAAAAACGCAACGGGCTTGGATTCGTGCATTGCTAGTCTAGAAAACCCATTTCTACAACTTTCATACCCTTCGATTCTAATTTTATACTTGCCTTACCATGTTCCCAGGCCAGGCCAGGCCAGGAATCGCTTGTTCTCCATCCATCAATTCGTACCCCCTAAACCATCCTCAAACAAGCCTCTACATACCTCCTCAACCACCCCACTGACTGATACTGTGGTAAAGGCATCATCGATATCTCAAGGCGCCGCTCGGTTCAAGAGGGCATGACGAGAGGAGTAACCCTTTTGTATTCTGGGAATGACGATCTGAAAGGGGTAGCAGCATCGGGGGGTTGTTGGGACAGAGGCCTCGCCTCCATCCCTGTGGTAGGTGCATGCTCCTGACCCCCAACACACTTCTCACCCATAGACAGACATATCAACAATCAACACATCACCATCACCATCACAACCAAACTCATCACACTCATGCCTCCAAAAACCCTCTTATCTCTACGCTAACTACACACCAAATCCTCCAAACCATCCACCTCAATCCCCCCCACAAGAAATATTTCCAAGAAAAGATATATGCCAGTCCCCCAAGAAAACCAGCCACCAACATGTCAATCGCCCCGGCGTCAAGATTCAAGGAGATATCATCATATGTTCCACCCCAATCCACTCCGCTCCAAGAAAGCGCAAATAAAAAGCAAAAATAACCTCGTCATCATGGGAAAGCTGCAAATCCCACACGCAAGCTACCTGAAATATACCACGTCCACATCCTTGGTATATATCCATCACAAATCCTCCTCCTTTAAATATCATACCACATCATAAAAACATTCCTCTTCCATCTCATCTCTCAGCTCTCAAAAACCCCTCCCAACAACCTTCTTCCTCCTCCCAAAAAACCCCCTCAAACCCCCCTCCTCCCTGCCCGCAAAATTCGTCCCCGTGCTCCTCTGCTGCACCGGCGGCGGCGGTGGCGCGCTGTTCTTCAGAAAGTCCGCCAAATCTCCCACGCCGCCTGCGTCCTCGCGTTCCGCCCTCGGCTGGGCATTCTGTCTCAGTCGCGCATTGCTGCCGTTGCGTTCTGCGCGGGCGGGGCCGTTGCGCTCGCGGTCGACGTGTGCGGCGTAGGTGGGTTTGGTGGGCTTGTAGGTGTCGAGTTTGGAGCCGATTTGGGTGATGAGGTGGGGAGATGTTTCGCGGGGGTTGAAGGGGGGGAGTTGAGGTGCGTCGGTGGTGCGGCCACGGGCGGAGGCGGCACTTGATGGGAGGGATTTGAGGTTTTTAGGGGGAGGGTTTGCGGGACTGTTTTTGGTGAGGCGTTCGCGCGTAGTTGAACCGCTGGCTCCGCTAGCTTCTCTATGAATTCCCCACCCTCTTGGCTTAGGGATGTCATCAAAGGCCGAAGGGACCCTCGGTACCGAAGGAGGAGGCGTCACGCTGCGGAGAAAATCAATGAGACTCTCTTCGTTGTCATGCGACTTCCGTCCGCCCATGTATCCCTCATCGCTATCAGAGTCAATAGCGTATGGGTCCTTGACCCGGCGCTGCCTGCGTTTAGGCGGATGAGGAGGTTCGTCAAATGGCGCGGGCGGATTCTGGGTAAATACGGTCCTTTTGACATTCGATTTGCTTGAGCTCCCAAGAAGTCCTGTCCTCGAATTTGTTGAATTGACGGACTGCGTTGGAGCCGAGCTGTCTAGGGTGCTTGCGACTGAGGTACGTGACATATCCTTCGAAGTTCCGTATCCAAGATTACGTGCTTCTTCGGAATTCCTTGTCGCACGGGAAGTCGATAGCGACATCGGCGTACGAGCAGTGCCATTGTTCCAGTCATTGCCTGGTCCTTGGCGGATGAAATCAATCAAATCGTTGGTGTCACGAGACGACACGGTTGGCTCACGAGCTTGCAACTTGGACCTTGACCGTACTGGGGCGATAACTTCGGCCCTCGATGGTGCCGCATGCTGATCAGGTTTGATGACTTTTCGAGGTAGTCCTTGTCCTTGTCCTTGTCCTTGTCTCGATGATGGCCGAGACTTTTCCTTCAGGACAAGATTGGTTCGTGAACCATTCACGGACTTGGCATCTGCATTAGGCGTCGGTTCATGTTCTGGTCCAGTTGATCGAATGAAGTCCTCAAAGTCTCTCGAGGTTTCCTTTTCGATCCTGGCGTCCCGAGCAGCTGCATGAGCAGGTCGCCCATTCCCAGGGCTCCTGGGTGGGTGTGCTTGCAAAGCTGGCCCTGTGGAGGAGAAGATCTGTGCAGATGGTGACTTCGTTTCCTTGAGACTGGTTGTGGGATTTGACCGAAGCCCGTTCCTCCCTTTCAGCGAAGCACTGGACCGGGCGGTTGCTGGCCTACCAAGTTCGGTGGTTGACTGTGATGTATTTCGTGAAAGATTGGAAGACGCCTCAACCTCAGACAGTCGTTGCAAATTGTGCCTTGGAGACTCGGGTACCTTCAACAAGTCAGAATATACTGATGAGTTACACGAGCTACCTATCCTTACCTCCATCTTCCGCATGCTATGTGGTGTCAGCGTGTATTGAATGGTCTCGTCACTCTTGATGAGCTGTTCGAAGCTTTGCTGTTTGTCGTCTGCCTTTGGTGTCCTCAGAGAATGTTTGTCACTAATGATGCTCCCGTTACCCTCGGAAGAATTGCGGGACAACACTGGTTGTCGGCTACCATCAATAGATTCTCTACTCAAGAACCCCTTTAATTTCTGGGATACCTGTGAAGTACTAGAGCCGGAGGTATGCACAGGACGTAAGTCGCGATTGCTACTAGATGAGTTCCTGCCTTGTGGCGTCAGTGGATCCCGAGGACTTCCCGGGGAAGGAACGACACGCTGCACAGTAGCTCGCTCTGGTCCTGTATACACTGGAGGAAGCTGATTCCGATAATCGGAAAGCTTAGAAGCAGGTTTCGCCTGCGCGAATATTGATGTTGACAAAGCCCCAGGCATAATGACTTCAACGTTGTCTGCTGGTGCATAGGCTCCGGACCTGGACGTATCGTAGCTTGGAGCAAGCGACGAAGCTTCGTCGGAAGTGTCATGAGCTGCATCAACCAGTTCCCGTAAAGGAGTGAGAGCGGGGGCGCTGTTTTCAACCCCGGCCGCCGGATTGCTAGATTTGGTTGATCTAGATGGGTCTGTTAAATACGTTTCTCGCACGACCGACGTTAAAGTGGCATCGTACTGATGGCTGCGATCAACTACTCCTTGATACATATCAGATGATTCATGATTTCTGTCACGGAGCTGATTATTTTGCATTGCGGCAACATTTGCGTGGTCTTCGAAGTGTCCTGAACGTCTCACTTCATTCTCTCTCTCAAATTCAGGATCTCTCGTTGCGGACACATCATCCTTCTGCAACAGGGCCTGGTTGTCATACTCATACTCTTCCCTAGGCTTGTCTGCCTTGGGAGCTGGTTGCTGCTTCTCCGTATCTGCTGGGCGACCATGTGTAACGTTGCCAGATCTGAGGCTGTAGTTGCTTGATGCAGCGCGGGAGAGCGTTTGGGCAAGTCCTTGGGAGTAATTCATCGCTTGTGGTATAGTGTTAAGGTCATACTCGCCCATGCCCGTACTTGATTCTTCCCTTTCTACACAGCCGGACTCCTGCGACGATCCTCGCGGTATACTGGCATTTGAAGTTCTTATACTTGTAAGTTTTTCACCATCAATCACAGCGGTCACTGGGGTAGAAAGACTCGAAACTTCAGATCCGGGGGATGATTTATCTGCAAGCCAAGGAAGATCTTCCTTGTTGTATACACGACCCTCATGTTTGTGTACTAACGGCTTGGAATCCGTTACGGGCGAAGCAAGACTTTCCTCTTTTGGTAACTCATACCGTGTTTGCTGCGGGTTGGGCAGAGACGATGATCGATGGCGTCGAATGGGAGGCACATTCTTAGATTCCCGTTGCTTTACATCGGTTAGCTTTTCGGGCTGTGATGATTCCGGTGGCGTTGACTTCGTGGCCATGTTTGGGTATTCGACGACGCTCAGAGGACGGTCTCTGCTTCCACGATTCCCTTTTCTGCCGGCCAACTCTGACGAATAATTGGGTACTTCGATTTCGGCCACATCATTCGCTGTTGAAGGAAGTGGAATTGACATAGGATCCGGTTCTGTTTGCAATACTTCTGCGACCGATGGCCGGTTTGCATAGTCGTAATAGCCGTTGGGGCCATCCGTCTGGTTAGGACTCGCGGTTCTACTACTTCGGGTACTACCATTTGTTGAGGTCGCCCTCACACCGGACAATGGTCTATGGTTCGATACGCTGGACGATCTGACACGCTTCTTCCATGATCTCCATAGCCGGCCCAACGTTGTATTGAATGCTAGCTTTTCCATGTCGATGTCCTCTACTACTACTCGATGGACCCCTGTGGTGCTCGAGCTACCATTTCCGTGATGGTGCTGCCCGCTTCTCTGCCGATTGTATGCCGCCTCGCCAGCCATTATCAAAGCGTGCTCGCCGATGAATTCAAGAATGGAAGTTAGGAATATCGCTGCGGCTGGGGAGACCAAACCGAGATCCCGGGAGACACGGCGACGTTCGTCATTTGCATCTTCCAAATGTTCCCGTTCAATGTACATCTCCTCGTCCTCCTCTTCCATGTCCCCCAGGCGAGTGTAAACCATGCAGCGTAACCTTGTCCTTCTCCATATTAGGTTCAGATCATATTTTCCCCGAGACTCTTGCCCATGGTGGAAGGCAGTCAACTCTTCATCATCTCCTCCGCCCAGGAACTCTTGCAATTCCTGGTCGGCTCCATCGATGGCGTCTTTGGCGAGTCGAGGCTTGAGCACCTCCTGCACAGCAGGCCTCAGCGCCGCAATCGAGGTTGACCGTGAGCTGGCGAGGAAGCTGAATAGAAGGTTGTCTAGAAAGGTGTTGATAAGGGCTAGCGACGCAGGAGAGACTAGGGCCGGCTCGGCATCGACGCTGTTTCCTTCTTCCTCGAACCAATCATACTCCCTGTTTTGATGATCACTGGTGACAATCTGCGAGGCAGCAGATGCTGCAATGAAAGCCGGTTCAGGTTCGACGGCAGGCGGCGACGCCAGCGGAGAGTTAAGGGACATGGATGAAAGGCGATCACTGGAGAGGCTTTGGGTTCGTTGCACTTGCGCTGATGGAAAGTCCATGACTTCTGGGCGAGAAAGGCGGTGCATTCTGAGCAGGCGGTGGTGAATGTATGGATGACTCGACGTAACCTATCAGCATTCACCAGATGCTCAGAGAGCCTTGATCAACTGGGCAAGCTATCCATTGTGAACAGACGGGCCTAGAAGCTCCTGATGTTCATGCTAAGCATGGTAAGCGAGAGAGCAGATGGTTGATTGCTATAAGGCTATCATCAGCTTTGGTCTCGGTCTGATGCATCTGAAGTATTAAAGTGCGATCCTCAGTTTCCGCTATTCTATTTGCAAGTTCGATGAGACGCAGGAGAGCAAGCACAGAAGTCGCCGTTGTCTTTCTTTTGTCCTGGGAGTTGGCTGTTGAGATGGCTGTAACATGGTCGGGGAAGGGGTCCATTTCTGAGTTGGACCTAAGATGCGGCACAGCAGGGACCATGTTTGATATTACCAGCAGGGGTGCTTAAGATACTGTGTACGGAGTACTGTACTTCTAGTCTTGTAGATTCATGACCTTCAGATATATTATCAATCGTTGATTATTTACAATTCCTCCAGATAGATCCCTCCGCAGGCTTCCTCGCAAACAACATATGCAGGCAGTTACAGAAGACGCATTTCTACCAGACACGATGGATTTATTCTCACGATAGAGGCGAATGGAGTTACCCAAGCTAGGCTGTTCAGGGTGACCCCTCGGAACCGGTTGCTTTCCACCACTACAACGTTATCATAATCACGAAACCCATGAGGCTTCTGTGGAATGGTGACGAAGGTACAAAGGTCAAAACTCAACGGTGCGAAGACACATCCATGGTTTATAGACCTTGGACGGTGAAGCTGCCTTGCATCGGGTGATTCGACGACACTGCTTCCAGCATCAGAACCTGGGTAGGTAAAACTTACTCTCCCACAGATTTCCTCCGAACCGATGAGCCAATATCCTGCAGAGTATGCGGTTTCACAAGCAGTGAACGACTTCATTCATGATTCTGCAGCAAAGTGGAGCCTCATTTTGTGCGCCACGATGCAATGCGAGCCGAGGCCAAGAGTCTTTCCGACGCAATGACTCTTGCCAATAATGCATGAGGATTATTGATATTGTGTGGTGCGCATATCAACGACTCATCGAGAAGTACCGACAGCAACAGCATCGTTGGACTACAAGATACAAATTTAGAGAAGGCCCGCCAAGTCAACTGTTAGACCGAACGGCAGTTTGGGAAGGAGAACTCGAAAATGATCGTATTGTCGCACAAGCTTTGCAATTGCTCCCGAATCATCGATGGTTTTTTTCCACGTAGGTCACGGGCCTGTTTGTCCATTCGCATCTCTCTACAGAGACCGGTCATCGTTTACTGACTTCCTGCACCCCCTGGTGGCTTCGACTTTTTCATAACCCTGATATCCTTTCCTTCTAACTATCTATTTGATCTGTCTCACATGTTGAAGCTAGGATCACTCTCAATCCCTCTCAAGGGAAAGCCTCCGAAGCTCTTTGGGAACCATTCATTACTTATCAACGGTGATTGATACCGCCGATTGTACAATACAGAAGGGAACAAGAAGCTGCTAAGATTATATTTGACAAGAATATTCGAGGACCGGCACAATCACAGGATCAAATTTGTTTCATTTGCTTGGAAATGGCTCGGATGAATCCAATGCTTGATTGCCAGAAAGAGACTAACCTAAATAGCGCACTGCATCCATGATGCTGGGTATCAATATTAAAACGACAGACGCGTTTATGAACTTGGCCAGCCATCCAGCCTCCAGTCGATCACTACCGGCCGTAATTCATACGGCATCTAGCTTCGTTATCGAAAGCCTCCTCACATCATTCCATTCCACCATGGATCGATAGGATCGTTGTAGTAATAGCACCAAGGCCTGGACGAGTCAGTCTTGATGGGCCAGTTACACTTGCTCTGAGGGGTACGACCTTCTGATTTTGTCTATCTTCAGACGTGCCTCAGGACTTATGTCGTCCCAAGGACTTCTTTCGGCCCGCAGCTCTCTCCGTTGGCACGTGTGGCATGATGACTTCATTCTATTGATACCATCTCCTCTACTGTTCCAGCAGCCCCGGGATAAACCCGGTCGTCCCATTGCAGCTGCGCAGGGTTCTATGTTCTGTCTTGGGCCCCAGTGGCCGCATCCGACGTAGTAGGTATCTTGGGTGTAGCACATCTTGGACTGGAGTCACTTGGATAAGCTTTGGGATAGTCGTCCTGCCTTTGTGAGTTGCAAGATTCTTGAGACCGGTATATTGAAAAGCCGATTGGTATTGTGTGCTTGTGTGAGCCGGGAGCAGAGAGAGTGTATTCTGGGTTGAGAATATTCCATTGCAATCCAGGGCGTCTGCAATTGTTTGGGTTGCATGATTTCAAGTGTCTTCATCTGCTCGCTGTCATGGTTGAGTTGCCAAATCACAAATTCCCTAAGCCCGAGGGAGAGGCAGGTCTGTGTTGACAGCAGTTGAAAACAGTGGCTTTGTGCTACCTTCGTCTGACATGAAAAGGATTGTTTTCCCTTTGTATGGAACTTGAGTGTTTGCTGGAGGACAATTGAACAACTGGTCCCATTGTCTACAAGCCATTGTCTCTTTCCTATGGATACGTGTTTGCCAGTATAGTTTGGCGACAGGATATTCACCTTTGCTCGGATTTTTGAATTGCCATGGGGTGCAAATCTGGCATCGTTAATCTTGCATTATGAAATTTGGAAGGAGACGTTGGCGCCAAACATCGCTGGTACCATTGTTCAAGGGCCAGTGCGCTCATCAATCCAATGGTACCTATCAAAAAGCTGACATACCATCATGGAACCCATGGTATTGGCACTGGGATCGGGAACCCACTTCTCGGGATCTGTCAATATCTTGCAGATTTCGGGCAAAGCATTTGCAAGACAGCATGTTCACGGATGGAAGAGGACACCACAACATGTTCAATAAGGCATCACGACGGGGCAGTGTCACTTCCCATCAGGCAAACTAGATGTCGGTGATAGCCAATGGGTCGTCAGCACCTGGCCAAAGACCTCTTGCCTCGGGGGGCATTCTCAAGTTGGGAATGTGGAACAAACTTCCAGTGGGTTTGAACATGTCACGTGATAGTCTTTCTCACGTGAGTAAGGTAGTTACGTGATACCTGTTTTGATCCCCAGTCAGAACAGACCATCAGCCTCCATTATTCTCCATGGAAAACCCAATACAGTTGGGATTCCAAGTTCTGGACTGTCTCGATGCTCACCACTTGTATCCAGTTGTCAGCCTGAGGCCATGGGAACACACCTGTCTCTCACAATCATATATTGATCATTACATTCAGTTCACGATCTTCACGCCTCTTCACCCTTGACTTATTGACTGGAAAAGCTTCGTTGTGTCTATGATACCAATGGACCAAGCGTACCTTACTCTACGGGGTTAGACGCCTGGAAGTCCGTAATGGCAAGGTAATTCTCATGACTAAGGACAGCCGACTGCCGATAGCCTAGAGGTCACAGCCAATGACAACGGTGCGATAAAGAAAAGAGCTACCGACCGTGGATCTACTCTCTACCGCTCGAGACATGCGATAATCCCAGTGATTGTTTTCTCTTTCTCTTTCTCGCCGCTCCCTTCGCCCGCATGGAGATAGCACGGTTATGGCGGTGTGGCATGAAGGGCATCTATGTGTCAATGGTCTGGGGGTGATGTGTCAACAGTGTCGTTGATGTGTCCAATTTGGTCAAAGGGGCACCAGGGTACCTACACCGTACGTCGGTTAAGGAGGTACATACCTGCCTTCAAGGCTTCAACTAAGGAGGTATTCTAAGCGGGTTACGGTAGTCCGGGATATATGGAGGCAACAATCATGGTATCAATGATGATAGTGGCTTGGCGGTTATTGATCGGATCTCACGGGAGGGCTCCGTCGTGTCTATCTCTACAGTATCAACACAAATTCTTGAGCACACGACAGCTACTGTAGGCTATCTACGACGAAGGACGGTATCATTTGTATGTGTGATTTTGCTTCTCCCGCCATGACGTGGGGATAGTCGATCAGATTTCCGAGATGCAGAAGTGCGCCATACAGATACAGTAGTCTGTCTACGGAGTATGTACTTGACGACGATTGTTCCGACGTTGGGGGTGGATCTTACACTGATCCGTACTCCGTACTCTACAGCCTCTCAAACATGGCGGCTGTTCTAGAAGCGGGGTGATATGACTTCTTATCGATACCGCTATCGTGGAGGTTGGAAGGTTGCTCTAATCGTATGGAGTACTCGCTTACGGCAGTAGAACTACACTCATTGGGAAGCAAGGTTGTACAGAGGTCCAGGAAAGCACCTTGGGTAGCCAACAGATTCCAAAGTCCATCACTCAGGTTAGCTGGACCCGAGCACGCATTCACGCATTCACGCATGAAAGATGCGTCCAGGAACGGGAAGAAAAGCGTGGCAACTGGCGATGGAACTTCCATAATCCGTATTCTAGCGTGGCCGAAAGCTTGGGCCAACCAATGATACATACCGTACGGTGTGTATTTTAAGATCATCCCGCTTTCCATCAACCCACGCAATAACAATAACCCCAAAGCCCGCAGGCCTTAGTGCCCATGCGCCGACTTTTGAGTCTTTTAATGCATTCACTTATCTCTCCGGCCTTGCCCTCCTCCCACTACCCCATCCCATCTCTACAACACATACCACACACTTACTCCCCAAACCTCCTCCGCAAACATTCCACTGCCACCAGACAAGTCAAAACCCCCTTGAAGCCTCACCGCAAGTTTAGTAAACACACGCCAACATGGTCAGTAAAGCTCAAGGGAAAGCCCTTGGAGCCCTGCGTCAGACTGATAACCTGCTTAGGCCGAATCTACAACCGTTTCAAACACGGAGAATGTGAGTCTATTGCTCACCATAGGCCGCACGCGAGCTCTATGCTGATCGTTGAACCAGCTCATGAAATACATGAGCTTAGACCAGAAGGGCAAAGTCCTGGCCGAATACATCTGGATAGACGGCCTCAACGGGGTCCGCTCAAAAACAAAGGTAGGTGAGATCTGGTGCTGCCACCCCTCGCTCGAAGATGCCTAATAAAATCGGCCTGTGTTTGCTTTTGCTCAGGCGCTTATCGGGTCCCATTCCTCCGATATGACTTGAATCCTTCACTCTAGTCATTTGCTGCGCTACAGTCATAAAAGTGTAGACTTTGCTAATTTGCGTCTTCAACCCTCAACAGACTCTACCAGGCCCAGTCAAAAGCCACAAAGAACTCTCGGAATGGAATTTCGATGGCTCATCTACCGGTCAAGCACCCGGAGACAACTCCGATGTCTACATTCGGCCCGTTGCCATATATCCCGACCCCTTCCGCCGTGGCGACAACATCCTCGTGTTGTGCGAAACATGGGACCACGACGGAAGCCCAAACAAATTCAATTACCGACATGACGCCGCCAGACTGATGGACGCCAACGCCGATGAACATACATGGTTTGGTCTTGAACAAGAATACACCCTGCTTGGTCCGGATGGATGGCCATACGGCTGGCCCAAGGGCGGTTACCCAGGCCCTCAAGGCCCTTACTACTGTGCTATCGGAACCGGAAAAGTCTATTGCAGGGATATTGTTGAAGCACACTACAAAGCCTGCTTATACGCTGGCATCAACATCTCCGGTATTAACGCAGAGGTCATGCCTGCTCAATGGGAGTTCCAAGTCGGGCCTTGCGAGGGTATTAATCGTAAGTACGAGGACATTTCCCCCTAAACCGAACTGAATACTGACCTGTCATATAGTCGGTGACGAACTCTGGATGGCCCGGTTTCTGCTACACCGCGTCGCCGAGGAATTTGGCGTCGTCATCACCTTCTCCCCCAAGCCTATCCCCGGCGACTGGAACGGTGCCGGTCTCCACACCAACGTATCAACCCAGTCCATGCGCGAAGAGGGCGGCATGAAGCACATCGAGGCCGCGATGAAGAAGCTCGAGAAACGTCATTTGGAACACATTGAAGTCTACGGCGAGGGCAACCGCGAGCGTCTGACAGGCCTCCACGAGACTGGAAACATTGACCAGTTCAGCTGGGGCGTTGCCAACCGTGGTGCTAGTATTAGAATCCCAAGACAATGTGCGATGGAGGGCAAGGGATACTTTGAGGATCGAAGACCGGCCAGTAACGCAGATCCTTACCAAATCACCGGCACGATGATGGAAACTGTAAGTAGCCTCCCCGTTTCTAAATCCCACTTTCGAAAGTGACACGGTACTGATTACGTTATGTAACAGATCTTCGGTGGTTTGCCCGATGAGAAGATGCTGAAGTAGGCAGGTTTCTGGATCAATTGTTTCTAAAGGGTTTTGCGTAGATGATCAATTGCGCACGGCGTAACTCAGGGTTAACGCAATGGCGAGGCGGTCCAGGTTGACTAACTCCTTTTTTAAATGCTCGACTGTTAGCATAGAAGAAGAACGTAATGCATCATTGCCAGACCCGAGAAGTCTCGCAGGGGTGGTGGTTTTGATGATATTTTGAGTACTTATGCGGAGTTTATGCAGTATCGATGCTCTCAGAACCACCCCCATTTCTAGCCCTTCCGCCGTCACACAATCCTCACCTTCTATCGCTGTTCGTCACTAGAGATTTTCAGGCTCTGTCTCCCCTAAAACAAAGCTCCTGTGATGTTGAAAACCGAAGACTACATATCGACACATAGACCGTTGAAATCTCTCAACTTCTACGACGTGAGAGCGAGACTGCGTTGTAGAGAGTAGGACTGGTCAAATTAGACTCGTTCTCCCATGCACACCTCAAATTTCAGTCTTGTCACCCACCCTGCCACAGACTTCATGCCCAGTCATATTCTGAAGCGCACGGCTCTGTCATGACTCGCATATATGCCTTTGGTTAACCTTCCCTCCACGCTCCCTCATCGACATTTACGCTGCACCTCACCCTCACCCTCACCACCACCTCCTCCATCCGCCAAGAATGTCCACTCCGACCTCTACAATCCGCCCCTCCAATTCCAAACCCACTCCCCGCGCAACTACAACCCTCAGCCCCGCCTCGGCATCTTCCCCTCCGGCTCCATCCTCCGGCTCTGCTGCCAACCGCTCCGTCCCTTCCCCTGCCTACCTCCACAACCCAAAATTCGGCTTCAAGTCCCCAAGCAATGGCATCTCAGCCCAGCACGCCATGGGCGCCATCGCCATGTCCCGCGTCGGTACGAACACGAGTTCGCCGAGTGCAGCCATGATGGGTTTGACAGGTGCGTTTGGGCTGGGGACGCCGATGGGGGGGTTGGGGGTTGATGTTGGTGGGGGAACACCGAGTGGGAATGGGGTTGCAGCGTTGGAGCTTGTACGGGATCAGGAGGCTGACAGGAGGAGGAAGATCGAGGAGATTGTGGCCGTGTTGGGTAGAAAGTGGGGGAGGGTAGGGTCGGAGGGGTTGGAGAGATGCGCGAAGAGAGTGGGGCTAGACTGTTTGTGGGAGGAGGGAGTTAGGGGAACGAGGACGCTGAGTATTGCGGGGACGAGCGTCTTAGTTGATGTTGAGTTTCTGGGGGAGAAGGTAGGGGTGGTGCTGTTGAGTTTTCCGGGGAGTGGAGATGGGGTTGGTGGTGGGGTGACGGAGGGGGCAGAGATATTGAGAGGGGATCTGAATGGGGAAAGGGAAGGAGTGAGGGGGTATGTGATGTTGGATAAGTTCGTTGGCAATCTAGAGAGGTTGGCGAGGATGGATAGATTGAGTGGCGGGGGCGTCAGCTGTTTTGATGCAGTAGATGGGATCTATGGGTCCTTGAGGAGGATCTACAAGTGGGAGATTGGAAAGCTGAGGAAGGAAAAGAGCGCGGAGGTTGATGAAGACGTGCTGGAAAGGGAGATCATGTGCAAGAATAGCGGGAGGCCGAAAGTGCATACGAATGGGCGAGTGGGCCTATCACTGCAGTATTGGATGCACAGGAGGCTTGTACCAGGGGCCAAGAGAAAAGCCGAAGAAATCGACGTCAATGATGAGGCAATGAAAAAGGTAGAGGAAGAACCCAAGATCTGGTCGGCCGTCATCGAGTGCGAAGCATCACCTGCAGAGCTCTACCCTTCCATAAGAGTCTCCAATGAATGGGTTTCGGACAGCATCGAGAAGCCATCCTCCACCGAACCTCAACCATTTTCCATCAATACTGACTCTCCACTCGACTGGCAAGAGCCTCCTCCAACCCTCACGTCACACGACCCCCAAGAAAACGCCATGAATATCGACTCGGCGCCTCGTCCTCTAAGCAAACCTCCAGACGTCCGATTCGTCGCAAAGTTCGAGCCTCCCGTCGTGGTTCCTCTTCAAACAGCAATCGAAATCCACAACTGCGTCAATGCGCCTTTAGCTACCGAATCCTATCAAGCAACTACATACGAGTCTCTCCTCTTCGGCGACCCGACAGCAACCCAAACCACGTTAACCCCTAAAACCCGCACCGTCGAAAATACAATAACGTCTTACGACTCAGCTGGCAACCCCACCACTCACAACCAGGCATACACCCTCTTCATCCAGAACCCAACTTACGCCCGCACCATCTTCGATATCCCTTTCTCCCACCCTCGACAACTCATCGCCATCCTCCCTATCCTCCGCCAGTGGGCCCTGACGGGGGATATCCTACGCCGCACCTTCGTTCCCGACCCGCCTTCCCCTACCACCCCCTCAGTCCAGCTACCGAAGACCCCAGACACCCCCCGGCCATCGCCCCCAACCCTCTTCGACGACCTCGCCGCCCTCCTCTCCCCATCCCCCCCACCCCCCCCAACCGCCTCCCCCCTCCAAATCGATATCTCCCTCTCCATCCTCCCCACCGCCCCAAAACTCACCGCCATCTTCGCCCACCGCAGCGGCCAGCTCATGAGCGTCACCTTTACGATCGGTATGAACGGTGTGGTGGCGATTATCTCGGTTGAGCGGGGGGGAAGGGAGGTTGTGGGGGAGGGGGTGAGGAAGCAGGTGGGTGGGGTGTTGGGGGTTGCGGAAGATGTGGGGGTTGTGGTTGCTTGGTTGGGGGGTTAGGGGAGGCGACTGGTGGGATGAAGGTAGTTGGGTGGATAAAGGGGGGATAGTGAGGGGCGGAATGTGGAATAGCATTCAGACCTGGCAATTCTTGGACTAGGTACCCGAACGTGCTTGTATATACCCCGGCTTGGAAAGGCCATGTTATCTGTTCTAATCTATTCCAGTCCATCTGCGAAGAAAACCTTTTTAGTAAAAAGTCCCCCCTAAACCCCTTTGGAAAAATGCTCCCCCCCCCCGGCGTCCTATCTATAAAACTAAAATTACATTCCCCACTACTGGCTGTTACTACCGCTACTGTCGTTGCTGTTGTAGTCTTAAATCGAACTGTGTATGATAAAAGAATGTTGGGAGCGAAGTTGGGGAGGAGGGAGTGGAACGTTAGGATGGAGGTGCGGGGGTGGGTTGTGGTCGGTTTGGTGGGGGAAGTGGTGGAAGTGGGGGAAGTGGTGGAAGTGGGGGAAGGGGATGGTGTAAGGAGAGATGGAGATGAAGATGGAGATTGATTGGGAGTTTTGATAGAAAAGGGCTGAAGAAGGTTTCAAGGTCTTCGGGTTCGGGGTGGCGAGGCGAGGGGTGCGAGATCGATTGACGGCAGCCGGAGGTTTGCTGGAGAGGGATTGGAAAGGTTTTGAAGAGAATTAGATGGGGCGGTAAGGGTGTAAAGGGGGGGGGAGGGGGTTAGTGGATGCGGATGGGCAATGGTGGGGAGGTGGGTCTGGCAAGGGGAGGATGAAAAGATGGTTTGATTTCGGTGGCAAGGCTGGGGGAATTCTTGGATGGGAAGGATGGTGGGTACTTGGTCGATCGGCGCGATGGGGGGGTTTTGGTGTGGGATTGTTGTTGTATGGGGCTTATTGATGGGTTGTTAATGAGAGTGATGGGTATGCCTGAGCAAGACTAGAGGTCTGGTAAGAGTTTGAGAGTTTAAGATATTGAGAGTCTGTGGTTGCTAGGTTAGGAAGGGTAAAATAACTCAATACTCTTCAGCGCATGTGCACGAACATCGTATATAATGGGATATCTAGACCATTCACATTTCCAGAACGCCGGCTCTCTCAAAGGAGACCGCGGCGACGAAAGTGACAGGAGATTTATGCGGTCAGTCAACCTAAATCGAATGTGGCCCGGTTTTTGAGATTGTCTAGATATCCTTCTCAGCGTGCTTGTGGTACGTCAACTTTCTCTTAGCTCGTGGCAGCATCTTTCTTTGCATGATGGAAGTGCAGAGACGCGAATGTTTGCACTGCTTGGGAAATAGCTCATATATGCTATCGGTCTTAGAGTTGCCCGGGATTGTAGATACGCTGAAATCTTGAACATCGCTCTCGAAAACGTCTCAAGAAGTTGGGGCAAATCCGATATACAGGGCCAACTATCTAGCTAGCCCAGATTGTCTCCTAGGTTTTAACAGGCGCATTTTCCGAATAAACGAGAACGGCAACACTCGCAAATGCTACCCGCCCATGACATTCTTCTTCCTATAGGTGGATCGATCAACCAAAGCCGCGTTTTCCTTGATAGTCCTTGATGGCCACTGCTTCAACCACATTCCTTCGTAGTTCTGCTCAAGGCACATGTACCGGCCGTTCTGAGACGGACTCTTTCGACAACTCCTGCAATCCTTCGAGCAGGTCTCGAAATTTTCGAAGCGTGTGATAGCAGCGTCCAACGTGGCGTCGCCGCTGGTGTCGACATGAGTCTGCGCTACCGTTCCAACTTCGCCACACATAGTCCAAAAATACCACTTTTCGGGGTGTTGAGGGCATGGATAAATTGGTGCTATGACTTGTATCCAGCAGAAACAGTTCTCTTCAGTGGCCGTATTTGTTTGGAACAGAGGAGCACGATACTCCAGACCTTGGGGGTTGGTGTAGACACGATAGTTTTCTATGGGTTGTTATCATGTGGAAGCTAAGAACAAATTTGGGAACAGAAACCCACCTGCAAGATGACGGAATCCATCTGGAGACAGATCACAAATGCACAACTCCATTTCCTCAAAAAATTGCGTAGTGTGGTCGACAGAATCTTCGGTAGAAGAAGGAGTCGCTATTGCAGCGATTTCTTTTGTCTCTGACTCCGGAACACCGAGATTTCGTTCAAAGACCTCCCAAGCAAACGCCGGATGGCTGTGGAACAACTCCTGAAGACGAGCTCTAGATTGGACATCCAACATAATGTCTCGCAGATGAGCACTGCCGTGGGAGACTACCAATTCTCGAAGCCCTCGATCTGTCTCTGGCATCATACCGAACACGACCGGAACACTGTTTAGGAAGTATTCTACATTCCAGGACTGGTCAATGGCCTCTTCAAAGCGTTGTCTTGCGATATGGCGAAGCGCTTGGATGCCGTATTTGTTCGCCATCACGTACATGGAGGCGTGCAACTCCATATCCCATACTTCGTAGATGTCTTCGTCACTGTCGTCCTCGGTGTCTTCATCGACGTCGTGCTCCCGCAACCGATATGTGGTAAAATAGAGGAACCAGATCATGATCTTCACGAAATCGATCTCTTCATGTTCCAAGTCAATCGTAGCACCAGGTACACGATTCTGAGACAATCATCCACATCAGCTCTATCCATTCGTAGGTAGGATTCAGATGTCTCGGGCTTACACCATCTTTATCCAAGCAAGCAGCTCTAAGAACTTCCGACTGCGAGCAGACGATCAATTGGTGGACCGGTATCGTCTCACCACCGCAGAGGATATTAAGATCAGCATATTCGCCCGTTTCGTACGACCTAGTATCGTCTTAGTGTGATGCCAGTTCAATATGTAGAACAATACCTTCGCAGACTCTCCGCCAGGTTTGAGGAAATGGATGTCATTGTTGCTGTAATGTTGTGGCTATCCAGTACAAGTAAGATTTTCACTATCGTGGACAGTAGGATATACAGTACGGCAGAGCAGAGAGGCGACAGCAAGACCGACAGTAGAACAGAGACGCTCTAGGCTCAGCTGCTGAGGACCTAACTCGTTGTATGGATGAGCTGATTTTAACTGACAAGGTGCGGTTAAGTAGGACAGTGAAGCACAGTTGAACTCTGGTAAACCTGGTTAATTGTTGTACCTTGCCCTTGTTTACCAGGCGATGTATTGCAGGTTTATGTCCATCAGACGCAGGCCTAAATTTGCATAGAAAAATCCACAATGTGTTGTGGAAGGAAAACACGTCGAAAATAAAAGTAAAGTTGCCAAATGGTGTTTAAGAGAGATCGCAAACAATCTCGACTAACAAGACACATAGGAGTATTGAGTTGTTCACGTCAAGCTAAAACGAAGCCAAGAGGTTACAGGAAAATACTTTCTAATACTTACATTTGCTTCATATGAGCACCAGCGACACCAGTTTGGAGCGTGGTGAAGGATATTAGGGCATATCAATAAGGCATTGCTCACCACCATCAATTCCTCCATCTAAGAAATCATGATGAGCACTTCAATATTACAGAAAGACCAACTCCAGCTAACGACATCTAAAACCGTAGCTCTGAAAGATACACAAATACTTAGAAGATGCCGCTGACAATGGATGAACCGATCGTGGCTCCAGCCCCAAAAATGGCAGCGTTGCCCAGCTTTTTTCTACACTTTTTTTAGCAAACCAGATTACATCGACAAGGGCAAGGACAGAACTTACCCAAATTTCTTTCCGTTCTGATCAAGTTTACTCCCTCCAGGAGTAGCACCTCCGCCACCACTCTGGCTTACATCCACCGGCATGTTTCCATAGCTTGAAGGCGCTCCAGGAGGCGGAGGCGCGAGATTACTCTTCTCATCTATGACATTCACATAGCTCCGAGGGAAGATGCCCTCTTGACGAGTCCGCTCATTCCGTCCTTTCGCCCAGTCCGCATTCATGAATTCAGTAATAGCGATGCGGTCGTTGGGTTGAAGAGCGAGATCACCGTCGTCTGATGGACGGTATTCGTACAAGGCGGAAGCAGAGGCAAGGGGAGGTGCGACTGGGACGGAGGGATAGGCCGGAGGTGGGAGGGCGGGGGAGGGAGAAGGGGCGTAGAAGTTTGAGTGTTTCTCGTTGAGTGATGTATTGGCGAATTGAGATATTGGTGGAGTTGGTAGACCATTTACCGCAGGGGCAGGTGTTGTGTTCCGAGGGGCACGCAGGCTGTTTTCTGAGGGTAGTTGAGAGAGGATGGAGTTGAGTTGCTCGGAGGTGATGGCAGATGAGTCTGCGAGGAATTCGAGCTCCTAAAGGCGTTTTTAGCTTATCGGCTGTGGATAGAGAGGGTTCTTTGCTAACTGTGCGTATTGTACGAAGTGACCTGTTGGTCATTGCCATGGTGTGCGCCTCCATACTGGAGCGGTTGGTTGCGATTCGTTGGGCACGATTTCCAGGAAAGCGTCCGGTTTAGCTTGAAAGTAGGACACACAGAGATCAGAGACTTTACAATGTAGATATTCAAAGGTACAAGAGGAGATGATTCTACGTAACATCCAAGATCCTTTCAGAAGCACAGCCTCATTAAAGTCACATGATCGCTTAACGCTTACCTTAGCCGCTGTCGCCGTCCACCAGTCTTTTCAGTTGAAGTTTTCTATTTGCATTATCGTATTAATGCTTACGTCTTTTCGACTTCTCAACCACATTACGAGTGACGCTTGGGTGGATTTGATCTGATCCGAAATCTCCGAGTCCTCCTATCCATTCATATGATGTAGATATACTCGACAGTGTTTCAGTTCCCTGCGTTGTTTTTCACTCATCCTTCAACATGCGCGCAAAGACTAGAGTACTTGACTATCTCCTTCCTTTACTGTTCTAAATGTTTTGCGTCGCCAAGATGTTATCATCTCCTTCTCTTACTCTTCCCATAATCCTCTCCTTCGAGTGCAAAATGTATCATGGAGTTCGTTACAAAGATCGAGGCCCTGAACAACGGCTCACCAGCGATCAAACAGCAGATAGACCTCCGCTCAAATCGATGGCAAGTAGTCGTAGCCACTTATTCAGCCTTTCCCGATCGCGTCGATATCCTTGTCAACAACGTCCGGTGCGGAGCCGCGAAACCTTTGCTGAGGTCGATGCCAAGTTCTTCTCCCGAGTCTTTGGTCTGAATGTCCGAGTGGCTCTTCCCTAGTTGAAAGCCGTGGTCCCGCATCTACGCGTACCGGATCCACTCATCAACATCAGCTCCGTGGGCGCTCGCTCCGGCTTCGAGGGTTTCATTGTTTACAGTTCGTCCAAGACCGCTTGGAAGGATTTACAAGAATTTTTGCCGCTAGATACAGCTATAAAAGCCATACGGTTGATGCAGTCAATTTGGGACCAATATAAACAGAGCTTATGGACGACGGGCTAAAAGAGTTAGTTGAGATGTCGAAGAAAGGTACGCCATATGAGAACCGGCTACGTATGACGTATGATATTGCACAGGTTCTGGGGTTCTTGGCTAAGGAGAGAAGTTTTTTGATATCCAGGCAGGCAATGTCGGCATTAGGTGGGACTTTTATGTATCAAAAACCACAGCCTAACCTTTCATGGAACACGGGTAAATGCTACTTCATGTGATACCGAAATTACCTTCCAGATGCTGGACTGAATATAGTTCGTGGGAAATCGTTATCATATAGCTCAAGCTACCGCCGCATGAGCGCCCATCCACAGCGCAAACGCCGGCGGGTTCCTCGTCTGCATAAAAACCGTCCCCGGGCCGGAAAACTTGCACACCAAGCCTTCACCAGAGCTTATACCAGATATAATACCCCCGCTTGCCACTCGCTCCATCACGTACTTGCAATTCCATGCAACAAGATGGCCATTGTCGATGATGTACTTTTCCCCTTCCTGCAACTGTGACTGATCAGTACAGTAGATTCATACTCCTAGCTTTGATTGAACTCACGTCTTTTCTAATGATAGCCCCAAAACTAGATAGCCACATTATACCTTTTCCGCTAATCTTATACACAAACAAGCCTTCTCCTGAGAACATCGCTTTGCTGAACCCTTGACTCTTCATATCTTTGACAACGCCCATGGTCGCGGCTATGAACCCGTCTTTTCCTACACTCCACTGCTCGTCACCTGTGAGTCGAAGAGTAGTGATATCTCCGAGAAACGGTGGTGCCATCAGTATTTCTCCTGGACCTGTGTAGGTTGAGGAAGCCATTTCACCACCACCTATCAACTTCTTCATAGAGAATTTAACGGCTCCCTTGAGAGTGACGGTAGGAGACATGGAGATCATGACACCTAGTTGAGTGTATTAATATGGCGAAACTTCAACGGATGATCAATTGTTACTTACCAGGTTTGGCATGCAGGGGACAGCCCATGGCAAGTTGTAAAGTCAAGATACTATTGCAGTCCCTGTGACTTATCCTATAGCTACCACCATTGAAAGTTCCTACGTCATCCTGTGTGGCCATAGCCCCAACGAAGTGTCCAGCCGCCGGTGCACCGCCAGGCATTTGCGAGGGTTTGTTGGTATTCAGCGGTTTGTCAGGAGAAAGTGCTGGTTGCGGGTAGTTTGGATGTCCACCAACGTTGCCGTTAGGTGGAGGAGGCTCTGTGATGGATACATATGAGGTCTTTTCTGGTGTCTGTGGGATTGGTGGAGAAGGACGGGGAGCCTGCTGGTAAGAATCTTGGCGGAGTTGTTGCGGTGGAGGAGGAGGGTGGGCATTGTAGCCAGCCGGCGAGGGTTGACTGGGTGGAGGTGGGAATGATTGCTGGAATGGGGCAAAGCCGGGCGACGTCGGAGGCGGTGGGTATGTTTGCCCTTCAAATAATTGTCAGCCCTGAAGGACGATATATTAGCTCGGGTAATGAATACCAAGAGGGGGTTGATTGCCGCCTGATGGAGGAGCTGTAATGTAATTAGTGTATGTTCGAATACTTTTGATCTTGAACTTCGTACGGGGATAATAGCCACCCTGAGGCGGGCTCTGCCCATAGCTAGGTGGTGGTGCAGCCGCCATGTGACTATTGCACGCGGTGGATTTGTGAATTTTGAAGAATGAACTGGCCCGCCGCACAGAATAAGTATTCGGTGCTCCTATTACCTAGAGCAATAGCAATCCGAGCACAAAAAGAGGATGATATAGGCTCCAAGGTTAAGGATCACAGCTACAAGGAGCATGAGGGAGCTCTTGATATACCTCGTCCGGACGAGGCATCCAAGGCCAGCCGCTTAAGCAGTCTAAGAAAAGAAAGATGCATAAAGTACTGACCGTCTTCGCTGCTGAGGATAATATCAGTTACTTAATTGGCTGAAGGAACCGATCTGGCGGTTATTTAGGGCTTGGCGTCAAGCGGGGAATTCCAGCCGACATATTGACATTTGGACCAATTTTGCTTTGTGATTATGAGGTTTATTCATATACTTATCTGTGGCCTAGGCTCTTAAGTAACTATCTAGCCCTATTCTTCGAAGACTCACAGAAGCTTTTTCCTTTCAATTTTACAGTTGCGCTCAGAGCGCATACCCCAGGTCAAATGCTAGTACATGCAGCAACTCCATTCGCCAGTAGTCGCGCCGAATGAAACTAGCCTTGGGAGAACAGAGCGCAAATGTGTAGCACATTCCCAAATACCGATTTTTTCACCATACAAAGTCCAGGAAACCTTCATGTCTGTTGCCTCTTGCGCTTGCCAATTTGTGCGGAGAATCCAGACTAGTAAACAGTGTCAGGCGGGGGACAGAATCACATGGAGAGCGTGGACATACCTTGATGGCAGTGACACTGCGGCGACTGCCACATGACTTGCACTCAACGTAATATAATCGTGACTCGCCGCGTTGAAGTAGCGTGTCTGGCGATTTGCATGTTTTGCAGGAAACGTATTCAACTATGTATCGGCGCAGAACATTTTCCTATCCAGGGTCAGCGAGATATCAAGGGGAGACCTGCACTGTCCACATACAATTTGCTTCTGCTGGAAGCGACCCTTGATAACCAAACGGCTAGAACCGTCAACACTACCGCTGGTTCCCAACTCTGCAAATCTTAAAGAATGTCAGCTAGGTGGAGTGTTGCAAGCAAGCATAGAACCCACAAGAAACTTGTGACGTGGGCATCTTCACGGTGCATACGCTTGCAGATCTCGGAGATGTTGGCAAAGATTGTCTTTTTGTTTCCTTCTCGAAGGCATTGCGGAGGCGGGATCTTGTAGCTCTTAGAGCCGCCGGATAACATATCTGGGTGGTCCTTGTCCAGAAGTAGGTAAAATCTCTTGAGAAGTGATGGGTAGCTGATAGCAGTGGTAACATTGTGACCCCATATTCCAGTGCCCTTCTCTGGATCACCATCTTCCTTGGGCACTTCCGCAACGGCGTCACCCCCTTCACCCTCCTCACCAACACCCGCCTCCGCCAGCTTCGCCTCAAAGCTGTCGGCCGCAGGCTTCGAAGCTTTCTTCTCCTTCGGCTTTTTCGACGTTTTTTTCTTTGCCAATCCCTTGAACATATCTGTGACTTCTTCTACCCCATCCGTTTTCGGCTCGGTCGAAGTCATCATGTCGCCGTTTGGAGGATCGATCGCAGTCGTAGACTCGCTAAACTTGACGGACTTTTTTTCTTTCTCAATTTCAGACATTTTCAAAGTGATCTAATAGAACGTGAATGTGTTGGTGCGGTGACAGTGGCGTAATATTGTCGGAGGATAGAAATTCGATGTGAGGCATCTCGCGTGAGTCAAACATGACATAAAACCGAACACTAGCGCATTTGAAGCTGATTGGGTAGACTTCGGCGGACTAGAACAATCCAAGCCGACCGTGATGCCCAAGCCTTTACATGGACTTTACTTGAACATGACTGCAGACCTGGATGCGCCTGCAGCTAAGAAGCGTTGTACAGGCTTGGTGCGTCATCACAGGATCAAGTCGAACCTTGACAGAAATGGCCCATTGTTCTTACCCTGCCAAGATGGAGAGGTCATAGAATCCTTACTCACACGCTCAATCAGCCTGGCGCTGGAGGTAGTGGGCTTTGATGCGGTGGATCCCATTGCCATAGAGAGCTTCCGCGCCGAAGTGGAAGAATGTAAGTAGGAACCTTCAACGCTATTGTTGCGCGGCTCGTTAATGCTGAACACCGCTAGATATGGCTCACTTTCTTACAGACGTCCGTCAGTCTATGCTCTCTTCGCGGCGCGTGCGAGCAATCCCTCAAGACTTTCTACAAGCTCTCCACACACATCAGCTTTCTTTGAGGTCCTTGATACCACATCTCGATCCTCCTGTGTCCGCGTCGCGCTCACAGTTCGCCCTTCCAGTTGAGACCGTGGAAGACGAAAAGAACCATGCACTTCCGTTCTTAGGGCCTGGACTGAATGGCGGACTAGACGAACGATCAAAACTCTACGTTCCACTTCACTTTCCTGCTTTTCCAAGCAAGCATACCTACAAAGCAACACCAGAATTTCCAGAGCGCGAGAAGGATCCCAGAAGGATTCGAGAGCGTGCCACGGAAGAAGGGCGGATGGGAGAAGAAGCTTTAAGGAGACTTGTAGGAGCGGGATCTGATAGTGGCATTGTCCTGAAGGTTGAATCGGGGCATAAAGCGAGGAGTATGCGCAATATGAGAGACGAATTGTGGAGAGAGACAATGCAGGTTCTCAGCTCAAGAGACGAGGATGCTACGAAAAGCACGGGGAATAACAAGCAGGGAGAAGGCCATCCAGGGGAGCCACGGAGGGGAACCAGTCGTATCAGTTCCGCCGTCAACGCGGATAAAAGGTTTTGGAGAAAAGGGGTTGTCTTACGAGCACCACTGCAAAAGGAAGAAAATGGCACGCTTTGAGAGCTTTGGGAGATCTGGATCAGGCCTGGAGCGCTTTTGTCGGGAGTTAAGCAGCATTGCCTGGAGTATTGGTTCTGCATTATGATACCCCGGAAGTAGTGAGCAATGCATTGGGTTTCGTGGAATACATCTCGTCAATTCAATTTCTGCTCCTGTCGTGCTCAAGAATCCCCTGGCATGATGATAGAGTAAAAGGTCGTTGATTCAGACCATTGGTCTAGTGATATTGTATTGCTACCCTCAAGACCGTCCCTGTATCGTCACTTTCCCTCCGCCTCTAGACCTGTAGTCTCCACTAAGAATTCATTGCTACATCTGTGCACGATTAGAGGAGTATGGCGCAAGATCCCCAATGCCTACCTACTTCCGAAAAAGTCTTACTATCGGCTCGCATTTGACGATCGCCGTCCGAGGTGTCTCCGGGTGTACTTCAAGGTGACAAGAATACTGCACCATCTCCAACAGCTCGCAATCACCAAGTTCAATCTCCCGACCTTTCTTCTTCCGGCCTTGGGGCGTAAGTTGGATTCGTTGAGCTAGCTGCGATGCTGGGAATGTCTCAACCGGCGGGGACATTTTCAACACTTGCAGATAATTGAGGGCGATGTGTGGGAACTGATCTAAAGAATACTGGAATGATAATGGGGCGCGGTCAAGTGTCGCTCTCAAGTCGTTGTGGGGAAAGATGAGCGCGCAGGCCCTGGGGACAAGTCTTTTGGGGGAAGTGAAGCTCGAAGGCCTGGACGAGGTGCGTATAACTTCAACTCCACTGCAGGGCTAGAAACTTTTCTCGGCATTATCTCCTGATCACTTATATCTGTCTAGCTACTGCAATCACTGCGTACGTTTGAACCAACAAACAGAGCCAAGATCGGTTTACCAGTAGTCGACTGGCTCCTCGATGTCTTCCAAAACCCTGCTTCAAGGCAGCCGCAGAACACTCAACGGTCAACACAGCACCCAGGGATACAGCAACGAAACCTGGGCAAGAAGAGCAAACCTTCTGTTATAGAATTTACAGGCGCATGGCCCTGTTCGGGAAAGACTCAACTAATCTACCAGATTACTACCCTCTTCATTCTCCCGTCCTTTCACAATGAACATCATATCCATGGAAAAGATGAAGCCGTGGTCATGCTCGACCTAGACAACAAATTTTCTGTCTTCCGGCTCCAACAGGTCCTATCCTCGCATTTACGCTCTCTCGAGGTCCCACTTCAAGAGGAAGACATCGCGTCCCTGATTCACGTCTCCCTCCAACACCTGCACATATTCCGCCCGCAATCCTTGCGGTCTCTCCTTGCGACCATCGAGTCACTTTCGACCTACCTCTTTGATATACACAATCATTTCTCCGCGAACCGAGCTATCGGTCTTGTAGTACTAAACGGTCTGAGTGCATATCTATGGCAGGACCGCTTAGAAGCCGAGGAAGCAGGCCTCATTGACGGCAGTATGGAAAGAGAGAAGGATGGAACAGTCGTACAGAAGTACCGGGATCTTGTCGTCGGGCTCCGCCGGGCACAACAGACTTTGGAGTGCACAATCATCGCGACGAACTGGGGTTTAGCGCCCGTGCAATACACTACCGGCCATCCAGCCCTCCGTCCGCATCTGCCATCGATATGGACCAACTTTTGTACCCTGAGGTTAGTGGTGGAGCGTAATACTGTGTCAAAACTTGGACCGAGCATGAGCGCGGAGGAGGCGGCGAAGGAGGGACTACAAAGGCAGGAAGCCGTGGATGAAAGCGGCTTTTCTTGTTGGGTTAACTGGTGGGGCAGTGACGGGTGGAAGGATGAGGTCAGGGAGGAAGTGAATGGTCGGGGAAGGAGAGCGGCATTCTCTTTTCGAATTGATGGCAACGGAGTGGTGATTGGTCAGGGTGAAAGCCTTGATTGAACAAGACGCCATATGGATGTTTCTGCAAAGCACATATTCAGCAAGGTAATATATACTACCATACTACCGAAACATCAGGCTTTTCACGTTTTAGTAAGCCCCCAACGATCCAAATACCACGAAGTTGGTAAGGCAAGACATCTGACGACGGAGCACGCTACAAGGGGTCCGAAATGAGGTTATTCTCTCATGTATTATTCAGATGACATCCTCCCTTTCGCTTTTAGTCTACGTGTCCTTTACGATATTATTCTTGGTTTATATATCTAGCCCTTTTTGGATAGCAGCTTGCTTGCCTTGGGACGATTGTGGTATGTCTTTTCAATTGCACTAATCGTGCCTGCAACAACATTGTTCTGATAGGTACCATGGTATAAAATACATGTTCGTTAAAGAAACCAAGTATGCAAGACCTCGAGGAGAATAATGACAATGCAGCCGGTACAGGTTTCAATTTCTCGGACCCAGCAACCGCCAGCTCGCAATTTTCCAAGCCAGCGTGTTATGATGCCTCAGATAAAATCGATCCCATTGTCTATTCGACCACTACTAGTTTTATTCATGCAGTCGCAGATCACCCTCGCCAGCCCTTGAGTATGGAGAATGTAACGCCATCTCTCACTAAACTGTCGACAAACCAGTAGGTGATGCAGAAGTGGCGGTCTCCACTGCCATCGCCGCAGGGCACCAAGGCCAAGCAGGGCCGAATGATGGTGCATCCGCAAACGGAGCAAAATTAGAGTTAGGGCAAGCTGGCGCTGATGTTGGGATTGTGCAGGTTTCTGCGGATTTCACGAGTGTGGTGCTTCATGGAAACACGGTTTAGCTACCAACGCCTGGTTCTGCGTCTTCCAGTACTTCTTTCAATGGCATGCCAATACAGACAGCTTCCGGTGGAGGTAAAACCAATGGCGGCTCCACTCATCTACCGGATGCGCAAACCACAACTGGGGGCTCTCCGGTAGTAGCCGTTTCACGTACTACTCTGTCAGTGGGTGGGGAAGCAATGAGTATAGACGGACAAGCGGGGGAAATGAGAACCTCAGCCTTGGTAGTTAGCAGCTTAATAATTCAGCTATCTGCTGAAGCGATCACTGTTCCTTCGGTCTACACGACTGCAGGAGAGACTTTCACCAGCCATGTCGGCAACAACATGGTTGTTGCTGATGGGACCACATTATCCTTGAGGGGACAAATAACCGCCTTACATGCGAAATGAGCATTACTAGGCCCTTCAGGTTTGGTGATAGGGGCTTGCACAGACCCGATTTCTACTGGTGGCTAGTACGACCGCAGGCCAGAATTCCGCTACAATCGGTAACAACCTAGTCATTGCCGGTGTCACAACAATATTGATTAGAGTGAAAGCAGCAACGGAAACAGAAAACGATGGAAAAAGAAACAGCAGTTACAATGGGGGACTCCGGAGGGGAAATTGGGACGTCCAAGAGTCCTGTTACCGAGCTCAGAAGCGTGACCAGCGAGGCATTAGACCCAATTCCTCTCCAACGGGTGTCAAGACTTTCTTTGGTAGATGTTGAAAGCCTCAGATAAGTGCTTGGTGACTGGGCTGGGAACTCTCAATTGTCGGTATTTCTTTGGTACTGTGAGCGGACCAATGATATCTCGGCCCTCATTTTATTGAATCTTCATATATATATATGAAATTATGTTGTATACATCTAGACTTTGACAGATGTCCAGAACATACTCACGAAAATACGTGAGGCTGCTGCGCTTTTCATGTGACTTGTAAGCGGATCAAACGATTTACGTTCTAGCGTATGATATCATGACCATGAAGATGATCGTTCTACCGTACTTCCGTACAGCAGTTCCAATACTCATTTTTCTTTTTCGCTCTTGCTAAACATCAAAACTGCTTTCGTACGCTTCTTGAAGACGATATCGCCATCAAAACTCGAAGGGAAAAATTGTTGCAATGCCTTTCCAATACAAGAAAATTGTGGTCATTGGAGCGACCAGTGGGATAGGCTTAGCGTTAGCAGACAGGATGATAAAAGAAGGTGCCAGTGTGATTGCCGTCGGAAGAAGGAAGGAAAAGCTTGAGGAATTCGTTCACAGGCATGGTAAGGATAAGGCCAGCGCCGTGCCTTTCGACATCACAGAGCTGGATAAGATTCCTAATTTTGTCACCAAGTAAGCTTGCTTCTTCTCGCCGAGATCGGAACTATATATTAATCGAACCCTTTCAGTATAACGAAGACTCATACCGATTTGGACTGCGTGTTCTTGAACTCTGGCATTCAGCGGGGTCTGTTCTTCGACAAGCCAGAAAGTATTGACCTTTCGTCCATCCAGACTGAGTTCACAACCAACTATCTCAGCTATCTGGCTCTCACCAAAGCATTTTTGCCGTTTCTACAAAGCAAAAAAGAAGAGTCTGCCCTGATATAGTATGATTCGAGCCTTGTATGACACGGTTTACACAGCTGATCGAACTAAAGCACAACATCCGGCTTAGCACTAGTACCCATTGTGAGATGTCCAAATTACTGCGCAAGCAAAGCCGCTATGCATCATGTGATTCTGGTCATGCGTGAGCAGTTGAAGGGCTCGAAAATTAAGATCATTGAAGTTTTCCCTCCGGCAGTGCAAAGTACGTTGATCCCAAACCCAACAACAAGCTTCTAATGCTAACAATGGGCAGCGGAATTGCATGATGAAAAGCACCAACCAGACATCAAGAACGGCGGACAGATTGGGATGCCTCTTAATGAATTCACCGAAGAGGCGTACCAGGGCCTAGCAGCTGGAAAGGAGCAAATTCCTGTGGGAAGCGCGAAGGATTGGTTTGACTCTTTTGAACCTCAAAGACAAGAAACTTTCCACGGACTCGTCAAAGCTATGAGTGGTTATGGGAAGTAGACTCGAGCTGCGGTAGAATTGCAGACATTAGCCAGCATCTGGAAACAACATCATGACTGGAGACTATGAGCGAAAATCGTGGACGAGTGACTGGAACAATAACAACAATAACAACAATAGTACTGCAGAAACTAAACGGTGGTGTAGATCGGAAATGGGTGGATAGATCTTAAATGTAGGACAGTGGCATTTGTTGCATAGTACGCATTCAGTTGATACGATTGGTTGGATGTGGAGTGACACAGGATTCCGTGAAATGAAATGTGATTATGATAACGAACACTCAATTCTTCTTCTTCGCGTAAAACCAACCAACTCCTTCCACCTTCATACATCTCAACCACCAACGATCTTAAAGTGTCACGCAACTATTGGTATCCATGGCGTCCCTCTGAATCATCGTAGAAACTCATTCAGGCGCCTTGATTTCGCTTTCAGATTGATGCGATACTCTAGACGTCCCAAGCTTCAGTAAGCAGGCGTCTGAACGCCTGAATTTGAGCAACCCAAGCTCTGTGGTCATAACGTTTTCCGCGGGCGCATTTGTCTCATTTGATGTACATCCGGTTGTGTGTACAGTTCAAGACTTTTAGTCGTGTCTAGCTATTTTTTCCCTTTATCAGTACTGAGACCACTGGCTCAGATCATCAGATCATCCATCATGGTAAGCCAGCAAAAGACGATAGATCCGTAACCCTGTTTTCCTCGCCATTGACCTCATACAGAGGGGTAAATATAAAAGCCCCAAACTTTCAAGATCCGCTGCCTCGAGGCAATCCCCAGACGGAGTCGGATCAGGAAAGTCCAATCTTTGGTCCCTCGAAGCCCGCGAAGACATCTACAGCAGGCGCCACAATGGAGAAGAATGGGAGACTATCTGCAAAGTGCGTCAAACTGACTCCGTGCATGGCATCTTGTGCTGATGTACGTTAGGACTATCCGTCGCGGACGCGTCATGCAATGCAACAACAGTACTCTGTCAGTGTTTACGCCATGGTAGATTCTAAATAGTTGACTGATGATCTTTTAGGTAATGAGGAAGCAAAATGCAGCGGTATTGTTCATGGCTGGACGATCCTCAGAATATCTAAATTGTTACTGATACAATATAGGACAATCCCAGCCATACACCCAGCAGGCGTGGTGGCCGGAGACGGCGAGGAGTAGCGCGTGCTACCAAATGGGCTACTGTGAATCAACCGCGGCCCGATAGTTCAGAAGAGGAGTCGGACTCAGTCCTGCAATCAGAGCTGGAGCAGGATGATGACGATGACGACGAGTACGACGGAATGCCTCCTCCTGCCGAAAGTGATGTCCTAGATGAAGATGAGCCTATGGTTGAAGAAGCCGTTCCTAGTCTGGTAATTGTCATTTCGAGAGCCTGAACATCTCTTGTTGACTGATTATGAGCAGAGCCCCCCTTCTTCAATGATTGTAGGGAAAGCCCAACAGTCGTCAAGACGTCCAAGTGCGACGAAAGGACCAAGACGTCCGAGTATGTTTGTCACACTTAGACGTCCGAGTACTTTAAAGAGTACTCTATTCCCCAACCTGCATTCACGATCCGTAGATCAGGTTGATCCACCGTCTCTGAACACTGACCCTGGATCCGTGAACCCTGCTCCTAAGCCGGCGCAAGGAGGGCCGTCCAAACGTCGTGCCGATGCCGAAGGTAGTGACTCTGAATCAAGATCATCTTCCCACCTCAGCAAGCGACGGAAGTACTCAACAGAGCCATCGGAGACATTCAACATCATTCCTGGCGACTCGGCTGCGTCTTTGAAGCTTCTTGACGGCTTCAAACTCCCAGGTTTATTCTTGCATCCTGACGTCGTTGCAAAGGCGATGGATGACTGGAAGACCATGTCCACCGCCTATGAGTCCGAGAAAGGATCTCGTAAAGAAACGTACGAAGCAGCTCTCAAGCGAGCTACGCGTCGCGCAAACGATGCAGAGCATAAGCTGCAGGACGCCAGCCAACAGTACGCCAATAACCTCAAAGCAGAAAAAGAAGCCCAAGCAAAGGCGCTTGAAGCCAAGGAGAAGTTGCTTGAAGCCAAGGACAAGGCACTCGAAGCCAAGGACAAGTTACTTGAAGTCAAGGACAAAGCACTCGAAGTCAAGGACAAAGCACTCGAAGCCAAGGACATGGCATATGAAGCCACGAAAAAAGAAATTCTAGCCGAAAAAGAAAAATCCAAAGGCACCGCAACCCTAACCACCCTAACCACCCTAACCTCTCAACTCTCCGAAAAAGAATCCCAGCTCAAACTCTACGACGCCCTGCGCGCCCAAATTGACACCCAGGTCTCGGTGCTCAAAGCCCTTCAGACAACCGCGCTCGACAAATCCGAAGACGTCAGGACCACGCAAGCCACCTACACCGCGCTCGTCGACGGTTTCGGCGCTGAGGACTTTGAGGCCATGAATATGGTCAAATGGCTATCTACGATAGAGAAGTATAGCAAGGAGATATGCGAGGGCAATCGATGCATAGTGCAGAAGCAGGAGGCTGCCAGGGGGACGTTGCGGAGGACTAGTGAGGCGATAGATGCGTTCTACGCCCAGTTTGTGGGGGAGAGTAAGGGAGTTGGGGAAGGGGAGAGCTGAGGGCTCCTGTGAGTTGAACAACAACAACACCGCGGATCGGGTCCCGTGCGTGCACCACTGCATTGTGGTGCGGCCACCCCATTCCTGAGCGTCCCAACACCGACCCAAAAATATAATCCGAGTAATGCTGCAGCGGTAAGAAGTATCACATATGACGGCCACTAGAATCAAAGTATGTAGCTGACAGGGTATGGGGGAAATTTACGCAGGATACTCTTAACAATATAGCTTTTGCGCATAACAGATAGTTTCTTACTTTGTACTGATTCGAGAGTCAGGTATAGGGACATAGCATTCTTGACGGGGTGTTCGGTTTACGACATGTAGGGCAGATTACATCGCTATCAAGTCTCATCGGAACTGCTGGTATAAAAGTCCAATCTTTATCTCCCCTGGAGCTCTTTTCAGATATCCGGTTCCAATCGCCTGGCCCATCCTACACGTTAGCATATCGCGTTGATGTTCTCTATACGTACCTTGTGTATCCATAAATGTTAGATAAAAGTCTGGTTCAACGCGTTGTTTACACGTTTATAGTTTCTTGTTTCTATATATTGTGGAGTCAGAATCTCCTGCTTCTCATATCTAGAGTTATAGAGGTGGCTTCGTCTACTTCTTTGTCCTACGTATTCTCAATATATATAAACCATCTCTTTCACCCCGCATTGCTAACCCGCGAAACTATCTCCATTGCTACGAAAGAACCCTCAGTTGGGTCAGCTTGGTATAGTCAATATTCATCGTCCGAGCTGGTACGTATGCTATAGTAGGTAAGTAAGCTCAGAAGGGTAATTTTGATTCAGTGTCTCAGAGGATGGGGTTTTGGGGTTGACAGATAGATATTCATTTGAGGATTAGACTGTGGGAGGGAGAGACAAATATGTCGGGTGTTTTGGGCTGCTCTTATTTGGCTGCTTGGGATCTGATAGGTTTTGGACGTGTTGTGGAGAGTGTGACTGATATGGGTTGGGTTCTTGGGCTAGGTAGCCGTGTTTTATGAGCGTCAGTGATGGAAACAGGATAGGGACGTGGAGATTTTTCTGTTTGGTGGTTTGGAGGGGTTGATTCCGAGTTTATTTGTTTGGAGGAAATGAGGAGGATTAGAAGAGAAAGATTGAAGAGATGGACTGGTGGAGCGGCCAATGCAGGTTGTCCTAATGATCTTTGTTCCTCTGTGTCTAGGAGCTTGGTAGTTGAGTATTGGCAGCAGTCCGAAGAGGCTCGAAAGCTACAAGTCCCGCAGCCTGCCATCTGGTTCTAGATGATCTGATCCTTTGTGGTAACTTTACCCTAGCCTCTGCCCAGGATCATAGACCATTAAGGATGGGAATAGTTTCAAAGGACTGAATATTAAGATTGAACGGTCAACACTCCTGCTTTGGGGGCAGAGAGCTATATTCCCAAGAGCAGTGCCGTAACAAGCTTTTATAGCAATCCGTGGGGCTTAATCCGTGAGGTTTAAGGTGAATGGACTCGGGACTTGAATTAGAGGCAAAGGTAAAGCTAAGAATGAACTGGATTTGGAATGCTTGATTGAGAAAGGACGACATCATACGATGTTTGAAGATCACTCTCTAAGATTTCCGGAATCTTGCCCGAACGGAACTAGACCCTACCGTCTGTTCATTCACTCTGTCGACCCACTACAAATTCTCGTTTCCATCTCATCTTGTTTATCCTCTTTCACCTCCGCCCTCTGTAGTCGATCTTCTCAGCCTAGGATACGCAACGCAGGATATCGGGTTACTGCAGTCAGCTGTACAACCTTACAAGGTAAGCAAGCAACCATATCCTTTACGTTTCTCCAGGTAGGTTTCAACGCTGGGTGATGCCAGAGACAGAACGAAAGTCCATATTAGGGTTTTACCAAGTAGTTGGAACCCACAAAACAACGTGCTTCTGCTGTCCTCCACAGGCATCCTTACCTACCACTGACTTACATGACAGTCATTGCCATAACGCTGACGGTGATCATCAACGGTGTAGCAGGCAAAGAGTGTAAGTCAAATCAGTTTCATCCATCTGCTCCATGAGCTTTGCACCTCTGGGCGAGGCTGCAAGCTCATGTCGTCACACCCAAGTTCTCAACGACGATCACATAAGACTTTCATCACCACGACCACATTCAACAAGCGACTCGACTGACCGTGCTGACACTAGAGCCCAGTGTTACATCGGAAATTGCATAGAACAGATCTGTACACATGCCATCATTGTCGCACTAATGAGAATGTTCTTGTGGGTGAAAGCTGACAACAAACCCATTCAAACAGCACCATGAGTTGGGACAATACTACTACTGGTAAGATAAGCTCTCCTTCAACTCCGCTCTTCATTCCATTCCCCTAGGGAAAACCATAATGGGGCATAATCAATTCCTTCGACTCACTCCGCCATTGGTTGGACTCCGACTGACCAATTCTTAGGTGGAGCAGCGGGAGGTTGGGAGTCTGGAGGAGCCGCTGGAGGCGAATGGAACTCCGGAGGTGATGTAGAGCTCGGCAATGACCTCAATGGAATGACCGACGGTGATGCAAAGACCAACGGAGATGGCGGATGTCGTATGTAAGTAAATTAGTATCACGGAATCGTTATCCATTGTAACTACTAACTGCTTGAACAGCTGCCATGATGAAGGCCACTTCGCCCGCGACTGTCCCAGCAAGCTAGCGAACGTGTGCTTCAACTGCAAGAAGGAAGGGTAAATTGCCACATTGATAACTTCTCACTACAATTACTGACGGGGACCTAGACATACAAAAGCCGATTGCACTGAGGAGCGTGTCGAGGACCGGGCATGCCGTCTCTGTGAAAAGCCAGGACACATTGCCCGTGATTGTCCGGACAAGCCACCCGCAAAGTGCAATAATTGCAAGCAAGAAGGTAGACAAAACATATCTTCCATGTGAAAGGCGTACTTGCCGTACTGAGAACGATATAGGTCATCCCACGATGGAGTGCAAAGAAAACCACGTCTTTGACATGTCCAGGGTGCCTGACATGGGACCAGAGGATGCCTGGTCTGCAATTCAAGCTGCTGACGATGAGAAAGACCTTGACGACCTCAAAGCTGTATGTAGATCCATGACCATTCCAGGGAAATACATTGATCAGAATCAAGGCTATCAAGGTGTACTGCAAGGCGGTACCGGTCACGACGTACGACGAGCTCGAACGTGCGTTCCGTACCAACAAATTTAATACTTACCTGATCGCCCAAGTCTGTTACTCTCAAAGATCTTAACGGACACTTACTAATTGAAAGGGAAGGTAAAAGAGGTTTCTATGACCTATACGCTGATCAATATCCAGGGAGAGTTGAACAAGAAGTATTGGGTTGGTTTTTTCTTCGACTCCAAGCCGAAGCGCGCTACTGCCGCCGAAGGCTGGCCAGCATTGCCCGAAGAGAATCTTGAGCGCTTGAAAGACGCCGGTCTCCCATACGAACGTGGCATTCCCAAGTGCAATCGCTGCAACGGTAATAGCCACCCAGGCAGGATTTCTTGGTCATGACTAATTCATACAGAACTGGGCCATACATCTAGGAGCTGTCCGGAGGAAGCTGTCGAGGTGGACCGCGTTGGCGTTAAGTGTGTTATCTGTGATGAGCCCGGTCATCGTGCCCGCGACTGCACGAAGGAGAGGGTTGACCGCTTCGCTTGTCGTAACTGCAAGTAAGTTAGAGATTGGTCGATAAGTTTGTGACCCCAACTAATCAAAGGTAGGCAGTCCGGTCACCAGTCTAACGAATGTACTGAGCCTCGTTCTGCCGAAGGTGTCGAATGCAAGCGCTGTAATGAGAGTGAGGATACCCGGTGCTCTGTTACTACATCTGTGTCAGATACTGATACTGTTTAGTGGGCCACTTCGCCAAAGATTGCCCTAACGTAAGTAACGCCTGCCGCAACTGTGGTGGGGATGGGCATAAGAGCAGCGAATGCGAGAAACCTAGGAATCCCGCGATGTCCAAATGCCGTAACTGCGACGAGATGGGTCACTTTAGTAAAGACTGCCCTGAGCCCAAAGACTGGTCCAAAGTCAAGTGCAACAACTGCGGCGAAATGGGCCACACCATCAAGCGCTGCAAGCAGCCGGTTGCAGACAACGGTGATGGTGGTGATGGACTCGGTGGAGACACTGGGGGCAACGTCGGTGCAGGCAGTGGCGGATGGGATGCACCCGCTACCCAGCCTTCGGGAGATTGGAATACTGCTCCTGCAGAGGTGAGCGCTTGGTAGGCACGGCTCCGGAGATAGCACTTCTGAATAGCTTGTTGCTTTATTGCAATAGCCGGCGAAGTTGCTGGGTGCCAGACTCGCTAGAGAAGTGTACGCTAGTTAGACATCCGTATGACATTGACAGTAAGCCCAACTGGCTGAAGCAATCGAAAAGCTTTGCATCTAGTCCTTAAAGAGCTTTGACCCAGAGCAATAACAGAACGAACGTGCATATAGAAATAACCAAGCCACTTCACTTTCTTTCATGGTGCAATTTCAGCTAGCGGTTCAGACAATGGTGATCAGATGGATCCAGAAAGGGGTCAAACAGGAGGAGCCCTGTATGAGAAGGCAAACCAAACATAAGAAGTTCAGCGCTCTCAGTCGTTCAAGGAAGTATACATATAGGTAAGGTCGAGCGCGTTTATGGTGAGAAAGCATGACTCGCGCGCAGCAACTTCCGCTGGCACGTCCGAGTCAAGAACGCACCATCCGCAGGTCAATTCTTGAACTCGATCACACTTGAGCCGAATGCACACAGCCGATTCTTGGCTGTCAAGGCATCCAACGAGCAGGGATCAAGCCTTGCTACGAGGCCCGTTGTCCTGCTCTCCAATTTCTAGATACATCGGCTAATGATAAGATACCTTCGAGATGGACGTCCGCTTCAGTGACTGGGTTCGAAATGAGCTGAAGTGTCTCTGATGATTGCAGTAGGCGGTCCTCTGAGGTTTGCAGGTTCTGAAAACCCTATATTCGATGCTACCTTGGCCAATGTCTCATCGATGCTTCGGCCTGATATGGCAGGAGATGGGCCTGGTACTGCTCCTTCCATATCAATGCCGTAAATGTCTGATAAGGCAGTGCCGCGACGCTACCATCACCTGGATCATGGCTGAACGCCTCGACTATCGGCTTATGCCAGCTGGGAGTGCCCTACATTCCCCGCACGATGGTTTGCGGGGTACTCGACGGTAGGAGTAGACCCTACCTTCACTTCAATCACTAGTTTACTACGCTGTCAGTCTTTTAGATATCTATATATATATAGCAGAGCTTCTGCCTGTATTGAGGTTCTTATGTTCTTGTGTTCTTATAGTGGATTCCTCCAAGTATCCTAGGTCTCCCCGTACTATGTTTGGCAATTCTCGATACTTCGGCCTCACTGGCACGAAGCTCAATATAGCCATAGGTGTTTTGGCTGGCTTGGATTTCCTTCTTTTTGGCTATGACCAAGGGGTGATGGGGGCTCTCTTATCCTTACCGTCATTCGTCAAGGTCTTCCCGGAAATCGATGTTAGGGCGGAAACAGAAGCAGCACAAGGCCTCACCCAGTCTCAGATGACCCACAGGTCTACCATCCAAGGTATCTCAGTCGCATCATACAATGTGGGATGCTTCTTCGGGGCTGTCACGACTATTTGGATAGGAGATATACTTGGACGTAGGAAGACAATCTTTCTTGGTTCATCTATAATGGTTGTCGGTGCAGCCTTGCAATGTTCGTCCTTTACGCTGGGGCAATTCATCAGCGGAAGACTCGTCACTGGCTTTGGTAATGGTCTGAACACTTCTACGGGACCAACTTGGCAATCTGAATGCTCCAAATCTCACAGACGCGGGCAACTGGTCATGATTGAAGGTGCCCTTATTACAGGTGGAATTTGCATCAGTTATTGGCTAGATCTGGCGTTTTCGTTCTTGGAGCCGAGCACGATCTCTTGGAGATTTCCAATTGCTTTCCAGATTGTGTTTGCATTGATTATACTGGCTTTGATTATGGAGCTGCCAGAGTCGCCCAGGTGGTTGATTTTGAAAGGTAATTCCCGATACACCTTCCATTCCTAGTGGTTGTGAATTAAAAGATTGTTTAAGAATGCTAATAGTCCGTAGGTAAGGAAGATGAAGCGTTGTCGGTCTTGGGAGCTCTCAGTAATCTTCCCATTGATGATCCGAGAATTTTTGACGAGTTTACCGCGATTAAAGACACCGTCTTGGAGATGTCTAAGGTAGCTTTATGCGCGCCGATTGTGACCCAAGGGCAATTTTTACTGATCTCCATGATAGGGTAAATTCTCAGATCTTTTCACAATGGGCCCAGATCGACACCTGCATCGGACGGTCCTGGCATATGTAAACCAAGTGTTCCAACAAATATCTGGTATTAATTTAATTACCTACTATGCCGCTTCGATCTACCAGAATGAAATCAAACTGGACCCCTTTACATCACGTATACTAGCAGCTGCCAACGGCACAGGTGCGCAAGTTTTAGGCTGATGCCAGTGTTGCTTTCAAAAACTGACTGAGTCTACAGAGTATTTTCTGGCTTCGTGGATTGCGGTTTTCACGATCGAGAAATACGGCCGACGTCAACTGATGCTATTCGGAGCTGCGGGACAATCATTCTCTATGATAATATTGGCGGTAATGGTGAGTACAGCAGGCCAAAAGCCAATATAGATGCTCACCTACAACGTAGACTAGGATAGGTGGCAAAGGTCCTGGAATAGTCGCAGCTCTTTTCCTCTTCGTATTCAATACATTCTTTGCAGTCGGCTGGCTTGGGATGACGTGGCTATATCCTGCAGAGGTATTCGCAGCGGTTTGAACGATAGACCTATTAAATGAATGCTAATAAGCGTAGATCGTACCGCTCAGGATTCGAGCTCCTGCGAACGCACTGTCAACCTCGGCCAATTGGGTATGTTGTGGCAGACCTTGAGAATGTTTAATCGCAGATGTACTGACGGACTTGACTAGGCTTTCAATTTCATGGTATCTTGACTCTCGCTGTTTGACCTGCCGTATAAAGCCTTAACAAGCTCAGGTTGTGATGATTACACCTGTCGCCTTTTCGTCTATTGGTTATCAGACCTATATAATATTTGCTGTCATGTAAGTTAGGCCTTCGACAGCATTGATGACTTTGCTAACAGTGCGCTTTAGTAACGCTTTTATCTTCCCTGTCGGTGAGTGCCCATGGTGATTCGAGGATATAGATATATTCCAATTCTCTGGAGCATGACTAACGGTCCGAAGTCTGGTTCTTCTATCCCGAAACGGCGTACCGTTCGCTAGAAGAGATGGATTCCATTTTCCGCAAATGCCACGGCTGGAAGTCTTGGTTCAGTGTGGTCAAGGTAGCTCACGAGGAGCCACAGAGATATGGTCCGAATCTCTTTCTTAGTATCATCACCTCGAAGAACCGGCTAATTCATACCAGGTAAACATGGAGAGCTACTAATCAACTACGAAGAAACGCAAGAGCATCAAGCACGCCAAGCAAGCGTGGTGTCGAATGCGGCGGAGGAGAACAGGGTGAGAGGTGTGGATAATACACACCATGCAAATCCCGACTATGCTGCAGAACGGGGCTACTCAAAAGAGAATTGACGGAAACGGAATATGGATGATTCGACCTCCCTTGACTTGACTAATATGGCGTGGAGTTGACGAATTTACAATCAGCCAGGTGTCGATATGTCTGGGTTTCCACATGGTTTTCTACATCAGTGGGTTTGCCTGAATGACTATACTAGATCTCTAGATGGCAAAATCGTTGAACTATCAATTAGGTTGAAAAGGTTTACGATGCTCTCCCCTTGATGGTCGTTTTCAAGACGACGACCAACCCAGTCTCACTTATCCCGGGCCCTAAAAGCGGTATCACCGCAGCGTAGACTTTTTCAACGTGAAGGACCTTTCTTCTTTAGAAGCCATTCACGGCACCAATTCGAGCTTTTTCACTCCGTAATCATGATCCTACCTGTACCGATTTCCAATCAGGAAGATTCCAACGTTCCCTAACAACGCAATGACGACGCTGTTCTTGATGCCTAAAGGATTACTGCTCTAGGGGCATTATCCTGCGGCGGGACGGACCACGCAACACCACCATCACTTTTTGGCCTACACAGCTGCCAAATATCACTAGATTTATCAAATTCATTGCTCACTGACACCACTGAACATCCGAATATTGAAGCTATTCAAATTTCAAATGGCTCAGAAATTCGAATTCGTCTGGAAGCTACCTACATTTTACTTCCTACCCTTTCTACCTTCCTACCTACCCCTTTAATTACCTTTCGGGTTAGTTTTTAGTGTGCCAACCGAGCATAAGCGGGGACCCCGCACCTCCCACATACAAATTTGAGCCTACTCATCGCCTCATTCTCATCAGAATTACTATTATCACTATCGCTGTCGCTGCCTTCGTAAAATTTGAAGCTATTCAGATCACATGACTCAGAGGTTTCAGTTTGTTTGTAGGTTCATCAAAATTCTTTACTTCCTTCTCTCTTCTGACACTACTGTACAGTATATAGACTGCCCCCGCAACTTCTCTACCTCTCATTGACGCTCTGAAGTCAACGATATCGTCTATCTTGAGCAACGCCGAAGCGATACGATCGATGAGAAGGGCGTGACTTTGATCTATGACTATGGCCTCGAGATCCTGTTTTCTGAGTGGATTAGACGCTGGGACAGAGACAACGCTGTCGCCCTAATGCAAGATTACCTGATCGCGAGGCGTCTTCGAAATTGCGTTGATCAAGAAGCTTCCGGTTGTTATCTTCAGCTTTCTTCTTTGCATCTTTGACTATATAATGCACTGTATTCGGCTTGAGATCTAAAGATTTTCCTATAGAAAGTAAAGAGTTTCCCGAGATCTCGCTCAGGACCGTTGCTGCAGAACTAATTGCCGAAGGAATTTGCTGACGATCTGACTTGCTGACTAGCGAGGCTTTCGTTTTAGCTGTTCCCTTTGTAAATCTCTACTTATGAGGCATGATAGAGGGTGTGTAATGAGGTAGAATTAAGAGTAGTTCTGTTGAGTAGAAATGTGGTTTGTTTATTTACTTTCGGAACTCGGTCCAAAATTAGGCCGCTTATGCGCACACTAAAAACTGACCCGAAAGTACATAGAATATCGGCAGTCGGGGGAACCCCTGAGCCGCTTACAGTACGTCGGGTGGCCGGGATAATAACCAAACCCGTATGATTAATAATAATAGCAGGATATCAACAATAAAAACATATAGCATCGTGCACTCTTGTAATTGCATATAGCATCGTTCACTCTTGTAATTGCACGCTGTTGACGTTCTCACATTCGAGCACTTGATTAATCGCAGATCCAAATCCTAGAACTACCATGGCTTCTGAATCTCTTCCGAAGATGAAGTATAGATTCCTGGGCCGCTCAGGCCTTCAGGTCTCGGAAATATCGCTGGGAGGGTGGCTTACGTATGGTTCGTCGCGCCCCCCAAGCCTCTCTAGACCGTAGAAACCAACTTACGATGATTAGGTGGTCACGTCGAGAACGGTCAGTTTATACTTGTGACGCCCCTTGAAAGAAGCTGACCCTCAGAACGAAGAGGGAACCTTCTCCTGCATGAAAGCAGCCTACGATGCAGGTATCAACTTTTTCGATTGTGCAGAGGGATATGCTGGAGGCGAATCAGAGAAGATCATGGGTGACGCCATCAAAAAATTTGGGTGGAAGCGCAACGATATTGTAAGGAATACTAGCCTGGGCACGAGGAGCAAGTAGCTCAATAGAGTTCAGGTGGTATCAACTAAAATCAATTGGGGATCGGCTTTTGGCGACAACCCAGGTTTGTCATCCTTGAGCATAGGCCCTCAGATCCACAGAGCTCACGACGCCAGTGAATAACGGAGGACTTTCGAGGAAGCATCTCATCGAAGGTATCAATGCTAGTTTGAAGCGGTTGCAGCTCGACTACGGCAAGTCTCGGTCAAGTGGCTGGCTTCTTTCCAGGCTGACAGTAGCAGTGGACCTCATCTACGCGCACCGACCCGACAGGAACACCCCAATGGAGGAGACAGTACGAGCTTTCAACCATATCATCGACACTGGCAAGGCTTTCTACTGGGGAACCAGCGAGTGGAACCCTGAAGAAATCGCAATGGCGTGGGGAATAGCCAACAGACTGAACATGATCGGCCCAATCATGTTTGTGGCTACCCAGTTGTCTCGGTATGATACTGTGATCGAGTGCTAAAACTCTGCAGGGAACAACCACAATACAACATGATTGCACGCGAGCGAGTTGAGAAGGACTATACGCTGCTTTACGAAAACTATGGCATATCAACCACAGTCTTCAGCCCTCTGAGAGGTGGAATCCTCACGGGTAAATACAACGAGGGTATTCCTGAAGATAGTCGGTTGGGTAAGAGTAAGGACAACTTCATTCAAGTAAGTACCCGTACCATATCCGAATGCGGTATTAGCTGCTAAATTTAATAAAGAACATGAAAAAGATGGTTGGAAGCGAGGACTGGATGGCTGAGATAGAGAAAGTCCGGAAGTTGGAGGTTAGTGGTCATCAGCATTCCTCAACTATGAGGCTGACATTCCTCGCAGCCCATTGCGAAAAAGCTTGGTACGGACCAAGCCGGCCTCGCCATGGCTTGGGTCCTTAAGAACCCTAATGTTGCGAGTGCGATCACAGGTGCCTCTAAAGTTGAGCAGATCCATAAGACTGTCAAGTCTCTGGATATAGTGCCCAAGCTTACGGATGAGATCATGAACGAGATTGATGAGATTTTGAAGAATAAACCTGCTGCGCTCACCAGAAGATTCTAGGGGTTTTGGGTTCTCCGATTCACTCGATCGTTTTACAGGATATATCATGTAATCACGATAGAAGGCGAAGAATTGTGCTGATAAGTTATCACAGTCGGCTCAAATCTAGAATCGTTTCATCGTGCAACGTTCACCCAGTTTCGTCCATCGCTGCATCTGCCTTGAGTTAATGACTAACAATGCCGCATCCGGCACTTAACCCAGACCCAGGTATACGAGACCAGAATTATTAGTTTTCTTGACATGAACAATGCAGAATCACTAACAATGTACGCGGCCTGCCACCCTCTATCTTAACGATCGACGGCATTGCGAACTTGCCACAACACGACCAATCTACCAACCTTGATTTTTCCGCTCTCAATAGCGCGATGGGAGAAGAGATGGCTACACGAGCTGGTCAACCAAGCAGGCTTGCTTCTTCTGGCGAGATTGATTCACTGGGGGTTGAACGGCAGATAGAAGAAATGCTTGCTAATGCCTCACCGAAAGAGCTTGTAGAATGGGGCCTGAAGCCCGGGCAAAATCCACCCAGGGTTCCGCCTGCATTCAGGAATCGACTCGGACGTTTAGGGTTCAACCGCAAAATTCCAGAGAACGTTGAACGATACTATCTTACTTTACGTCGTGGAGATTCCACGAGCTTTCCAGACCAGAATGGAGGGAAGTCTGTGGTACAGGCAATACTGAAGCAAGATGCGTTGTCCCGAATACGGAAGGGGAAAGTCGATCGCTGGAGGCCAATACGATTGCTCGGAACCGGAGGTTTTGGATCGGTGATCTTGTGGGAGAAGCATCGACGGTATGGACCCGTACGTGCTTCGTTCGGCAGCCATAGACTACCCAGACATTGTGCTAATTTGACAGCAGCCTTTGTTGTTAGCGACCAAAGACACCAGAGTCTCAACAAGCTTTTTTCAAGATTATTGCTCTGAAGCTCAAGTGACTCGAAGATTGAATGACATCGGGTGCAGAAATGTGATAAAGGTCTTGGACTGGGGTCCGTAAGTCTTTTCACCGAAAGTGGACGCTGATCTGACAAATGACAGCTTATGTTCCCAAGCAAGAGCCTCATTTTCGAATTGCTTATGAGTTTGCGGAGTATGGAGACCTTTACCACCTAGTGGAGTTCTACAGGAAGCACGGGTATAGAATCAACTCCAACCCAGCTGTATAGTCTTGTTGATGATGTTGCTTGTAGACTCATCTTCCCAGAAGCATTCATGTGGCATATTTTCTATAGCATAGCCAACGCCCTGTGCTACTGCCGATATGGGACCAATAACCCGAATCCTCAAGCGGCAATACAAGGGTGGGATCAAATAATCCATGGCGATATGAAGCCCGAGAACGTCTTTCTGGCTGCCCCGGATCAAGCTGAAAGCTCAATGTATCCCTGTGTGAAGCTCGGAGATTTTGGTAAGACATGAAATCTCAGCTGTCCTTCCAACTGGGTTTGTCAACTAAGATCTTCCCGGCGAGACTTTTTTCAATCAGTGAGGATGAAGAATACTGATTCTTATTAAAAGGCCTATCGTACACTCTTGGTGGACCGCTGACGGCAGTTCAAAGCTTCAAGAGCTTGTTCAGATATGGTACAGAACAGCAAGTCAGCACAAATCAGGAAGGAGGCATTCTACTAACAAATTCTCAGTTTCATGGCGCCCGAAGTGAGTAACACAGCGGCGGAACGATTGAACCGTAAAATGCGTCCTGATGAGCTCCACGGTAATCATTCAGACATCTGGTTCGTCTTCGCCGTATCCCTGAGACGAAAAAGCCCTAACCAAAACTGTAGGGGTTTAGCAACGGTCTTACTCGACCTTTACGGACTCGTCAACGTACACCTCCCCAAAACCGCCTGGATCACAAAAGCCTTCCAAGACTACGAGTTCTACAGCGGCCAGCTCACCGACCTCATCACCAGCTGTAGACACGACCTCCCCAGCCGCCGGCCCGAAATCCACGCCCTCTACCTCGAAACAAAATCCCACATGGCCCTCCACCGCGCCCACGCCATCGTTGAAGAAGCCGCCGCCATCACCCACGGCAACCCCAACGGCGTATTCCACAACAAAATCCTCTTCTCCAAAAAAGACCAAGCCCGCTTCGAGCAAGACATGGTCTTCCGCGAACACTACCGACGCGCAAACCTCATGCCCCTCTGGACCAAATTCGGCATGGTCCCCCTCACAGCGCCGGCCCCGCCACCCCCGCCGTCGCTGCCTGCGCCCCGCCAGCCCGCGCGCTTCGCCACCCCCCTCGACGAGGACGAGTTCAAACAGGTCAATGCGCCGCCAGAACCAGATCCTCCGCCCGCCTTTGCGCGTGTGGCGCCGCCTGCTCGAGCGGGTGGGCTGGCAATGCCGGAAGCGCAGAGGAGGGCGTGGGCGAGCCGGGAGAGGAGGAGGAATGCGGCGAGGAGGGGTGCGGCGGTGCGAGGGTGGTGGGATCGGTTTCCGAGGTGGTTTAGGGAGAGGTGAGGGTGGGATCGGATGGAGTGTCTGGTTTCTATCTAGGGGTCCAAGTACCGGGGGGGTGGAGGCTTGGAGGTGTTGGCTAATTGCGCGGTGTTTTGGTTGTGTGGATGTTTTGTTTCTCAACATCTGCAACTCAAATTCCCGGTAACATGTTTTTGCTACCAAGGTTTCCACGACGCCATCTCTCATATAATAAATTTCTATGCAGCTCGAATTCTGCTAAATAACTCCCACTACATACCACATCCCGCTTCAAAGATCCCCTTATAAATCCTCCTCCCTCATTCTCTCCACCACCACCATCCCCTCCACGCCAGAACTTGCCCATCCATTACCCTCAAGACCTGCTTTAGATGATTCCACGCCTATGGACCAACCACATGGCGTCTTTGTATCAATGCGCGCATCTCTGCCTACTATACTTCTCTCAATTCCAATCCCCTATGCCCTATTTTCCCCCTTCTTTCCTTCTTTTCTTCTTTTCTTCTTTTCTGCTTTCCTTCTTTTCTTCCAATCCCGCCTCTCTTACTGTACAAGGGTTCCAAACCGCTAATCTATCCCCGAGAGAAAAGTAAACCCGTGCTATGTATAGATAAATCAAAAACAATGTATAAATCCTTAAAGGGTGGAATGAGTGCTGCCGGGGGGAAGCGCGCAGGAAAGCCAAAAGAACGAGAGCGGAAAATAAATAAATGAATAAATGCGTAAAATGCGACAACCATCGACGACACTGGTGATACCTAATTCAAACACCCCAAAAAAACACAATCTATAAACAGTACTCTACACCAAGCATGGAAATAAAAACTTAGTTCGTTCTTCACACTATGACTCCGTCCGTACGTAGTCCCAGATGAACCTGGTGGAAACTGCTTCAACAAACCGAGAGGCCTGCCTGTGTCTCGTTTGTGTTACCAAAGGCGGAGGGTTTGTAGCGAGTGTATCGAGGTAGTATACTTTCATGGACCGGGGAGTTTTGAAGACGGTGAAGCGTCGGATCGAGCTGAGTGTTTCGAGGAGGATAAAAGCCATCGGGTCATCAGGACGATGAGTTATTGAATTGGGATTAGGAAAGGTGATTTGGCTTGCACGACATGGCAGAGTGATGGCAATGGACAAGAAGGTAACGCATGATGTGAACAAGTAAATGTATTATGTTTCATTCAACTACTCCTTATTATGATTGCCTCCATACACCGCATAACACATCGTAATATATACAACCAAAAAACAACTCCACGCTACCATTTTCTCATGTCTCATCCTTCCCGATCCATCCAACTGGAGCACTTGGCGTGCGGCTGGCTGGGGATCATTCCCTTGGGGTAGACCTCAATGATTGCGGGTCCGGCAATAATGTTCTCGTCCGAGAAGTCGGTGCACGACTTGGACAGCACGACGTAAGCTTGGCCCTGGACGCCGGCAGGGATCCTGTCAATCTTATAATCGCTGTTGCCTTGGGTGATGCGGACTTGGACGTAGAGTTTCTTGAGGCCGGAGAAGAAGACGGCGTAGATGGGGGTGTCTTTTGTGCAGCCCAACATCTCGGCAGATTTGAAGGCGCCCGAGAAAGTTACCGAGGAGCGGTCGGCTTCGTAGTAGTACCGGGTGCATTGGAGGGTCAATTTGGGGAAAGCCATGAAGGGAAGCTTGACTGGGCTGGAGCCCCCGACGATGAACGCGCTGGCTATGGAGTAGACTTGGTTGAAGTCCAAGGGCGTGCCGAATGGATTTGGGAATGGTGATTCGCCAAGTTCAGCTCGGATGTAGGCGGTGTGGCGAGCTTCAATGGTCAAGATGGAGCCGGCAGCGGTCAAATAGTCCTTATCCATGATGGAGGCAGCTGCTCCCAGGTACGCTGAGACACCGACGCCCTCAAGAAGACTGGACAGGGTGATGAAAGACGTGACATCGGTAATTCCGAACGAATACTGGAGCTCATTGGTCGGGGTGATCTTGGCAGCGGTGAGGGCTTCTACCAGGAAGCTGACGTGAGCCTGCTCATCAACGTAGATTTCCTTGAGGTTGGTGTAGAACGGGTCGGCGTAACCCGCGGCCACAAAGTCGGCTTGGGTGAATTTGGCGAGTGCTTCCTGGTAGAACTTACGTTCTAGGAACTCGAGAGTCAAGGCGTAGTTGAGAATGATGCCATCGTCCACCTTGGGGGTCATGACACGCTTTACCACTGGAGAGGCGAAGCTCATGCCCAGCGCCAGAGAGGCTGTAAGGGTAGAAGAGAAACGCATCTTGCTGTTTCGACTGAAGTGAATTGGAGTCTTGCAAGGAATTCCCAATAATCTCAAGATTCCAAGAAGAAGCAATTGGCAGCAAGGTAGGGAAGGACAATGACGAACGATGAAGCAGGAGATGCTACCTACTTAAAGGGAAAAAAGACTCATGCGGGGACAACGGCCAGCTTTCATGTTATCTACTTTCTACCTGGCCGATCTTGACCAGGAAGTTACGATGCAGCGGAGATCCAGACCTGCTGGAGGAAAGGACGGGCTCCTTCTCGATGCAGCCCAGACGGGGGGGGGGAGCATGGTGGAGATGACCAATGGCAGGATCTCGGGATGCACCCGATCTCGAGTGAGAATAATTGATAATGAATAATACAGACGGTAGTAGAGTAGAGTAGAGGAGAGTAGTATGTGCTTTGAGGTGCGTTGAAGATGATGGATCAAGCACATCGCTTCATGTCGACAACATCTATCCTTTTGATATGCCGTCAGACCGAATAGCGTTAGACTGGGGGGGAATGTGCCTGCAGGGCTGACATTCGGGCTCTGGACATCCGTGGGCATTACAGTCCCAACCCAATCGGGTGCAGTCCCTTGTTGTTCGACATCCAATCGCTGCTATGGGAAAACGCCATGCCGCCTGCTAATTGCCAAAGAAGGACGGCAGCTCATCGATTTGACTTTTCATCTTCCGCCATTGGTGCATTACCGTGGTCTTACCCCTCTCATCGACCCACATCCAGGTCGTTCTTTCCTTTCCCGTGGCCCAATGGGTGCAACGGAACCCTTCACGCCCTACCAAGAACACGCCAAGAGCCTCGACGAACATCAAACCCCTCGATTGCATCGAGCACCAGAAGCCACATCGAGCGTTGCGCTTCACTCCAGGCCCCACCAGTACCACACTCATCCATGATCCATCGCCCAAATTGCTCCTCATCGTCATAGCACGTTCTTGAACGTTGATCCGACTCTGTGTCCAACGGGTCAAGAGCCATCCGGCTTGCCCCGCTAGAGCTAGGCAGCAACCAAAAGACAATGGCAGCTCAGTTGGCGTCTGCAAAGCCGGCTGCTGATCTTGCAAGCATGAAGAAACACGTTGCCTGCGATGAGTGCCGTATGCTCTGCTTGGCACATGGGGCAACATCCTGCGTATTGACTGCCTTTTCTAGGTGCGAGAAAACTCAAGTGCTCGGGTGAACTGGAAGGATGCTCGCGCTGCCGCCTCGAGAGCATTGTATGCCACTACTCGCACCAGAAGCCCATGGGCAGACCTCGAAAGCGCCGCCGAGCTGAAGAAGTCGAACATGAACAGCTAAGCGGTAGTCCAGCGGTGCCGAGAGACGATGGCACGTCTACCGTGATACAACCTTCAGGGTCAGGTAATATACTGGCTTCTGCACCAATTGAAGACTCTGGGCTGGATAAAGTCGCGCTCTCGTGGGATCCATCTCAACTGGATCCTAGGCCGGTGTTTGACTTGAGCGATTGGGACCTTGCTGAGGAGTCGGATCCGTATTTCAACGCAGATGGCGTGGTCCCGTTGCATCTTTCTATGCCAATCGACACGTTACAAACGAGCATGCCCGGTCTTGTGACGTCCGCTGATGAAGCTACGTCGACTCAAGTAACGTCCAGCGAAGCTTCTCCGCCGAATGGCCCTAGCTGTGCATGTCTGGCGAATCTCTATCTGACCCTTTCCTCGTTTCAATCGCTACCACCTCCATCGTTTCCTCTGACGAGTGGAAACCTTAAAATTGCAACAAACACTGCTCGTGATGTACTTCGCTGTCGGATTTGTCCCAAAGCTTTCAATTCTGCGTTTCAGAACATTTCACTCCTGGGCACCTTGTTACCTCTAGTCATCATGGAGTATGCTAAGCTACTTCACCACATCGATGAGAAGTCCGCTAGTGGAGAATCAATATTATTCAGGATGGGTGACTTGAATCCAGCGTTGGTGCATCTCCATACCGGCACCCCTGATTGTCCTTTGGGATTCAACATTGAGCTTAGTGCTATCGAATGGCGTATGACAGCCAGAAAGGCGATAAGACAACAAGTCCTTGGTATCAGAGCCGATGATGGGAGCTTGAATAGTCTCATTGACGAACTGGAGGAACGGCAACATGCCTGGCACAATACACCCTATCCACACAACGTAACAAGCTACACCCCGGTTTGCGCTACTGATGAAGACAAAGGAGAGCGTGGGTGCTTGCGAGTGATTCACAGTTTGAGAAGATCGATTGAGGCATTGAAGCTCTCAGACGACTTCTTGAATCTATCTTAAGATTGTCCATCTGCCGCACAACCCATCTCTTCTTTCCTGCGACTGGCCGTCTTAGATATCTCCGTTCTAAGAGGTTATTATCATCATCATCATCGTCACCAAACAAAACATTTGTCTGGGAATTCTGTAGGTGGATTATAACCAAGTTGAAATGGGTCTGCCCAATTAATGCATGATATAATTGAAAAGTATCCATATATCTGTCTATTGTTCTGTATATCTTTGTGAGGCTACTAAAATGAAATATCGGAATGTTCTTCTATGTATTGGCTATATAATTATCTGCTGAATTTTCGCATCAAATTTCAGATTGCAATTATACCTCAACTACATCACCTACCGAGTCCTCCACCTCCAAGATGATCTTTATTGACCGACTTTCTTGACATTCGCCAGGACCCGCTCATCTCCCTCCGAACTACAGGTGAAACGATATACCTACGGCTACGGCAACACCTATGGTTGTCGCAGGAGCCACTTGCTTTAGTACTGCCTTGGCATCACCAGCAACGAAAACCCCTTTGATGTTGCTCTCACCGAATGGGTCACTCCTTTACAAGTTGGTGCTTGTTGCGTCGTGGGTTACCTCTACGCCAAGTTCCTCTACTATCTTGTCTCGTCCAACGACTTCGGTGCGTGGCTTGTCCATTAAGCATGGCGACGACCGCCGTTGTTGCAGAAGGAGTTGTGGGACAGGACTAGGGCTGAGCGGTGGACGCGGGCGAGACCGAGAGCGGCAGAGGGGCCGGCGCCAAGAATGAGGGCGTCGTAGATTTCTGATGTGGGAGAAGGCACTGTATTGAGTGCGTTGCTCGTTTTTAGGGAATGAGGGTGACTGCCACTTTATGGATAGGGAATACAAACTGGATCTGTTGCGCGTGTTCCGATACTTTATGGTTCTTAGATCGTAGAATATTTCCTGTAAGGTAAATTTAATTTTATAGATGAACGCCGCTTGCGTCTTGCCATATATGCCCTCTGGGCAGGAGACTTCTCGGACTCAACGGGCGATGAGCGAGAAGTCTGCAATGGCTGCTTGAAGTCGTCCGACACTCGTCTATGCGCTTCTCTATCTCCATGGTGCTTTTATAAGCCGGTGCTATGTTTCTAGCAGCCTCATTCCACGCTGCTGCCATGTCCTTTCGAAGACATCTCAAAGACCCACCGTCTCAGCTGAGCTCTCATTGACTCCATATGACCTTCGAGGTCCTAACCCCGTCCCATCTCTTGGAAACCTTCACCCTCAATCAGACTGGCTATCCTCGGGCATCTGCTGCGTATTCGCAAGTTCCTAACCACGCCTCATTAGCCCCCTCCATCCAACGCCCCCACAGCTAGACGAGAAGGAACAACCATACCTCCTCCAGCCTCGCCTTCAGATTCGGCAGCTGGCTCTCCTTGATCACCAATGTCTGGTCATCAAGGTCCTCGACAATGTAGTCGTGTTTGTCCTGGTCGATTTTGAGGATTATGGCTTTTATCGAGGGGTCGCATTCGACGAGGACGCCTGTGTGGGGGGTTAGTGGGTTGTGGTCGTGGGCGGTGGGAATGGATTGGAGAATTGGATTGAGCGATAGGCAAACCTTTGACGGCTTTGGGCATGGTCGTTGGATTGTTGGATTGTACGCGGGCTTGTGTGAGCTGAGCTGCCTTAGATGCAACGGCCCAAATGGGAAAGCGCTTTCGAGATCCCTGTTGCTGATCAAGCGCCTTCCGCAACCTCGTTTTGTGCCTTTAATATTGATTCAAAACAAACAGCTTCTTACAGACGTAATTCCGCCAACTTCCGACACTTTGTTTCGTACCAGCACATTGATCAGTCATACCACTTCAGTGTCATGCTATCCTCTCTTTCACGGATCAAGTGATCTAATTCTTCGCTCCTGTCTTTGTGTATGTGGTTCTCCCCCCAACGAAGCGGCTTCCTCGGTTCAGCGTTGATCCCTTGATGAGGTACTTTCTAACTCCGCGAACACTCACTTACTCGCCCCTGTAACATCGTCTCTCACAAATCCACAATGAAACGACTGTATCAACAATGCTGCTACTTGACATTCCTCCTACTACTGCTTCTCTTATGGGCCGGACCAATCACCGCACAGGTCACGTCTGACATGCTAGCCACACCCACCAGCCGACCTAGGAGCTCTATATCTCCTTTACCGATCGATCCAGATACCAGTGCAACCTCCGCAACCTCCTCATCTTCTACAACCATGCCTCCGGCAACAGATCCTGCTGCGGTTTTTGACAGCAACAACAACAACAACAACCAACAAAGCAACAGCGGCGTCCTGGACTACTACTTCCTCCTCCTCGCCGCCGTTGTCTTTATCGTGGGTCTAGTGTGGTGGTCACTCGTTCGTCGGAATCGAAAAAAGATGGCACGATTACGATACCATGGGCAATCTGCCTTGGCAAGAGACCTCGAGGGTATGCCCGGAAGCAGACGCTGGGTAACCGGAAGGTTTAGGTCTTCGCGGGAGCCGGCACCAGAGGAGGGACTCGATGAGAGAGGGCAAGCACCACCACCATATATGCCCTCACCACCTGAGGCTGCGGTTCACCCTGATGCTACACATACTGAGCCAGGGGCCGGGCCGGCAATACCACTACAAGACTTGTCAGGCGAAGGCCAGAAGCCACCAAATTACGATGAACATGCACTTCCAGCTCGTGTTATTGTTGGCAACGCCGGGTCCTTCAACCTACCTTTCGCCCGCACCCAATCCAAGTGATTGGTACAGAAACTGGTACAGACACTGGTACAGACATCAGCAATGGAGGGCCGGGTCAAACACCGATAGAAGATAAAGAAGGCACACGGTACGGATCAACTGACCCAGTGCTCTGGTTTGATGGTTCGGGATACATGAGGATATTCGGTCACGATGGGCTTGTTATGCTTGGGCATTTGAATGTTGAATCGACTATTAGGGTGTGGGACTTGTATTTCTCTTCTCAAAGGCGATAGGGATAGCATAGCGAGGCATTTTCGGGCAACCGACACGACCATTTGAAAGGAAGGCGTCCGATTATGCAAGGGAGGGTTGTTTGGCGTTTACCAAAAGGGAAAAATAATTCGGACTTCCAGCAATGGCAATTTTTTGACCCAACTTATTCCATCTTTGGTGATGAGTGATGCTCCCATCCGATCTGCTGCTTAGACTAGGTTGGCGTGGCTAAAGCTTTCTCCCAATGTCAGATCATTCCACTTCCGTCGTCTGCTCTCCAGACTATCGTTCACTACGTCGTATGATACATTGTCCCTTTTGTTCCCTTTCCCCAGGCCTCAATCGAAAGCCTTGCTGAGTTGCCCGCCAAACTCCTTTGCCGCTTCGTCTCCTAATCCTCCTGAAATCTCATTCAATTCGTCATTGGACATGACCGGGTTCTTCTTCAATTGATCCTTCCTGTGTTGTAAATCATCCCAGTCAGCTCCCATTCTTCTACTTGCATGATATCACAATCTTAAAACCCCACTCACAAAAACCCCCTCGCCTTCTCCTCCCCCACATGTTCCAACGCCTTCTCCTCCGCCTTCGCCTTCGCCTCGAAGAACTTCTCAAACATCCACTGCCCCATGTCGTCGCCCGCGCCGGAGAAGAATATCCCCGCGCCAATGGACACGAGGGTTGTGAAGATGATTACGCCAATGAGCCAGGGGCCGAGGCCGGATGTGTCGCTGGTGTCGGACATGTTAGGCTCGATTAGGGGGCTGGGAAGTTTGAGGGGGGGTAGAGGTCGGGTGTTTAGACGGACGGTGGTAAGGTCAGGAAATAGAAAATGAAGCAGCGCTCAGCAATTGAGACTGTGGAAATATAGGTAATTGCTTGCGTTTGCTTGAATATGAAAGAACCGGATTTTACGTTTGTCAACAATGACGCTGCGGTGAGATAACAGAGCTGTTAAGGTATCTTAGCGTACTATAGCTGGCTTTTCCTACTGGGCCGAGGTACAACTCGAACTTGAAGGCTTTCCTGTCCCGTCTACTCCCATCTCCCTTCTGGTTGTACTGACCTTTACTCTCAGTCATCCCCATCCCCATACGATCTTCTTTCTTTTGCTACCTCAATTCAAAGCCATAGACCGACCCTCCACCCCCAAGTCTCCTTCAATCTTCCTTCACCATGGCTCAATCCACCGTCCCCACTTACAAATACTTCAACGTGACCTATCCCGAACCATTCGTTGCCCATGTCGAAATCA
>JAABUT010000233.1_pt1 | contig 102822 bp, 99 predicted proteins | sample 5559281 | NCBI WGS metagenome assembly JAABUT01 (sample SAMN10711880, study PRJNA513359) | rock metagenome | isolation source: Antarctica rocks | place: Antarctica: Victoria Land, Ricker Hills nord | collected 2016-01-04 | reverse complement strand
ACGGAGAGCTCGGTGGAGGGGAGAAGTCCCGGTAGCGGATCTTTTCTGTGGCTGATGGGAACTCTTCTTCTTCTTCTTCTTCGAAAAGGGTGTACGATTCTGTGGAGGTGCAGCAGAGACAGGTGCTTGAGAGGAAGGATTGCCATAGTGAATAGGTGCGACTCGAGTGAGCCATTGCTGGTAGAAAGCGTGGAATTGGAGATTGAGCGATATATCTAGAAGCTGGAGGAAGAGAGATATCGTATCTATGGATAGAAAGCATACACTGTCGAGCTCCGGTTTATCACCTTGTCAGCTTCGACAAGAGCTTCGCCCTGGGCTGTGTTTCATGGCTGCGGCACATGATAGACGCTAAGCTATTTGGGGCCGGACAAAACGCATTGAGTATGCATCTCAAACATTACTCTTGGGCTGCAATTATTGCCTGCCAGTCAGTTCAGGATTCTTCTCACCGCAATGCCTTCAATGCTCACAAGGCTATCATTTCCACTAGACCTGCATCTCACTACATGGGTGTATTTCAAACCCCGCTCTTTTCATATAATCTCTTGCCTTCCGTTCTTCTCCACTACAATGCGAAGTTTAGAAATTTTACTCTGGACTAGTCGGAATTTGTTGCGATTCAATATAAAGCGAACGAGATGAATGAATACACTTTGCATGAGGACTCGGTGAGTGGGCCTGTATCTGTCTAATTCGTATATTAGTGACTAAGCGGCGCAATTGCTGGTTGAATTCTTCGAGCAGTCTCTCTTTCTACTTGGCTTTCTGTCTAACAAGTTTTGTTTAAGGGAATTCATATGAGTGGCAACTCGCCGTCGCCTTTACATCCCACTCGATACGACCACGAACATGTGGAGAAGCTAGAAGATTTTGCGAACGAGCTCAATAAAGCTCTTAAAAACTCTTTTCCCGCACCCAGGGACTCCTATCCCTACACTGCGGTATACGTTCTTCTACTACGATGGACTGACGACGATCTCATGGTTCAGTCCGAGGTCAGTAGTCTAAGGAATGTATTAGAGAGACAATTTTCTTTCAATGTTGAGGAATGGCAAATTCCCGGCGTATCGGGCGCTTCAAGAAAAGGTCTACGGCTTTCAAAATGCACATCAAAGCGAGTCTGAGCTACTCATTGTATACTACGGTGGTCATGGCGAAGCTGATAGAAGAGGGAGAAGTATCTGGCGTGCGTAAGTCGACCGTTTGACTTTGATAGACTCAATTCCAGGTGCAGCTGCCCACTGTTCAAATCAATTTCTGGGTCTCTGACTTTCTCGTTTCTCGCCAAGCTGTCACTCTCACTTTTGCTCTGAAAGAACAAGCTTTCAATTTGGGACGCGGTCATCCCCTTCTTTCCAGCTAATTTACTTGATCGGAACCCATTCTAGGCTGCCACAGAAGCTACTAGACGATGATTGATCTCTTTAAGTGTATTGATTTTGGATTCTGTTTGGCTTGATCTTTTCATCTGTGACTGCTGGCTCATTACAACCTTTCTGTATAACACTAATATCTTATAGAAATCAACGGCCAGACAGCCCGTACCTAACATGGTCTGACGTACAACCCTTGTTGCAGACTGCAATACCACATGTACTGATCATTCTTGATTGCTGTTATGCAGCCAATGCGGCAAGAGATACATCAGAAGGCACAACCAAAGAGCTTTTGGCTGCATGCGCCCGCGAAAATCCCACTTCAGGCGTCGGCCAGCGTTCGTTTACGTCGGCACTCATTGAAGAACTTCGGGCTTTTGGGAATGCCCCATTTACAGTTGTGATGCTTCACTCCCGGCTAGTTAACCTGCGATGGAAGCTCAAGTTCACGCCTTTCTATGCTCGCCTATCTGAGTATGGCGGAAACAGTATTGAGATTGCTCCGTTGCCAATGGGTGGCATCTCCACTGTAGATGGCTCGACCAACTCCGAGGAGTCTGTACCTGCTTATGATCCGATGGACACTTCATTCCAAGACGAACCATCCAATTCGGCAAACACCCCGCTCTCATCGCAGAGTTCTCTAAGCTCAAACTCAGGAACACGAGTCTTGCTGGCTATTTCTGTCGTTCAGGAAGCCGACTGCAATGTTGAGCAATGGGTGCGTTGGCTGACAACTCAAGCTCCTTGGGATGTCACTCAAGTAGACATCCGAGTAGAGAACATCTACAAAAGCCACTCGACTTTGGTACTTGTTTCGGTGCCAACATTCGCGTGGAACTGTCTTCCAGCAAGGGCAGCTTACCACTTCGTCGGATTCGTAAGATCTGAGAACCTCCTTCCGAGACTATGTTCCTGCAAATCTTCCAGTGCCGATTTCTCACATGGTCTGGACATTGTCAGATCATCTCACGTCAAAGTTACACCTAAGCGCAACAGAAGATCCTTGCCCAACATGTCAAGAATCGCACGTCCTAGACTACCACCTTCAAGGACATATAATCTTCGTCCGAGGCTGCCCCATGCGAATGACCAAGAGATTAGGACATCACGACAAATGGGGCAACCGCGCCTCTCGACAAACGCATCTACAGACGGTCTTGCATCGGCCAGAGTCGCCAAGACCAGCTCTTCGATAAAGAGACGTGCATCAGGTAAAACTTCGCCAAGATCTATGGCCGCTAGAATCTCTCCCAACACATCTCTGTCTGCTAGTCCGGTCAGCTCTTACCCATGGAGTCCGGAAGAAGATTCGCTGCTTGTGAATATCCAAGGAGAATGTGATAACGAAGGATTTACTTGGGCTTCTATTACTGAGAGACTTTTTCCGAATAGAACCCCAGACGCAGTCCGTTTACGACATGACTGGATTGCAGAGTTGCACCAAACAACACGCGGCTCTAATCCTGGTACAGAGGTTGTTAAAGGTTTTTCAAGCCCTGCAAACCAACGCAAACCATTTTTGCCCCTGGCGATGACGACGCAAAACCCTAAAACCCTCCCAGCTGCAGAATCTGCCCTTACCCCGGCTTCTGGTGAGGCCCAGTCCAAACCCTGGAATCCTGAAGATGATGCAATACTACTGCGTGCACGCCAAGAAGGTCTTAATTGGAGCTCAATTGCCGAGCGTTACTTTTCTTCCAAAACTGCAAACGCATGCCGGAAGCGATTTGAACGACTTGTCATAAAGAACACTGTCCAAGGTGATTGGGACAGTGCCAAAATCGAAGCTCTTGCCCGGTTCTACATGGAACTTCGAGAGCAGATGTGGCAGATCCTGGCCGCAAAGCTTGACGAGAAATGGGAGCTAGTTGAGAGAAAGGTAATTAATCTACATAAGCGTTGGTCGACAGGACGTTAGTTTTCTAATTCGTATATCGATAGTGCATGGAAAAGGGTCTCAAACTTCTTCGAAGTCATGGCCGTATCGTCAAGCGGAAGAATAAAGCTAGTAATCAAGGAGATGACGACGATGATGACATGGACGATACCCATTTTCACGACAGCGGTATCTGTCTTGATATGAACTCAGAAGCCGAGCGCGACACTAGTTACAAACACCGAGACACTTCCATGCCCTCCTCATACTACAAAAGGTACGTACCTGGAGATCATTCTTCGGTGTCTTCATACCTAATAATCAGCGATAGAGATTCCATATACTCTGAGGCATTCGCAACTGGAGGTCGTTCCTCGCAGTCTTCATACCCGACAACGAGCAGTAGAAGTTATGATAGTTCTCGAAGCCATACGAATATGTCTGGGGGAGTTGAGTGGTTTCCTGCAGTTAACGGTACCCGGTAAATGTGCAACCACTCATCTCTAATGGAAGTGGTCAAGTAATCTGCAAATGTTCGTATGTATTTCTTTTCTCTCAGCCTTCGTGGTTACGAAGACTTGTGACTGAGTAATTAAGGAAGGAGATAGATTTGTAGTACAGTAAGGACGACCTCGTTGCTCGATATCCGTATAACAGAGAGGCAAGATACAGAGTCAGTCTATATCTTATCGGTGCATGGATAAGATGGCTTTGAGTGCAATGTTCCTTCAATACTGCTTTTACTGCGTACGCGGAAAATGTAGGATTGGTCTACTTCTTTAATCTAGAGTAGCTCTGAAACCTTATACATCGTGAAATTGAATGTTTGCACCCACGGCACCCAACAAGCCCGTTTATCCGATAAGAAATCTATTTAGAACCAACACGCCTCAACCAGACATTGCTCCGATTAAGGGCGTGGGAGCTCGAGCTTTGCTTTGGATATGTAATTGTCGCCTTGGGAATATTTCAGTTTTTATCCCAGACAGAAGGTTCTAGGTTGCGAGCTGAAAATTAATGTTGTAGATGCAGTTGGAAGTAGAGAAGTAAAGCCTCAAGGAAGATAGGCATTGAGACTTTGATATACCCATACTTAACATGGAAGACATATAAGAGACTGAACCACGCCTGCGTGACTGTTTCTTATAGGAAGATGCTGTCCTTCCAATAGGCCTGACAAGGTTTTGACGCTCCACGTATGCTCAAGACCTTGTGCGTTCTCCTAGATGCCTTCCCCGTTGTTCCGATTGAATGGCTAGAAATTGAGGCAAGTTAACTAGACCTTTCCTTTGCCCTCCGCAGGAGCCCTGCTAGATGTTCTATCCTAAAACTAGCTAAGAGCGACGGTAAAGAACGAGAGCTGGCTTGTCGTCGCTCAAGGGTTTATACGTGTACGTTCTGATAAATTTTTGTATAGAAGAGATTCAGCACTTCTCGAGCCTGCAAGCAGTATATTGACTAAGGCAGGTCTGACAACAAGACCTTCAACTTATTCAGTAGAACCATGGTGCCGACAGCATCAAACACCTAGATTCGGAACAAAATGTTAACATATCCAGTTAGTGAGCTAGTAGCTTTGCGGAGTTACACAAGCACATGATATTAGCGTATGCAGAAAGCTCTGCAATCCTTGGCATTCGTTTTTGCGTTTACCCCACATCCCTTTTGTATGGGGAATTCGAAAATTCAACCCCACCGCCCCTCAATTGCCCAAAATTGAAGCTATTCAGACCTCTTTGTTTATTGATGTTCTTGTAACCGTTTTTATTCGAAATTCCTCAACGTCGAAGTTAAAATCTACCTCTAGATGATCCCCTCACTCCCTCTAGAGCATCCGGAAGACTCTATTAGAACTGAGTCGTTAAATAGAATCAAATTCCTGATTTCCTACCTTCAATTCTCGTTCCAAAGCTCTGATATCTGCCTCAAAAATATAGCCTGAATGCTTGAAGTGCTGCCTCGGATATCTATCACATTCGCTTCGTTCAACAGCGTAATGAAGGAAGTCACCAAAGGTGCCTTCAAAATGGGGCCATGTCTCGTCAAAATGCCTACGAACCCAGGCCTTTAATACGCTGAAGGTGAGTTCTATGGGGTTGTAATCCGGCGAGTAGGGAGACAAATATCGCATCTGACATTATCAGTGGTAGATCGTCAACTCAACGAGGCAAATAGCTTACCTGACATCCGTGTGAGGTGATGAGCTCTTCGATTCGACTATTGCAATGAACACTCGCGTTATTCATGATGATCACACTCTTCGGGGCCGGAAAGGGACTGCATAGAGGTAGCAGCTCATCTGCTAGCCATCGAAAGAAAGCCTCGCCGTTGAACCAGCCTTCACGAATGCCGGTACAGGATAGATATCCGTCTTTCGTATAGGCCGGAAGAACACTTCAGCAATGCCCTCTCGTTCTGGAGGCTTGATAGCGAGCTGGTTGATCAACAGGAGCATAGGCTTGATGACGCCAGCCTGTGGTCTCATTGAATAAGGACTCATCCACGAACACGAGCTGTTCAGCCGTCAAACGAAGCATGTCTGCTATCCAATTCAAACGAAGCTCATCGTTTTGCCTGACTCCTACACGCTGTCCTTTTTTATTACTCCAGCCCCTCCTCTTCAGAATTCTTGATATCGTGGATTGATGCACGTTAATGCCCCACTCCTCCCATATGTACCAGACCATCTCTTTCTGCATGGCCCACGGCTGTTCTTCGAGGTAGGCTATGAGGCCATTTTCAGCTGCCTTAAACACCTTGCGGGGGGCCCCTTTGGGCCGAAACTGAGGTTTAAACGGTGAAGAATACATGAAGATATTCTCTAGCATGCTATACACCGTTCTAGGACAGCAGTGAACCTCTTCGGCGATGACGGCGGGTTGCCAATGAAGTAGTAGAAGCCGTACGATTCTGGAGCGAATCGCTGCAGGTAGTGGGCCGGTCATAGCTGAAAATGCGTTAAGAACGTCAACAAACAAAGAGGTCTGAATAGCTTCAATTTTGGGCAATTGGGGGGCGGTGGGGTTGAATTTTCGAATTCCCCATACAAAAGGGATGTGGGGTAAACGCAAAAACGAATGCCAAGGATTGCAGAGCTTTCTGCATACGCTAATACGCGGTTAATTCCATATCTTGGTTTGACAACGACCCAAGTCTTTAACTGCGTCAACGCAGATTTCCATGATCATTTTTCTACTTACGAGATTTGTAGTGAGTTGGAACCATATACTCCCGTATCTCCACTAGCGTGAAATATGCACGAAGGAATGAAGACCGGAGTTAAAGATGGTATCGCCGCAAATGACCTCATGTTAATGTACTCTCTATGCGATTTTAAGAGACTGCTCAATCTTCTATAGTTGTATTTATATAAAGAGCAAGTTAGATACAGATTGCTTCCAATAAAATCTCCTTGTAACGAAGAAGAACCAATAGATACACGCGCTACTTCATCACAAATGACTCGGACTTTGCTCACAGGTTAAACTCAAATGCTCTGGCCACAATTTTCGTTACGACTAATAACGAAGAACAGGTGGATCGGGTTTTATAGCAGCGCATGTCCTCGATGTTCTACTAGAGCGTGGCCACTCTGTAGTGACCAGCGTACGATCCCAGAGCAAAGCGAAGGCCATCAAAGACGCACACCCGGGGGTCGGAAAGGAGAAACTGGACTTTGTTATTGTTGAAGACATCGCACAAGAAGGGGCTTTCGACAAGGCGGTCAATTCAAATCCCCCATTCGATACAGTCATCCACACATCTTCGCCATTCCATTTCAACGTCACAGACACTAAGAAAGACCTGCTTGATCCTGCCATTATCGGTACGACGGGGTTACTGAAGGCGATTAAGAAAAGCGCTCCGAGTGTCAAGCGAGTAGTATGTCGTCTTCTTCGGGAAGGTCGTTATGAAATCTGATCGCCCTTGCAGGTAATAACGTCAAGTTTCGCAGCCATCCTTGACCCGAAACAGCCCACCAGGCCCGGATACGTATACAGTGAAAAAGACTGGAACCCCATCACCGAAGAAGAGGCCATCCAAAACCCAGCCAATGGATACCGCGCAAGCAAGACATTTGCCGAAAGAGCTTCATGGGAGTTTGTGGAAAAGGAGAAGCCGAATTTCACAATCGCTACCGTAATCCTCCAGCCACTTTAACCAACCACGAAATCTCCAGCTAACTCTTCACGCATAGATGAACCCTCCCCTCGTTCTAGGCCCCATCGTCCACAACCTCCAAACCCTCGACGCCCTCAACACCTCCAACCAGCGCATCAGAGACATCATGACCGGAAAAGCCAAAGAAACCATCCCCGAAACCGGCACCTTCATCTGGGTCGACGTCCGCGATCTCGCCCTCGCCCACGTCAAAGCCGCTGAGCTAGAGGAAGCGGGCGGAAAGAGATTCTTCATCACGGCAGGGTACTTCAGCAATCGCGAGATCGCCACTATTATCCGGAAGAAATTTCCGGAATTGGCGGAGAATGTGCCTGAGTCGGCGAAAGGGGGAGACTATCCGGAAGGAGGTAGGGGTGTTCTGCTGTGCTCTTGAGGGGTTTGATGCTGATTTTCGATAGGGATCTATAAGTATGATAATTCCCGGTCGATGGAAGTGCTGGGGATCAAGTACCGATCTTTAGAAGAGAGTATCGAGGATACGGTGAAGAGTTTGAAGGCAATAGGAGCGTGAAAACGGTAAGTGTGGAAATAGAATAACATTGTTGGAGATCAAGAAGCCATCAAATGCACAATAGAGGTAGATATGTTCTCACGACTCAAAATCCAGATTTGTTATCTAAACAACACAACTATCTCTTGACATCCTCGCCTTCGACCTCCCTCCATTTCTGCCACCACCTATCCCAATCATCCCAATCCTCCATAACACCAATACACTAGCCCCCCTTTCATCTTCTCCCCCCAAACTTACCCTCATACACCACCCCTTGCAGCAGCCCCCAGCATCCCCAAACAAGCCCCTCTTCCAAACTCATCCATACAAACCAACCCCCATATTCCCCAAAACCTCCAAACACAATCACCCCAAACACTACCTTCCCTCCCACCTTCAGAAGTCTCACTTACACGATTGAGTTCCAGCAAACGGATGTCAGCCTCCCCACGACGCAACTAGAGCCCCCGTTACGGTTTCCGGGTTTCTTGGGAACATTGATCTGTACTCTAGATTGGAGGGTGATTTCCAAGCTTCTTTCGTAAGGGAAAAGGGTTATACTATGCGGCTTACTACACTGTTTTATTTTTTGGGGGGGAAGAGGAGGGGCGCACAAGAAGGGGGAAACTGGGGAGTGTGTATTTTTTAGAGGACTTGAGAAGCCCGTTTTTCTCTCTGCGGTAGAGATTATTTGGGGGGTATACTATCTCAACACGTGAAGGTCTGGATGTGTGATTCTATGTGGGAGTTGTGGATTAGCTCGGGATGTCAAACATCTCTTTACAGGTTTATTGTTAAGTTGGTATATAGAGATTTGCATGGAAAAGGTGTATTGGAAAAATGCAAAAGTAGCAATGTGTTACACCTACCTAAATAAAGCCGTTCCAAGCGTGTTCACTAAAGGGTGAAGATGGCCGAGAGCTATAAAACCAACATGCAAAGCTCGGCAGACGCTCTGACCTTACGCAAGATCTTGTGAAATTCAGGGTTAGTTGAAGATGGAGTCTGTTCTATTTATGATCGTGGATATTGGTGAGTTGTGAAATCTTAGGACTCTTTAAAATGCTTATGGAAAGTGTGTAGTCAGCATAACGTACATATGGACTTTGTCAGTGGATGAGACGAAAGGTGTGGCGTCCTGGTCTGCGTGATGCTCTTTGCTGGCTGGAACGAAAGACACAGAATTGTGTCTGTGCTACACTCTACTTTGGCAAGCCTTCTCCATCACGGCCTCGGTAAATCATATCGAGGAGTTTTGCAAACAAGATTTCTCTAGGCTGGACATGACGGTCATGCGACTTGTTTCCTTTGTTGATTTTGGCACTATACTTGTGATTTTGAAGCAAGGTATGTGGACAAGGAGCTACGTCTACCCTGGGTAACCACAATGTCTGGTTGCGACTGCGTGCCTTATTGTACTGAGCTTTGTCACACTGACCGATTTGCTCGATGAGTCTGAAGTGGGTCTGTAGTGGGCCTTTTTATCCGCGGCCATGAAATTTTAGTCGCCTCATGGGCTTGGTTTAAAGCTATATTTCAGACACTGTTTCACTGACCTGGACATCACGGCCTTAGAGCTGTGGTTTTGGAGCAAGCCATGATGTTTGCCCGAATGTCTGCGATGTACAATCCAAGCAACGTGCCGTGTCGCACTGGTCTTGTCACAATAGCCAGTTCCGGAACGTTTCCTTGTTTACTGGATACATGCAGAGATTCTTCGGAGCGTAGGTGGATGTACCGTTTTGAGAGAGGACATTGCTAGGCAAGAGGTTACCCATAACCAGTAGACCAGCCAGACAAGAAGGTCAGTAAAATGCTCTAGCTCTTACAGTTAATAAAATATGTATTAGTAGAATCGCCCTAAAGCAACAAGAATTAGTGAAATCTGACAGAAACACATAGGGAAAGTGAATATTGGATCATCACATAAACTTGGTCTGCTGCCCAAGGCATCGCAAAGGCTAAGCACCACATGTCCTACTTTTTCGTCTCTCATCCTCCTTCATCTCATATCTTTACGTCAGCGGCAGAGAAAAACGACCAGAAACCACTATCAACCCTAGACATACTTAAAGCGTGGGCAAGTAGTAAGCTCTCTGCTAGCAGGAACCCAATCTCTAGGTAAGCTGTAAACGCGCTTAAGCCTTTCAGATCCTTGAGCTGACCAGATGGTCTCGGAGCCAACATGCCCGAGAAATACTGTAAAGATTGCAATCGCTGGTTCAACAGCCACGAAGCTCTGGAACAGCACATGAAGTTCTCGAGTAAGCATCTGTTCCGATGCGAACCATGTGCTAGAGAGTTTTTCAGCAAAGAAGCACGTGTGGCTCATTGGCAGAAAAATATCTCACATCTGTACACCTATTGCCTCCGGTGCCAGGTCAACTATGCCACTCCCGAAGAGCTGAATTTGCATTATATCAATGGAGCGGCTCACCGGAACACTTATGATGCACGATGCAACATCCATTTCGCGAATTCCCAGGACATGCTTAGGCACAAACAGGCGACCCCGGCGACGCACTTCCTCTGTTTGCCTTGCGGTCTCGACTGCGCCACTTCCGCAGAGCTGGCAGCTCATTGGCAAGATAGTGAAATTCATGAGGGGCAGTATGACGCAAGATGCGACTGTCTTTTCGATACCTCAGACGCTAGAATTGCTCATGAGAATGCTTCGCCCAAGCATAACGTATGTCAGCAATGCAGACTCGACTTTCAGGCTCTCTATCTGTTGCAGGAGCATTGGAGGACAACAGAGGTTCATAAGTACACCTATGATAATTTTTGTCGAGTCGACTTTGCGACTCCACAGCTACTTCTTTCCCATAAGAAGGCAGGTGAGGGCAAACACCACGTATGCGAACCGTGTGCGCTTGACCATCGAACTATCGAAGAGCTCAAGGACCACTTGAGGACGGCAGAAGTGCACCGAGGCTCCTTTTGCTCAAAGTGTGAAACAGACTTTGACACGGCGAGCAAGCTGAAAGTGGTATGTCTCGCTGAGGAATTTCTTTGAAGTCTTGCTAACAATATCTAGCATACCTTAAGCCATCAGCCAAAGCCTCTGGCATGCTATGGTTGTGTAGAGGGAACGGAATACACTTCTACCGCACCCATGTTCGGGCATTTGGAGAGCGGTTCTTGCTCTGCTGGTTGGACAGTCAGACACATCAACGCCTTGATATGCCAAAGCTCAGGATCGAGCTCATACATCATCGATGAGAGAAAGCCATGGCTTCTTGCGGGCCCACCCAGAACCGAAGCACAAGATTCCGATCAGGACCCAAAGCTGAACAGCTGGAGGTGTCCCTTATGCACAAACTCATACCTGAGCAAACCGGATCTCACCAGGCATCTCCAGACGCCAGACTGCTACCAAAGCTATCCGAACGTGCTTAAGTGTCCCGAATGCGCTACTGGGTTCACCAAGCTTAGCAAGCTACTCCAGCATGTCGAGACAAACATCTGTTCTGCCAGCGTTGAGGACGGAAGTATTGCAAAGTTGTTGGAGCATATGGAGGCAAATCTCAGCAACACTTCTCAGCAGTTGCGTCTCCTGAATTTTGAATATCGACTCGAATGCGACTTAGTTCAACCTAGGAAGCTGATCGTGAAGGTTGCTTCGATGACGGATCTTATATCGCTGTACCATTGAATTTGAGGTGCTGGAGGTGCTCTGAACAAACATCCTGCTGGGAAGTAGCAGCAGTCATGGCCAAATTAGCGCGACGTCGATTCTAAATTCCCTTTGACAGAACCCGATGTCTTCCAGTGCGCCTACCTCGCTCGTTACATACGGGCAAGCGAGGCTTTTCTCCAAAAGTAAATTTCAGGGGAACCGTAAAATTCAAGGACGAATAATGCGGCAATCAAGCACTGAAACGACCGAGAAATCCTGTCTAGAAGCACCTTCCGTGGACATAAGCCTGAGTCAAGTCCTATTCGGAAAAAAAGAGATTCGGCACGAGAATTTGCGTATCTAATCTCCTTACCTTGTCCGTACCCAGCGTTAATTTGTCTCAAAGATTTCTGCTTCTCACACCACGGCTCTCACTGATCGCCCATCACTGAGAAGCAGGTTAGGAATTCGCCCATACAGCAGAGTCTCCTTAAAAATCTAGTGTCACATGAAATATAGACTATCCCAGTTTAACCACCATCCCCTTAAGATACAAATTGTGAGGCAAAGTGAGGTTTATCTAAGAGATTCATCTTAACGTGGCGGTACAACGCCATGAGCGCTTGTCGCTTAACGCGCCTGTTTCGCAGCACTCAACCAACCAAATCCAGACTTAGTTGTGCTTTTCTTCTTGTTACTGCCATTATATATCTCCCCGGACGTCTCCGCAAATCCTCTCTGTAAATCTGTAGCTTAACAGGAGACTAATGTCTAATATCTAGCTGGATTGAAATTTATACAGCTCCGTACAATTCTAGTAAAACTCAATGGTGGTTTTGGCTAGTCGATTCCATGTCACGATTCTCTTCTTGCTATGATCAAGCTGATTACTTAGGGATCAAGTCAGTCGGACACCATTCACTTCTTACTAGCTGCTCCAGGATTGGAAAGGCAATGGCCTTGCAGTATGCGAGACTTAGAGCTTCTCTGATTTGCGCCAAAACCAGACGATAAACCGCATCAGAAGAAATCACATAAACCTCAGTAATATCTCGGCATGAAGCTGAAAGCTGTTGGATGGACTTGGAGACGAACTTGATATACTGGACTGAAAGCTTCACTTGATACCTCAGCAGCATCGTACTATAACTCTATACGCTACGTCCCGAGCGTTGCAGATTGATCTATATTCGTTTGCGTTAGCGGTAGGGCTAATAGTAGACTGATCCTACTACCTCCTTGTTCTTCATTCGTCGTGCTTGTTCCACCTCTACCCTCTCATCCAAGGATTACTGCTGCACCGCTCCTACTTGCTCTTGCGATGGTTAGGATGGCGCTGGGAACGACCGAAGAATAATGGCGAGGGCGACGGATACAGAATCAGAACGTTAGAATACTCGCACAGTGACCTCATTGTCCATGGGGCTATCTCCCTCATTGGCGTTCTGTACAAGTCGAAGGTTGGGGTTGGTATCTGCAGAAAAGGTGGCATTTCAATACCACAACGTCGAATCGGTGATGAGATGTAGAACTAACGAGAGGCAGAATATGGCTGACTTATGATGGGATCGAAAATAACTTCTCCGGAACAATCAACGGAGCAAGGTCAAAACCCGTTGGTATTGGGCGTACTTCAGGCAAAGCAAGTAGGGGGAGCATTGTACACTCCTTATATTAATAAGGTCACAGACTTTTAATCTCGCAAATCTTTGATGGGCGACGTTATGACGGATGGAGAAGGAAGTCACGCACAGATGGGTATAATCGTGGGCTTTCCAGGAAAGAACACTGGACACTGTTTAAAAGCGTGCCCATTGTTGTACATGAGCGCTGACAACGCCAATTGAAGTGGTACGTACCTTCAGAACCAGTCTATAAAGATGTACTTTGAATATCAGATAGAGCTTTCGCAGGTTACCAACCTGAGAAAAAGGTTTGTTTATGGAAAAAAAGGATTTGCCAGTGCTGTGGGTCGAACACCGGACACAAGGGGCAAAAAGCTCGGACCGACTCGATGTCAGTCTTCCGAAAACCTCGACTTGAGAAGTTTTACTTTGTTTGGTGACATTGACCCTAGCGTAATGGCTGGTCGCATTCAAGTAACCGCATACCACTACACCATAGGTTCTGGCCATGAAGTATAAAGAATTCTCATAAAATATAAACCACGCAATGAGCTTATTCGATACCCAGATTATAATCAACTCACCGCTTTCATACTATTGCATCCCCCAAGGCACACCACCATGTTATGTTTCTGTTACATGCTCAACGCGGTCAGCTTCGCTGCGAACTCGTCTACTTCGATCAACTCGACTATACAATTGTCTGCCCTGCCTCTCTACATCAAAGAGTCAATAGCGCACTCCGACCGGCTGGAAAGGGCTTCGACCAAATTACTAGCTATATAACCTTTTCCTATGGCTGTGACTCTACGAGAATATTGATCACACCTTCTATTATTATCCTCCACTTCGTCAATGTTTTCGGATGCTCATCCTGAATACACGATTCTTGAGTACCAACAGTTATTCGCGTTCGCGGCACTCGGCCAGCACAACGCGTCATGCGACTCTGGTGGACATGGCTTTTTCGCTTCATGGAGCACCAAAAAAGAGGACAGTGGCTTGGGGTATACGAGGCTCATGGGTGGAATAAGGATTGATGGACTGCTTGCAAATTTCACATTAGCCAAAGGCTGTATGCGCGAATAGCGATATAAGCCAACAGTCTCTTGATCGAGCGGCAGATGATTGTAAGAAAATAGGGCAAATCTGTTATGGCTAGATTGTGGTCTTTGCTGAGCTAACAGCCCTGCTTAGTGTGGCACCTATCTATATTGACCGTCTCTATTTGACTCAGACAACAGGAAAGGAATGATCAAGGGAGAGGGAAGACTGTGCAATTCAGAAGCTCCAGGCGTTATATACACAATCCAGAGATTTTATCCAACAGCTCCAGGCTATTTATCTCCGAGCTCCAGACATCCTGCGCAATCTTGCTACGACTTGAAAATTTCCACCATATCCACGAGCAACCTATCGACTTTTCCCACCCGCCTTTCCCCCAGCGTCCTTGTTATGGTTTGGATTGACCCTCGCAGAGCTGAAAGGCTGCTCGGAAACACCCTCAGCTTCGAAGCGTCCCATTGGCGTCAAACCTTGCGACGTCGGTGTCGGGCAGACAATATTGTTGAGTTGTTCTTCGAAGCTAGCTTGTATGGTGCGGTGGCTTTGATTAGAATCATTGCCTTGATCGAAAGTATCTCTATTTTCGACGGTCCTCAGCGGGGGCAACCACGAACCCATTCCTTGCAAGTAAGTACTGGCTGGGTATTCATGGGCCTGTCTTGTAATGGTGCGATGAGCATGTTCACATTGAGAAAGCCTGGTATCTGGAGCGTCGACGGCCGTCATTGACGATGCCGACCTGCTCGGTACACAGGTGGCTGAGTTCGACATGGTTTTTCTGCTAAGGTAGATGAATATGAGTTAGCGATACTGATATCCGGTACCACTGAGGTGTAAGGCTTTTTTTTATTAGACATAGAAATAAATGAGCTCTGACCTGGTGCTGTGGCCTTGGCGCCGTTGACTATCTCTAGGGTCCAATGCCGGGGCTCCAATTCAAAGGGATTGCGGAACAATTACTTATAAGTCGACGAGAGATCGAGATAAACACATATGAAAGCAACAGAAACTCAGGAGGTAGGCTCTGCATCTTATATTTCAATTCGAACCGGCGAAACTTGAGTGGCCTGCAAAAAAACTGCTACATCCGGGGGCCCAAGACACGTTGAAGACAGGACGGCCAACGACGCCTTTATCGCTAATGGATGGAAAACAACAACAAGAAGTCCATAACGTATCTTGCCTCTCCTTGTTCTTTTCCATGTGCTTCTATCTGCAACGAGGTCAGGAGGGCATTTCTAGACGCGGGAGCGGAATCGCTGCTGTAGAGCATGTCCAATAAACTGTTACCCCTAAAGATATCGAAAACACTTGCCGAAGATTGTACACGAAGCTTTGGAAAGCTCTCGTTTGGTCGTAAGCAGACTCCGGAGAACCACCAGTGATTGCAGAAAGGATTGTCTCGGCAAAGCCGGGTATTGTACCATGACTTCTTGCACCCACTGGTGAACGATTACTGACCTGACACAAACCATTGGCAAGAAGAAGTTGACACTGATTTGTTTGACTGAGGCAGGAGCCAATCACGTCGGCAAATATGACACCGAACTTCTGGATAGGCGGTAAGTGTATGCGTCATGAGGCAGGAGACGCATTACGGCGATTTAATAACAGGTCCCTGAGGCCAATCGAGTCTTGTATTACCTTGACTGCTGGTGATATCCAGAACGGCATTTCAGTTTCATGAACCCTTTAGCAAGCATAGAAATGTTTTACCACCAGGGGGAAGGCGAAAATCAGCAAAGAAAAACCAGCCTCCTTAAACAGAGCTGTCTACCACGATAAGTGACAGTCCTTTCATTCCGTGGTCAGTAGCCACAGACCCCAATTTGATATTGAGTGCACAACTGGTTTCCTAGATTGCCCAATAATATGAGCTTTGATACAAGTACAAATGCAAAGCTTTTGTGATAAAACGAGTTCAAGAAGAACCATAAGATGACCCTATCTTGCAGTCGTGGTTTATGGCAGGTTCTACCGACTTCCCCTTATGCCTGCTGAGCCAATCATTCTATCAACACAGCTTGGATGCCAGGGCAACAAGGCATCAGGCAAACACTTCCTACACCATGTATTTTCAGATTTGTCACGCAATAACATTGGAACATCTCTCTTTTCGCCACAACAGCACACCTTTAGGCTGCGAGGAAAGATCGAACTCCTCATATCATCAAATACTTGGACCAGACCAATGCAGCAAGCAAGGCGCGGATCACGACAAAGCAGGACCATTGAGCGCGTCCGAAACGCGAGCGTCAGTGTAAGCACTGCGACTCTGGCGACCTCATGAACCTTCCTAGTCGAAGGAGTTTTCCTCGGGTTTTCTGCGTATTTACACAGAGCAGGTACTCGAAAGGTGACTGCACACTGAAGTCTACAAATAGCCTATTGCACGCAGCTCCAAGGTCGTAACCTTCAAGACCTCATGCAAGATTCTGGTATAAATCAATCTTCTATCACAACCTCGAGCAACGATACGCCCCAAACTATGCCCTTCCTGAGTTGCCTTTCCCTGTACGATATTACTAGTTCAATTCATAGAGCAGCAATACACGGAAACAAGGCGTATGGACTCGCTCTCTGATCTGAGACGAGTCTGCTCACCAAAAGCCCCTAATAAGCAGCAAATTCCAAATTACCAGTCATCAATTACTCTACTGATTTAGCTACCTAGGATATTAACTGACAGCGGCATTCCATGTAGTTGTACGCTATGGAACAACAGAATTCTTTCGGCGACCGCACGAATCCACCTCAAAACTATTTACGAATCTATCTGGCTTCTCGGCTGCATCACCAAGCAACCGAGCATCAAGCATTGCCACAATGACTTATATTTTCTCCATCAATCGCCTTCGTCCAGACTTGACCATAATGACTTTGATTGACCTAACGCTCGTAGAATGGATCCTATCAACGACAATCGACTCCTTGTCTACAACATACTATTGCTTTAATCATTTCAGCTTTTCGCACAGAGAAAAATTTACTGCAATAAACGCCGCGCAAACTTCAAGAAAATGTTTTGAATATAACGGGAGGTCGGAAAAAAAATGCACGGAAAGGCCTCCTATCATTGACGGCATGTGGCTTACTTTAAACATGTTTTAGAGAAACAAATATACAGAGGTGCTTGAGGGGGCCGCTGCATCTGCCGAACCTTCATCAAATTAATTAGATGTGTTCAGAAAGACGATCGAGGATGGAGGATCAAAGCTATAACTGTATAGCCCTCTCCTGGTCCGTTGAGGGGTTTTCTTTTTGGGAACTACGAGTTTGAAAGATTATGCCAAGGTTATTGGCTGCTCTTCGGCGTGCCGAAAGAGGTACCATACCCCTCATACAGGAAAATATACAACTCTAATCATCTCCAGATTCCGGTACAGTTTCTATCTGATATCCTACGCCCCAAGCACTCCCACCATCACGATTCGCCAGAAGGCCACCCACCCATCAGCCCTTCTGCCCCCCTCACCCGACACCCCGCTTACCACAACCCATACACAGCTTATCCCTTCGCCATTTACTACCATCTATCGGCCACCCCATCACCCACGAGAACTATCATCCCGTTTCGTATGTTCTACGCTATTGCAATGCTACGATTGCCATGCGATCCTGCTCTTACACACGAGCTCTAGCCTAAGCCTAAGGTGAGGATGAGAGCAGAAAATGGGAAATAGGATGAAATGCTACGACCAAGACATCAGGACCTGATGGATTCATTGGCGGGATCAGAAACTGCGTATAAGGGATTTGCACGTGTCAACAGGAATAAGGAGGTAGGAAGTGACGGTGGGATGGTGAAGAAAGAACGTCATGGCTCGAAAGAGCCGAAATATCAAGGATCCAGATTGATGAAGGATACTTTGCAGCTCTCTGGGGCTTGTTGGTTGGGAGAACTGAGGGCATACATAGTATGAGTTCCGATTAGGCGCCTCTGTACCAGACGTGATACTCACTTTTATTATGACTTTACAATACAGTCTCAGGCGAAACTAGGAAAGTGTACTATAGATGTTCGATGAATGAGTACTCGACTATCCATAACCTAATTCAGTTGTTGGATGGTTAGATACGGGAGGTACTACTTTAAAACCTGCAGAAGGCATTATCAATCGACGTTCAGAACAACTAGTCCTTTCGTTGATATCCGTTCGTCTCCCCCACTACAGCATCGCCGAACAGATCACTCCTTCTAGACGTCAAGTTCACCGCGTTGCAAGTCCTCAGAGCGGTTCTATGGAATCCACACCATAGCGATAGCTTCTTTGAAGCTCCGTCACTCCTCTACACTTCGATGATGTCGTAGCACCCATGGCCAAACCCTTCGAATCTTATTCATTGATGCAGATGTTAACCACGTTGTTACTGCGTCGGCATGCGGGCTTGGGCTGCTGAAGCAATATTGTTGGAAATAGGGGAGTTGGTAACCTCCGCTTCATAGGGCTGGTAGGGCTGGGGCCCGCTAGTAGAGTTTTCACCTTCCACCTCCAGCTCCTAGATAGCCTCCCAACAACAACAACTAAAATATCAATATGACCCCATATGACCTCGTCTTCCAACAATCTCATAATCTCACATTGAATGCTGCTTCGCAGTCTCCTACAAAGAGATCTAAAAAATAATCCGATTAATGCTGAAAAGATGAAGGAAAGAAAGTCACAACAGCAAAGGATTATAAATGCGACGTTTATAGCCGATTAGATTGATAGCAGCAGCGAAGATCAACTATCAAATACCCAGCTTTTGCTGAGGTTCTCTATTCAAATCAACCACCTCGCAGTAAGTGTGCGCCTCTGCGTATAATGCAATAATGTCAGATGCACTTCCACCTGGGTTTCTACCGTACTTACTGTAGTGCTAGGAAATGGCGGATACGTCAAGTTCTCAACGTGGCATGACTTGGATGAAGATGATACAGTATACAGAGCTGCGCCTTTATAAATCGTTTGTATACCGGCGTTCGCAGTCTCTTTTGTCTACTCTTGTAACGGTTTCAGCGAGTCTTATCATCGAGTTTCTCACCTTGCCAACATTTGCAATTTTACTACCACAGATATGCTTGTTGTACTACGCCGACCCATGGTCTTCAGTTTTTACATCTTTTACATTCCCATTAATCCTGAATGTGTAGTTACCTTTTATCTTTTGCTCAATCGCACGTTGGAATTTACTGCTGGTTTGATAATTATCATTCGAATTCATCCTAATACTTTTCGTTTACCTAAAGGACTTATATGTATCGTATGCTTTCACCCACAATCAGTCACTTGTTTCTCCTCTCTAAGACTGCTACTCCTCCACCTCTTTCGTTGATCACTATCTAGGTACCTGGAGTCAGATTGACGTTGTCAATCTTGGCCACTACATTGCTCGACCCAAACAGGAATTCAAACTCGAGGATGTATTGACCGGTCGTGGCCGTGAACGTGATGGTGTTGGAGTTCCACACACCAGGACCTAAATGGTCCCGCGCGTCGACCGTGGATTGGGGCTGGCCGTTGAACTTGACCCCGATAAAGCCGGCGTTCCCGGAGTTGAAGAAGGTGTCAAAGGTCAAGACGTACTGAGTTCCTTGAGTAATATAGATAAGCTGCGACAGAGTGGCCTGACCGAGTCCTACACCGTCAATGGGGCCAGTTTGGTCAACCTCGAAAGCAAATGATCCGCTCTTTCCGGGAGAAGTCAGAGCATATGTCGTGCCGTGCGCCACGAGCGCTCGCCACGGGGAGATCCCACACTCGAAACCTCCGTTCTGGAACGTTTGACTTGGGGTGGGCGCACATGGGGCCGCTGAAATGGGGGTAGGGCCGCAAGAGCAGGCCGAGCTATACTTTGAAGGGTCGGAACCGCAAGCCGACGTGAAACGAGGGTTGAATCCGGTCGTGGCCGTCACCACCGCTTGTATGTACGTCTGGCAAAAGGACTGCGCGGAAGCCTGGCGAGTTGGATCGGCGGACGGGAACATGGCGCGGTAACAGCTGACATGGGTGAGTACTAACAGGACTCGGAAGAACATGATGGACAGTGGTATCGCTCACTTGTCAGCGTTACATGCGGCATAGGCTCCGCTAATCAAGTAGCACACCCCAAGGAGGAGCTCGCCCTTGAAATAGCCGGATAGTTTCATGGTGCCGATAAATATTCTTTGGAGTTGATAGAGATGAGGTGAGTATCATACACCGAGATGAAAGCAACAGCACGTCTCCAGCCCGGGAGAAGCTGTCCTTTTAAGTATCTCATCGCAAGTAATCCTGAGGGGAACAGACAATACTGCATCTGCCATCTCGGGAAGTTCCAGCCCCAACGGATCATAGCGTTCCTCATGTGGAAGAAATACGAGCCCGCAAGAGCCTGGCCATGTCAACATGCACGACATCTCTTGGAACCTGGGGCGGTCCTACCCGGACTGGTCCAAATTAGGCGAGTCCAGTTTGGCCAAGCCCAGTGGTACAGCAAACCCGGCCTTGACTAATCGCTCAGCGGCAGCCACTAGATGTTTCTAGCCTGTCACAGGTTCACGCGACTTTAGCCCTGTATATGTTCAATAGTTGCTGCATTTGATTGCTCTTGGCACGGTGCCAATCGAGGTGCGCTATCTTTCTTTTGGCCGTGTATCTCCATGAATACGAACCATGCTGTCCTGGCTTCTTGTCACACGACCTATGGATCGAGATTCCCCGCTCTTGGTGAATGGTTTAAGACGATCCACGGACTACAATTGTGAACTTGAGCAATTGCTCTACCGTGATTATTTTCGAGATAATTCCAATCCAGGCCTCTTGCTCCATACAAACATGAAGTCTGAACTACTACTTTCAAGTCTTACACTGGCGGCTCTTCAGACCCATGCTTTGACAACTTCAGGACCAGCGCCAAATCCAAGCACAACAATCTGCACTGTCGGCCTTGGATACGGCTGCCCGACCGGATCAACGTGTACGCCTACCATGACATGCCCAACCTCCGGGTACTGCGGCGGGGCCTGTATCTCCACGCCCGCATCAACTCCAAGCACAACAGTCTGCACCGTCGGCCTCGGATATGGCTGTCCGACCGGATCGACTTGTACACCCACAATGACATGCCCAACCAGCGGGTACTGCGGCGGCGCTTGTATCTCCACCGCTCAATCACCTACGCCCACTTCGTGCGGGTCAGGACAACATAATGCGATGCACTGCCCACAGGGCTACAAGTGCGAAAACCGACACGGTAAAAAGTGCGATGATGATGATGCTGATTGCCACGGCACCTGCGTTCAGAAAACCGAATCGTGCAGTTCTTGAGCCTGCATTTGAGAGTTCTTGGCTGGTGGAATGAAGCACCAATTTGGGGGGTTTTTAAACGTACTACGGAGTACTCATGGGAGACCGACGTTGTGAGAACCGCAAACTGTTCCTTGGGCGCAGGGGTCCATAGAGTTAGCATTACCACAGAGCTGCACCTTGGCCACCATTAGAGCCGAGACCTTCATTTTAGCAATTGGACTCTTTTACCAACCACCATCATCCAAGGGAGCCAATAAACGTACTGAAGTACACACCTCTTGTCTATAGCCACACCCTCAGCAGATTTAGTAGGCATAGTTCGACAGTGCAGTCACTGAAACAACAGCGACAATGCTGAGACTCGCAAGGGGTGTTGGTTTACGAATCGGCCAAAATGTGAACACACTTTGGAACAATCATATTCAGGTATCTATAGCATATTTCAATAATGGGCAGTGAGGTTAGAGAAATCGAGAGATGGAGCGGGCGAGAAAGAAGCTCTGGAATGCTCGTTAGCGAAAGGCTACTACTGAAGAACTCTTTTTGAGAAGAATGAGTGAAAGTGCGGGGTACGGATAAGAGAAGCACAGTAACGAAGTACAAATGTTGTGTTTTAGAAATTCGTCTCTAACGACGGGAAGATTAAATCGACAGTCTGAAAAGTAAAAGTTGCTCTCACTTCTTTTTGATGTGGAAGTAACGATATGAGTGTTTGTACCTTGTATGAGATGTGTGGCTATTTGTTTAAACTATACCATTAGCTGATGTCGCAGGCCTCTAAGGCGCTTGCTGTCGCGCCTTCTTGCATCTCTTTACGCTGTGCATCGCTTTACGCTGTGCATCCCTTGTGCATCAATTGGCGCTGCCATTCATCAAATTTCTTGTAGACGCTTGGTGAACGCTAAAACAGATCCTGTATAAGGCAAAGGTTTGGCGTCGATGATTTTGTCTCGTCTAACCTTAGACAGTTGGAAACGAATGTGCGCACCAGTCCACTGGATGCTTGAACTAAACCCATAACTGAGCAAGCTTGATCGATTATTGTCAGCAAGAGAACTTCCTTTGCGGCATACCAGAGATCCCAGAAGCCAGTCGGTCGATACCATGCATCTTCAAAAGGTTGGGATTCTGAATCAAGAGGCAGATCCTGACGACAGTGAGCCTAGCCATCATAGAATCCTTGTGGACAGAACCCACTTCAAGTGCGTTACTATCGATCCTGGAATTTACGATATTGATGATCTATGCTTCTCTCTAGTCCTCTTAGAAATGCTGCCGCCGTTTTCCACAGGCAGTAGGAACTGTGGCCGCATCGGACGAACAGTGGATAATCGTTCCCGCCACTTCATATAGAAGTCCAAGGAAATCCTTCCCTCAACCAATCCCTTGTGGCACCCAAATTCGTTTGATTACCTCTCCTTGAGTATCGGAGAGAGGCTGAATATAAACGTCTACGTGGTATCTTCCCTAGAGTTTGAGAACCCAAAAATCGCCAAATTCGCAAGATCCCCCCAGGAGATTGGCTACTACACTGCCGAAACTCAGGCATATTCGTGGATTGATGGCCACCACATCGGCCCAAAGTTCTTAGGTTATTTGACAGAAGATAACCGGTCATCGGATTCGTCATCGAACATATGGAGGGTCGACACGCTACCATCTCTGACCTTCCTGCGTGCGAGGCCATTGTGGGGAAATTGCATGGTTTGGGCATTGTTCATGGCGACTTGAACGAGCATAATTTCTTGACCTCGGACAAGTAAGCTGAAGAATTAAGGAGTCCTCATACAAATTGGCAATGAACCGAAGTTCCTCGAAATTACATTCTTATGAGCGAGCACCACTGAACTTTATGAGTCTGTGCATAGTGTCAGCTTACACAAAATGGTGCGGCTAAAAATCAAGGAGAAGTGAGTAACATGATTTCCAACATTAGCTTTCGGGCTTGATCCCACTCTGATGGTTACACCGCCTCCAAAAACCACGCAATGATCCAGAGCTTCGAGCGAGAGAGGTTACACTACACACCGAGCACCTCCTGTCTGGAGCTCCAAAATGGTCGATACCTAATAGATTGAGTCTCGGTCGAACGCAGCGCCGTGAATCAGTCCTCGCCACACTTCATAGCTGGCGCAAATGCATCGTCTCATCCGTCTCATCCAAGACGCATAGTAAAGTTTTCAGCGTATGGCTCTGGCAGGCTAGCAACGGTGCGTCTAACCTCACCGCTGGAAACCTTGAGCACGCGCCTGCACTCCGACTTCTACAATTCCCAGCTTGACCCTCACCGTCCTCTACACCGCCACCCTCTCCTGACCATCTCGGTTCCTTCGAACCTCCATTTTCCAATGTTCACGACGTGTTACAGATCTTCTTCATCGCTCATTGCTTCGATGGCTGACATGGTCGTTTCAGCGGACTTGGCCATAACCTTATGAGTATTTTTTCCGTAACCGCGATCAAATCCTACAACACATACCGGAATTGGAAACGTATCACCTCGCAGACATCGCACTGCGGAAACGATGTGGCGTTGCTCCATATCTAAACCGCTGCAAACGCCGGGGCAATTACTGGCGGAGCCATATGTTCGATATAGGTTATTAAGACGCGAGTGCAGCTTGACAGGTCGCGTGGAGAAGCTTCATCGTAAGAAAGACTGGTGGTGCAAGAATGACCTTGACTGTATCATTCCAAAAGTTTTCTGGCAAGAACGTTTCAACGGAACATATCGATGACTCGGCCTAACTTTTATTTTTGATTATTGCAAAAAAGTACGCTCCATCTGACTCTCTACCAACCAATGAAAATCTTTGATATCCAAGGTAGGAAACGACTATATGCCCGGCGGGTGTTGGGAACGAGAAAGCTTAAGCGTCATAGCTACAGTACACTTCCCTAATTCCCCCTTTTTCAAAAAAAATTCCATCCAGTCAACAACACACGCTCTTGCATTTCGCCATGCACCTCCCCCTACAACCTTTTGCCCCCCTCCCAACCCAATCAAAACCAAACAACATCTCCAAGAGAACCCACAAACGAACATACATTACACGAGCGAACGTCCCCCAATCTACAGCCAGCCCCACACCAGTACGAGCTTATACATTAAACCAAAGCCTGCTCACACTCTTCCTTTACTACAGTATATATCCAGAGCGTCAGTCTCCTTAAGCATCGGATCACAAAGGCCATCTTTCTCTACAGTAGTATGATGATAATAAATCGCCACGTGTATCCCAATCCTAACGCTGTTTGACAGCGAAGAGCAAGCAGGGACTAGCGCTTCCGCATCGAGGGGTAATAGTTAGTCTGGTCGCATCTTCGTGGCTCAGCTGAGTGCGGACAGGTCCGCTGCCTGTTGATGGGGTTTCTTGCGCTGTTTGGGCATGCTCCGCTTGTCGGTGGGCAGGATAGCGCTCGGGTCATTTGCGTATAGAGAAGAATTGTTGTCTTGACAGGTTGACTGCTGATAGTCTAGAAGCTCTGTCTTGCGATACGGGTTCATCCGGGTGTATCTTACGCGCAAGCCCCTATTCGCAGCTCTCATTGTCTATGCCGACGCCCGCCCCACGCCTCACCAGAGCCCCTCGCCCAAGCAACCCTCCTGCAATCCTGAGCCACCGCCTAGAGTGCCTCCCGTTCCCCCTCCCCAACTCCACGCAGCCCCCTAATAACCCTACTGTCTCCCCCCCACCGATACCCGCCCGGAGCACACCAATCGCACTATTCCAGAATCAGAAACCTCAAGGACGACTTTAGATGAATTTTTTCAACTCACATGAGTATTGGTGCATCCGGAATGGTGAATGAGGCAGTATGTGCTTTTGCAGGAGAAGCAGGTTCTTTGGGTGATGTGGCGGCATGTGGCGCATTGCTTTTTGCATTCGAAACAGGTTCTGGTGACGCCCATCTGTGCGGTTGGATGGTGGTTAGCTTTGAGTTCTTGGGGGGGGGACTGCAACAACTCTAAGAAGTGAGGGGATGAGTTGGCGGGTTGACCAATTGGCGAACCGACTGCTCAGACATAATCATTACGAATGATGTAAAGTAGGTGAGAATCCATATTCCAAGCGTACATTATCAACCTTGGAGATGTGGTAGGTTAACCCCACATCCCTCCTTCGCCGGATCCATGATACATTTCCTCCATAAGGCAGCCTTGAACACAAAGACCAAGGTGTACCTTTATGTTGACATTACCATTCCCCTCAACATCTGCCTTGCCTTCCCCCTTGCCTATATTTTGCGTCTGTGCCTTTGATACACTGTAGCAATCCTCGCACCACCAGACGTTACATCCTTCGCACCAGCGAGATTCTAGACAATCTCGGCACCGTGCAAAGAATGGTGGAGTGAATGATTCGCCCAAGGCAGGTCTCTGTGCTGCGCGTACGGAGGAAGAGTGCAAAGGCGGTGGGTTGAGAAGAGGCAGTTGGTCAATAGGCGATTTTCCAGCAAAAGCAGGGCCTTCTGGCGAGCTGTGACAGATTTGGCAGCCTTGTGCTCCTAGATCAATCGTCGCTATATTACACCTTGAATAGATTTCTTTGTTATGTCTGCAGAGAACAGCATCGAAAGATATGACCCCTGAGCAAGCTTGCAGGATTGGCACCCACTCCGAATCGATCTGTCGAGATATTATTTCCCCAGGGGTTGTGTACCAGTCGTAGCGATGAATTTCAATCCCAGTCTCATCTTCATCGTTAGGTTTTGTTATGCAGTTATTCGAAGCTTCAGACAGAGATCTGCGATGTAGCTGCATCCCAAGCTGCGCTCCAGGAGACGAAGTCACTCCGACCGTTACCGTAGCCTGGGTAATCCTATCGTGGTTTATTGCAGTACCGTTACTAATCCGATCTGGGTATCCAAAGTAGTAGAGTCCTTTCAACTTGGGACTTCCTTCTGGACGGGAAGGCCTCATAATGTATTTCAAAACTTGCCTTAAACCTTGATCGCTTATATTAACGCATCTGCGGATGGATAACATGCGAACATTGAAGGACTTGTCGCAGAGGATGTCACTGAGAAGAGCGTTTGGAACCGATAGGCCGTCCAAAACAAGAGTAGTCACGTCTACGAGGACGTTTCTCCTCTTGAGAGAGCCGAAAACCCACCTCAAAGCTACGGAATAATAGTCGTCCACCGTTCGATATGTGCCTGTGTAACCTTGACGCCATCTCTCCTGAACGGCAACGTTTGTAGGAGATAGGCGATGTTTCAATGCGGATAAATTGAGATATCGAAAGCTATAAGGTGAGCCGTACATCAGGGACGTAAAATGTTTTGATGTAGCAGCTAGAGCAAGAAGATTCGGTGTTCCCAAGTGTGGACATATTTGAGCGAGTATAAGGGAGTTGGATAATAGATCAAGCAGAGACATAGGTAGAACTTGGTTCCTTTCCTCAAGCGACATCTTCGGATGGGAGATCTGAGCAAAGTGGTTCTATGAAAATCGTATAACAAGATTTCGATTGAGAGGATTTGAGACGCAGTAGATTGGGTTGGATGAAACGTTAAAGACTTGCAGGCTTCTGTCCTTCTATTTGTGAGATTGAAGTGCAATTTGATAGACTGGGAAGGCGCCGCGATAGAAGAATCGTGTCCTGTCCATATCAAGTGTGCACCTGTAGGACACGTCGCCCTCACAACCACCAGAAACCCAAGCTTCACAAATATATCACCCTCCTACAACAGCTATATCCAACCCTCGAAGCTCATATCTGAAGACTCAAAAAATCCGAACAAAACTCGCCAATCTACCGCGGCGACCCCCAATTCCCCTCCTTCACCCAGCTCTCCCTCTCCCACCGCCGATGGCACAATACTACTCCCAACCCCCCCCACAACCCCCCTACAACCCTTCCAACCTTCAATTCTACCCCTCTCAATACTCCGGCGCCCCCGTCTCCGGCCACAGTACCCCGGCTCAAGCCCAGTATTCCTACCCGTCCACCTATGGAGCCCCAGCACCCCAAAGCAGCGCCTACGGAGGCTTCGGCGGAGCAGCGCCCGCGGGCGTGAGCGGGCGGATGGGGGAACAGGGGGGCTTGAGAACGGGGTGGCTGGCAGCCTTTGGGACGGAGGGGTATGAGGGGGAACCGCCGCTGTTGGAGGAGTTGGGGGTGAATTTTGGGCATATTAAGGTCAAGGTAGGCATCAGCTTTCTTATCTCCACTTCGAGGGGGCCCCATGTGGAGAATCTGGGAGACGCAAACGCTGCCTCGCCCAAAAAACCCCAATGCTAAGCAATCGAACAATACGCCCAGACCCTCACAGTCCTCAACCCCCTCGCCCGCGTCGACCAACACATCATGGACGACTCCGACCTCGCCGGCCCCATCCTCTTCTTCCTCCTCTTCGGCACCTTCCTCCTCTTCAGCGGCAAAGTCCACTTCGGCTATATCTATGGCCTCGCCCTCGTCGGCTCCCTCTCCCTTCACACAATCTTCAGCCTCATGTCCCCCCCGCCCGATCAGGGCAACTCCCCGGACATGCCGCACCACCCCCCCTCCTCCGCTTCCTCGAGCAGCGCGCTGAGTAGCACACTGACGTTCCCGCGCAGCGCGAGCGTGCTGGGGTATTGCTTGCTGCCGCTGGTGGGGACGAGCTTGGTTGGGGTGCTGCTGCCGATGGATACGGCGGTGGGGTATGTGATCAGTTCGTTGGCGATTGTGTGGTGCACGTACAGCAGCAGTGGGATGTTTTGCGCTGTGGGGAGGATGAGGGGGATGAGGGGACTGGTGGCGTATCCGCTGGGCTTGTTCTATGTCGGGTTTGGGATTATGGGGATATTTTCGAGTAAGGGGAGTGTTGGGTTGGGTGGGACAGGAGGGGGCTAGGCAAGTGGGCGGTGAAGAGAGGGAGGGGAATATAGGGGAAGGAGATCTCTCGAGGATGGTTGTAGAAAATGCTGCATGGGATCTTAAGACGTATACCCAGGTCTGAACTGTGGCAAAGGAATGCATCACCGTTGATCTTCTATCAACAGCTGTATCTGTTGAGATCTATCGGTATCTAAGCTGATATGAATGTCATCGACCTCCCTCAAACCTCATAGGCGCCCAATTCCTCAACCACCCCCTCGCCCTATCCAGATCCCCTCCCTCCGCCTCCAGTGCTGCAACACACCACTCAACATCATACTCACCCCTCTTTCCCTCCTTTTCCTTCCCCTTTACCTCCCCCTTCGCATCCCCCAACCCCTCGGTAGCAATCATCTCCGCCAACTGCCTCCTCCTCTGAGTTACCTCATCCGTGCAAAAATGCACCGGATTCCTTGCATCCTTCAACCCTTCCAAGAATGGCTTGATCATACCTAGGGCCTCTTTACTCGTAACAGCCTCGTCCGCTCTCACCATCCCTAGATCTCGGCGGCCAGTCTTACAATACTCATTCCGGCACCATGACTGCCCGCATCCTGTTAGGAGCTGCGTGAGATATTTGCGCTCGACGCGTCGTTTGAGCGCTTTGCCCTCGGGATCGTACATCGAGACGTAGAGCGGGCCGAAGCACGTATCGCAAACGCCTAGCTCATTGCGGTTCGATTGTTCGCGCTTGATCTCTCCGTTACCGCTTACGCCGTCTATAGTGCGGCCGCAGTTGACGTTGCGGCATATACGAGGTTTAGTTCGGGAAAGACGTTGTAAGTCGTGGTATTTTAAGTGTGTGGACATGTCACGGAGGCGAACGATCTTGGCGCAGAGATGACACTCGGTTGTTCGAGCGCCGTCGACGAGTTCGTGCGGTGTGAGGCCAGAGAGAATGACTTCTGGATCGGAGAGCGGCGGATCATCGAGACCTTGCTGCGGAACTTGCAAGTGACAGAAGGTGCAGAGGATTGGTTTCTCCGGGCAAGTGGTTGTGCGGTGGTGAGCTAGATCTGGTGTATTTGCAGCGTGGTAATCGCAGTTTGGGCAGAGCCGAGGGGTATGCAGAAGCGTGTCATGTTTTTCGTGAGAGACAAGGCTGTTGCCATAAGAAGAGTCGTGAGTGCAATGCCAGTGGTTTCGCCATTCCGACGAGGATTTTTGGAAGACATTATTGCATTTGGAACAGAAGATGTTATTGCGGAAGCAGAAGTTTTCGTGGAGAATCATAGTCTGACGCGGGACCAATTGGTGGCAATTTTTGCAACGTCCTTCGTCAGGACTTACTGGAGCATTACCGTTCATGGCAACGTCTTGGTAATCAGCGTCTAGCGAGCCGTCGAAAGAAGTTATTCGAAGATGGTATTTGATCGGCCGTTCTTGTGTAGTATGAACCTCTTTACTAGGATCCTGGTATCCACAAACAGACATCCAAAGGGCTTCCGCATTGTCAAGTTCAGCATTCGTATGCTTTATCCTGATCCTTTTGGCGGGCCTTGACGAGAAATCCCCGAAGACATGTTCATCCTCTCGAGGCCTTGTCCGCTGCTTCGGTCCGGCAGGAGTGATAAACAAATCGACATCGTCGTCATTATCGATAGGAGATAGCTCCACCTCGATACCTTGTGAACGTTCCCAATCTCCCATAGTATAATCCACATATTCGCCTGGTCTTACTTGGCCTAATTCTGTTCCGTCGAACTCAATACTTCCACCCGCAGAACTACCTTCAGCAGTTCCAGGAGCACGCTGTGCTTTGCTCACACGCCGTTGAAGAGTTTCTCTGGCTTGTTCCTCGTTTAGTGCCTCGATGTCTACTTCCAAGTCGGTATCAACAAGGGAGATAGCGTCATTGTTGGGCTTGAGCTGATCTATTAAAAACCGAAATTCGCCCTTGCCGGCAGGAACTACAAGAATCTCTCCGTTCGTTAGGGTAGTAAAGTTATCGCGCAAGAATTTTTCCAGAAGCGCCTTCCAATCTTCGGGGTCATAGCCAGCCTCCAGCGGTCGAAGTCTGACATACGTGCCCTTTGGCAGAAGTTGGAAATGAACGGCAATCCTCGCAGTACCTTCATCTCCAATTCTCCCATCTCCTCCATCTTTTTTATTAACCTGCTGTGATCGAAGGTTCCTGTCCAAATAATCGTCGTTGACGCCCAGTGAATCCCTCAGAAAGGGGCTCAATCCAACCTCGCTATCTGGAGCTGAGAATTCTCGTATCCCAGCAAATACAACTCTACCATTTTCAGGATTGACCAGTCGAAACGTAAGGGGATGTGGGAGCTCTTGCTGCCTCTCGACAATGTCGGCTCGGGCTTGACGCTCAGCTGCAAAGCCGTAAGGATCGAAGGTCGATGAAGGTGGAGCTGCGCTCGTCACAGTGACGGTTGCAGAGGATAGAAGCTGTTCTAAAGCTGATGGTGGCAGAGTTATCTTGTCTCCTTTCAGAAATGGTGTTTTGGATGATGAAGATAGGGTAAATTGTGATGTCCACTTCAATGTGGAATGTGCAGGTACACTCATGGTGGGTCAGTGAGAAGAGACTCGAGCAATCGATTGGAACAATGGTTCGATTGAATGGGTGGCATCATGACATATCTGATAGTATTGATGAATAAGGGGATTGTAGGTACTTCAGGGTTTCTGGAAGGATCGATGGCGATTGGTGAGTGATCTTTGTCAGCAACGCGCTTATCGATAAGAATAGGTAGCGCGCTTGTTAACCAAAGCCGACCATGAAGTACAGTAAGGTAGCAGCTCAATACCCTCGGGTATAAAGAGACATCTAACAAGATTCCTCTGTGTAACGTACAATATATGACCTGTTTAGACATACCAGTTCTCAACAATCGGCCATATTCCAGAAGCACGAGCCGGCGTAATGACGACGTGGACATGCACCGCCCCGTTTCATAGGTTGCGGCACAGTCCTAGCGCGTCGAGCCTACTTCAGTCTTCAGAAGTATAAGATGAGAATGCCTTGTCCGCAATTACAACCCTATCGTTCCTTCGACTATTCGCACACAGGATGGCACGAAAGTTTGGCATTCGATTTGGTGGTGAGGAAGCATACGAGCTTGTACAACATACAAAGAGTGGTAGCCATGCCTTTTCACGGATTGAGTCAACGGCCAGCACTTTGGCCCAGAGCGCAAGATCACTGCCGGCCAAGAGTTTGACTAGACGTCGGATCAAACGCTTGATTACGGTCGTAGTCATCATCATTCTTTGCTTGATTAGCTGCTTTGCCTTCTCATTCTTTATTGTAGATATTGGAGTACCCTCGGACCTGGGGGTGACAATAGGCAATGATGACACCTGTGACCTCGAAACTTTAACCGGCAGTAGTGTGCAATCGGCATTCACCATCAACCTTAGATGTCCCTCTCGCCTGACATTCGCCGAGGCCAAGGCTATCGATGTGATTTGGGACCTCGTCGTCGGCCAGGGTGGTCGGTTTTTCTTGGGTTGGATATCTTACAAGGTCTTCATGGACGGTCTGGTCCGCGTCATGGAGAAATCTGCTGTCCCGCACGAGCTTTACGCGTCAATGGCCTTCGAACCTATGTGCATAATGTCGATATGGAACTCTCTGAAGGCACTATTCATGACGAAGGGCTGGCGGAGCAAGGTCTTTTTAGCCTGGTTCTCCATCTCGACCCTCTACGTACTCGCGTTTTCCACTCTCATCAGCGCGGGGTCTGGATATGTCACGCCATCAACGGCTGGTTTCACGATGACGGATGGTTCATTCGTCACAGCTTCGTCGGAAAGCCTAATTCGATGTTTCAACCTTACTGACGGGGCTCTAATTGGGCTCTCAAATGGAACCGTTGTACCTGGCCCTCCAAGTCATGTGGTCGAAGAAGCAACAATATCCACTACCTACCCACCCAATTTTGACAAATTGAAAACTTTATCGTCCGAGCTTTTCTACACTCTTTACACCTGTAAGCCTATGTAAATAAGGACCAAACACGGTATCACTGACCGCGGTTGTAGATTCATCGACTGGTGCGGGCAGGCGTATCTACACAAAAACCAATTCTTCGACAACGGATCAACCTTTTCTTTCTTCTGAACCAGCTATGGGGCGAGGTTACACAACGAATATCACAATAGATGGTCACATGCACATATTTGAGAATTATACATACAGCCCTATACCAATTTATTGCTACAACAACCAGAGCCTACCTGCAGATCTTACGCCCATAGCAAAATGCCTCCCAGAACCGTATTTCGTGTGGGGCTGGTCCTCTCTCCTTCTGTTCATCACTCTCAGCCTTCAGCTTGCCTGGATACTCGGGATGTTCGGTGTCTGGCTCGATGCCAACATCAACAGCCAACTTTGCCGGAAGGGGCGCAAGGTTAGGGGTTACTTTCGAGCCGCTGCCGATATTTCAGAAGCAATGAGCGAGAACCTAGGAGATGAGTACTGCGCTTACTCTAACTCGGAAATCGCGCAGGAGCTGAGAAAGGAGCGGAATGGGCTCCGTTACTATACCAGTAACGAGAAGGATAGTGACGTCTCGCACATCGGTATCAGCTCAAACAGATTGGAAGGCTTGGATTTGAGAGATGATGCGATTTACGGGGCATACACTACCAGCCGAGGCTGAAGCTTCCAACTGCTTCGAGACCCTTTGATCTATACAAGCAACTCTCTCCCATCATCTTACTCGCTTCATCGAAAGGATGAAGAGCTCTCAGTGCATTCTATCTGGGATATCCGGATGATCAGGAATCACCCACTGTACATAGCTGCCATGGAATTGATCCAGATCAGCGGCCATCACTAAGCTATGAGAAGGCTCGTAGTGCGAAAGACCACCACGACGACACTTCGATACCGTCACTTCAGTGTACGAGTATATGTAAGGTCCTAAAGAGCTATGCGATATACATACAGTACATGCGCATGTAAATATGTCAATATAATATAACCCTATACAAAACATATGAAGGTAAATTTGCAGTGGCTGATAGGTCGATCCCTATCTCGATTGTAGCTGTATATAAAGTTATCTTACGTCAAAGCTCGCAAATATCTGATCTGCACTTCCTCCAATAGTAGTCCGATAGTACTGCATTTCCATAATTCACCAAAGTAAGTGGAGAAGCTTTGCTTCGCCACCAGTTGACCAGCGAACACAAACTAAATATGCATGCTAAGAGGCCTTCCATAGCCATCTGATATTCCGCTTCCGAAACTCTGCCCTAGGCCCCGGCCCTAACCCCTCAAAAACAATACACACTGAGCACACCCCAGCCCTAGCTTCCTCAACCCCAGAAACCCTCATCTCACCCCGTCGCACCTTCCCCCATCAACCTCGCCAAAAGCACATATCCCACCACCACCATCACCCCCACCATAAACTTGTGCCGCCCCAACCAACTCCTCCCCGCCTCCCTCGCCGCCTGCCCCCCTCCCACTACCGCCCCCACGACCCCGCTACCCCCAGGGCCCCTCCTCAATGCCGCTGCTTCGGGCGAACATGGGCTCGAAGTTGAGGCGTCGGGGTCTGGTATTAAAATTCCGGTTGCCGGATCGATTCTGGTCTCGCGCATCCAATTCCAGTTCTCGGCGTCCAGCTCCGGCCACTCGGCGCGGAACTTGACGCCCCCGTCGCCGGCTTTGACGGCGCCGACACCGCGGGTGCTGGAGCTGACGCCGGCGACAGGTTTTGATGCGGAGCCGCCGCCTGTGCTATTCCACCAGCGTGTTCGCGCGGCGCACCAGCGGCGTTCGGCGTCGGTGGCGTGCACGCTTCCGGTGGTCATTTCGTCAGAGGTCATGAAGGACATGAGGCCGATCAGAATGGTGGAGACCTCCCAGGCCGGGTTGAAAGACTTGGGGTGGAAGTCGGAGATGCTGAGGCAGAGGCGGGTTGAGGGTTGGAAGCGGCCGGAGGGGGTGTGCATGCGGATGGAGGGTGGGGCGAAGGGGTAGTTGGGGGGAAAGAGGAGGGTTCCCCAGTATTGGCCGTGTTCGTAGGGGGTGCTGGGTGGGCCGGTGAGGATGTAGTGCCATTCTAGGATGTTGGTTTCCGAGGGGTGGGCGATTATGTAGGGGGGTGGGTTGGCTTGGATGGTTTGGTATTCGCGGGTAAGCTGTGGGATGGGGTGTTAGTAATAGAGTACATAGGATGAGGAGGGCCAAGGGGAAGGGTCTTACTCGTTTGTTCGCTGCTCGAGTGGCCATGGCGAAGGTGTCGCCGGCGGTGCCGGGGTTTGAGTTATTGCGTTGTGTTAGGGACTTGACTAGGCTTGTCGCTTGTCAGATCTGATAGAGTCTATTCGAAACTCGTTTGAGAATTGGGTGGTGATGAGGTGTTGTTGTATTGCTGCTTCGTTAAAGTCGGTCGGGCTGTTCTTCTGCTGCTTCCTCGGCCGATTGTTCTCCTGCTGCTTTGTCGAAGAGGGTCAGTTGTTCTTGTGGTGATGTCGGTCGGTGGTTGTTCGCTTTAATTCCGGCGCTAGTCGCATTGAAGCTTCTTGCACTCGTGCTTGCAGTTCAGCTTCAATGGCCACACCATTGGATCCCGAAGATGATGTGAGTGAAATTCGGTGGGTGCTTGATTTGAGCAAGGATTTTGAAGCTGATAGCTCTCTGCAAAGCAAATCTTCGAGAAGCTTCAGAAACGCGTGGATCCAAAGATCCAAGAGGAAAAGGCCAGAGCCGTAAATGAGCGAGAGCACGCGCAGTATGAGAAGGCGCAGAGAAGGCTAGGCGAGCTGGTCAGTAATCCTGCAAAAAATCTTTCAATGTCCCCAGCGGCATGTCTATCCTTCATAGCGGGCTTATGGGACCACTAGATCGAGAACAATTCTACATTACCCTGTACGATTTCTTCTGTACGAATACTCAATGCCAATCACACGCGGAAAGGTTTCCTTGAGCGCATATTCAATCCTATTCTCAGTGCCAATCAAGACCGCCCTTACACTCTCGCGGAGGCTATAAGAGAAGCCTCAATTGGGGCGGACAAGCTACATAAATTTGGTATACCAGCTTAGGCCCTTAAGTCCTGCGGAGGGCAACTAATCGAAATGCAGATATCTTTCACCAGCCTATATCGTTGTTTATAGACCGTCCATCACCTACAGACCCCTCTTCTACGCCAACCGACATCGATATCTACCTCTCCGTACGAGAAAAGTCGCGCATTCTCCTCAAGACCGGTACCGATGTTGGAAATGCAGAAGGCTCAGCATATGCAAACCTCCTTGCACGCAATCTGTTTGGCGGCGCAGAAACTCTAAACCTCAATGCATCCCTTGGAACACGTACGAGATCAGCCTATCAAGCCAGCTTCGAGACACCATTTCTTAGCAACCCCGATTTTCGAGGCGAAACCGGCGGGCTAGTAAGCTCGACACAGAAGAGCTGGTCAAGCCATGAAGAGGTTCTCAAAGGTGGTTGGGCTAAGTTACGATGGATTGCTAGAGGCGGGAGCCGGCACGAGCTCGGATACAACGGAGTTTGGCGCCAGATCACTGGTCTTGCCGGCAATGCATCGCCTACTGTCAGAGGGGATGCAGGGGATAGTGTCAAGAGCAGTATATCACACACGTGGATGAGCGACCAGCGGGACAACCCCATCCTTGCCACTCGAGGTCTTTACATGAAGACAAACCTGGAACTAGCTGGCTGGGGCCCTCTTCAGGGCGACGTAGCCTTCGGAAAAGCCGAAGCCGAAACCCAAGCCGCCGTTCCCATACCAATCCCCGGAATCGAAGGAGACAGCGGAGTTTCGTTTACCGCCGGCCTCCGAGGAGGCTTTCTATACCCTCTTCCCCTCGGTTTCGACACCAAGCCCACGCCCTCACGCATCAACGACCGCTTTCAGCTCGGTGGCCCAACCGACATCCGAGGATTCCGCCTCTCCGGTCTCGGCCCGCGTGATGGCGCCGACGCTGTTGGTGGAGACGTTTACGCAGCAGGAAGCGCAAACCTCCTTGTCCCACTTCCGCGTGTTGGCGCCGACAAACCGTTTCGTATGCAAGCCTTCGTCAACGGAGGCCGCCTTCTTGCGCTAAAGCAAGCCCCCGCTGATGGCAACGATGACGCGCGAACGGTCCAGAAGAGCTTAGGGTCCACTATTTCAGAACTGGGCAATGGACTGCCTAGCATGGCTGCGGGCGTGGGGCTGGTGTACGCGCATCCTGTGGCGAGGTTCGAGTTGAATTTTTCGCTGCCGTTGGTGTTGAGGAAGGGGGAGGAGGGGCGGAAGGGGTTGCAGTTTGGGGTGGGGATTAATTTGCTGTAGTGGGTGGGGGGTGTGGAGGGCTTGCCGAAGTGGGGGTTGGAGTGAGATGGTGAGATGGATGAGATGGATGAGATGGGTGAGATGGGAGAGTTGTGCTGGTTATAGTTGGACGCAGCCTTCCTGCTCCTTGCACGTTTAGCAATATATCTTAACCCTCGATTACTTTCATATGACCCTGTTCGAGATCCCCCCTTGCCCCTTCAAATTCAACCTCCCACCCCACCACCTCACTACCTTAACATCCTCCACCATCTTTCATCTCCACCCAGCCAGCCCCGCCTTTCCACCGCTTGCCAGTTCTTCCCATGTGGACTGTTCCCTCTACTCATTTGGTCCGTTTCCTTTGAATCCGTCCCGTTCTCATCTGCTACACTTTCGTCTTCATTGAAGATTCTTGGATCTTTACTCTTTGAATAGATGAACTTTCGATTTATTTAAATTTCATATTTTGCTTCTTCGGGGAAAGGATTCCCGTTTCCATCAACATTCCGTCTCTGCGATTTTCAAAATCTTCATCTCCCACCTCACTTGCCCTTCGCCTGCCCGTCTCCTTCTTTCTCCTATTCTTCCTCTCTGACGGAATAATCTCCTTTGCTATCTCCCATCTCCCATCCCTGCCCCTCCCTCCTTCTTTCTTTCCCCCTCTCCGCTCTGTCCCTCTCACCGCCCCGAACCCCGAATCCCGTCTCCTTAGTCATTTCTTTCCAGGAGAAGGGAAAACAAGATGGGAAGTGCTTTCTGCCTTGTTGCCATTATTCGTCAGAAAACCCAGTTAACCCACCTCCACTCCTCCACTCCTCCGCGTTGCGTTCCTCGGGGTGGTGGAATGGGTGGATGTGTGTGTTTAGCCAAGGTAAGTGCCTTATGTCACCGAGGGAGTGGGTGTTGTTTCTTGGATTTATAGTTGTTCACAGAAACGTATGAAATCTGTGCAAGGATCTTTCTGTGAATCTTCTAAAACTCATCAGCGAGATAGTCACTGTTCGTCACTCTGCGACTATCCTGATAATTCTAAGCTCCTCCGGCGTCTGCATTGTAACATGCAGGACCCGGACCTTGGACCCCGGAATGGCGAATGGGTGGAAATTATCTCGAGCTGAGATTGGGTGCCTATTTCGTAAATAGGGAAGGTAATATTCTTGCATTTGTAGTCTTTTTGGACGTACACATTCCTTCCTATAGGCGTACACCCCTCTTTTATAGAAATACAGAAACGCCCTATGGAGAATATAGTCTGCATCTATGAACAGTCGCGTTAACGTTTCTGTCTAAGAGAAGGACTTGTGTACAGATTACTCCTTCCATGGCTGATGGTTTGATTCTTTGGGTCCAAAATGTTTAGCAATAATGTACGTCGTGCTTCAGCGTATGTAACGAGACAAGGCCTTCGTTGCGTTAACTCAGCAGAAATAAATCGTCGTAGGTACGGTGACTAGTGAGGTAAAATTACCAGGCAACCAATAGAAGATTGTTTTCGCCTATTCAGCTATGACGTGCAATGCAGTGTACTTTAGGTTCGGGAACGGCTCTACCTGCGTCTGTACATGCTGTGTTGGGATTCAGGTAAATCCATTGCGACTTGGTGGAAGCAAGTCACTCTCCTCGAGGTCTTGATCCATTCAGATGAGCTTGAAGATTTAGTAGATCGAAAGAGTGCTTGTATCAAGAATTCGCTCTGGGCTCATTATTTGATTTACTCCGCTATAATTTGAAAGGAATCGATTATATTGAACCCTTGGAAAAGCCATTCATGATATTCGCCAACGTTTGTTTGTTTGGTAAGGTGGGAGGCTGTTATGATTCGCGGCATGTTGCAGAACCAAGAGAGGATTTCAGCCATTGAAGTTTTTACCTGCTTTAAACCAGAATCAACTTCAGCCCCAACTGCAGGGAGGCTCAGCGACAGTCATGCATCACATTATGGTGAAGTTATCAGCGTATGGCGCAGCACATCTCAGCAGGGCAGGGATCCAGATCTAAGATCGCCTAGTGTCTCACTTGGCACTTCAATGGTGGATGACAATGTGAGACCGCAGAGGTTCATCCAGGTCGCAATCTAGCAATTGCAGGTTTTCGATGATCCAGTGTTGCCTTCACACACGTAAAAATAGTGAATTACCCTTTCAGGCGATCATGGAGCCGGTTAGTGCATTGGTCTAGGTTTGTATATGGCTGATGGACTCTGTCTATAAGACTGGAAGCCAGTCTCCGTGAATGGCATTCGCGATCGATGAACTCATTTTTTGCACCAACATATGTCGACACTCTATTGCTCATACGATTTGGCTCTTCGCTCTTGTTGGCCTGTATCTAAGAGGAGAAGACATATAGGCACATGAAGAAAGATCGAAAGTCATGATCATTTCCTGGTCCTGACCAGTACTATAAACGCAAAGAAGAGAATAGCACTTGGCTGAGATGGGAAAGAGTCGTCGCACCAGAATTAAAACGTCCTTGGGAAAACCTGCTTCAAGCCCTCACGAAGCTGCCCGCAAGCAAAGCGGATTGAAAGTTGCAGCAGATTTTTCTTTAGTTGATCAGTAGTTGTTATCCGTCGTGAGGCCGCCATATTGATTTCCATCGCCCTTTTTTCGCCCTCACATGCTCCTTCTGCTCTGCCTTAATCTTCTTTCGAGCATTAACACTATATCTACTACTTCTTATCTCGGCCCATAGCTCGCTCATATTCAAGGTTCCCTCACCACCAAACAGAGCGAGGTCAGTGTGATCATGCCGCAGTGAAGGTCGCAGTGCAAATACTATACTCTGCCTACCGGCGGGGTTGCCCACCACTCTATGCAGTCCCGCACGTAGTCGATTTCCGGTCATTGTTCGCAGAACCTGGCCCACGAATAAAGTTGGTCCCTCTACGTCGATCCATTGAGCAGACTTGGGGAAACGGCTGTCTTGATTGAGTACCTGTAGTCCCTTACCAAAGCCGACACAAAGAGTAAGGAGCCCAAGATCTGTATGCGCCTCTGCGGTGCCTGAATTAGGGGAATAATTAAAGGTCCTCAATTGAGTTGGTGTAGCTTCATCCCTACTGGGCGGCATGGACAAACAGCCATCAAGGACCGAATCCCACGACCCATAGGCAAGGCCCATCGCGCGCGCCAAATCTGCGAGCACGCGATATAGCAGGGTAGAGGTTTGTTGCCATACTTGCCCGGTAAGTTGTTCTAACGGGTGATGGTCTGGTCTTGTAGCCTGATGAAAAGTAATGTATTCTTTCTCTCCTCCTATATTTGTGTAGCCTGTTTCACTGGGGTTGGCGGCGGGATATTCTTGGATTTTCATGTGAGTTGGTTGTCCAAAGAACGACGCACTAGCGGCTGATAATTGTTCATACAGGACACGCAGTGAAGGTGATAATTGAAGGTGGAGGTGACCCTGCCTAGTCAAAAGATATAGCTGCTTATCTGTAAGCAACGGGGGTGGATGTAAAGGTGGTGGTGCAAAGTCCATTGTGTTGGGACGTTGAAGGAAGAATATGGGCATCGGGTCGCCAAGACATTTTATATATTACAATACCAAAAACGAACATTATCATCTAATCGTCCTCTACCAAATCGTAAAGTAGCGGTAAACACAGCTACGTACGCATTGAGTGCTGGGAGAACAAGGTTTTGTAAACCGCATAGCTTTGATAGACTTATTCATCCAAGTTCCATCGCAGTTGAGGAAACGCACCGAGTCTACACTGCGAAAGTGAGGGAAATTCCTCAATGGGTTTGCTCAACTATCATCCAGAAATGTACGGTCAGGATTCATCATGGTTTGATTCCATTCGTGCCACCGACCAATCTTTTGCTGGTGCCAACTAGTCGAAACCTACATCCTAAAATCAGGACATCAGACCATGTAGGCCTTTGATCATCTTGAAGCATGATGGGGCAATCCTGGGAAAGCTGGCAGCAAAAATAAGAAGGAATTGGACCCCTTTGAAATCCTGCCCAAACTCCTGGCAGTGTAGCCAAGAAGGGAAAATCCTGATCGTTGAGAGGGATTGTAAATTCGAAATGGTGGTGTACAGGCCTCGTCATCTTTCAGCCACTGCGTATCTTTGTGGTCTGAACACGACTCGTCACAACAGGAAGCCCATAACTAATATGTACCGAGCCCTGGCTATCAGTGCACGTGTGTAGCAAATGAAACCATTAAATCAGTATGAGCATCTTTGGGTTCCAACTTCTTGGTAGCATGACCATTTGTAGGTGTTATTGGAGAGTAAAGTCTGCTATGAAAAGCACATTTTAAAAAAACTATATTAAATATAAGGCCAGAATGATTTGAACACTCATCTCAGCTGTCAATATGTCAGAAGTAGAATTCGTACTCGTCCTCACTGACATTATCCCCGTTCGAATCCATCAGGTCAAGCAACCATGCGCCCTTCTCATCTCCTTTGTTCATCTTCTTTCGAGCCCACTGTCGCAGCTTCTTATCCCTCCAATCAATAGAAATTTCATCTTCAAGCGCGGCATATGCAAAAAATTTCACAATTGCTTTGTTGCAACCACCGTCTATCACGGCCAACCTTAAGAGCTCTTGGTCAAGCTCGACTCCAATCACAGATTCAGAAAGCAGCTTCACAATCTCCGGTCTGCCCTCTATGATGGCGTCTCTCATTCCTTTATCGGCGATATCCCTATCATACATGCCTCGCTTGGCATTCCAACGCATAAGACGGAGGAGAAAGTTAATCCTGTCGTCGGTCCATGGTCCGGATAATGCGTGCCGGGGGAGCTTTGCAATGGTACAGATCACCTTGTTTTTCCCTGGAGATTGCCAACTATCCGAATGGGTTCTATTGTGCAACTCTGCTTCTGCAACCCTTTTCTGATACGCCGGTTCCTGCAGCTTCAGAACCGCGGTCTCGAGTTCCGATGAGAAGTCAAGGGTGAACCATTTTTGAGCAAACACGTCAGTCTGAAGATCGGACATGCGAGAAACATCTGTGGAATTGATTCTCGTTGGGTTGCCGCGGTAGAGCATATGGGTACAAAAGTGGAGGCGGACAATTGACTTGCTTAGCAGGAGGTGGAAACGGCGACAGACCAAAGGCAATGACAAGTTTTCAGATTGAATGTAAATCTCTTCGAGAGTCTCAGCCGCTAAAGACTGGAGACCTGGTGGAGACAGTGAAGCGGCCATCATCAGCTACTGTACCACATACGCTGGTGTTTAGTCTAGGAGTACCTCGGTGGTCGAGCTACCTCTACCCCAATTTGGGGTAGTTGACGCTACCTACTTCAGTAGTAGTTAGTATTCTATACCGTACCACAGTAGATATGTATTTACGACCGATAACGCTAAGATAAGGCAAGCGAACCTGAAAGTGGTTCTTCGTTGAAATTTGAAACTCTACCTAAGGTAGTATAACCTCTGTCCCCTGTTCACACACAGCGAGGTGGTGTCCTGCACCCAAATGGCGTCCGATCAGAGCTCGGCAAACGGTGCCTCAGGTAAGCTATGGGGGGGTAGATTTACGGGTATGGCTTCTCACATTCCAATCATACGACACCTTATGACTGATTTTACGCACTCAAGGCGCTACTGACCCATTAATGGTCAAGTACAACGAGTCCATCTACTTCGACCGTGCCTTCTACCCCCAGGATATTGCCGGCTCCATCGCCTTTGCACGCGCCAACATTGAGACTGGAATCCTTACAAAAGACGAGTTTGCAACAATCGAGAAGGGCTTTCGCCAGGTCCTCGAGGAATGGCAGAAAGACAAATTCGAAATCAAGCCTGGTATTGATGAGGACATTCATACTGCGAATGAACGCAGATTAGGGGAAATAATCGGCAACCAAATCGCAGGGAAGCTCCATACGTACGCATAGTTCATGGGCTATGAAGATTGGAGAGCTGAAGCTATAAGTAGTGGAAGGAGTCGCAATGATCAGGTCGCCACGGATCTGCGACTCTGGCTCCGTGACGAGCTACGGGAGGTTGAGGGACATCTCATTACCCTACTCCAAGTCGTAGCGGAGCGGGCGGAGAAAGATATTGATTACGTTATGCCGGGATATACCCATCTGCAACGCGCTCAGGTGATTTGAAAGTATACATACAGGGAATGCTGCTTATCGATTTCTAGCCTGTACGCTGGAGCCATTGGCTACTCAGTTATGGAGCGGCCTTTGTTGCTGATCTAGAACGTTTACGTGAAGTAACGAAGCGCGTCAATAAATCTCCTCTTGGCTGTGGCGCTCTCGCAGGGAATGCATTTTCCATCGATAGGGTAGCAATGGCAAAAGAGTTAGGCTTTGATAGCTTAGTATCTAACAGCATGGCTGCTGTAGCAGATCGGGATTACATTCTAGAGACGATGCAGTGGGGTTCAACCCTTATGCTGCACATATCGCGATGGAGTGAGGATCTCATCATCTACAGCTCTGCAGAATTCGGATTCGTTCGATTAGCAGATGCATACACTACCGGAAGCTCGCTGATGCCGCAGAAGAAAAACAGTAGTTGTCATCCTGCCCTCTGTCATCCACATATTAGCTAATGACATATGGCAGGCGATTCTCTAGAACTTCTCCGCGGCAAATGTGGCAGGGTCTTCGGTCAGATGACAGGGCTTATGATGACTCTCAAGGGTATACCATCAACGTACAATAAGGATTTACAGGAGAGCGTGGAGCCAATACTTGAGCATGTAAAGACTCTAAAAGACAGCCTTCTGATAGCGGGTCGCGTGCTATCGACGTTGACGACGTTCCCGGACAGGATGCTAGCGGCACTAACCCCCGATATGCTTGCTACAGATCTAGCTGAATACCTGGTCAGAAAAGGTATCCTATGTTTTTCCTTGGTGATCAATACTTCACCACATGCTAAGCCCTATGTAGGCGTACCTTTCAGGGAAACTCACCACATCGCTGGTAGAGTGGTTGCACTCTCCGAGGAAGAAGATAGACCAATGGACAAATTATCATTTGAGCAGCTTCAAGGGGTAGATAAGAGGTTCGAGCGGGATATCCTCGACGTTTTCAACTACCAAAGATCAGTGGAAATGAAATCTGCAATTGGGGGGACGAGCAAGTCAGCTGTCATGGAGCAGATTGAGCTACTGAAACAGACTATTAAGATGGCTTAGATACCCAGAACTGATTTTTTCAAGATACCGGGATACTTTTGTCCTTTCTTAGTAAACATTGGTACTACAACCAATGGGGTGGGCGTGACAAAACAATCAACGGCACCAGACTGAAACCAAAAAGTACCAATGCTTGAGAAAGCAGGTGGCTATGAGCCATTGGCTAAAATTATACAATTGCCCAAACCTGGTCAATCACGCGTGTCTACTTCTGCTGCTTCCGAATCTGGTATACTAAGCTGATCGTAGGATAGGGTCATCAGATTCTATGGATCTCTCATGTCGCCAATAATGAGCCACGAGAGTTGCTACAAGGAAGATCGCGAAATGGGTTCTAGTCAGCGTCTAACACGACGAACCTTACCGTTCTACGAGACAAGACACATATATGAAATGCGGTTTTGCTAGAAGCTTGAGGTTTCTGCCGGCTAGAATTCGCTACGATATACACAAAATGCTAGAAGTTGTTCCAAGATTCCTGCAAAATTACCGCTAGGCCAAGATTGTTCATAAACAAAGATACCTTTCTCCGCACATGGTCGCTCACCCAAGTCAATACTCACCGAAACAATTCCTCTCATACATCCCACCACTCCCAAGATCTTACCTCCGTCCACCATGCGATGCATTCCCCAGGGCGAGTCTATCCTACATGAAAAGACTGCCCACAAACCTCACAATCAACACGCAGATCAACTCTAGCAGCAAGAATCTCTCTTCGCGTGTCTTGGGGACAGTGGTAGCCACTTCGACCAGTCTCTCGGGGTTGAGAATCGAGGACTTAGCTTCTTTGGCCGGGTCAGTCGATGCTTTCTGGTTTGCTGGTTGGTCGGCAGAAGCCGTGTGAGAAGCATTGGCATGTAATGATTGTGAAAGAGTGGCAGTGGCTTCTGACACCATGGCCGCTACTTCAGCCAACTTCTGAGTGCGGAGGCCGCGGCTTGAAGTGTGTTGAGATTCTGGTACAGCTTCTGGTGCAGGGTCTCTTGAAGCCTCGATAGGCACTGCTGGTTCGGCTTGCTCTGTTGGAAGCTGCGGAGTTGCAACACTCGTTTCCTTCTCGTCAGGGTGCTCAAGGATATCATGTTCGACATCGTTCTGGGGCGTCGTGACCTGTGGCAGTTCATCAACTGGAGTAGGAGATCCAGTAAACATTCCAGTTTCCAAGGTAAGCTCGTGTGGCTTGCTGTTCTCTTCAATGTCGGCGTTGTAAAGGTTGTTGTCGAGCTGGTCTGCTGGGGACTCTGGTCCTCGGTTGGATTCTTGAATTCCAAAGTTGGTTGCATCCATCTCTTGTTGAGCATCGTCATGCTGACCGACAGATGACCGGTCTGGATTCTTCTGCTCAAGCTCTTCTTCATTGGTGTCTCCCATAGCCGAGGACTTCATTTTCTCTATAAACCAGGAGGTTTCTCCTGGGAGAAGCAGACAACGGGGATTGTAGAAGGGTTGCACTGTCTTATCCAGATCAAGAGCAGCCTTGGAAGGAGAGTCTGAAAGCTCTTCCACAGCAGCGACCGCAGAATCACCATTAAAAAATACTTGAGCGTCGTTTTCGTCCTTCTGCTTTAGCTTTTCTCTGTCGTCTCGCGCTGTATTTGCATCCAGACCAAGGTTGGCTTCAACGGCGGAACCAGGTTGGTCTGCCACAACGTCGACTGGAGAAATACCAGACGTAGAGACCTTACCAACGTTCTCACTCTTCGGCATCAACTCCTCAAGACGCTTACTCCCTCCTGACGAAGTATTCATTTTCTCCACCACCACGGAGGTCTCTCCTGAGCTAAGGAGGCAAAGAGGATTGTAGACATCTTGCGCTTATGGTGACATTGCGATCAGTGTCAGTCACAGGGGGGCTATCAGAGATGTTCTTCGTGACAGTAGCCGGAGAATCATCACCAGTGAAGAATTCTGCAATGTCTTCGGATTGTGTAATGCCAGCATTGAACACGGGTTTCTCGACGCGAGTGGAGTTGTCGACTCGAGGAAGGTCGTCCACTTGAGTAGCCCTCTCACTTGGACCAAGGTTCGTAAGAGGTGCAGAATTCTCGACGGGAAGAGGCTCGGCCTGAACTTCGTCGTCTCCTCCGTTGACCCAAGCCCTCAACATGCCAAGGGTCAAGGGCGTCCCTTGTGGCAAGGTACGGTGCGATTGATCGGAGGCACCTTCGCCGGCATCTATCTCTGGACGAGGATCAATGTTGGAGGGGACGTGGGTGACTTTATTGTCGGTATTGGTAACGACAATATCTGGCATCTCGTCCCGATACTTAAAATCGCTCTCATTGTCGTGTTCATCCTTCGATGCTGCCGGCTCAATCTTTTCGGAGCTTATTGAGGGTCCTGCTGCCAAGAGGAGGCGATTGGAATTGTAGAGAACTGGAGAGATTATCGCATCCTGCGCGGGAACCTTGGCAGCATCTTCGATCTCTTGGTCTTTCCCGCTGACCTTGACAGTGATGGGGTCTCCTGACTGGCTTGGTTTAACCTCCTCGGTCTTAATGACGCTGGTCGAGTCATTGGCATGCGAGACTCTCAAAATCGTGTCCGCCATAGTCTCAATGACTTGAGGCGCTGCAGATATCATCTTTACATCCTTAGAATTCTTTGCTTGATCGGTTTTGGAAGCAGATTCATCTTTTTCGGCCGTCACGGCTTTCTTGGCTTGCATCTTCTTGCCGGCACGTCCTTTCTTCTTTCCCTTGTCTTTCGGATGAGGGATCAAGCCAGAATTTGCAGCTGGGCTTGGGCATTGAATGGTCGAAGACGACTTCTCGGAAACCATCGGAGATGTGGAAGGAACGGTGACAGAGGACACCTTCTCCGTATTTGATGACAGTTGTGTTGGTAGAGATTCTTTGTCCCTCGGTGGAGAAAGTGAGGAGGTTGATACATCAGCCTGCTGATGCAACACAGATATGGATGGAGAAGTCTTCGTGTTGGCCGGAGACAACAAAGAGGATTCCTCAATGGCCGAGTCTTCTCGGACGCCGAGGCTCCCAGCGCTCGAGTTTGGATTGCTGACGAGTATATCACAGGCGGCAGGGGTTGCATGAGAGGGGCTCTTCTCTGGCACTGGTAAGACTGCTGTCGGAGCTGGTGCAGTCGTGGAACTGAAGAGGACTTCAGCCTTCGTACCGTTATCCATCGAAGCAATCTTTTCAGCATCCCCATGCTTCTTGTCATTTTCAACCGTCTTTTCAGAATCAGCGATCAAATTATCGGTACCCGGAAGAGAGACGACTATCTTGAACGATGTGGGTGGTTTCTGCGGGTTCCTATCGTCCTTGTCTGCGCTTGCATTCTCGCCGGCCTTGGTCTTCTTACCCTTGCCCTTCTTTCCCCCCTTGCCTTTGGTGGACAGATTGGGAAAGATGCGGGCGGACTCGGGAGCGGCACTAGCACTCTGGCTCTTCGGCTCACGCGAAGTGACGGCGCTTGCAGGGACAGTGATCTGAGGTGGAGACGCCTTCTTCTCTGGTGTTGACGACAACGAGGTTAATGGAGAGTCCTGCTGCTTAGGCGAAGATGTAGCAGATGGCGTTGTCGGAATCTTCTCCCTCAGCGAAACAGATGAAGCTGTGGTCGGGGGACTTGGTAGCAGGGGCGAAGACGACGTGGACTTTGTCAGACAGGCCTCAACATTTGGGGAAGATGATGTAGATGGTTTGAATGATCCTTGGGCAAGATTGGTATCGACTGTCATGGCCTGCCGAGCTTGATCAGTGTCTGCGATTCCAGACGTTGGAGCTTCGCGCTCTACCAATGGACGCTTTGCAGCTTCGAGCTGCGAGCGCTCATCATTATCCTTGACGTTCTTTGTACACCCCATATCCTGATACTTGGAGGTGTCTGCAGTATGATGTTCGTATTTATTGTAGAGAGCCTCTGTTATATCATGCTCTTGTGGTTTGCTCTTTTCTTCGACTCTAACAACATTTGGTGTCGCTGGAGGGATCTGATGGAATTGGCGTGGCTCCCCAAAGACCTTTGGGTTCATTCCCCAAGAATCGACAAACTTCTTGGGGTGATGAGTTACGTGCCATTCGTCTAGCACTGGATCCCATTTCGCTTGATAGTTGGCTAACTTATCTTGTGGTGCTAGGGACGGGACCACGAAGAAAGCCGCGGGCGACTTGATTCCTACATTGCACAAAGATGCCTGGGCCTGGTAGTGCTCTTTGTCAACACCATCGACCTTGGCAATCGAAGTCTTCTGTATCATGTTCATTAGCTACGTCATGAAGATTACTGAGACAGACTGATACATACCTTCACCTTGAAGACCATATCGCACCACGATCCTGGCGCGACATACCCACGTGTTTTCTCTTGCTAAGAATGAAAGTTAGCTACGAATAAGGCTTCTAAGAAGATGGACATACAGAAGAGCGAAGGGTTTGAAGGAACAACGGCTTCCAAGCCGGATCCACGACAAGACGCGGCTTGATCTGGTATGGCATGGCTGCAACAACAGAATTACTGAAGTTGCTAGGTTCGAAGTGGCTGCGTGAGGAGGAGAGTATGACTGGAGCAGTACAAGTCTCGAAGAGTATGTGCCAAGTCAACTGGAGAAGCGTATGAACAGTGAAGTACTGCAATACCATACGATTGCAGTTTCAGGAGTAGGTTCGACGAAGGTATTGTGCGATATTGTGCACGAAAGCTTTGTTCAAAGTAAGAATCTTCTGGGGTCGATGGTATTTCAAGGATGTGCTTGAAGGAAGAAAGAAGAAGCTGCTCGATGATTGAGAAGTATAAGTAGCCCTCAATGATAATGTGGAGATGTATTGAGCTGCCGACAACGCTTTTCGAAAAACACAATAGAAAACACAATTGGAAATGTTATCGGAATCACAATAGGGGGGAATGGTTCTCAATAACATAGTTGGTACTTTGATGCAAAACCTTATCCAGAACACAATAGGAATCAAACGCTGGTCAGTCAATAACACTATCGATAAACAATAATGAAAACCACAATCACGAATATATTCGACAACAGACACAAGTACTTCTTCATCTCTACAACATATCCGATATAACTCGCAGAGCGGTCAACCAAGTGCTCCGTCTCCCAACACATTCTACATAACCCTCTTAGTAGAAAGTAACAACACACATCTCTGCAACACAATCGCCAACACAACCAGATGCTTCATCTCCAGAACCTCGAACCTAGAGTGTAGAGACTACTCAGTCTTGTTCAAAAAGATCCAAGCCCGTAAGTGGCCGACCATGAGGTTCTTTTTATACACGCCTTCGCGTATACTTGAATAAGGAGTTACAGCAAACCAGGTACAAATTAGTAAACAACGGAAATCGGGCAGGGTATTGCGTCTCTGTTCTTTCGAAATGGAAGATTGAAGGAGTTGTAGTCCTGTTTCGACACGTGACATGATCTAGATTGATACATTTTAGCCTTGATTGAACTTGTGGGTATGCTAAAGTTATGCAAAATTCCTATGAAATGTTTCACAACACGGTCCCAAGCCAACCCCATCCCGAACAACCAATCGCTTCAACTCAACAGCCCAAGTGCTCCCCATTCATCTTCACTAACATCTAGCTACCTAGCCGCTAAAGCTAGATTTCGCAACTCAGAACTCCCCCCCCTCTACTCGCCCTCCCTTCACCTTCCCCTTCCAACCTCTCCTCACCACTTCGACTCATTGGAATAACAAGCTCACCAATCTCACAACCAAGACCAGGATAAACTGCAGCAGAAGACACTTATCCTCAGGTTCTTCCTGGACCGCCGTAGCCGCTTGGACAATGTCGATGGCTTCGAGCGCCGAGGTAATATCGGGTTTCTTGACTGATTTGGCTAGGATAGTCTGGTGTGCTGAGGCTTCGGGAGATGTGGTGGTTGGTGCTTGTTGGGTGGTTGTTGTTGTTTCGAGCATGTCGTGAGAGGTTGGGATGTTGTTTTCGACGATTTCCGGAGTGGTAGTGGGAGGCGAGGCAGAGGGGAAGGGAGGTGAGGTGGCTGTGGTATCGAGAGAGGATGGCTGGTCTGGGTCGCTGTCTTCGTTCGAAGCTGGCTCTACCGTCTTTCCCTTGAGTTCCGGCTCGTCAATCATCTCTGAGGTGGTCGAGGTATCTAGAAAGCTGAGTCCGTTTGTGTCCATGTTTTCTTCCACAACTGGCTCCACGGTCTGCTTCTTCAGTTCTGATTCGTCAATATCCCCAGAGGCGGTCGCGTTTATCTTCTCGATGATCCAGGAGGTTTCATCTGGTAAGAGAAGGCATTGAGGGTTGTAGAATACTTGTGGTAAAACCGTGGAGACTTCGTCGCGGGAGGTATGTGGATGTTGCTTGGCGTCTTCTTGCGAAGGTTTCTCCCCTATCTTCTCCTCCAAGACTGACTCGTCGACATCTTCCATCAAAGATTGTTCGACCATCTTCCCCTTCAATCTGGACTCTTCGAAGTCTGGTTGCGAAGTACTGGAGCGAGCGGATTGATAGTCTCCGGCGAGGGGTCCAGATGTAGCTTTCTTAGGTGCCTCGCCCTTCAATCGGGACCCACTGGAATCTCTCAATGCTGTCGCATTCATCTTCTTGATGATCAAGGATGCTACTCCTGGCGAGAGAAAAGAGTGTGGGTTGTAAGTCTTTCGTGGCGCACTAAGAAGCACAGCAGTGTTTATATGAAGTTCAGGAGTAGCTTTCTCAGAAGCTTCTGTGGATCCTTGGCCTGTGGAACTCTCTTTGAGGATCTCAAGGTTTCTACCAGCTTCACGGACGGTCCAGGGCTTGTCGGTGAGTAGGCGATCGGAGTCGTAAGTGACTATTCTTACGAAAACGTTTAGATAGTTATTATCGTTGGTCAAGCGGCCTTGTGTAGTTGGTACAACTGGGCCTGAGAGATCTTGCGTTTTGGCAATTCGAGGAACGTTCTTGCAGTCAACTTTCGCTTTCTTGGTGTTCAAACTATCGATCTTCTTCGATTTGCCATGTCCTTCTCCCGTCTGACCCTTGCTATGTATCACCAAATCCCTCGTCTTCCGGATAGGTCGTGAAGACCCCCTAGGGACGAGTAAACAGCGAGGAATGAATAAGCGTTGGGCTTGGCTGACCTTCAAGGCAGAACAGTTCTTCGTAATGGCGGTACATGGTTGTACAAGAGCAATCGCTTTTGTGATAACGTGAATTGGGCTCTTGGCGATCTTTTCAACACTGCAATGTTCTTTGTCGGCAGTCAAGGCTTTTGAATGGTCAAGCTCAGAAGCTATCTCGATCGTTGAGCCACCGCAAGTAGTCTTATCGTCCTCGTGATGGCGTTCTTCACAAGTAGTCGCATCGACGGAGTTCTGCATTTCGGGAGCGACTATAGGAATTTGGTTCTCTAATTTAGCAGTCGAAGTGTCGATGACTTGCGGATCCTCGAGATTCTCATAACCCTTGTCTTCCCCACTGGTAATCAAAGTGTCGATTTCGCCACATTGATGAATATCTCCTTGTATGTTCTCAGCGATGGGCGGGTTCGAGATATCAGACTCCTGTTTCATGTCTTCGGACATTGCCTTCTTGCTGTTCTCTTCCTGAACATCGGTCTTTTTGTCATCAAGCTCAGAAGACGCAGGTACATCGGAAGTCGAAACGTCATCAACAGAAGCTTCCACTAAGCGGGCTCGCTCAATCTGATGCTCTGACTCCTTATCGTCCTTGGCGGCGAACATGATGGCTCGCTTCGCTTTCCTATTGGCGTTCTTCTTCTTGGCCTTGCCCTTCTTAGCAACCTTCCCTTCAGTAGGAAGAGGCGCGGGAAGGTTCTGCTTCGAGTCTTCAGCCGGAGTTGGACTCTTATCGCTCATGCTATGCTCAACGCCCGAGATTGCAAGGGGTGGAGTACCTGAATCAGAACCTTTCTCTCCAGAACTTGGCGATGAAGGCGTGGAAGGTGAAGAAGCAGAGTAGTGAGGTTTGTCAGAAACTGCTCTGTCGTCCTTTAGAAAGACAGAAGAAACATTAGCAGCAGGTGCGGTAGCCGAAGGTTTTAGCTGATCTTCGTGCTGTGATGGATCATTAATTCCGGAATCTTTTCCTTTGCTATCCTTCTTCGCTTTCTTTGCAGCCTTCTTCTGCTTCTTCTTATTGCCTTTCTTTGACCCTTTACCTTCAGTAGTGGCATGCGCAGATGGGCCCGGCTTCGACTGATCAGTTAGACTGGAGGTTATGGTTTTTGGTTTGGATGATTCCACTTCTGTTTGAGGTGTGGGAATCTTAGCTGAAGACGTCTTCGCGTCTCGCTTATTTGGCACCGTATTGCTCGGTTTCGGATCCAAAGAGAAAGAGAAATTTTCTTGCGGGAAGGACAAAGCTGTTCCAACCATAGAGTATCTAGAGCTATCCGATACTTCTTCGACCTTGTTTGCTACAGCACCTAAGGCGCTGTTTGTTGGGACCTCTACAGCTTGATCAATCAGTGCAGGCTTAACAGCCACAGTCGATAGGCTAGATTCGTCGTTGTCGAGATTTATTGCCTCAGCTAGACGTTCTTGGTGCTCAAGGGCTTGTGATTGTATATTCCTTGGAGGCTCCAAACTCTTCTCTGCCTCATTGGCTACTGACTTCTCAGCCTTTCCCTTCTCTGGTGTTGATCCAGCTGATGTCGGAGGGGCGGAACTACCGGAGGCGTGACACTTCTTGTCTGGAGTGGATGCCGCAGGACTCTTAGCAGTTGGTGATGACGAAGCGGAGCGTTTATCTTCCGGGGATGAAGACAAGCTTGGGTGATCATAGCTCTGTGCTAGCTTTGTGTCTATGGTTATGGCCTTGTCAGACTTGGAGTCTGCTTGTGATATAGGTTGGTTGTCGTTCTTAACGGCCAAGATGTCATCTATCATGGGTTCCTTGGTCACTGGCTCGTCTTCCACCGTTTGGCCGACCACAGGTACTTCCACAACTGGTATCACCACACCTGGTTCTCTCTCTGCTGAACCCTCTGCAACTGGTTTATCCATCACTAGTTCCTCGCAAGCACATGTAGCATTATCGTCTTGCTCGTCTCGCTCGTTGGCTTGGATTTCTACTGTTTCTCCACCAGTGTTGGTGGCTAAACCCGTATCTACGGTTTCGGTAACTGCAGATGATACTGGAGGTTGCTGTTTCAATGGACGCGGTAGTCCGTACACCTTGGGATGCAGCCCCCAGGAATCCAGGAAAAGTCTCGGCCGATGAGTGACATGAAAATGGTTAAGGATAGGGTCTGCCTCAACGTCGTAATTCGCGAACCGATCTTGTGGAGTAAGTGTAGGCAAGATGAACGTAGCTCTCAAATACGTCGTCTCGACATTGCACAAGCCAATCTTGACCTTGTACTGCTCCTTGCTCTCGTCGTTGCAGTTGACAATCGTAATAGCGGCGGCTTGACTCATAGCCTTGCACCAAGGTTTCGGTGCGACATACTTGAATTCTGATTGGGCTTGGAGAGTGAGTACCTCGCGCATCATTGGCATCCATCGAGAGTAGACTGAAAGTTGGGGTGTTGGTTGAGAAGGCATACTGGTCGGTGCTTCAAGGTATTTGCTGAAAAGGGTAGAGTGTCTGGAGAAGATTCTCGAAGAAGAGGAGTATGACTGTCCAGGCTTCTTTGTGAAGAACGCAGATTTCCTGAGTTAACGATAATAGCTTTACGTCAGTGAAGTTTTCTAAGCTGATAATGTATCAGAAAACTTGCTTCAACGTGGATGATAGATGATATTGGCCAAAATGCTTAAGATTGTGTAAATCTTTGATGTTTCTCTAGCTTTTGGATGCTATGATCGATTGGAGGAAAGAAGAAGGTGCTGTACGGCCAAGAGGTATAAATACCCTCAATGAGAAGTTGACGATGTATTGAGCGCTCGATAATTCATTATGAAAACACAATAGGAGGCTTCATCTGCATAACATTTCCTACTTAGCTTGGGTTAGTGCTTCTAGTGGTAGAGAGGAGTCCACCTTGGGTGCTAAATCTTGACAACACATTTCGACAGCCTACCACTGGGTAGTGCCTCCTACTATCGAGACATCCTTTTTGAAGTCACTCAATACCACGGTGAATCTGGATGACCGTTCTCCACAGTAACACTCTGAAAGCGCATCTCAAGCCTCGTTATCTGGTGTCTAATTGTGTTAAGAAGAAGCCTGACTCACACTCGTTTCCAAGCGCATTGAGGATATCAATAACACTTCTACTAGGCTGTTGTGAGACCATTTTAACAAAAGTATTGTTGGTGAGAGTATGCTGAATCGACATAAAAGGCATTATATGTATGTATACATGCTAGGATTCAGAGAAGGGAAAAACAACTACAAACGAAAGGAGTAGGTTCCGAATCCTTTATGTTCTGTGTGAATTGAGGATGAATCAATGTCCCAGAGTGAAAGTCTTGTCACGTTATAGCTTTGCTTTGACTGGTCGTCGCTCATACTACTCCCGATACCTCGTTTAACAGAATCAGAAATCTCAAAGAGATGTGATGTTGATGATAATCGAATTCTGCTGCTCGAGATTATATGGTTATTTTAACCGGTCACACAGAAGAGAAATCTTTAGCACTGTCCGTAAACTAAGATATGTAGCTAGATTCTACAGCAACGTAAAATGATCTTTCACTAAATTATACAATGAAGGGGGGAAGAATAAGCACAGACAGTCACTTACCGCGGATCATCAAACGGCAAACAACATCGAGTTTTACACAAGCAAGAACAACAACTACAACAACACAACTGAAATCACCTACAAGCAAAGCCATCAGCCCGTTTAGTAGTGGGCACGTCGGGTGCGTCAGGAGCAACCGATGACTTCTGATTGTCAAACAGCGAAGTAATGTTCTGAGCGATTCGCATCAAACTGCGATTGTTTCAATGGTCTCAGAGAAAATTAGTAGGCTGTATACCTTCGAAGGAATATCCTACTCTTGTTCGAGCTGTCTGACCCAATCAGTGATTCCATCTGACTGTGTGCACCTCATCGAATCGACCTTTTAGACAGGCTGGACAGGGCTGCGGGCTAGCGACCACTACCATACAACGCAAACTCTTTGCATTCAACAAAACCAGCCCTATGGTATTGGTGATTGCGGCTAGCCAGCCGAGCTAGACTTTTTCCAGGTTAGCTCGATCGACAGGCTAAAAGCTACCTTACGGTGCCTGCATCCATCAGGTCTAACATACCTTTTCAATCTCTACACAGACTTTCTAGGGAAAGGCGTCATACACCACTAGTGAAGTTTTAAAAATTCTTAAACGCTTTCTCCCCAAGTTACAGTAGATGACACACCCAAGCATGTACTAATCAGACGTGTTCACGGTTCGCACCCCCTCGCACCATGCCATGACTCCGTATGAGTCTCCTTTAACCTTCTACACATACCCTAATTTCTTGCCATCTCTCTTTCCTTTTGTCAACTCCTCTTCTCAAATTTCGGTCCAGAATTTCCTTACCTCTCTCTCTTCCAATTCCTTCAACATGCGCTATGTTCGCTCTCAGCGCGCAGCCAAGCGCCAAGCTCAGAGAGCCTCGCACCCCAAACTTTCACGAACCTCTCCTCTGATTTAAAACACACCTCTCCAGACCCCTCAAACCCCCCTCCAATCACCCCATCTTCTTCTGGAAAACCACTGGGCCCCACGGCCACCTCTGCCAATGGTACTCCTCCTGCTTCACCGACAACACTCTCACCTTCAGCTGCGCAGAACAGTACATGATGTACCAAAAACCCCTTCTTGCCTCCGACACTGCCTCAGCCGAAAAGATCATCGCCGAGAAATCGCCCCGGAAACAGAAAGGTTTGGGCAGAAAAGTCCAGGGTCTAGATCTTGAAATTCACGATCGGTGCAAACTCGACATCGTGACTAAGGGGAACTGGTTAAAGTTTGGCCAGGATAAGAGGCTCAGAGAGGAGTTGCTGGGGACGGGGGATAGGGAGCTCGTGGAAGCGAGTCTAATCGATTGGGTTTGGGGAATTGGGTTTGCGGCGGAGCATGCGGAGAGGATGAGGGAGGAGTGGGGGGAGAATTAGCTGGGGAAAGCGTTGATGAGGCTTAGGGAGAGATTGAGAGAGGAGGGAAGTGGTACGGAGGGATGATGGGGCGTTGAGGGAAGGGGTGGTAATCCTATCTGTGTCGCGTATGGTCGTATGCGTATCGAGGCTAGACGGTAGTCGAATCTAAATGGTGTCTTTGATTCTACTCTTCTCTGCTTCCTGACAAGCAACCGCCCACCAAGGCATGGACCATCCGTCTCTCACCCATCGACTTCCTCTGTAGAATATCTGCATAAGCATCCGTGATTGCTCCAGTGCGTCTCTCTATCCATTCTAGTTCTTTACCCTCGATGGTCCGTCTGGTCCAATTGCATGTATGCCTATCTGTAGGTTTTGCTAACCTTCATTGAGGGGTACGATCGAATTTGTAGAAGCGGTTTTTAAGCGCCACGTCGTCCGCTTGATATGCTTGTCTAAGGTCTCGAAGATGATCCAGCCAGAACTCGACCACGGGAAGAGTGTGGCTCTTTGAATGGGTTTGAGACACTATTGGAAGGCGTATAGGAGATGGGCACGGCTTTCTATCGATTAGGAGATGGAATTCCAGACAGAACCACATCAAAGTAGTGCTTGTATAAGAATTAGCTATAATCCGTCTTCCAGCTGTAATTCTTTAGGCTGGAGCCCACTCTTGCGCTCGCGTCATAATTTCATGAGTTTGTAGCTCGTAGACTATTGCAAGCAACGGAAAGGGCGTCGGTTTTCGTTGTTTTGGCGCGTCTCGCAGTATATGCAGAAAGTCGTTAATCCGAGTATCGTAGTATGCGTGGTTCCTTGACGCTTATGAGGAACATCGTGTTACTACAACGCCAACTTGAAGGACCTAAAGTACAAAGAAATGACGGTAGCTTTCAATGAGCATTCATCGCGCTGAACCGGCGTAGATTCCTGATAAGCCTCTGAGGCCTAACTACACATTTCAACAAGTCACAGTCGTCTTTACATAGTAACAGGCAAGATCGAGATGAAGGGCTAGGGCTTTCCTTATATCCTCTTGAAAAAAGCTCCCAGATAGCAGCGACGACCATCACACCGTTTACTAGTAATTCGATGGTGCGGCTAGGGCGTGAGATGCGCTACCTTACTGTAGCGCGAAGGGCTAAGCGGCGGACGCTGGGATCCTAAACGGAGTGCCAACTAAGCATATTTAGCTCTTTGCTTAGCGCAAAAGTCTAAAAAACTGATGGAGGACGATTACTTTGCTTTATGAGCGAACAGACAAATATATCAGCACCGCGTAACTCCATGCTCGCTGTCGTTGGTGGTTCTGAAGCACGAGTGATTGGCTTGAGAAGTGAGACATGTTGATTTCCTCCTCAAGTTTCCATCAGAAGACATGAAGAGAGCGCTGGTGAGCTGTCCCTCCTGTGGCTCCTGCGTTCCATACATTAAAGCCATAGCTGATACTGCCTCTGTAGGCGCTTCGCACGCGTATCATGCCCCCTTGCTTACAGACAAGAGACATTCTGGCTCTAAAATCTTGGAGAGATCCATCGCAACTACAACAGAGCAGACCCAAGTCAACGGTACAAGAGTTAAAGTCATGGGGAAACGATGCATTGGAGTCGGCTTTTATACATGGGTCAAAGTTTTCCAAGCCATCAAATCGTAACATTAAGGATTCCCATCAAGGAGCGCCGGACAAAAAGTCACATCAACCTATATCAACGCCATCTGGCATCCGGTCCTCCCCACCACCAGATCGCCAACCTCCAGCACGAGGCAAATCAAGTTCACTAGAGGCTCGGCGTACGGGGTCGCAACATACTCAAGGACATCGTTCGCGAAGCAGGACATCATCGAGGACGGGTCAAGCACCGAAGAGGAAAGCTGAGGTGTCCCCTGGGCCCCGTCCGTCGCGGAAACATAAAGGAGCACCCGCATTGTCACTTGAGAACGAAGTATATTCCAAGACCGCCATGCAAGCCATATCCAAACAATACCCTGATATCCCGCGATGGTATTTTTCCAATCCCAAAGAATGGATACACAACTATGTGCAAGGAGCGTCAGAAGCAAAGATACACTCGGAAATCTCCGAATTAGGGAGCTCAGGAGGGTTCAAATGCGATCTATCATTCCAAACATCGAGTCAGGCGCCATTGCAGGTCGTTCATGGGACGGCCAGGACTAAAAAGGAAGCTGATCATGCAGCGTACTTCAATATGGTGCCCAGGCTCCACGAACTTGGTATCCTTCAGAGCGTTGTTGGGTCCCTGCGGGTCGAGAAACTCGACCAGCAGGTACTCGCTGATGAGGCTAATGCTAAGATGGACATTTACAACTATGCTGCTCGGTTCGATGCGGTACCGAAAATCGATTTTAGGGTTTTGCCGGGGCGAACGCATGCCCGAAAGGTTGTGGAGTTTACCGTTAGGCTGTCCGAATTGAACATAGAAGTTGTGCGTAAGGGTCATGGACTTAAACAAGCAGAGATAGCTGTTGCTTTACACTTCAAAGAAGCCGCCGAAAAACATCATGCTGAGCACGGAGATGGATCAATCATCATCAAAGATTCTACAGCTCTTACGACCAGCAATGCTCGAAAGTTCTTTGACTATTACAAGATTGTCCATCCCAAAGTATCTGTTGAGGTCACTTCAAAACAAGCGAGGAACCAGAGGTCGCTTGGGGACATGCCTTTCCTGGCACAGGTACTAGTCGACAATGAGCCTACGGGCGAACCTGTTGAGATGGTTGGGAAGAGAAAAGCCGAAGATCTGGCCTACTTAACGGCCGCGATAGCTCTAAAAAAGAGGGAACCTGAACTGTTTCCTAGATTCTTCCGGGCATTGAAAACTGGGAACGGTGAGATATTGAGACCACTCAACGCAATTGATATGCCACTCGATGATGACGCAATACTTGTCATGCGAGAGACGCTTTTAAGCGCTCGTAGAGCTGGATTACCTGACCAGGCGGAAGAGATCTTGTCAGATGAGGAAATATCAGGGAACAAGCGACGGCCCAAACGTCAATTGGCACCAAGTCAGATCGAGCCACGTAACTTTCAAATGCAAGAAGCTTTGAGTGATTATCTCAAGAATCCGAATTTGGAGCAGCTGCGGAGAAAGAGGTCTGAATTACCAATGAATCAATATAAGGCAAAGGTACTTGATCAGGTGAACCACAATACTTACAGCATTATCGTCGGAGCTACTGGTAGTGGCAAAACTACTCAAGTACCGCAAATACTGCTCGAAGACAAAATCTTAAATGGCAGAGGTGCGACCTGCAATATTATCTGTACCCAACCACGTCGGATTGCAGCGACATCTGTGGCTCGACGAGTTGCTGAAGAGCGAGCTCAGAGTCTGCAAAATACTGTTGGATATCAAGTTCGCTTTGATGCAAGATTGCCTAATCCAGGTGGCAGCATAACTTACTGCACCACTGGTATCCTCTTACAACAGCTTCAGAATTCACCTGACGAAGTTATGGATAGCACTTCTCATCTGATTATTGATGAAGTGCACGAACGCGATATCTTGATAGATTTTCTTCTGATAATATTGAAAAAAGTCATGGCACACAGAGCAGCTAGTGGTAAATCCACTCCAAAAGTGGTGCTCATGAGCGCTACAATGGACACTGAACTGTTTGCAAACTACTTTAAGAATAACAATGCTGGCCATGGTACGAGTGCCTGTCCCGCTCTTTCTGTACCCGGCCGAACATTTCCTGTCAAGGAGAAGTTTCTTGATACTATACTTCAGGACATGACCAAAACACACAGTGCAACGCAATTACGAGCCATGTACTCTGAGCCAGCGACTCGGGATTACCTCAAGATTAACGATAGATACAGCCGGGAGAACGCCGAGGAAGTGAAAGTAGCGCCAAGTAGCGCAGTTGCGACCGCTCAGGATAATGATTTCGTCATTGACTGGAAGCACGAACGAAAGATTTCTGCTCAAGGTGACATTGAGGTCTCAAACGAAAAGGAGGACTCAATCATACCATATGCGCTGGTGGCGACAACTATCGCACACATTGCAAAGACGACGGAGAACGGCGCAATTCTCGTGTTCCTCCCTGGTCTCGATGAGATGCTGAAGGTCGACGAGTGGCTACGTCAGGGCGTACTGGGTGTCAATTTTGCCGATACATCCAAATTCAAGCTTTCGATGTTACATTCATCGATCGCAGGTGGACATACCGAAGTCTTTAATGCAGTACCACAAGGCTGCCGCAAGATCATTCTGGCCACCAACATTGCAGAAACCTCCATCACCATTCCGGATGTACAACACGTTGTTGATACGGGAAAGCTACGGGAAAAGCAATACGATCAGCTTCGCCGTATTACCAAACTCCAGTGCACCTGGATCAGTAAATCCAACTCTAAACAACGTGCAGGTCGCGCCGGTCGAGTACAAGATGGTAACTACTACGCCCTCTTTTCTCGCACCCGCCACAATTCCCTTCGCGCTATCGGCCTTCCGGAAATCCTCCGCTCCGATCTCCAAGAAATCTGCCTCGACATCAAAGCCCAAGCCTTCAAATCCCCCATCCGCGAGTTTCTCTCTGAAGCCATCGAACCTCCGGCTCCCGCTGCCGTCGACACCTCCGTTGTAAACCTCCAAGCTCTTGACGCCATCACAGAGGACGAGAGAATCACTCCGTTAGGCCGCCTCCTAGCTTCTCTTCCCGTACACCCAAGCTTGGGGAAAATGATTGTTCTAGGTGTACTGTTCCGCTGCCTAGATCCCATGCTCATCCTGGGCGCCGCAGCAGCAGAGCGAAACATCTTTGTCAATCCCTTAGAAGCGCGGGGAGAGGCTCAAAGAGCTAAAGCCTCATTCGCCGGGCGCTCAGCGTCTGATCATATCGCCCTCCTAAGTGCCGTCCGTGAAATGCGTCGTATCCGTGACACAAAAGGCGACCACGCCTCGCAAGACTTTGCTTTCAAAAACTTCATCCACAATAACTCTTTCAAGGTTGTTGACGCAACTGCACGACAGATTGAAGAAATCCTCGTTGAAGCCGGACTAATCCCCTTTACGCCCTCTAATGCTCGCTCGAACTCTGAATTCGGCGATCCCCTCCTCAATACCAATTCGTCAAAAACCCCGTTAGTCAAGGCCCTCGCGCTTGCGGGTCTTCATCCAAATCTCGCCGTCGCTACTGGTGGCCGCACGTTTCGGACCCCAGGCGAAAAGGGCACCATCGTCCATCCCTCGTCCGTCAATGCTCGCGACAAAGGTGACGAAGATCGCATCCGCTATGGCAAATTGTACTCATACAGTACCATGGCCCGTTCCAACGACGGCGGCACCCTGTTCTTGCGCGATACGTCCGAGGCCACACCCCTCATGGCCACCCTCTTCGGCGGCAAAATTACCCAGCTGACCACCAGCAAGAACATCCTTGAGATTGACAATTGGCTCCCCTTCTACGTCCAGCACGGCGGCAGTGGGGGCAGGGCCGCCAAGACCGTGCTCGAGTTTCGCAAGGCCCTCGAGCGGTTGCTGGCGGGTGCATTCAGGGATCTGAAAGTCAGGAAGGAGGGGAGGGCGGCGGAGGGGGCGAGGAGGGCGTACCTGGCAGATGAGACGGTGAGGGAGTTGTTTGCAGAAGGCTTGGTGGAGGTGCTGGAGAAGGATGTTGGGGCGGCGAAGGTGGGGAGGGGTTTTGCTGGGGAGGGCGAGAACCCGGGGGGTATGAGTCGGTTTGCTATCGCGAGGAAGTGGATGAGCAAAGGAAGAGGTAGGTCGGAGAGGGAAGATGTTGCGGCGTGGTAGGCGATACGCTCGTAGGGTGCCAATGCACCCTTATTTTCGTCGCAGTTAGCGGCATCCCTGGCGTTTTAGGGGCCGGGCTTTTAGATTTGCGCAGATTTGGGGTTCGCTGTTTAGATGTATAATATTTATATTTCCCGTGTCCATAGATGCCTTTCGTGGGCCAACCCAGCTCTACCTATATAATTCTTTCTACATCCCACCTACCCTCCCCCACAACCATCTCGCCCCCTACACGTGCACCAACCTCCACCAAACCTAAATATTCGGCGACAGCTGATCATACCGTACGCAACTCTCGACCTGCTCCGCGCTCGCCAGGAGGTACCGCCGCGCCTCGAGCCCCACCCACACCTTCAGCATGCTGTAGTCGCCCTCGCGCACGTTTTGGAGCAGGCTCGCGCCGCCGCCTTGGGAGCCGAGTTGGCGGAGGATGGGGAGGGCGCTGTGGAGATGGGAGAGGGGTTAGTCAAGTCTTGGGAGGTTGTGAGGTGTAGGTGGGTGAGGGCGTAGGTGGGAATGGGGAACGAGGGGGGAAATTTACCTCTTGAAGAGATCCAGATTCGGGTCTAGGCTCCTGCCAATGCCCTCGAGGAGGAGGATGCTGATGACGACGTTGACAAAGTCTCCCTCCATGCGGACATGGTGTTCGCGCACCATGGACAGGACCTGGTTCAGGACATCCCCGATCTTGATGTTGCCGAGCGCAAACGTGCTTGATTTGACGCCGAGGACGAGGTGCTGCATTTTGAGCGCGAATACTTCCTTGTCGAGGACGGCGTCAGGCTGGCGGCAACGCTCGACCATCAGGTGCCCGGCGCGGTAGCCGTCGAATTCGGCGACGGCTTTGAAGAGGTCAAGGAAGTTCCTGCGGTTGGTGGCGTTGAGAGCTGTGACAAGGCCCGTGTCAATGAAGATGAGCTGCGGCCTGTAGCCCTCTTTGTCGATTTGGGCAAGTTGTGAGACCCAGGCCTCGGGGTGGTGGCGATGCGGGCGCAGTCTTTGCAGGACTTCTTCGGTGACGTCAAGGGAGTCGGTAGGGGAGTCGGAGGGTTTGTGTCGTCCCAGAGGGAGTGAAATTTGTGTAGGGAGGTAGAAGCGGACCATGATGTTTCCAGGGTGCAGGTCGGTGTGGACGAAATTGTCAATAAGAAGCATGTGAAGAAAAGCATCGAGGCCCTCGTCAGCGATATCCTGCTGAAATACCCCCCCGCCGTCTTCAAGGAAGGCTGCCAGGGGGATGCCTTGGGCGAACTCCTCGACAAGGACTTGTCGCGTGGTATGGCTGGCGTAAGGGTAGGGGAACCAAGCCGTGGTTCGATCTCTGAATTTCTTGCGAAACATGGTCAAATTAGCAGATTCGATGCGAAGATCCAATTGCAAGCGCATCATTTCGCCAAACTGAGCCACTTCGTCCGGTAGAGATAGCCACTCGATAGTAGGGATAGCGTTTAGAATTGTAGCGAAGAAAGTCATGATGCGCAGGTCACGGCGGACGAGGCGCTCGACCTTTGGGTGGAGTACTTTGATGGCAACGTAAGAGGAGGGAACGCGTTGAGGGGTGGATTTGATGAAAGTGTCGACGTTCTTGCGGACTCTTCTGCGCATGTTTTCTGGTTCGACTTCCAAGTCCGCATCTTCGGAACCGGCGAGATCAGGTTTGAGTTTGGCTTTATAAACCTGAGCTATGGCTCCTACGCCTAGAGGCTTCTCCTGGAATTCGTCGAATATGTCTTCAAAAGGGCGGCCGTTGAAAGCTTTGACGATTATCCTTTTCGTATCTGCTAAGGAATGGGCCGGAGCATTGGAGTGGAGCGAAGACATGGTATGGCACATTTCTGCCGGGAATATATCTGACCTTGAGGCCGCCCATTGTCCAAGCTACAAAAGATCAGTTGGAGCCATTTTCGCCACAGAGTCAAGTACCTTGATGAAAGCTGGGCCAGCGCGCTCCATAGCATGGACCAAGAATCTGTACCACCAGAGCGTACCTGTACGCTCATTGTCGTGTTCCTTTTGTCTTCGTCCAAGCCAGACCAACGGCACCGCTGCTATTACCGGAACAAAAATGACCACAAGGTGTAGAAATCGAAAGCCCGTTGCTATGGGCTCATAGATGTACTTGTCCAAGATTAGGTAGAGACCGTGCCATGCTCTCCTGAAGCCATGCAGATTGTCGGGCATCGATTTCTCAATCTCCGCCCGCGAAGCCTCCAACATGAGTTCTTCCGGTGTCTTGCCATCGCCATTGTCCTCTTCACTCAATTGCACGAAAGCGGCTGGGCTAAGCAAAGCTAATAAAGTTTTTCTCCCTCTTGGAGGTCGATGCGGCGCCTTTCGAGGTTTAGGCCATTTTGCAGATATGGAGAAGCGTCGCTCAAGTAAGGCTACATGCCGCTGGGCTCCGCGACGAAGGCATAGTCGGCCGAAGTAGAAGGCCGTTCTCATCGTACGAATCAGTCCTTACAGTCCGAGTCATGGAGGCTGTTTATAGTCCATGGTCTTCATGTTGCCGTGCCCTCGGTTTGGCGCGATCGTTCGCGTAGCCTGTGAAAGCGCAACGTCATTTTGCCCGCAAATTCAGGCTAGACCCTTTTCGTCCTCTCGACCCTGAAGTTTATCCTTCTTCGACCGCCGAACTTCTCTCCAAGTTGTTCCTCATAATTCCGTTGTCGTTTATACCATTGCCTCTCAATTATCTTCACCCTAATAAACCCTGAACACTAATAGCACCTACAATGGGCTGGTTTTGGGTGGACAAACCCCGTGCATCGACCACTGTTGCGCCTCATCCTCCCACAAAATCAAATGCTACTCCTCCCGTAAGATATGGACTTTTGTTGCTACTATATTATTGATGTTAACTTTCTAAGCCTGGTTGTCCGATGCATACCGCCATACCCTCAACGCCTTCGTTTCCCCCTCGAAATTCCTCAGGATCTCCCACAGCCGGCTCATGCCCAGTGCAAGCGCCAAACGCCCCTCTGGAACCTTCTGCCCCACCTCCATCCACCTCGTCTCGACTCAATCCCCTAAACTACATGTTCCCAAACCTCTCCCAGTCTCCCGCCGCAAACCAATCTGTCGATCTTCCAATAGAACGCGAAACATCATCGATACCGAGAGGCGATTCGGAGAGCAACTGGGAGTATCCCTCACCGCAACAGATGTATAATGCAATGCTGCGGAAGGGCTACGATGACACTCCCCAAGATGCTGTGGAATCCATGGTAGCAGTCCATAATTTTTTGAACGAGGGTGCTTGGGAAGAGATTGTAAACTGGGAACGGAGATTCAGTCGCGGACTCGGCTACGGCTGGCAGGCGTGCCGAAGGGGTGAAGAAGGATTCGTTGAAGACGCTGATAAGGTTGCACCGGAATGGCAGATTGCGAAGCCAAAATTATTGAGGTTTCAAGGCAGACCAGATGATATTTCACCCAAAGCAAGAATATTCGATTTCTTAGGACGCATGTATCCTGCTAAATTCAAGTAAGTATTACTTGCTGGTCAATTCCACCCAGCGCTAATCTCCTGCAGTTCTGACGCCCCATTCGATCGACACGACTGGTATGTCCAGCGACGGACGCCTCAAGGAGACGTACGAGAAGTCAGATACGTCATCGACTACTATTCTGTCCCTGAACCGACCGGAGCACCTGTGTTCTCTCTAGATGTACGACCAGCTGTAGATGGTCCTACAGCGGCAGCCGAGCGGCTGATGAGATGGGGTGGGGATGTGTGGCATAGGGCTAGCGGCGCAAAGGCTAGAGAGAATGTAGCAAGCTGAGATTTTTCGAGTTTGTAGGTTTGCGACGGAAAGTGGTGGGCGTTCTCTTTTGGGACAAAAGGTATTACCCGGTTATGAGGGGCGGTACCGGCTGGCATCTGTTGATATCCCTACTCTACTATCATATGGGCGTCGCCCGAAATTTAGTTATTAATCATTGACTGTTCCACATCCACCTATAACCTTTCAAGATCATGGTCACAGGACCGCAAGCATTGTTAACAACCTAGCCTTCTTACTTAACCTCTCTGATCCTACCTTTTTCTTGTCCTGTTGTCTGTATCCTACTAGCCTGCAGTGAAGGGAAGTGAAAGCCTAACCGATATCTCATTTCAACAATCCAAAATGAACAAGTAGTCTCACCATTTGTTTTCTCGTTTGGCAACGTACGGCCATTAGATCCAGACGCGACAAGAGTCGTTGAATACACAAAGCCAACGAGTGGATCAACCGTCATCGCAACAGCACTCTATCCACATACTCGTCGCATCTCCTTGTCATTCCTCACCAGCTCGCGCGTCTGCTGGATGAGCTGATGGGCTGATTGGTATGTAAAGACGTTGGGATAGGAGATGCGGTGGGAAAAAAGATAGATGGCTTCATTGAGCGATTTGGAGAATTGTTCGAGAAGCGTTAGGGACTATGCATGAAGACCCTGGAGCCAGCCAAAAGCAGAGGACGATCGGCTATGTTGGCTGTAGCATTGGCATGCGAATGGATGAGATGTTCGAAATACTGTAAATTCGTCGGATATGTGTGGCTTGACTGCGTGAACCGTTAAGAGCACACTAAGAAAAGGCCTAAAATGTTCGTAAGAACGAAAGAGACGAGAGGAATAATCTCTTCATGCGTGCCTGCCATGGCTACAAATTCAGTTCAGTACATCTTGGTCAGAACCGAAGAAACATACTTAAGACCGGTTGCAAATTTGACACAGAATTAAGCCTTGATTAATATGAGGTTGAACGTATTGCCAAGTCGCCCGGCCACTGAGGGCCTATGACCCGTATGAATTGGGAAGATGGTCTCAGGGTTCTTCTAGAAATGGATAGTTGGTATATACTAAGCAAATTTTATGAGCATTGGTATGGAGAAACAGATTTCGTTTTTTCGTTCTTTCTTCGTGTTCGACGTACAGATGCCTGAACATTCAGAGCTTGGTTGGCGAAGCAAATCGTGAGACACATACTAAAGATCTCTCTAAGTTCACACGAAGTTCATCATTCGAGCTAAAGCTACCACACTCTTGCTAGTAGCTCTCTGAAGGACGTAGCATACTGATGTGCTCGGCGTAGTGTAATAAGTTATTCGATGAAATTTCTGCTAGTGGGATTATCCAGTAACATCGATTTGTTTTAAAGTAAAGGACTTCTAAGATTTTGCTAGAAGAGTTCAACGTGCACTATAATATCTACCGATTAGAGATTTAGAGGATCCACAGGAATAGAATAATGGAGATGTGAGAGACAGAAAAAAAGATAACGCTTGCTAAAATCGAAGATGCAACATATTTAGCATTCAGAAGCGGCGCAACGAAGCACTGCCAGGGACTCTCCTGCAATGAGCCCATAATATTGGCCCAAGTCTGGTCCTTAGAATTTTCCATGTCTGGTCGTTTAAGCCTTCGGTCGACTCGTTCAGACAATGGAGATTACTTGAACTACAACTAGAGGCTGATGTTGATGGGAAAGAGGTAAGATAAGAAGGAAATAGAGCAAGTAAGTAAGACAGGGATCGCACGGATAATAATGTCGATTCCGAGTGCGGAAAGCTCCGCCGTTTAACTTAACGTCCATAGTATGCAATGTGCGTCTTAATGGGAGTGAGATACTATATATGCCTTGTACAATTGTTCAGTTCTGAATTCCCATCAGATTCGTAATTACAGCTCCTACTCTATAATATTCAGCATAAGTTAGCTCGATTCTTGATAACGGCGTTTTCACACGGTTGGCCGCCCACCAGTAGGGCTTTGGCTTCAACATTGAGCGTAGTAGGCGGTGATGTTGGGATGGTGGCATGGAGGCCGCCTACGCTGATTTTATGCGGACGTTATCGCTAAAGCGTTCCATGAATTCGTTAGTTATGGAGCCTGTGAAGAAGGGATGGGTTGGCCAAATTAGTGCTTGGTCGTCCTGACTTAACCGGCTCTCCAACCTAAAAGACATGGAAGAAATCATTGTGAGTTGTAATAAGAAAGCTACTGGGATGATGTGGAACAGAAATACTATCAGCGTGAGTTTTGCACAACGAGGTAGGTGAAAGCCTGTCACTAAAAAACAACAGCCAGGCCGACTGCGTGGAATACCTGGTAGCTTGGCCAGTTTTCATGCCTCATTTCCCAATTTTTTATGTCGCATATGCTTTGCCAACGAACCTGATGTGAGATGAGACTGTTTCGCGAGTTTCTTGAGATCGATTTCTCCATTTGAAGATCGTTGTTGCCTTATAATGGAACGGCAAGATCGTGATTCTGCATTTGGAGATTCTTTGCCGTTTCATGGCTATCAACTTGCGTCTATACTGCTTTCAATAAATTGGGTCGCAAGCTAGTAATCAAGGCCAGATTATTGATTTGTGATGGAACATCCACGCAGGCAGGCACCAACCGGCATTCGACCCGTAACGTTTACAGGTGAATACGTCTAAAATCTTTACAAGTTAGAACACCAAGTCTCCAAGATAGGAGCCGAACCTAGTTAGCCCAAAGAACTATCTATCAAGTCACTTACCTAGTAGCGATTTATAGGTGTTACCACAAAAATCAAAGTCAAAAATAAAAACATAATTCGGTGGCTGCCTGGAATTGAACTCCAGAGCTGAAGCAAAAAAAGGATGGAAGTACTCATAGCCTAACGTCTGTCGCCAGAGATATGACCATCTATGGTGGTGTTGGCTTCCCGCTCTGAGGCCTACCGTCTGTCGCCAGAGATATGACTATTCGCGTTCCACCTCGACCACCAAGACTTCAAGGTAAAAGGTATAGCACAAATATCAGATTTATATTACTGCATGAAACATTAAATATCCTATTAGGCTTACTTATCCTCAACACACAACAACATTTTTCCCTTCCATCACACATGAGCCACGTTACCTTTTCAATCCTGCACACAGTACACAGAGTTTCATCGCCATAGCCGTCCATCTTGCCAATACCAGCATCTGTATATGATCGCAAGCTGCTTCTTCGCCCTATCTATCAATCAAAGTTACCGTCATGGAAGATTCGTCCGAGACCCCACTTGAGAAATGCCAACGCTTGGGTTTGACGATATACTCGGTAACAGCTTCAGAATTTGCAACGACTGCTACAGCCATAGATGTTGCTACCGCTATAGCAGATCAGAAGAGGATTTCCGCTCCTATTGATGCAGGAGAAGAGTCAGATCCGGCACACTTAGTGCTAGATAGAGAGCCTCGTGACGAAACGACAATTACAGACAGAGATCACCTCCCAATTTCTCCGCCGATTCGACCGACAGAGACGTGCATCCCAACAAACTTGAAACCGGATAAAGAGGTAGGTTGTGAGATCATTCGTTCAGAGGAAAGCCTTACCCCAGCGGCGCACGAACTCCAACAGCCGAGAGTACCAGCTTCCATCACCGATGTCACAGGCAGTACCGGACAAGCATCTAAAAAATGCGACGGCTTTCCTAGACACAAAACCCCTTCCAGCGGCTCAATTAATCGCACCGCCACACAGGTCTACCCCCATCATCAAGTCACGTGTGGCTTCTCGCAAAAAAGAAACGACCATTGAGAAAAGCATTAGACTAGGCACCCCAGTAGTCTGGAAAGAAATTCACTTTGAGAAATGGGGACGGAATTGCTACGACTACACCACAAGAATGATAAGTATCGGTGTATTGAAGGACCACATATTTTCTCGCCAGGAAGTAAACTGGTTCTGGACTCGTTGTGTTGCGGCTGTCTTTCCAGAAGGCCACCCGAGGAGGTCTTCCCTCCTGCAGCAAGTATGCCCTCGCCGGTCTTATAGATATCACTATCTTAAATTAAGATCAAGCTACTAACGAAGGAACAACAGATGAATTCTCCAGCGGTGCATGAAGCTTGGGAATATCATGCGACGAAAGAAGCGTATTGGGCCCGAAGGGTGAGGGAGAACCGGAGAGTTTTCCGTTTCGTCAAGAGGTGCAACATCACAGGCAATAGCATAGGCATGCTTGCTATGGAAGATCGGTGCCGTAACAGTGTCGTAGTGCCGTACATTGGCCTCGTTTCTCTACAGTCTCTGAAGTATATGGACATTGTGGCAGGGGTACAAGGCCCTTATATATGTCGCAATGTCCTGCGCGCAGTTTGGCATGGAATTATCCTTAACATCTACCACTATGAGAGTGACTCGTTAAAGGCGCAGAAGTTAAAAGAGGTATACCACAAGGAGTGCCGAATTTTGTTTGAGATGCTGACAAACGGTGTCTCAGGCAGATAGTGCAGAAGCAGACCAGTATTGGGAAGCTTTCGAGCGGATGAAAATTACTTGCTATGAGCAGCTCACTTCTCAGCAGCGCTTGCGATACGATTCAACAATCCCTTGTAGTATGGAGCTACGTTATGATTCAAGCAAGAAAAGTGGGGAAGAACCATGGGTAAGAGACAATATAACCAATGATTTTTTATCCAGTACATAATCTGACAGCGTAGTAATAGACCGGTGATAACAGTCCTCACGGCTCTGATGCAGATGAGCGCCGTTTAAAACCCCGGCGGAAGCGAAAGAACGACTGTAAGTATCTTCCCAATAGATCGCTCAATGAGCAGCACTAACCTTCGCTGTGTTAGGGAAATCTGTGGCAGATAAATATCCTTCTAATTTTAACCCCCAAGTAGACAACTGTCCGTTTACTGCATGTATAGAATGCTCTTGCATCAATTGCTATGCGGTATTCGGGTTGCAGAATCAATTCGGTTATGCGGAGGAGAGAAGATTGGGGAGGAGCGTCTATGACATGTCTTCACCTCAGCCTATAGCGCCGCGGTCTTCCCGTCAGAGGAAGATGCCAACTGACCCACAATAGAACTAACAAATCGTATTTATACCAGAAGACAGCTATGTAAGGCGTAACAAATTCTCATCGACACACAACTTCATCATGATTTTCACTTCCTGTTCATTTTCACGTTAACTCAGATCGCTTCACCAACCCTTAATCCACTCGTCCTAACCTCCTGTATTTTCAGGCCTTTATTCATGAATCAGCCATCACAAGAAGTGGAGCCCTAAATAACATTCATTTACTGGAAAACCGTTCATCGGAGCATATAAGAACACCAACTTTTCCATCAAAATTTTTCTTTTCTAAACTAAATATATTTCTTACCTTGAATACCTACTCTTCATATTTAACCCTTCCGATATAAGAACTATATCCGTTACCTATAGATGCAAAGGACTTGATCTTTGTAAATTATACCGTGATAAGACTCGGGTATCCATCAAGAATGTCTAACAAATGAAAAAGCCTTCCTGATTACCAGGCAGCTTTCTTGTATATCTACTCATACACTGCACTATATTTGAGAGGTTCAAATGGCTGGTAAGAATCACACCGGTGATAACTACTGTATTGCTTCGGCAACGTAGCTATGGCACTTAACGAGGTTCCCACAGCCGATGTTACGCCACATCCAGAAGCTTCTAAACCTGCCACGCAAGTAACCTCACAATCTGGAACAGAACTCGTCAGCTCAATAATCACGCATAACACGCATTCTCCCAAGTTTATTGCCTGTCTCAATATCGGGACGTCAGCTTGTGTGTTGACGCAGAATGGACCTGAAGAACCATCACTGAATGCTGGTACGAATATCACTACAGGGACCATCAGGGAAGTTTTTATTCGATTGAAAAACAAAAATGCTTGGCGCCAAATCAAGGAGCAGAATTTCGTAAACGACAGGTGGAGGATGATGTGGCCGGACCCCAGCAAGATCTCCCGATCGAACTGTCACTATCTTTCGGAGCTTCATAGTAAATCTATTTGAGTGCTTTATAGTGAGGGTTGAGAGCGGGTTGTATGGGTTCAGAAGAGCCCACAGCGAAGTACGGGATTTCAAGCTGCGACCTGGAACTCGGATAAGGCGAAACGCCCAGTTGAGCAACGCATTTCTCAACCACCAAGCGGCCTGGCAGTGAGTCGAGCTCCTCCGGGAGACGAATTCACCTGGGTGCGAGAGATGCATTTCGAAGTCAAGGAGATAAATCATTAACATTGGTTAAACGAAACGCATTTCGGTGGGGTGGATCGCTCTTGATCAAACCAACAAGATCCGGGTGGAATTCCAAATAGAGCTTCCCAGCGAATATGCTGAGGAGGTAGCTGAATATAGAAAGCAAGTCAAAGCACACATCAGGGAAGATTATTTCGGAACTTGGTCATAAGAAATAAAAAAAACTCATCTTGAGAAAACTCGTCACAGCCTCGGAAATTATACCCACGCTATGCTTGCTCTCAGCAATCTTGAAGCCATCAAGCTCAGTCGGGACGATATAAACTATTTCTGCAAGGGGAATGTCGAAAGAGTATATCCTGAATACTGAGCATACGAATTCGCTGATCCCAAGCTTCAGAGTTGCGCTGCCCATCGATTCTAACGACAAATTGGAAGGCTGGGACGATAAACAGGCAATTCTCGAATGAAAGGCCAGCAAAGTTCCAGAGGAGTTCTGGTTCTCCAGATATTGGACGAGAATCTGAGATTAGTATGGAAGGCGTGACCATGGAAGATGAGCGGGGTTACAAATTTTACGCCCTTTAAATCAGATCTAAGGTCCCTGGACAAGTCTTCTACATGGTTATTTTTTTGACGTCGAAGCGCCAGCCATTTCGGGCGGTATGGAGATAAGACCGTCAATGGCATCTACTATTGCGCGGGCGCCACAAATCAAAATTGATAAGCTTGCGGAGGAGGAGAAGAGAGTACCACGACCGCAGGAAGTGGATGGGGATGTTGAATAACCCTAAACGTAAGCGAAAGCTTGAATGCTTCCCTCGGTACGAACTCACGTCAACAGAAAAAGGATCGAGGGACTTTAGGATCCTCAACGAAAACATCTTTAAGGAGCGGGTAGATGCACCAGAAAGACATCGGACTTCCAAGTCTAACTTTTAAATTGTTGAATTTCTCATCATGTTCCCTCTTATATCATCCTTATCGCGAAAGATGATTCAAGCATGATGAAGGCCATCAATTGGTGCTGGAACGGACATGACCTTCCTGACAAGCTCCTATGAATCAGACAGGAATCCTTTCAAGAATGGTTTCATCGAAGCTTCCCTGTTTTTCAGTACCTAATCTATCAACATTCATATATACATAGTCTCTGTGACCCGCTTATCACTTCTCTTCTGTCGGTCACCCGTGGCTATAAAATAACCAAACTCCCCGCATATCCCTCCATTTCTTCTACATCCTAATCATTCCTCAACACGAGATCGTTATGTATATTTGTTCTACTTACAGCTTTTCACTATTGTTGCAGGCAATCCAACGACGGTCTGTTTCATGCCGCAACTATCCTTAGTATAGGCTCGTACACCATGGTCTCCGGATCCGCCTTCGTCCGCTTTATAGGCAGTTGGCATGAAAAGAGGCAGTTGATGCCGACATGGTAACATACAACAGCGCAGCTGTCAAATTCAATGCCACCGCCAAGGGCATCGAATTCAGCTGCCTTGCGCTCAAGGTCCCTCAGCCTTGGGTGGAAAGCTTGGTGCGCCCAATGGAAGAGGCACTCCGTACCGATGCATCGTGAGAACAGCTGGGTATGTGACATCCAGATGTCGCGTATGTTCTTCTAAATCTTGACAAAGGACATAATCATGGAATCTTTCAGAAGCGGAATGCCAAGCTTGGCGGAGTGCGCGAATAGCAGCTCCAATCCTTCCCAGCCATCGATCTTCAACAACACTGATTAATCACTCTCAAAGACCTGACCTCTATGGCAGAGACCAATTCATTTCCCGTCATTCTCCCGAAGCCCATATGTTGCAGTTGGTCCATGGTAGATCAGGCTGGTCATAAAGCCTTCATCTCGTGGTTTGACTATTCTTCAAATGATTCTTTATAGAACAATTACTGCAGCAAAGTGGCATCAAAATCTTCTCACAATAAATCGTGAGATTGGTTTAACACGGGATCTTTCTTGGCTTGTTCCGTTATGAGGACTACAAGTTGAGAGGGAAAGACCAGCTCATGTATTGGACGCATTGGTTTCTGGTGTTTGGCTGCGTCTAATGGGATGATCGCCGGTATTTCAGGCTTTCTGCCCCTCATCTTGATCTCGACAAATCATATATATCAGAACATCCCAATAGCAGAAGGTCGATCTATGAAAATAGACCAATGGTATACTGCACACAGCAAGAACAAGAAAATACTCTTAGAAAGAAAGGCTGTTGAATGACTTTACAAGAGCACACTGGAGCTGAAAGGGTTACAGAAAAACATCGGAAATACGCTACTTGAACTAGGAAGAAAATACCAGGTTCGGTGGCCATGTGGTTTGTAAGTTTCAGCACAAGCTGAAGACAAAGAACACTTCGTTCATGCGAACAGTCGATGAACCAACTTCGTAACAGTTACATGGCGAAGAAAATTTCGAGTTCAGAATGTGTGAGAGTTCACTGTTGAATTCTAACCACCACATTCTTCCGCCCGTGATTTCTCATCATCATGGCCGTGTCCACCGCCGACAGTTTCACCGCCAACTCGGCCATGAAAAGCCCCGAGACGTTCCTTACACATCTCAAGTCTCGTGCCACGGCTAATATTCGAGTTCACGAGCGCCTGACCGCCTTTCAAGAGGCGGCGCAGAAGAAAAGCTACCTTCAGTCCATCAGCGATCCTACCATCAAAGAGGACGGGCGACGCTGTACCACCATCTCCGCCGCTGCCAAAGCCTTGCTGGCTTCAGAAGAATTCGCGCTTATGATCAGCGACATCAAAGGAGCGGCGCGATTCATTGACGAAATCCATTCATGGCTTTGCATCTGTGTGCTTCGCATCGACTTCGTCTTATGAATGTACGATCCGATCTTTGATCCTGCTTCGATGTCGCTAAAACAATGTATTGATCAAATCTTGAGATTGATGATGACGAAAGTTCTTTGAACCTGGTTCGGCAAGCATGATATCACCATCAGCGATATGCGCATCATCGGGCCCGTCGAAGATCAAGATCGGTGTATTTCTCTGTTTTGCCTGTGAATGAAACAGATGATCATCGCAGAACGCGCGCAATGACCGAGCTTGAAGAATTGTGTGACCAGACACAAGCCCCGCAAGCATCGCAGGGCACACAGACCGATGATTTGGGGGCCAAGCAAGTTTGAAACTTCTTTATATTGAAGCTTTTCTGTGAGCAGATCCAACGATGAAAATCAAGATCTTGAGTGCAGAGTTTGATGCCCCCTTTCAATCAATCATTAAATTCTTAAAACATATCTTACACCCTTCAACACTTTCATCACAACTCACTTCTGCCATATGAAACCTGGAAGACCAATTATTGCATTTCTCATAGGGTTACTGAAGACTAGAACCATCCTGGTGGGGTCGTTCGTGTGGAGCGTTGGTGAAAGGAAGGCTGTTCCGGGTACTCAGGGCTTTTGTCCCCTATCCGGTAGTTTGAGCGAGATTCACGACTTGAAAATCTACGTTTCCCGAACATTGGATGCACGCGAATAATTATTCAAACTGTCATGGCCGTAAGGTGGATTACACAGCGACGCGGCTTACCGAAATAGCCTGCACGATCAATATCATCATGAGCGGATTCATTGGAATTTTGCCAGCTGACACAGCTCAGCAACCAGGTCCAAGTTACATTGAGACCGTTGACTATTCAAGAGGGCTTCTTACAGTGCAGAGGAATTAATCGTAGAACACAAAATGAACAAATATATGACAAGAGACAGAAAACTCGACGGAAAAGACCAGAGAAAGAGTCCTTACAGAGAAAGCTGAAAACTGTCTTCGAGGGGAATTAGAAGACTGGGAATGTTCCTGGGAATGATATATATGAGAAAACTTCAGATAGACAATAATTTGGGAGAAGAAGCTCTTGAAGATCAGTATCGCAAATCCAACAAATCTGACTTGGGTACCTAGAGAAAATTACACAAACAGAAACCTCGGAACGCGCTTTCGAAAATGTTTGACTCACATCAGCCTGAGACGAAGCATAACTACCAAAGTAGGAATCAAGAACACGGCCTATAGAGCAATCAAATTTTAATAACTATGAGGATTTTCCCCAGACTCAGGAGAAAGCAGCAACAAAACATTAAAGGAATTCTGGGAAAATGTAAAGCGCAAAATGAATTGGATAATTAAAGATACATAAATGTTGTTCTGAGAGAAAGAAAGAGCAATCGTTAGAAGAATACGAGGATGTGATGATTGACGTTTCCACCCCCTATACGATTTCGAGACCACCAATTATGAGCATTATATGTAAAATCTTTTGGACAGCGGACAAGAGATCTGTACCTACACGGCTACTGTCATAACCGAGTTCTTGACGGGCAAGCAGGTTTTCTTCGTTGCCTGAGGTTCAGGAGCGAGGACTAGATTTTGGGTCTGAGGTAAAGCAAGATGGAATTGATCTTTCTTCAATATAGAGCTGACATCTTTTTTAGCGAATCCAACACTACAAGTGGAGTTTCTTTGGTGTTCTCGCTTTCATGAGATCGCTGGCGTCTATAAGCTTCCGCTACAGATAGGCAATACGTCGCGTTCGTTATGATCCAAAGGTCGTGGTTAATGCGTACGCTGAAAGCTGGAAAACCTCGAAGCTGAATGTAAGTGCACTGGCGAATAGCCTACGAATAGTAACTAATAGGATTAGTGCCGGTCATGGATGAAATGATGGAGGTGACCAGTTAAGAGCCTCGCAACGCGGTTGAGCGCCGGATCGCAGAGCTGCCGGTCGTTCGCCGGCCCCGTTTCCGCGGGGATCGTGGTCGGGTCGCTCTCGAGCGACACTCGTCCTACCGCCAGGCCATTATGGCCTTTATTCGGGGATATATCCCGAATAGGGCGTTTGCGCATTGCCGGAACGGCCACGGGGCGATGATGGACTGTGTACGGCTGGAGGCCGACGCAGAGCACTTTTTCTCCAGCCACTGTTCCTTCTACCTGCCTCCGACCCGGCCCCAAAGTCGCGCCCGGTCGAGGAATTTTGAAGAAACACGAAGAAGTCCCGGATTTTGCTGAAGGAAGTGAAGGCCCATAGAGATGAACTACCTTAATCGAGGAGCGAACAGAAACGTTCAAAGATAAAGCGGAACCCAGCGGCTATTTCACCTTCCTCATCAACAGGGTTGAGAAGTTGAAACCTTCTGAGCAGAGAGCAGAGGCATGAAGACTTAACGTGACTGTCAAAGAAATTCGACAAAAAGGGTATATCGAGGAATCTTGGGTCTTCCAGAAGGAGCGGGTGATTTCTTGGCTCGTTATTGCTAAAGACAACCATGTCACAGCAAGGCACTCTTGTTAGCGAAAAGATAGTAAAGATTAGAAAGACAGTAAATCTCTGGACACGAGAAATACAAATCCGAAAGCTCAAATAGAGAGCTTCTTGAGAGAGACCATATAGAGAACAAACCGCTCAAGAAGGATCGCCTCAGGAGAGAGAATCTAGAGCAAGAGTGCAGCCTGCGAGGAATCTCAGCGGCGAGCGGAAACTTGAGAGCCAGGAAAGATACTTGGGAAATTCAACGTCTGCAGCTAAGAAGTCAGGAAGAGGAAAGATCAACTAGGATGCATGGCAAGAAAGGCCGTGTAAGGGAATAATTTCAGAGACGTTGGGACCAAACAATAGCGCCTGGGTGCGGTCCTGAAACAGAGTGGGAATCAATGCTCAAAGTCTTCTGGGACCAATGTTCTCGCCGTTTCATCAGGGCCTAGAAGCGCCTTGGAGATGAGGAAGACGGCGCTCTTTCAGGGGAGATCTTGTCAGGTTAGAGACGAGGGACTGCGCACCACACCTTAGATGCCCATAGGCTTCAGCATGTTGTGGGAGACGCCCAATTGTTCACATGTGGAGTTGAACTTGTTCAATCTTGTGAACCAGAACTACTCCAGATATCCAAGTAAATTCAAAAAGCTGGACGACCGGGTGAGACCGACACAATGGATCGAAGAGAAACTGGATGTGACGATTATGGGAACACAGCGTCGATCAGATATAGCGAAGAAGCACAACTTTATAGCCTGTGCCTAGGTTAGGGGTTAGGCAGCTCAGATAGCTAGCAAGAACCGGAAGCGGTGGTGGAAGTGCCGCACGCAAGAGTTTACCGAATATATCGAAGCTAACGAGGATGAACTCGTCATAATGTGAAGGAACTCATTACGACGTCGATCGACAATCGACGGAATGGGTCAAGATGGGGCTCAAGTGTGTCAAGCTCTGGCTCTCATCTGCTTTGTTTGATGTATATTTCTGCAGCTTGGGAGACGGGAGTGAACGGATTAGAAGTAAGTCATTTGCCCGTAATGCCTCTTCAGATGGCAGGAAGAAGATAGAGTAGGAAGATTTGATAATATATACCGTGGGAGGCTTTGGTAGACAGAGATCTGAAATCGTATATAGGATTATCAATCCAGATGCCGCATCTCATTTGATGTGATGATTTCAATGTCTACCGTGTCCTTAGTTGAATCGGGTGAAGAGAGCAAGGATTCGAATAGCTACTCGTATCTATGTAAGTAAAATGCGTCATCCATTTCCCTAAATCAATATGTTGCATTGTGTAGTTTATATAATCATGCTTGGAAAAGTCTGAATGAAACAAAGCTCATCTTAGACGTCATCTTAGACACCGGGTTTTATCGAATACATTTCAATGCCAGGGATGTCCGTCTCTTTGTGCTATTGACACTATGATCAAGTAGTCGAGCTCCATACCTATAGAGTAACCGCGAGCGGCAGCTGCTAGCTGCGAAGAACTGTGACATGGTTCAGAGTTGCAAATAGAAGGTTTCTCGAGGTTGTGGAGGCTCTCAGTGGGGATAGTTGTGGTTGATTTACCTTAGTGACTTGAACTTGACGGCTGCGATCTCTCTGCATGACGGCAAAGAGAATGTATGGTGTTGTAACCACATTGTATTTGGGTTTCTCATTGTCGAAGCAAGCCATTAGTGCTGTTTAAGACGGTCGTTGTTTCTCAACACATCTTGACAAAGCACGATATGGTTCCATATCAAGCACAGATAATCAACAACACCTAGTTGTGAATAATTTCATACTCTTCAACACTTCCAGCTAAGAGCCCATAAACATGCCTCTCGAGTTACCTCTCTAATCTTATTCCTTCAAGGCATCTCAACCCCTCATTTTTTCATATTAACAATTGGTCGAACAGTGAGTCGGTCAAGATGGACAGATCGCGAGAATGCAATACACCAGGTCTAATAGTAAGAATAACGTATACTGCCTACAATTTCGAACACTGCAAGCACACACTCGTCGAGTATAGCAACGACCTTCTTATCCAGAATCGTGCGATGGGAACAGAGATAACTCGAAAGGCTGTGGAATTGGCATTCAAGGCAAATGTTGAGGACATTTATGCGGAAGGTAGCGTAATGAGGCAAGAGCTTCTCGAACAAGTACGTGCGTGGGTTCTCCTGTTTTTCTTTTTCTAGTTGCTGTAAGACTCTTCGCATCTCGTTTCCTGCACGCTTATCAGACATTTATGATCTTTACACAAGATCGCCACTAGCACTGAGTGCCAGGTACTGACTCGTGTATTGCATAGCTCAACTGCCCTTGCGTATCCAACTACTGGGAGAAGCGTCTACGACCGGCAGCGTTTCTCGTCTATATGAGGAATGATGTAACACCATACGGCTTTCTACCTCGCTCGAGTAGTGACATCAGCAGAAGAATATATGCGATGCTCGAAAACGACAATACCAGAATAGAACTACCGTACCTTGGGCTCCGAGATTTACGACAGCTGCGGTACATGGATATTGTCTCGGATATTCGCATATCACGCCTGGGTAGAGACGCGGGCATTGCCCCTGAGCCAACAATGGCTCATGTTTGGAAAACAGTCGTCATGAATATCTTCTGGTTTGAAGACTCAGAGCTGAAACAGGAGAAGCTGGCAGAGGTATGTTCGATCTTTCTTGTCTTGTCAGTACATCGATAATGGCCTGACCATCTTTAGGCCTATACTGCTGAGGTCCGCCGCTACTGGAAACTTATTGAATATGCAGATTTCGTAAAGTTGAACCCGCTGGCACGACATGTGGCTCCGATCGACGGTGGAAAAAATCCTGAGAAGGTTTATGGAAATGAGCTGCTCATCCCTGCAATTGCACATTCACAAAGCCGGGTCCAGTCTGACACGAGGCCCGTAGAATCAGGCATGACGGCTTCAGCCGCTTCCGGGCGTCAGCCCACTGCTTGGAAGAACCTTGGATATTTCCCCTCCATTGCAGCCCACTCTGCCCATGCACAGCCCCATGTTTTCGAAGACAATAGCGAGAATTCTAGGCTTCGTAAGGCAGTAATAGAGCACAAGGCTACGATTCGAGACTTGAGCGCCAGGCTTGTCAAAGCAAAGGTGAGCGAGGCTCAAAATCGTAAACACTCGGCTCGGGAAGCTCGCGGCTCTCACATCAAGGCCCAGAGGCAGGAATCAGATGTAGCTGCTAAAGTCCAGCCGCAAGCTTCTTCAGCCACTAAATTATCAATACCAAACAAGCATAATCAGGATCTGAAACTGGAAAAGACAGTTCCACCAATACCACATCCGTTTGATTCAGGACCTTTACTCACGCCATCGCGAGAGGATGTGCAACATGTCCAGCGAATGGAGCAGTGGCAAAGCCTCCCCGATGTGCTGCAACGCCAGTTAGAACAGCGCCCTTCATGGCCGGAACAACAGTCGGAACACCGTTATATGCACGCTTTCGATACACAACTCGCCCAAGTGGATTGGCAGAGGAGAGGCGATTGGAATGACTTGAGCTGATGGAAGTAGTGGAGAAGTGGAAGTAATGAAAGTTTCCGATGTGGTCTTGCTATTCTAGGTTTCACAAAGAACATTTTCTTGAAGGTCAAAACCTGTATTGGAGGGAACTTTGAAAAATGGTAGGATGGTGCTTAGTGATCTGACCCTTTTGTAACTTAGGCGTATAGTCATCCCATTGATTGGCGAACGTCACGAAGACGCGAGAGGAAGCAATTAGACTGTCACGACTGTCAGCTAGGTCGCCTCTAGAGGTATCGAGAATTTATGATTGAACTTTTCGCTACAAGTCTTTGGGTCTAAATCTTCCTCTTTGGGCCTCGAACACCGAGTCTTCAATTTCGACCTGAACGTATTATGACTTCTTACTCGTAAACCTCGCATGTTCTTCATATCGAGCCTACGAAGTCGAGACCTCGGTTTCATAACCTCTCAGCGTATCAATTGTGAATCTTTGGCCTCTTGTAGGACTGCTCTTAGAGATAGCTATACACAATGTAGCTAGTATTTTGCTCGCTGATAGAGTTTTGGGTTACACCTTTTGAGTTTTTCCCGAATCTAGAAGACGTGAACGGGTTGCGATTAAGAGAGAATTCTAGAGGCATGGTGCCTTGAGTGGAATAAATGGTTGCAGCCACCAGAGGGGAACTTATATCCGCTATAGTTCAACGGTAGAATCATTGGTACACCCACTTTCCTACACACGCACCCTAGCTTGAGTCCATACCACGTATTCGAGACCGTATCTAAACCAACGGCTGCCACAACAAATTTGAGAAACCAGGTTCTGACGCGCCTAGATTTCCAACACATCTTGAACTCCCATTTAGTGCGGAAAGGAGCACCTAGTCTACCAGGGAAGCCCTCCAGGCAACCCTTTATATCTCTTACTCTATCCATCAATCCTTGTCAGAGTAACATTACCCTATTTTATAACTCGGTTGTCTTCACCACTAAGCTCCACGCGATGACCCTTATCGAGGGAAAAGACGCGCGGTTGGACCGGTGGAGATGGGTTGTCGGTCATAAAATGGCACAAGTCAGCGGTGTAAAATTTGGACGGAATTTGGGAGCCTGGCACCAACCTTGCATACAATAGCCAGACAGTTTTCTCTACACAGACATCTCGTCTCCACATGGAGGTGTAAAGTATGCAAGGGACGTCGAATAGAACATCGACCACTAACGCTATAAGCTCGCTATCTCGTCCATCACTTATCGTTATAATGCATCGAGTGATAAAGTACATTACGGATCAAAACAGTTGTTGTTATGATCAAGGTAAAGTTAGCAAACGGACTACCCCGATCGAAACTTACAGCCTTTGCGTGACTCAGCTATCTGTTTAGCGATGATCGCATTTCGAACATTGTAGAGCCAACTTATGTGCACGAAGAAGGGATTGTATGAAATTCTACTATGCCCATTGATTGAGCTATACTGCAGGAGGGACACGGCTAACCGCCATGACACACAGCAAAAGCATCATCATACCGCTCACCGAATATCAAAAAATCCGAATTGTTGCGTTTTGGCAAAGGTTTTGTGCTGAATCTCTCGGTGCGGTCTTTTGCCATCAGAAAATGCTTTAGTCTAGAGCAGCACCTTATGTGCGTGGGTCGGAAATTAAGTCCCTATCTACAGAGTGTTACTGGGTTCTGGTAACGGAGTTGAGTTTGAAACAATTGAAAGAAATGTCGGCTGTTCTGAGTATTTCAGCTGGTTGCAAGTTGTGGTTTCGCCGTATTGAATTGTTCTCGAAACTTACACGACCAAAATACAACCATCACACATATCAAGCTCAAACTGCTGTAGCTAGTCGTGAACCTTGTACAGAGAGCTCCATTACTATTGTAACAAGACCCTCAGAGTCAGCAAATGGTCATCTCTGAGGTAGGCATAGGACGGCAAAAAGATATTGACCAAGCTCATGTGGCCGCAGCCCATAATCGAACTCCTGACCAAAAAAAACAAGCGGTGTTATCTACCAATCATGTCTGCAGCCACGAAAGGTTTGGGTTCACTAGGCTTGAAGACAACCCGACCAACTCAATGGGCGTAATTTTCTTTTTGACAAAGGGACCCCCGAAGACCCTAGACAAGCTAGAGTTTGCCCCGAGTTAAGACTTTGTATGAGGAAAGAACGTCTTATTATAAATATATACTTCAAAAAAATTCAAGATCACAAAAACGATGAAATAGGGGCTTACCACCAACTGATATTGTATCCACAACATCAACCTCATTAACACCTCATCGTCGTCCACATCGTCATCCACCACAACCACCACCACCACCCCCGCCACCATCCACCTCACTGCCACAAAATGAACGTAGGAGAATCGACGACTAATTTACAGGCTATTTTGTGATTACTCCTGAGAAAACTTTTGCGAGCCAAGCACTTCCGTGTTCTTGGTATTCCTGTCGAGTGACCTGGACCTTTTTCAGTGCATCACGATTGGCCGCAAGGTAAGCACCGCCAAGCCATGTAGATTTAATGGGACTACAAATGTTAGTCTTGTGCATCTTCGAGATTCATCTAGTATTTGAGCTAGTAAACTTACTCTTGAGCTCTTGCAAGTCTCAAGACACACTCCGCAGGCGCAAGCTGCCGAAGCTCTGTCTCCCTAAACACTGTCTCAGCCAGCGAAAAAGCTAGGGAGTACAGCAAGACACTTACAGTCTCTCCATGAAGCCATCCATCTTCGAATTACCCCCAACCACAAGGACGTTTGCCAGTATGGCAGGCCAAAAGCCTGGTGGGAGGCCAGACAGACTCTGCAAGACCAATTCTGGTATCCCGGCTTGCATTATACCTATGTCTCCAGGACTAAACAACAGTTCTGGTACAGCAAACCTCTCATTGCCAAGGGTCATGGTCTCTTCCACGATACCTCCAGGAGGCAATACTCCCTTTTTCGGTTTGGCAGGGTCAAAAGGACGCACGAATCCTTGGTTGTGAAGGTTATAGTCGGGAAGCACATAGTCGACAACGATAGCTTTCGAGTCATCTGGAAGATGTCTTGTGCGCTCACTGATGACGCCTTTTCCTATTCGTTCAAGGTCGTTCCTAAAGTTGTTGCTAACATAGCAGACAGCTTCTTTGACCTCGTTCATTACATATGTCTCGCCTGACATGTTATACTGGCGGCTAGAGACAAATTCTTTCAGATAATTGGTCAGGAACTTGCCTCCGACATCAAGGCGACGAATGCCCTGGTGGATGGGACGGCCATTGAATAAGGGGGTCACCGTCGTGTGAGAGAAGCCAGAGTCAATTACAAGCAGACACTCTACCGGAAGAGCAGAAGTGTCAGACTCTCGGGGTACTCCATCGAATAAGCTTGGTATGTCGTTGTAGGCGTTTAGAGAGGGCCCTACCAAGTATCAGTCTAGTGTCCAACGCCTTCTAGGAGCATCTCCAACGACGGACCTACGTGTCGACTGTACGAAGCAAACTCATACTCTTCAAATATAATCTGATCACAGTTGGTCTGCAAGGCAGCAGGAGCGTTGGGGGCTTCTGTGAGGATTAAATTCGTTTCTTGCGGTTCGCACTATCTACAGTCAGAACTCTTCCGAATCGCCAATGGAGCGGCTTCAAACCTTCAGCTTTGCTGCCTTTTCAAAAAATGTAGCGTCCCAAATAGCTTTCTCTACTTCCCAGTTGACGAGATACCCTTTTTCCACTGGTCTTCGAAATGCAATTTCTCCAAAGTCCTTACATTTTTCGAGTTGGCTACCAATCCAAGTTCGTTTTTCACGATCTCTCGCTATACAATTTGGGATGATCTCGCAGTTGCCAAGCCTTGGTTCATTTGAAACATACCCAGCTTTGATAGTATAGGCGCCGTTATCTACTATGAGCGTCCGATCGGGAAGTGCGCGCTCGTGGCTTTTGCTTTGGCGGGCCGGCATCTTGGAGAAGTATGGTGGTTGATCATCTTCTGAACCACACCATCATATTTCTATCTATAAGTGCTTCAAACACACCAACAACACATAGCATCACCTTTGTATCACAGAAAAAGGAATGAAGTGATGACTTGATGTTGGAATTCAACAACTAGCGTTGCAGGGGTTGTCCATCTCCCGCTCTCGCTTATGATAGAAATACAGTACCCTTACCGTTACTTTCTCCCTCTCCGTCGTCGCATCATAAATTTCCTTCATTCTGCGGCGACTCGCGACATCTTGTAGAGGGCGACGTATTGTAACCCTACGACGTTCCAGAAGTCGTTTGTAAATATGGCGCCCTCTGCAGGGTCTGATGGTCCTTCTGCGCTCTGCGCCAGCATCGATTCTACTACTGCTCTTGTCAAAAACTTTCAGATCGCCCTTCAGAATCGTACCCAGCCAACCCTTGACATGCCAGATCCTCCAAACCCGCTCCGCCTCCTGTCCGACGCCGCGTCCGTTCTCAAAGCTCAAACCACCAAGCTCTCCCTACTCATCCTCAACAAACCCTTCACGCCCTCCGCCATCACCTTTATCCTAAACTCCCTCTCGAATCAGTGTCTCCCAGCTCTTATTAGCGCGCTTGAGCTGTGCACAGCGGTGCAATGGACATCTTTCCTACAGCAACACCTTCGCGCGTCTCTCAGCCATATCATGGGCCAATATCTCGACCTCATCACTTCTATACCCACAGACGAGCATGGAATCGATATGGATGCCGGTCGGGGCGTTTTGGCTACTACAGGCGTGCTATGGGAATCATGCGACAGGCTGGTCGAACTTGCATCTTCTGGTCTTGTATCTCTGGCTGTACAAAAGGCAGACTCCTACCATGCTCTCATCAAAGACGCCATCACCGAGCTGGAAGAGTGGAATCCGAACGAGCTCGAAGATGACTCGGAAGACGACTCAGATGACGACTCTCTTCAAGAACAGCTTGAGAGGACGCACATCAAAGCCGACGGCCTTGCATCCGCCGTCTTCGATCAACATACAAACGATACCGCCCCTCTACCCTCAACCACAACCCCTCATCTCCAATCCCTCTCCCTCTCCCATCTCCGCCTTCTTCGCCTCCTCTATCCCGCCCTCCGCAAACGGCGCCTTGCTACCTTCCCACCCATCATCGGCGCCACCCCAATTCCCTTCACCTTCCCCACGGCTCCCCAACTCCAGCGCATGGATATCCTGATACATCACTTAAAGCAATTTTCCGAGGAAGCAGATGAGATCGCTGGGGCGCTGTACGAGGGAAAAGAGGAAGACGTGAAAAGGAGACTGACGGGATTGCGGGAGATGGGGATGGCATGTGTGGCAGGGGCGAAGCTGGACTGGAGTGATAAGAATGACGAATTTTCCGAATGGGCTGATAAGTGGTTGGGGAGGCTGAGGGAGCTCGAAAGTACTTGAAGCGAAGTTCTTTGGTCTTGCATCTGAAAAAGACGGCGTTGAATATCTGTTATTTGTGATACCCCACAAGCGCCACAGTGATTGTCGATGCTAGCCCTTCTACCATTTGCCCAGCACAATATATTGGGGCGCGTCTACTTCAAATACTGCCACCTGAACTCCTGTATCGTACATAGCTTTAGTAACCATAGACAATCTCTAAAACTTTCTCGACATAGAACGTGCATTCCATAACATCATTTACTCAGATTTCCCTCTACAAGTAGGAAAGGGATGTAGGGGGCAGGACTGGGATAAGGAAGGAGAAGAAGGGGGCCTCCGATAGCGAACAAAGTGTATTATGTTAGTTGATCTGGCTATCATTAACGCACCCACGGTCTCCTCTAATGATCAATCTTGATAACCCATTCCCTGCATCATTCCTAATACTCCCAAAACCCCCAATCCTCGCTTCGAAACCCTAAGCGCCCTCCGACCATATTAAAACCCCCCCCGGGTTTTCCCGCCCGACCTATATCAAACACGTAAACTCCTCAACCAGCAAAACTTCCTTCGCCAGCTCACTCCTCCTCAACTTTCGACCCAGCTGCACCAGACCTCGCCCGAAGCTCACATTTCAGATCCTCGGTGGACAGTCCCAGCAATCTCCTCTCCCCCTGCCTCAGCGGATTTCCTTCCAGGTTCATATTCGTAAGGCCTTCCATATTTCCGATCTCCAGGTCAACATATTTAATGCCATTATTGCTCAAATCCACCGTCCGTAAGTGTTGTAAGGCGGCGATTCCCTTGGGTACGCAACTCAGCTGGTTATTGGCTGCGGAGAACGTTGTTAGGACTACGCATACGGACATGTTAGGGAGGGACTTTATTTGGTTAAAGGAGATATCGAGGGTTTGTAGATTGGGTAGCACGAGGGTGCCGGTGGAGGTCGCGGTGGTGAGGGACGTCAGTGCGTTTGAGGCGACGGAGAGGGACTTCAGGTTGGTAAGGGCGATGATGTCGGATGGGAAGAGACAACCGCTTAATCTGTTCCTTGATACATCGAGCTCTGTCAGGGGGATGGATGATAGGGCATGAAATGGCAATGAGGCCAATTTATTCCCGGAGACGTTGAGAACGCATAGCGAACGCATCTCTTCCACATACTCTGGAATGCCCGCGATGGCATTATCATGGAGGTCCAGGAGTTCAAGTTTTTCGAGACCACAAAGGGACGCGGGGAATGTTCCTTCTAGAGCGTTCTCGGCGAGCCGGAGTTCTCGGAGGGAGTGTATTTCAGCAACAGTCTCAAGGTGTGTATTTTTTATTCGGTTTTTGGAGAGGTTAAGGGTTGTCAGGTTATCCAGTCTCCGGAGCCCTTTAGGGAGTATGAGGAGTCGGTTGCCATGTAAATCGAGGGACTCTAGGCCTCCAAAAAACAGACCGAGAAAATCATCGTCCTTTCTAAGGGCAGCTTCTGAGTCGATATCCGGGAAGACCTCATCGCTAATTGTTTCAAGCTCGTTGTCTGCAGCGTTGATCCTTGTGATGTCAACGCTCTCCAGTGAGCCGTATTGGGACATGTTGATTACTTCGTTTGGGATTTCTTTGAAGCCGAGGGCGGCTATATTGAGTTTTCCGTCTTCGAGAGCCATGTTGATTTTTCTGCGTAGTCTTGAGACATCGCTGTCGACTTGGATCTCAAAGCCGTTGCCGGCTGCTTTTCCCTGGGATTTTGCGGCGGTGCGCTTGGTTGCTTTTGCTTTTGCGATAGTTTCACGTAGAGCAGCCGACGATTTGGGCGTATGATCTTCCGCCGGGCGGTTTATCAGTCCGCGTGAGGTGGTAGGCTTTTGAGGTGGGAACCTTGAACCCCCTTGGGCTGGTGCATCTGACAAACCGGCGAAAGCTTTAGTCGCAGGTGGCGCTGTTCTAGAACGCTCAGTAGCCGTCTGTGCAGGGTTCGAGGAAGTATTCGAAACTGATTTGCCGGCCAAATTCGCTGTTCGAGTTGCAGTCGCTTTACTCGGCGATGGATGCACTTTCGAAGGCGTCGTACTGCTGGGGAGGTTTGGCCTCTTCTGAGGAGGCGGCACGCTTATAGGAGCATAAGAGCTTACAGATCTTCGAGTAGGCGTCACATTTGGAGCTGGAGTCTTCCTCTGGGGTTTGATAGGCGATGCAGGCCTTGAGCTAGGAAGCGGTACATGGTAGCCATGGCTAGTGCTGGGACGAGATCGGCTAAGAGACGAGCCTGCGCGCAGGAGCATTCCATCTGGGACGTCTTGGGTGAATGCGTTTGATTGCCGTCGGCGTGGTGATGGCGAGGGAGGAATTTGCGAAAGAGTCTCTATAGTGCGGTCCGATAGTGACGGTCTTGGGCGTCGGTGAGCCGTGGGCAATGCTGTCTCGGACTCTCCCTGAGTGTCTGCACCATCCTGCAATCCACTCGCCCCGTTTTCGGGTTCTCTCACTTGCTTGACAATAGGTTCGAGTGGCTCCGTCTTGACAGGCGAAGCTCTTCGCGGCAATGCATTGTAGCTGCCATTCTCCGTCAAAGGTTTCGCCACGGCCGACATCCTATCTACAGGATTTCTATCCTTTTGCACGATGAATCCGCTTAGATTCCGAGCACTGTATCGTAATGTTGTGCTCTTGCTATCACCACAGGTAGCACTTGAATTAGATCTTGCATCATCGAGATTTGGCTCAGCTGACAGGTTGACTGCACCGCGTGGGACAGGAATTCTTGATAATCGTGGTATGCCCGATGGCCTGCGGGTTGCAGATTTGTTAGAAGAGCTTTCCATCGTCTCTATCTCGGTGTAAGTCCGTTTCTGATTAATTTCCTCGTTCACTAAGTCTTAGCGTTGATTTTCCACTGACAGTCCAACCATCTTCCTTTAAACGTTGTTAACAAAGGCTTCCCAAACAAAGGCAGAGCGCTTCAACAATCAATCACGCTACCTGTTTGTGACTCGGACAATCCATTGGAACCTGTGATACTGAGATTTCGCAAATGTTGACATCCATCCGTTACCCTCGCGACGAGCGGCTGATTTCCGCGTTTAGCGTCACACTCGTCTAGATGCCAGCCATCATGTGCTGTGCGTCGAAACCCCCACCCCAACCACCTCCCCACCTTGACGTGTTCAAGCACACGTTCACCTCGAGCCATCATGCAATCCATCAGAGAATCATAAATCCTGGACGCTTTGGTGCTTGCTGCTCACAGGCCAAAAAATAAAGTACAAATCGCAGCAGAAGACAGAACAAACAAGGACCTTCGGGACTCAGCCGATAATCGTTTCGGAAGCCTAGTCAGTTCCTCAGTCTTTGGCAGGTCTTAACGCTTTGGCGTTCAAGATTCAATTATACCACCTACACCTCCTAGCCAATATGTCTGATGTCGCAGTTCTACGAACACCATCACCAAAGGGCAGAAGCCGCAGTGACAGCATTGTTCCGGTTGACGCGAGTTTCCACAATGCAGTCGACAAGACCCTTGAGGATCACTACCGCTCTCCACCTCTCAACGCTGCTGGAAGTCTGACACCACCGCCCTCTTCACAACCAGCCAAACCGATGACAAAGTCAGGCCGGGGATTAACTAGTAAGAGGGAGCATTCACTTACGTCGCCACCGGCCACCCTCAAACCCGGTCCCTTAATTCTGCCAGGAGGATTATTCGGTGAGATACCTACATTGGATTCCATCAAGCATTTGGATGAAGGGGAACTTCGAAACCTCCTCGGGGACCTCCTACCCGCTCTTGGTGAAGCCCGGATGTCGGCCGCTCACTCAAAGCTTCAACACAGTTTATTGAGTATTGAGAATACTGAAGCTGCCCAGCGGGCAGAGGTAGAACACGAATTGACAAGGCGAGAGGTTCAGGTTCTTCAAGCAGGCAGTGACACGCGCCAGGGCAAGTCAGGACAGAAGGAACGTCTTGCTCGCCCCTCAAGAAGCTCAATGCAGCGTCATTTGGACCTGGCCTTGAAACAGTGCCGAATACTTCAAGATGAGAACGCCGTACAGGAAAGGCGACTCCGACAGGCGAAGAAACTCATCTTGCAACTGGATGACAAAACATCAATGCTTACCGAGGAAAATGGTCTTCTCCGACTGCGCATCAAGCAAAACCGGGATCATCTCAACTCTATGCGATCATCGGGGGCTATATCTATTAATGGAACACCATTTACAGAATTCGGTACTCCTCTCCAGAAACACCCTCCGAGAACACCCCGTACCGCTCGATCAGACCACCTTGTGAACACCCACGTCTCCAGTCAAGACCCTTTTGACGCCTTGCTATTTGCCGGTCAAGTTCTGAATGGTGAGACGACCAGCGTCCCCGCAACTCCGACGCGATCTCGACCGAGTAAGCTACACACCAGTCACATTCGAGGGGCTCATTCGTTATCCTCGTTGCCTACAACGCCGGTTCGGTCAAGACCTGTCACTGCTGACCATACTCTCCGTACTCCCGTCAATCAGATCGCTGCGGAACCTCATGCCAGCTTTTCTGCACCAAATACCACTTTCGCCTACAACGAGGGAGAAGATCGCCGGCTTGATGATCGCGACACCACCATATCCGCTTCGGAAAATGAAGAGGAAGCTATTGTCGACTACAATGTTCCAGCATCTCAAGCAAGCCAGCGAGCAACAAATATGCTTCGACGTTCTTCCGGTTCGAGACGAGAGGATACGCTCGTACTAGACCAACTTCCAGGTCCCAAAGCGTACACCCAGGGCAAAATCTATGGTCTGGTGAAGAAACCCAGGGAGATCAAGCCGGAGTCGCAAATTAAGCGAGCGGGCGATTTTGACAGCTATGACGAGATGGCTCGGGGTAGCAAAAGAGCGAGGATAGGTGATCTCGCCAGGGGTCGGGTTGGACTAGGAATCGCTAGTGTGCCTAGCCCTGGGCATTGAGTATGGGGAGGTTTGTTAGGCTTTCTGATCGGTTACATGGAAGTTACAAAAATGTTTATATTCCTGAAGGCCTGGGCCTGCAATTGAGCTTTTTCTGTGGAATTTGAGAGGCCCTGCTTGCTAGTGTCTTTTGCTTCGAGAGTTATTGAACTTGATTTTTCGGCAAGGTCAAATACTATGAATGCTACGGAATATACTTTAGCATTCATATCTGTACAATCTCTAGGTTTGATAGAACATACTTTTGGAGGTCATACAGGTTGGCTTGCTTCTGAATGCTTCAATAAGCTAGCAGCAACGTTGAAACCTGGCTTGCCGGATAGAATAGATAGGTCTTCTTAGAGAAATGGAATACGATACTCAACGGCTTATCTATGAATTCTTTTGAAACATTGAACAACGTGACAGAGATATGTACAATTAGGGGCACCCAAGCCGTTTGCAAGGTAGTACGGAGCAGGCAAGATCCTATTCGTACTCCAAATCGAACAGACATGTGAATGGGAGGCCGATCTACGAAGAACACCCCAATTATGAGTCGATAAGCCGATTTACGAGCAGGAGGATCTCGTGACAAGAGCGGAGCATGCTGCACCCACACTGATCCAGGTAACAAGGCGATCTACATGATGAGGCTGTAGATACCACGTACTAAAACTCGGTTCGTGCCTCATAGCCTTGCTTGGGAAATGTTATCAAGAATGGCTTTTCGTTCCCTGTATCGACTTTCGTCTTGCACCCGTTTTGTCAATACTCAGGGCTACTTGGTTGAGAATTGATTCAAGGCTTAGCCTTCCAAGCCTATCATACTGTACTTCCTCGACCGCTTCGCCCCATTCTTCTCGCAGCGTCTTTCCTCGGCAACAAGAATCTTCTTCTGATGGCAATGCCAGTAGAACCTATCAGTTTGGCCATCGGCGCAATCGTTTTCGCTTCTCTCGTTACGACGTATACCGAGTGCCGTGATTTAAATAGAATTGGCCCGTTCTTCTGAAAAGTGTTTCACAACTCTCGTTTGCAAATTCAGTATTATTAAACGTCGACTCATAGTTTGGGAGGAAAGCATTGGGCTACTGAGACTTGATGAAGGCAGAGATGGCGTCCTGGACCAGGTTATCGGCCATCAAGAGATCGAAGGTGTTTTACAGCAGATTTCAACCCTCCTCCAAGACGCGGAAACGCTGAAAAGAAAGTACGGAGTCGCGGTAGACAGCACAAACGAAGACGGACAGCCAACTTGTATTAAAGTCAGCAGATACAGGAGAGACATATTTAAGCAGCACTCCATTGTGGACTTCCTAAGCCGTCTTGCGGCGCACCAGCGAAAATCTATTATTATTACCAAGACCCGGTGGGCAACCCGAGATTCAAAAAGGTTCATAGCTCTTGTTGACCAATTGGATCGGTTTGTTACCAAGCTCACCGAAATCGATGTGTCGTGTGAGACACATATTCGCCAAGACATGGCTATCCTCGAAGAACTCGAGTCCATAGTCGATTTGGCTACCCTGTCCATCATGGAGCAAACTTGCAGAGGGCCCAATCGAAGCTGGGCCACAGCCGCAAGGATCCACAGTAACTACCTGTCGAGCGTTGGTTCTGTCGTCGAGAGGAACGAACGAATCCAAGCTTGGGATGCCGATGCTGAACGTATCAAGAGTAATGGCCAGAGCATGAGCTCGAATGGAAGGAGGAGGAAAAGAAAAAGCTATAAGCCTCTATCACCTTCGCGATCGCCCACAAGGGTTTATAACTCCTGACTCACCACCGCTTCGACTTTCAAGACCAATTACATTATCCCTCTTAGTTTATGAGGCCGGTCTGATAATTTGTAGATGCCCCAAACTATTCAACCAAAGTCTACATATTTTGCTGTCAGAAGCTTGACTTGCGTCATGACGTTAAAGAGAATCTGCTTTTTTAAAGAACGTGCAAAGATGTTGGTCAAGGAACTAGCAAAGTTTCTGATCATGACAAAATGAGTTTTCATGACGGTCTCGCGATAAAGTCATACAACGAATCACCGACAATTCTCGCTTTCGGTTGGATTATACGTGTCATTATGGCGAATACAGGAACCAATCCGTGCATGACGAGCCTCGTGCCAAGATCCACGTGTACTGTCCTCCTTTGCTGCAGTATATTCAGTTTGCTCTCGCACTTGCTCCTCCGGATGAAGTTTTCAGAACCAGCGAATTCAATGTGGTAATTCACCCCGGTGATCGACTCCTGGATAGGGCAATTTATAGTGCAGAAGAAGGACATGAAGCTTGTCGCAGCTATATGCTTTTTTCCGTTCTAATGCAGGATTGGGGGAGCCAAATGACGGTATCCGTTAGGGCATGGAGCGCGAGCGCTACCTCGCCACTCGCCTTGACCAAGTTTGGATGGACCAACGAGCAGCGGCCTTGGCTACGGATAATCATATACATGATCAGATTGACGCGTCCAAACTCTTCAGGCATTCAAAGGGTGACGGCCAAGTTGCCTTGATGGTCATCATGGCAGGCCAGCCGGTCTGTGACAACATAACATGCTCGGCACTGCTGTTTAATTCTGAAAACCTCTGTACAACAACTTCAGATCTCCAAATTAGAAGAACTCGCTGATGTGGACGAAGCGTCACTCTTTCGGTAGAAAACTATACACTTTTGTCGAATCGATTCGCCTTATAATAGAAAATTGGAGAGCTGTGATAAGGCCGGGGCTCTTCTTGGCTCGAGCGTCGAGGAAGTTCGACCGCTGCATGCTCTGAGGTAGAGTCTTCAATGGGGCCACGAATTCTGCGACCCTTGTGTCTTGGAACAATCGTCTTGATATTTCCTTTGGGAACCCTCTTTCGTATCGTCTTGAATGCTGGTCGGTATTTCCAAATCGGCTTCGTGAAGACTTGCGTATCTTTTTCGGGATGTGCTCGGATGAGAAGCGTAACCCAACTTTTGAAGCCAGCCGGGGTAAGACCTGGAATGTCTGGTCTCTTATAGTATCTTTCTTGGACGAGGTGGTGCTGACACCCAAGGTCTCTATACATCAGGGATTTTGATGAGTGCTCGTCGAAAGCCCATGGGGAGTTATGTCAGTGGCGTGATACTTTGTCTGGCATGTTGAAACATACTTGACCCCCTCTTGCGATTTTTTACGAACAACGTTTTCAAAGTCTCTTGAAAACAAGTTGACGGGCAAAGGTTACGACGCTCTCAAACCTGAACTTATCTCAAGGCTGGCGAATGGGTTTTGTACGTACAATCTCTGTTATAGGGGGAGACTAGGACTCATGATCTGTCAATCAATATATGTAATATGTTCCATTCTTGCCATAATCAGGGCGAGGTCTGCACAAGGCAAGCGCGCCAGTTAGTCTGCCTTTTGCTGTAGATTAGATTTGCTTCTCGTGAATTGTAGTGCCTTTGACTTTACCGCATAAGGTATAAAATGATTACTGATAGACTTGCAAGCGATTGAACAAGGAGATCCTTGCCTTCAATCGAACGAAAAATGTATTTAGGTTGAGCATTGAGAATCCGGTCTATCTGAAAGCCTCTGTTTCTGAATGATAAGCTCATTCGTCGAATATGGGCGCTCTCCTCTTCCTTCCCCCATCACCCCTGGGTGTTTCTAAATATTATCAATAACACCAATAAGAAAGGCCAGTCTTTGCTCAAGTTTCTCCCATGTTATGTGTGGCCATTAAAGTCATCGAGCGAAGCATTACTTTCCCGGCAAGCTTCGTGCGGCAGTCTGGCTTCTACTGTCATGTAATCCGTAGTGCGAAAAGCCTAACATCACTCATAATTCCTTGGTAAGGAAAGTAGACAGGAAGGTAGGAAAGCATGGACTAAAAGGCAGCGTCGCCTGGTAGACAACGCTTTTATTCAACGCCATGAAGACTTATCATATAACGAAACATATTGAGCAGAGAATGAGTAGAGCAACCTACCCTTAAGCGAATGAACTAGGACTGAGCTAGGCGAGTATCCACACACTAAATCTACTTAGCGAAATTCGCGATTCAACATCACCGGCCTTGCGAACCACGACAACCACATCGACTTGATCGCCATCAGCCATAATGGTACGTTACCAACCCTGTATTTGCTTTGAGATATAGATATACAGTATGAATTGTTCTTGGGACATTTACTAATGCGCCGCTGCTCTAGACGATCAAGCACAACCAACAAATCCAACATAACCGTGAGCGAAACCTCAGATAATCATCTGCTACGGCAAACTTACCAGTATACAGATTTCCGCAAGGACTGGCAGCGTCGTGTTCGAACGCACTTCGACCAGGTAATCCAAATCCAATTACCCAAAGACCTTACACAAACCTCCTCTCCGCCAACTCGAGGTTGGAGAGAACGACCGCTAAACATTATCTGTAGCCTGGACGCAAATCACGCCGCCGAAATGCACGCCTCACCAAAGCTGCAGCCGTCGCTCCCCGCCCCGTCGACAAACTCCGCCCGGTAGTCCGCTGCCCATCAATCAAATACAACCGCCGCGTACGAGCAGGTCGTGGCTTCTCTCTCACGGAATTGAAGGTAGATGAACCCCGAAATGACGTCTATGCCACGGTAGATGTGTAGCGTCATGGCAGCTAATACCAATTTCCCCGTCCAGGAAGCTGGCATCCCCCGCACCCTCGCCCCGACCATTGGCATTTCCGTTGACCCCCGCCGCGCCAATCTCTCACAAGAATCTCTCGCCACAAACGTCGCCCGTCTCAAGGCCTACCGCGAGCGTCTCATCCTCTTCCCCCGCAAGGCTGGCCAGCACAAGAAAATGGACACCTCTAAAGAAGACATTGAGAAACATCACAAGGAGGGCAGTCTCATGAAGAAGCACATGCCAGTGGCTGACTCGGCCAAGGAGTCGGCAATTGGGGAGGTAAAGAGGAGTGAGATGCCAGAGGGAACAAAGGACGCGTATAGGACGCTTAGAGACGCGAGGAGTGACGCGAGGTTGGTTGGGGTGAGGGAGAAGAGAGCGAAGACAAAGGCCGAGGAGGCGACGGCGGCGAAGAAGTAGTGTGGGGGTTCTATTTCGCATGTTACGAGCTAGGCTACTTGAGAAAACGGGTAGAGCGAAGAATTCGGTGCACTTGCAGGGCTGTCCTAGTTTCCCGTCTCTTACACGCCTTGTTGCTCACGGTTCGAAGTTCTATGGGAACATATGCGAAGTGCGAAGGCCCAGCGGTCAATCCCTCCCGCAGAATCTTATTCCCTTTCAAACCGCCTGGATGATTTAATATATCACATCTCCCAAGGATAACCATTAACCATCTCCCGCCAAAGCAGAAACCACCCAAACCCCCACCAGTCCGCCTTATCCACCCCTCCCGTTTCTAGATCTACTCTCTCTCCTCCATCCCCACCCTCCTATTTTCTCATCTCCATCCTCTCCCCCACCATCACCCTCCCACTTCCCCACCCCATTCCTTTCACCTCCAACCTTGACAACAGGTCTGCAGCACCATCAACCAAAACCAATCACCACGCTCACAGCGATGTCAAAAAGCGATGATACCAAAAGGGGGCGGGCGGTTCAGATGCATAACGAAGAATTCGATATACGGAGTCCGGATCTAGGATGTAAGAGTCTCGGATCATCAAGAACTTTAACGATGGCGGGGAGTGTGGGTACGTCTTTGGCGAAATCTACTTTTCCAGTTCGCTTTAGACGACTCCTCGGAAATGTCTCGCACTTCCCTCCCACAACAACCAAGCCCACCCACCCACCTCGAACAGCTTTTCTGGAACCCGATCCCCTAGCCAACGCAGCCGCGCGTCTCATGCCGAAGGGTTTATAGGGGCTGCAGTAAGACAGAGGGGGATGGTGTAGGGAGAGTTGAGGGCGATACATACCTGGCGTCGACAAAGCTCAATCGCGGCTTTGGCTGTGCTGCGGAGTCCGCGTCTGGCGTTATTGGAAGGGATAGGTTTCGTGTTTGCGCGGATGGGCGTGGCTTTTAGTACGAAGAGAGTATGTAGCTAGTTGGTAGGTGTCACGGCGCGATAGTTGTGGTGGAGAAATATTGTGGTCATTTGCGGGGGAAGGGAAGAATTTCATATGAACATGGATAGAGTAGATGCTCTCCCTATATCCAACCGTCATCCACTCAGCCCCCCTAAATCAACTATAATCCCGCTCATATCCCTGAGAACCAGACTACCTACCCACCAGCCACCCTTCCGCAAACCCCGGTCCCTCACACCCCAAATACCACCCCCACGACCACCTCCACCGCCTCAAAAACGCCCTTCCCTCCTCTCAACAGCCCATCAAACGCTTCCCCCACCCTTGCCAGCTCGCCGCCTCCTTCGGCCTGCATCCATGAGTTTGGGAACGCGGCGTGGGCGGAGATGTGGCTTTCGAGCTTGCCGGTTGCGTCAAAGGCTAGGCGCCAGGAGATGAGGAGGGAGATGGGGGGTTGGGAGAGGAGGAGGGAGGAGCGGCCGAAGTGATGGTGGAGGGGTTGGTGGGGGGTTGGTGGAGGAGGGTTTGTTAGAGGTGGTTCGGGTGGTGAGGGGGTGGAGGGGTCAGTTGGGTCGGTGGGTTTTCGACGGCCTTTGGGTCTATTGCTTGTGGTGTTTTTGGACTTCGTAGCATCATGTATATCCAGGGATGCTGAATCGGTAAGAAGGTTCCCAAATTTCTGCTCACACTGAAACCAACGTTTGGCTCTAATTTCGGACAGTTTCCAGTAGCGATTAATGGCTTCTCTGACAGCAGCTAGATCTCTACCATCAAAAGGCTTTCGTAACCATGTACCTAACTCGGAAGCAGCCCATGGGTTTATGCTGGACAAGGTGATATCGGTTGTCTCTCTCGTGGTTACGTTGACAGTGACCTGGACTTTGACTACGAGAAGCTTCTGAGGTGAGGTGAAGGTAATCTCTTTGCGGCGTAGATGAGGATTATCGGATGGAGGACTTTCAACGCTATCTTCGGTAGCGGTGACGGTATCGAGTGCAAAATGCGACGGATCGGGCTGCGCGTCTAGCACGACCAGAGGCGGTGTTGGTGGTCTTGGTACAGGAGGAGCCGGGCGTTTGGAGAAAGGAAGAAAGAGAGAAAGACGCTGTGCTAGAGATTCAGGCTTTGTATGTTGACTGGTGTTGGAGTTGGCATCCTCGTTATTCGGTGTAGCCTGCTGTATGTGGCTATAGTAAGTCCGTGGACCTAGCCTCGACTGTTCCTGACTATCAACAGCTGTCTCTGTTGTGGCAGAGGTTCTAGGTTTTAACGGCGAAGATTTCGCACTGGTACGTGTCCTTCTTTTCGGCCTCTTACTAGGACTGCTCAGCAAAAGGCCGTTTGGCGGCTCAGGTGGAGGCTCGAGTCCTAGCTGTGTCGGCGTAGACGGTAGTCTTGGCTCCGCATCCACATCACGTCTAATTCCGGGATTGACATTATTTCCAAGTGGCCTAGGTATTGTAGGCAGCTCAAAGTCTTCTTCCCGGAATACGCCCGGGGGCCCTCCCCCTTCTGCTGTAAGGTCTGGCTCCACGGCCAAGTGAGGTGTTTGATCCTGTTCCACCAGTTCATTGGCAGTGCCCTGCGCTGGGTCTGTTTCTGTTGCCGCTTGCGGTGGAGATGCCCGCGGGTCGTAAGGAACACGATTCGACGGAGAAGCGTACCGGCCAGGCGTCCTCGATCTCCTTCTCGGCGCTGCGGACAGCCCTCCGCTTACGGACTGGATGTTCCGCACTGGTGATCCTCCATTTACTCCGCCAGTAGAGTCCGATACTGGTGGCGTTGTTTCTCTCGATGGTGTTACTGGGCGCGTAATAGTATGTATACCACCAATCAGGCTTTGTGCGCCATCGACTGCGGAGGACCGACTGAGGTCAGGACCTTGGCTACCGCGAGAGCTTGGCCGTTTAGTCGCAGCGGTACTTGATGAGGGTAAGAGATTTGGATGGAAGCGCGCAAGACTGGCTTTGGTAGGCGACAAGTACGAGGCCCGGAACGGCGTTGAAGGATCGCTTCCGCGACTTGGAGATCGGATTTGCGTATTGCTCGCGTCAACTCCAAGAGAAGTGGATGGTGAAGTCTTCCGACGCTTGGGCGAGGGGGATTCCATCTCTGGCTAATGACCGCAAGAGCATCACATTTGTACTAGTTTAGGATATTTTGGTAACAAGATAACATCGGCGCATTGCACTTATTTTATGCTTCCCAACGCACTGTCGCCGGTTTCATGGATTGGTGGACCGAGGGACGTGACTTGGCGATATGCTGATTCGGTATCAGTTCAACCGAATAGCGAAGCCCTAAACTTGGGCGCGTCCCGCTGAGCACTTCTATTGCTCGTTATTTCTACCATGGTCGAACAGGCCATCCCAGGGCCAATTCGCTAGCAAGCTTGTTAATTGAGATGTGTGATGAACTTCCCACTGTATGCAGTTATAAACCCAAAGCTTCGATGGGCAGCACGAGGTGCCAATGTACTGAAAACGGTGATGTTCGACAACTGCCACTCAGTTACACAGAGCTACCTAGCTAAATCTACTATGTATCTTTCGTCTGAGTGCATTATTCCTAGGTTCGCCAGGAGGTAGAACAACAACCTTTGACCAGACTTCTAATTCTCTTGGATGTGCACTTGAATCGTGAGATGACAACTGACTACCAGGTAACGTTTTGATTTAAATACTTCTACGAGGCAGGTGAGACGCTAATCGAATACCATTTTCTCTATTCTGATTGTATTCGGTCTCGATTTGGAACAAGTTTGCCATCTAATATCGTTGATAACTAGGTAAGGGTGTTGGAAGCCAGTTTGCATGGTAGGTCAGGTGAGCAAATAGGTCTTGGGCGCAGCATTTTCCGACTTCGATTCTCTCCCATACACCAGTAGGCCTTATTGATGTCTGCCATGGAAGCATTCAGAGCTGTCCAAGTTCCGCATTTTACCTCATATAAGTCTAGACCGTAATCCTTGGCAAGGGACTCGTCGATGATATAACTCGATCCACCACTTCCTGTGTATACCGTAATCCACAGTCTTGCGATGACAGTAGGCTAGGTTTCGAGTCCTACTCCTCCATAACCTGGTCGTCAGGATACGAGTCTTCAAAGTCCGACTGGTTGAGTATAAGCTTTTCCACATTGACTTTTACGCTCCACCTTATATTCTGAGTATGTCCCTTTTCGTGGGTGACGTCTCCATAGTCTTGTATGTCGCTCGCCTTGTTCGCCTTGCCGGCGGGACGATGATGGAAGAAATAAGTCGGTTGGGCAACTATGCATCGAGCATCTTGCGAGTGATCGGTGCACCACCAACTCAGCGCGTTATCGAAGATTCCTCGCAACTCTTTAACCGAAAGGCCATACAAAAGCTTTTGGGCTCCTTTGTGGCTCACTGCGTATGCGAAACTGCAAATTGGAGCGCCAGCCATGTGGACGAGCCGCGAATGCTCGCCGAATTCCGTAAGGTGTGGCTCTCGGGAAGCTTGTAAGTTTGCAAAATTCGGCACACTAGGATCATCGTGGATGATGTAGAGTCGAGGATCATCTTTTGCGAGTCCGTCGAGACAAAGGCCAACCCACAACACATCCCATCCGTCGCCATAAGGGGAATGGGTTTTTGTGGACTCGGTCATGTTGAGAAGGTAACGGCTGCCTCTGGCAAAATCCATCAATTGGGTCTTAAGCCGGACATCCCAATCCATATCATCTTCGAGTATCAAGGCGGATGAGAGACCGTTTTCCACAACTCTGTACGAAAGCTTTCATGTTAGCCCTCTGCCACACATTATACAAGGTATCTAAGGGCCTACTCACGTTCGAATAGCATTCATATGACTCCTCCATGACCCAATTTGTGCCTCGGTCAATTGTCGACCCTCTTGGTTGACAGGCAAAGCTTTGTTTGGGACGTTTTCTCCTCTGACGCCATCGAGGTAGTTGAGCTTGATCCCAGATGCCGATGCAGCAAGTGACAATGCATCTCGTTTGTCGGAACGCTCTGGTAAATTCAAGACGAAGATCTGCTCGAACTAGGAAAGAGTCAGCGCTCAGGATGAGACCAGATGTTGCTAAAGTTGCTTACACCCAATGTTTCATTGCCAATTGGATGAAGACCATCTGTGTACTCATCCTTCCACAGGACTTCTGATGGGCCCAAGACTCGAGACAATCCGTTAACAAGATGCAGCAACGTAAAAGGCACCGCAATCACTAAGAACAGAGCAGCAATTGCATAGGCCCTCATCTTCGTGACTGCCATTGTTGACAGAAGTAACACCACAACGGAGAGAAGGGAAGTATTTCAGACAAACATATTCAGAACACCTATCTGCATGACATTATTGTGACATGGCTTTGGACATGGCTTTGGACATGGCTTTGGACATGCTAGAGTGATCTCAATCAGATAAACAAGGCATGTTTTCGCGCAAAATGTACTTTGAAGCCACGGTATGCACGGCTATGGATGCTGCAAACAGACACCCCGTCCAATCAGATTTTAAGTCACGGCAATGGAAAAGCCCACAGACGCCCCGTCCAACCAGACTTTGCGTCAGGCTGTAGACCGAGCGTTCCTTCGTCCCAGACGCATATGATATGAGCAACTTTGAGGGTTCTGGCAGTCAGAAGAGTGGTTCAACTGTCGCGTTATCTAAGGCGGAATGGGTAAGGTGTGTGATTTTAATACCCAATATGGAATATCACCAAGCAACACGTGCGATCGAGGCATTGAAAGAGTCTTCGTTACCTGTTACCGTGTTAACGCTGTACGAGTATGCACTTCATGTTATGCTACGATAACGGATCTAGATCTGGTTGGACATCCAAGATTCATCATCGGAATCAGATAGCGATCCATACATGATCGTGCAGGTATGGCTAGGGCACGAATATGTTTTAAACATGTTTTTTGACTACCTTCTTTAGGCTAGCTCAAGACATGTTTTAAACTCGTTTCTTGAAGGATGTTTTAAACACAGGGGTGGTTTATATTTATAGTAGCAACTTATAGAGGGTTAATTGGCCTGCAGATCGACCCCTTCACCATGTAAAGGAAGCTCCAAAAGCACCTGACCGTCGATGACGCTATTCAAATACTCGTTGAGAATGTTCTCGCTCGAAGGATTTAGCCTGATCATAGCAATTTTCTTCTGCAATAGTTTCAGATATGATTATCTTCTGAAAGTTATCGGCGACGAGCTGATTTAAAGGCCTACCGTCACGTTGCGAAGACATTGCTGAAGATAGGAGGTAGAAGGTAGGTAGGAAGGAACCTGCAAGCAGGTTAGTACTGGCGACAGCGAGGTCATCGGTCAACAGCAAGATGAATCTCCCTACTATAATCCTTACCAGCTTACATAATTAAAAACCAATAAAACGAAGCAAAAAAGCCGCTAGGAGGTTTTAAACACGTCTTTTGTAGAAAAGACGGTTTTATTCGTACCCTAGGTATGGCCCAGGCTCAACGAGTACCTGGTCATTGGGATTATTGTTTTGCAGAAAGCTACTAGTAAGGATCTTTTCTTGCACCTCTAGGGCAGTGAATCCACTGAAAACAGTGTGTGCAGGCTTAGGTAGACGTTGGGAGGTAACAGTCGGGCGCTGGTCAGATATCCGTAGCCCCCCGTGCCCCCGTGCCCCCACTAAGGTACCTTAACGAAAATATATGGTTTCCTTTAACTGTATCTATACAGTAATGGTTCAAATTACCGTCTAAAGGCGGTATTATAGTGAATATACTGACTTACAGTAGCTCATTATATATGTAACAAAATGATAACCGAGTATTAAAAAGAATGATACTCTTACAGTCTAGTTGAATATTCGTTTAAAGATAATACACTGCTGTGTAGTTTCAAGATAACTGCTACAATACTGCCAAGCCTTATCTTCGGATAGACTGTATTTCAGACAACATCAACGCTTCTGCATTTTCAAGCTTAGAATCGATCGATTTAGTCAATTTCGACGCGGGGGTGCATCGCACGAGCTTGGGCATAATGCGCATGGTCACTATGAGTATTGGGTAGGTTGATACGGGGGTGGGTGCAGAGCATAGATGATAGGTGAGTGACTACGGAGCATGACGAGCTATGTTCTCGGAATGCCAAGACCCAGCCACACTGTAATTTACATGTAATTTAGTCTTAGCGTCCGGGGATGATTTCCTGATTTTTAGCTCAGAGGTAGATAGAATAGTA
>JAABUT010000232.1_pt1 | contig 103393 bp, 101 predicted proteins | sample 5559281 | NCBI WGS metagenome assembly JAABUT01 (sample SAMN10711880, study PRJNA513359) | rock metagenome | isolation source: Antarctica rocks | place: Antarctica: Victoria Land, Ricker Hills nord | collected 2016-01-04 | reverse complement strand
CCGCCGGTTGCCGTACTCAACATCGGTGAAACTGGGCTGCTCGCTACGCACGCCCCATCATCTCGAAGTCCACGAAAACGATCCAGGCACCGCCCCGACTACCCGAGAAAATCAGCGTTTCCCTAGGTCGGCATCTGGGTCTCGAGCCGGGCGCCGGTGAGCGGCGGCGCGTTCCAGCTCGCCTCGAGGCGAGACCCGTCGCCTCGCAAGTGGATCCGGTGTGGCGTCTCGATGAGGACGAGGTCAGCCTCGAACGTGTGGGCTGAGGTCCACCCACCCCGGCAGACGACCGGCGTGGGGTCGAGCGGTGACCGACTACGCGCGGCGCGTTCGGCTCCCGGCCCCGACAGCGTCCCCCCGGCCCAGCGGTCGCGTCCACAGGGCAGCGACAGCCGCACCGGGCGTGGGGCCAGGTCGAGGGTGAGGAGGTAGGTGCCCGCGTCGGGCGCGACCGTCAGCGTCGAGCCCGGCGCGAACGGTGACGCGTCGTCAACGCCGTCGCCGTCCACCGTGAACGACACCTCATGTCCAGGACCGTCGTCCCGCGGTTCGACCACCGGGATGCTCAAGTGGGACAACCGTTCCCGCAGCTGCGACTCTGCGGCATACCCGCCGTCGTCGGGCCCGTCGAGCGCCGGCAGGAACCGCCCCCACACGACGTCGAGGACCTGCTGCATGTCCTCGACACAGGCCGTCGCCGCCACGACGAGGTCATGGTCCGGCACGACGATGCAGAACTGGCCGAACGCGCCGTCGCCGCGGAAGCCGTGCCGGGCCATCCAGTACTGGTATCCGTAGCCCTGCCGCCAGTCGACCGGCTGGAGCGGGTCGAGGTCGTTGGCGATGTGCGATCGGGTGGCGAGCGCGACCCAGCCCTCAGGCAACACCTGCTCGTCCCCCCATCGGCCGTCCTGCAGCAGCAGCAGCCCGAACGCCGCGATCGCCTCGGTCTGCAGGTGCAGGCCCGTGAAGCCCATGGCCACCCCGTTGGCGTCCACGTCCCACCGAGCGGGACCGATGCCGAGCGGGTCGAGGAGCCGGGGCCTCAGGTAGTCGAGCAGCGGCATCCCCGTGTGCTTCTCGACGATCGCGGCGAGGACGTAGGTCGTGGCGTTGTTGTACGCGTGGCGCGAGCCGACGGGCTCCTCCGGGGGCACCCGCAGGAAGCCTCGGGCGACGTCGCGCGGCTCGAGGGTCCAGGCGCGGTCGAGGGTGTCCTCTCGGTGACCGGTCGACATCGAGAGCAGGTGGTGCACGGTGAGGGCGGCGACCCGCGGGTCGACGTCCGCGGGGACGCGGTCAGGAAGCAGGTCGATCACCCGGTCATGCAGGCCGAAGAGCCCCTCGGCCACGCTGAACCCGACCGCCGACGACGTGAACGACTTGCTCAGGGAGTAGAGCAGGTGGACGCGGTCCGGGGTGTAGGGGGCCCACCACCCCTCGGCCGCCACGCGACCGTGCCTCACGACCATGAGGCTGTGCAGCTCGAGCGACCGGGAGGCCAGCTCGTCGAGAAGTCCCTCCACCGCGCCCGCCGGGATACCGACCTCCCCAGGGTTGGTTCGGGGCAACAGCTGGCTCGTCGGGGTCGTGGTCATGCGACCCACCCTAAGGAGACCCGCCGTGTGCGAGGCCATCTGTCGGTCGTATCCGGCGGACGTCGGGTTGGCAACGGTTCGCCACTGGCAGTACCAGTCTGGCGCCCCACCAGTCCGTTCGGACCACGTCCTCAAAGCTGCGCGCCGTCTGTCAGCCACTGCCACGCGGCCACCTTGGCGCCCGTGACGTCCTGGAGAATGCCCGCGAGGAGGTCCTGGTCGAGGGGGTAGATCACATCCGCCTGACGGGCGGCCCAGAGCGAAGCGAAGAGCGCAGAATCTCCCAGCCTCTGCGTCAAATGTCGACGACAGAGCGCCGCTCGTTGGCGATCAGCTCGGCAACGAGATCCGCCGGCGCCGGATCTTCACCTTCGTCATGGTCGGCCCCTACTCCTCGAGCGTGGGCCGGGCGACCCAATGACATTGGCCCCACCCGCGGATAGTCGCCGACCATGTCCCAGTCGACGTGCCGCCAGTCCCCCGTCGTGCCCTCGCCAGACAAAAAAGGATTCACATGAACCGCCCCACCACACCGCCGCCGCCCGGCCACACAGGCTGACGTCGTCCCGCACAGGGTCGGACTCGTCAAGGAGTGACGGCTCCCCGAACACCTCGAACGACGAAGAGGTCACGCCGCGGCGTTGGTGCACGTTGTCGCGGTTGAGGATGCGCGGCACCGTCCCGGCCAGGGCCGGGTTGACGCCCATGACGAGATCCACTGCGTCGTCGATCAGCTCGCCGACCGACCTGGGGCCGCTGTCCATCGACGCCGCAAGACCTTTGGCGTGCTGAGCGAGGTAGGACCAGCGAGCGGTCCTCGGGACGACGAACACGCCGTAGCCGGTGTCCTCCTCGGTGTCGTCGATGAGCATGGCGACCTGGTCATCGTCCATCTCCTGCACGCGCAGGTCGTGATCGATCTGAGCGCGTCTCTCGTCATAGGCGTCTGACACGTACTTGAGAAAGACCAGCCCGAGGATGACGTCCTTGTATTGCGAGGCGTCCATGGAACCCGGTAGCTTGTCGGCCGCCTTCCACAGGGTGTCTTTAAGCTCCTTCATCGTCGACGGAGCGACAGGGGTGGGCTTCTTCCTGGGTGGCATGGTCGTCATGCACCTTTCTGGTTCGGGTTTGCGTCAAGCCGTGAGAGCAGCTCCGTAGTAATCCGGTCCGCAGCGCTGTCGACGTCGAAGCCGTCGGGCATGCGCAGGACGAGCGGGGCGAGGTCGCTCCGGAAGCCGCCGGCCCGCCGCTTCGCGTCCAGGTTGGCGATTGCCTTGCCGGACGTCAGGCCCGCCGGCCGGTAGGGCTCGAACGCTGCGAGGATGGCATTCGGATCGAGGGCCAGCTGGTCGAGGGCGAGCCAGAGGTCGAACAGGTCGCGGCCCTTACTGCGCTGGTAGAGCGCGCGGATCTTCGTCGCCACCAGCTCGACCCGCTGAAACGTGCGCACGTCGGACTGGCCCGACCACCAGGCCGAGCGCACCGCATACGGATGGTTCAGGTGCGGGAGGGCTGGTGACCGCTCGTGCGTATTTACCTCGATCTTGAGCCGCAGCGGTATGCCCGTCTGTGCGGTCGTGCGCCACAGCACCTTGGGATGCTCGGTCACTCGGGTGCGGACCTCCAAGCCGAGCCCTTCGCCGAGCTCCGTGAGCGTGGTGGTCAGCTCCTTGATCCCGGACTTTGAGGTGCGCACGTAGTCGAGGTCCTCGCTGTAGCGCAGCGGTTGGGGCAGGTGCAGCTTGTGCAACGCCGTGCCGCCGCGGAAGACCAGCTCGTCGCCCAGGTATGGGTCTGCGGCGATGGCGCAGATGGCGCGGGACAGCAGGAGGTCCTGCTCGACCTGCTCGCGGGTCGGCCACGGGTGGTCGACGCTCCACTCGGGACGGCGTCGTAGGGAATCACAGGTCGGCCTCCACGATGCTGTTGACCCGGACGAGCCACCGGTCGTCCACGGATCCGACGAGGGAGCGGGACGGGTCGAGGCGTGATGGTGTCGTCGGGCCGGCCGTCGCCACCGCGCGCAGTTCATCGAGGTGGTCGGAGCGGCCGAGCACCTCAAGGACCCAGCCGAGCCGGCGGACCGCCGACGCCGGGTAGTGAAGAGCGAGGTCGGCCAGCCCGGCGTGGTCGAGGATGTCCGCCTCGTCCATCTCGACGAGGACGGTGGCGACGTTGTCGATCCCCCCCGCAAACCGGACGTCCCGGGCGATGTCGAGTGCGGTGGCCTCGGGCGAGGAGACCCGGACCGACCCGGACCGAGTCTCAGCCGGACGAACGGGGACCTGGTCGACGTCGGCCCGGAGCCGGAACGCGAACCTCGTCCGGCCCACCTGGCGGTCTCGGACCTGTCGGGAGACCGCGATCTGGAGCAGCTGCGGTGACTGTTGGGCGACACCCTGCTGCTGTGCGGCCGAGAGCCAGCCGACGTAGTAGGGGACCGCGAGGTGCTGCGTCAGTGCCTCGACAATCTCGATCCCGGGCGGAGCGCCCCACGCGCGGTACTCAGGAGGGACAGGGACCCACAACCCGCGAGCCGGCGTGCACCATTCGTGCCGCGCCAGCGGCGCTGACAGTCGTTCGCTGACCTGAGCCGGCGGGACGCCCAGAATCCCTGCCAGATCCGACGTGCTGAAGGCGCTGCGTCCGTGGGACAAGGCCCAGTCCGCCAGGCGAGGCGCGCGAGTCGCGGTGGTGGTCATCAGCGCTCCTCTCTTGTGTATTCATATTCTCATGCTTTTCGTGATGATGCGCACTGTCGAGAAGAGGCTCGCTCCTCCCGAACCGACCGCGCCGACCACTCGGTCATGAGCGCCTCGATGGCCGTCAGCCGCTCGCGCAGGGCGGAGCTTTCCTGACTCGCATACCTGGGCACCCTGGCCACATCGTCGGCCTGGTCTCGGTCGAGCCTGGGATGAGCCACCCACGCCACTCCTGGCACCACCTGGGAGGGCATTGATAGCGCGGGCGACTGCAGCCGGCACGCGCAGGCCCAGCGGGCGTTGGAGCAGCAGGCGGACTCGGCAGACACCTCCGGCTCGGCTCCGGGCGCCGCATGACGTCGGCCCTGACTCAGGTCGACGGCAGGAACGTGGAAGGTCCGTGTCAGGAGCACTTTCGCGGGTGGATCAAGGGGCGACGCAAATGGTGGAAACGTCGAGATGCGACCCAACCAACCCACCAAAGTTGTACGGAGACAGGCGCTGTGGCGAAAACCGTCAAAACCTGCGCCACCATCCTGGTAAGAGGACTATGCGAAGGGTGAGTCGCGGTTCCGGGGTGGTCATACTTCTGGTAACGACGTGCCTCTGCGCGTGCAATAACGACCCACCACCAGTGAAAAGGGCAACGACGCCACCGCCAGTCGTCTACACCGTCCCGGACTCCAAATGCCCGGCTGGCTGGAAGGGACTGACCGTCGAACCCCAGACGGCAGCCGAGATCGATTACCTCGACGACATACCGGCCTGCTCAACCCCTGATCTAAACCACACATACCTTGAGAACGGCTCGGAAGCGGTCTGGGTGGTGAAGTCGCCGGCCACCCAGTGGAGAGCCAACGCCATCGAGAAGACCTGGCAACAGGTGCTGTTCGACGAGGCGATCGGCCCGGTGCTCGAACCGAACACGTTGGCCTTGGCCCCAGGGGCCAAGTTCGACATCGCTCTGCCTCCCTCGCAAGTGCAGTGGAACCTTTCGTCTCATCTCACCTTGGCGTGGCACGGCCAGGACCTCGGGATCGACAAGCTGCAGTCGCTGGGTCGGGCGGCTGCCGTTGAGGTCGCGCGGCGTCGATCACCCGAGCGGGCGGCGGTTGCGGCCTGCACGCTGGCGTGGCCGAAACAGTGAAGGCGACGGGGGAGACGGACAAAGAAGCCAAGTCCACCGATCTTCTTCTCGCGGGTCTCGGCGTATCCGTCGCCGGAGGCAAATGCCACACGGAGTCGATCAAAGTGCGGTATCAGAACTCGGCGGGGCAGGTGGAGACGCTGTCTGCAGAACTGGCCAGCGTGAAGAAACAGACAAATCTGCTCGAAAAGGTCCACACGCAGTTTGGATACGCCGTGCGGGTTGAGAAGTTGATGACCGCCTTCAAAGTCTGCAATTTCGTCCCGTTCTGTTGACGCAGCATCGGCTTGCCAGTGTCGGCGGCTGGCGACAGGGTGTTCCCATGACCACGCGAACCCCGGCACCAGACCGCTGCTCGATCGTCCCGCCCTACCTGCTGCGAAACATCGCCGATGGGGCGGGTCCCGAGCACCCGGAGGTGCCGGACGAGGCGGCGCGGGCCGCGCAGCTCACCATCGACACCGACCGTGAGCTGCGCCAGCAGCGTGAGGTGTTCGTGGAGCGGGGCCGTGGCGGCCTGCGCGGGCCGATCCCGGGGCTGCCGCCCCAGCTCGACGAGGGGCGGGGGGCTGAGCGAGCGATGGCCCCGACGCCGGCAGCACCGGCGAAGACGGCGGCGGTCCAGCGGTCCATCCACGACGCCCGACACGGGTCGACCCTGCCGGGCACGCTGAAGCGGAAGGAGGGCGGCAAAGCCACCTCTGACACGTCGGTCAACCGGGCGTACGACGGGCTCGGTGGCACCTGGCAGCTCTACTGGGAAGGGTTCCAGCGCGACTCGCTCGACGGCAAGGGTATGGAGCTCATCGCTTCGGTGCACTACCAGCAGGGCTATGACAACGCCTTCTGGGACGGCAAGCAGATGGTCTTCGGCGACGGTGACGGCACCTACTTCAACGACTTCACGTCCAGCGTCGACGTCATCGGTCACGAGCTGACCCACGGCGTCACCCAGTTCACGGCGGGGCTGACCTACGTGGCGCAGTCGGGCGCTCTCAACGAGTCGCTCTCCGACTGCTTCGGCTCGATGGTGAAGCAGCTGACTCTCGGTCAGGACGCGGCGGACGCCGACTGGCTCATCGGCGAGGGACTGTTCACGGCGAAGGTCCACGGTGTAGCGCTGCGCTCGATGAAGGCGCCGGGCACCGCCTACGACGACCCGGTAATCGGGAAGGACCCCCAACCGGCCGACATGGACGGCTACGTCACGCTGCCGAACGACGCACAGCACGACAACGGTGGCGTTCACACCAACTCGGGCATCCCCAACCGGGCGTTCTACCTCGCCGCCGCAGCAATCGGAGGGAAGTCATGGGAGGGTGCCGGCCTCGTCTGGTACGACGTGCTCACGGGTTCCCAGATCACCAAGGACATCGACTTCGCCGGCTTCGCCGTGCTCACGGTCGCGGCCGCCGAGACCCGGTTCGGCTCGACGAGCAGCCAGGCCAAGGCGGTGCAGGACGCCTGGGTGACGGTCAAGGTGTTGACGACGGCAGCACCGACGGGCCCGGCCAAGAAGGGCACCTCCAAGACGACCGCGAGCGCGAAGGACGGGGCGGCGAAGGCCTCCAGCGCCGGCTAGTCACAGCGCCCCGCGCACTCAGAAGCCGAGGCGTTGCAGCTGTTTGGGGTCGCGCTGCCAGTCCTTGGCGATCTTGACGTGCAGATCAAGGTAGACCTTCTGGCCCAGCAGGGCCTCGATCCCCTGCCGGGCGGTGGTCCCGACCTCGCGCAGCCGCGACCCCCCGCGACCGATGACGATGGCCTTCTGGCTGGAGCGTTCGACGAACACGTTGACGCGCACTTCGAGCATTGGGTCGTTGTCGGGTCGGTCGGCGCGCGGCAGCATCTCCTCCACGACGACGGCCAGTGAGTGGGGCAGCTCGTCACGGACGCCCTCGAGCGCGGCCTCCCGGACCAGCTCGGCGATCATCATCGCTTCGGGCTCGTCGGTGAGCACTCCATCGGGGTAGAGCTGCGGCGACTCGGGCAGGTGCGCCGAGAGGAGGTCGCGCACGACGTCGACCTGGTCGCCGCGGGTGGCCGAGCAGGGCACGATGTCGTCCCACGACCCCAGCTGGTCGATGGCGATGAGGTGCTCGGCGAGCTTGCGCTTGTCGACGCGGTCGCTCTTCGTGGCGATGGCGACGACGGGCTTGCGCTTGGCCCGCTGCAGCTCGGCCAGCTCGCGGGCGATGTAGGCGTCCCCCGGGCCGGGCCGCTGGTCGGCGGGCAGGCATAACCCGATGACGTCGACCTCCAGGAGCGTCATCCGCACGAGGTCGTTGAGGCGCTCGCCCAGGAGGGTCCGGGGACGATGCAGACCCGGAGTGTCGACGAGGATGAGCTGGGCCAGGCTGCTCGTGGCGATGCCGCGGATCGTATGCCGAGTGGTCTGCGGCTTGGACGAGGTGATGGCCACCTTGTGCCCGACGAGCGCGTTGGTCAGCGTCGACTTGCCGGCGTTGGGCCGTCCGACCAGACAGGCGAACCCCGCTCGGTAGGCGTCGGACCCCCCCACGACACCTGAGCCTGTGTCGGTCGGCGGCTCGTCAGCGGTCATGGGCGTGCTCCTTCTCGGACACCGGGCGGCCCTGGACGTCGGCGTGGTGGGAGACGGGCTCGAGGCGGCGCACGATGACCGTGGCGATGCGGTGACGCCGGCCGGCCATCTTCTCGGCGGTGAGCGACAGGCCGGCGACCCCGGCGTGCGACCCCGGGATCGGGACGCGGCCGAGAGTCTTGGCCAGCAGCCCGCCGACGGTGTCGACCTCCTCCTCGTCGATGACGACGTCGAACCGGTCGGCCAGGTCGTCGATGCTCATGCCTGCTGGCACACGTACCGACCCGTCCTCGAGCACCTCGACACCTGGGGCCTCACGGTCGTACTCGTCGGCGATCTCACCGACGATCTCTTCGATGATGTCCTCGATCGTGACGAGGCCGGCGGTGCCGCCGTACTCGTCGACCACCATCGCGAAATGGCTCTGGTCCCGTTGCATCTCCTTCAGCAGGTCGTCGACCGCCTTGCTCTCGGGCACGAAGTGCATCGGCCGCATGACCTGCTCGGCGGGGGTGTGCGCGGCCTGCGGGTCGGCGTAGGTGCGTCGCACGACGTCTTTGAGGTAGAGCAGGCCCCGGGTGTCGTCGCTGTCCTCGCCGACGACGGGGATGCGGGAGAACCCCGATCGGAGGAACAGCGACATCGCCTGGCGGAGCGTCTTCTCGCCGCTGATGACGACCATGTCCGTCCGGGGCACCATAACCTCCCGGACCACGGTGTCGCCGAGCTCGAAGACCGAGTGGATCATCTCGCGCTCGTCGTCCTCGATGACCGCCGTGTCGCCGGCGATGTCGAGCAGGTCGCGCAGCTCGGCCTCGCTCTGGAACGCCCCGTCACGGTAGCCCTTGCCCGGTGTGACCGCGGTGCCGAGCGCGACGAGAACGCGCGACAGCGGACCGAGCACCTTGCGCAGCGCGACGGCCACGGGAGCGGCCCACAGCGCGACCGTGTCGAAGTGCTGTCGCCCCAACGTGCGTGGCGACACCCCAACGACGACGAAGGAAACCATGGCCATGATGACGATGGCGATGGTGAGCGCGACGTTCTCGTTGCTGACCAGGTCGAGGACGGCCACCGTGATGAACACTGCGCAAGTCGCCTCGGCGACGACGCGCAGGAAGGCCAGCGTGGCGAGGTATGCCGGGGAGTCGCCGACGACGGTCGTCAGGGACCGAGAGCCGGACCGGCCCTCCGCCGCCAGCTCCTGCGCCCGGACCCGGGACATCCGGAAGATGGCCGACTCGGATGCGGACAGCAGGAACGCGACGACGATGCTCAGCAGTGCGAACAGCACCATCTGCGGGACCATGGCGGCCTCAGGCGCCCCGTCCGCGCGTGGCGAGGAACGTGAGGAGGAGCTGCCGCTGCAGCTCGAACATCTCTCGCTCGTCCTCCGGCTCGGCGTGGTCGAACCCCAGCAGGTGGAGGATGCCGTGTGTCGTGAGGAGCAGCAGCTCCTCCTCGGTCGCGTGACCGGCCTCTGATGCCTGCTTGGCGGCGACGGTCGGACACAGCACGATGTCGCCGAGGACTCCTTCCTGCGGCTCCTGTTCCTCGCGGCCGGGCCGCAGCTCGTCCATGGGAAAGCTCATGACGTCGGTCGGGCCGGGGAGGTCCATCCACTGCACGTGCAGGGTCTCCATAGCGGCCTCGTCGACGAGCGTGACGCACAGGTCGGCCTGCGGGTGGACCCGCAGCTCGCCCATGACGTAGCGCGAGAGGGCCACCAGCTCGGTGGCGTCGGCGGGGTACTCGGTCTCGTTGAGGATCTCGACGCTCACGGGGTGGCCGCTCGCGGCTCGTCGCGGCGGGGTCGCCGGTCGCGGTGGCCCCGGTCGTCGGCCGGGCGGCGGGCCGACTCAGACGCCTCGTAGGCGTCGACGATCGCGCTGACCAGGCGGTGCCGGACGACATCGGCCGAGGTGAGCTCGGCGAAGTGGACGTCATCGACGCCGTCGAGGATGCCGCGCACCTGTCGCAGCCCGGAGATCGTGCCTCCCGGCAGGTCGACCTGCGTCACGTCGCCCGTGACGACCATCTTGGCGCCGAACCCCAGACGGGTGAGAAACATCTTCATCTGCTCGGCCGACGTGTTCTGCGCCTCGTCCAAGATGATAAAGGCGGAGTTCAACGTTCGGCCCCGCATGTACGCCAGCGGAGCGACCTCGATCGTGCCGGCGGCCATGAGCCGCGGGATCGTCTCCGGGTCGAGCATGTCGTGCAGGGCGTCGTAGAGCGGTCGCAGGTAAGGGTCGATCTTGTCGCTGAGGGTGCCGGGCAGGAAGCCGAGCCGCTCGCCGGCCTCGACCGCCGGCCGGGTGAGGATGATCCGGTTGACCTGCTTCGCCTGGAGCGCCGCCACCGCCTTGGCCATGGCCAGGTAGGTCTTGCCGGTGCCGGCGGGACCGATGCCGAAGACGATGGTGTGCGCGTCGATCGCGTCGACGTAGCGCTTCTGGTTCAGCGTCTTCGGGCGGATCGTGCGGCCGCGGTTGCTGACGATGTTCATCGTCAGCACGTCGGCGGGCCGCTCCAGGGTCTGGCTGCGAAGCATGCCGATCGAACGCTCGACGGCGTCGCGGTTGAGTGGCTGGCCGGCGTCGATGATGACGAGCAGCTCGTCGATGAGGCGCTCGACCAGGGCCACGTCGTGGGTGGCCCCGCGCAGCGAGATCTCGTTGCCGCGTACGTGGACGTCGAGCTGCGGGAACCCCCGTTCGATGGTGCGCAGCAGCTCGTCACGCGGACCCAGCAGTGTCACCATCGAGATCGACCGCGGAATGGTGATCATGTGCGTCGGGATGCGGCTGTCGTCGGATGCGGCGCCGGGGGTCCCCGGCGCGACGGGGTCGACGGGCCCGGGCTGGTGGTCGGCGTCTGTCATCGTCCGTCCAGTCTACGGGCGGCCACCGACCCCCACCGAACTCACGTTCTTGTCGACAAACCGGACAACGCGAACCCGAAACCGACAATGGCGTGAGTCTGGTGGGGATGCGAGCCGGAATCAGCCGGGGGGCCACCGTAGGGGGCGGCCGCCGAGGACGTGCAGGTGGGCGTGGAAAACCGTCTGCCCGGCTTCGGCGCCGGTGTTGGCCACGAGGCGGTAGCCCGCCTCGAGCCCCGCCTCCTCCGCGACCGACTGGGCCAGGGCGATGACGTCGGCCAGCTCCTCGGGGTACTCCGCGAGCGCACCGAGGTCGGCGACGTGCCGACGCGGGATCGTCAGGACGTGGGTGGGTGCCTGCGGGTTGATGTCGCGGAAGGCGACCGACTGGCCGGTCTCGGCGACGACGTCCATCGGCACCGACCCGGCCAGCATCCCGCAGAACAGACAGTTTTCACCCATGGCTGGATCCTTCTGGAGCGCCCCGAGCGGTGTCAACGCCAGCGCCGCATCGCGCTCAGGACGGCCAGCGCGGCCGGACCGGCGCTCGACGAGCGCAGCACCTCGCGCCCCAGCCGTACAGGCTGCGCGCCGGCGGCGGCGAAGGCCTCCAGCTCGCTGGTCGAGATCCCCCCCTCGGGGCCGATGACGAGGAGGACCTCACCGGCCTCCGGCAGCCGGACCCCGGCCAACGGCGCCGTGGCGTCCTCGTGGAGCACCAGCGCGAGATCGGCCGTGGCCGCGCGGGCGGCGACCTCGCGCATACCGGCGGGGGGCGCGACGACGGGGGCGCGGGCACGGCGTGACTGCTTCGTGGCGGCCGCCACCACGGACTCCCACCGCTGTCGGCCCTTGGCCTCGCGCTCTGAGCCGCGCCACACCGCGACACCGCGCGCCGACTGCCACGGCACGACCTCGTCGACCCCGAGCTCGGTCGCGGTCTCGACCGCCTGCTCGTCGCGGCCGCCCTTGGCCAACGCCTGCACCAGGACGAACCGGGGTGCCGGCTCGGGCTCGACGGTCAGGCCCAGGAGCCGGGCCGCGAAGGTGTCCCACGCGGTATGCGTGACGACCGCCTCCGCGCGGCGCCCGTCACCCCCGAGGAGCACGGTCTCTCCGACCCGGATGCGGACGACTCCGACGGCGTGCCGGCCCTCGGGGCCGGCGACCTCGACCTCGTCACCGACGTCCGCGGCCGTCCACTCAGCGCCGGCCAGCAAGAACATCCGGTCGGTCATGACGTCACTGTAGGCATCGAGCCACGCGCACCAGTCGCCTGGCTACAGCAGGCGCTCAGCGGGTCTTGAACGCGTCCTTGAGCTTGCCGATGAGGCCCTTCTCGAGCGGGGCGAGTCGGCCCTCCGGTCGCTCCTCCCCGCGGAGGGTGGCCAGCTGACGCAGCAGGTCCTCCTGCTCAGGCGTGAGGTGGGACGGCGTCTGCACGTTGGTGTGGACGACGAGGTCGCCCCGGCCGTTGCCGCGCAGGTGGGTCACTCCCAGCGTGCGGAGGGTAAGCGCCTCACCCGCCTGGGTGCCGGACGCGACGACGAGCTCGCGCTCGCCGTCGAAGGTGTTGAGGGACAGCGTCGTTCCCAGAGCCGCCGCCGTCATCGGCAGCTCGACGGTGCAGTGCAGGTCGTCACCCCGGCGGGTGTAGATGCCGTGCGGGCGGACGGCGACCTCGACGTAGAGGTCACCGGCCGGCCCGGCCCCAGGACCGACCTCACCCTCTCCGGTCAGCTGGATGCGGGTGCCGCTGTCCACCCCGGCCGGCACCCGCAGCTTGAGGGTGCGCCGGGTCCGGACGCGCCCCTGACCGGAGCACTCGAAGCACGGGTGCGGGATGACGGTGCCGTAGCCCTGGCAGGCGCCGCAGGGGCGGCTGGTCATGACCTGGCCGAGGAACGAGCGCTGGACGCTCTGGACCTCGCCCCGCCCACCGCAGACGTTGCAGGTCGTGGTGCTCGTGCCCGGCTGGGCCCCCGCACCCCCACACGTGCCGCACGCCGCCGCGGTGTCGACGGCCAGCTCCTCGTCCGAGCCGAAGACCGCGGCCGACAGGTCGATGTCGAGACGCACCAGGGCGTCCTGGCCGCGCTGCTGACGCTGCCGGGGACCGCGCTGCGCCGCCGCACCACCGCCGAAGAAGGCGTCCATGACGTCGGTGAAGGTGAAGCCTTGGCCGAACCCGGCAGCGCCGCCGGCCGCCGCATAGGGGTCGGCGCCCATGTCGTAGGCGCGCTTCTTCTCCGCGTCGGAGAGCACGTCGTAGGCCTGGGAGACCTTCTTGAACTGCTCCTCGGCGTCGGCGCTCGGGTTCACGTCGGGGTGGAGCCGGCGCGCCATCTTGCGGTAGGCGCGCTTGATCTCCTCCTCGGTGGCCGTCTTGGCGACCCCGAGGTCCTGGTAGTAGTCGTTCAACGAAAGTCCTTGTCCGGCAGCGGTTCTAGGGATGACGCGCAGTTCGTGGGGTCGTGGGGTTCGTGGGGCTGGGTCAGGTCACGGTCCGAGGATCTCCGAGACGTAACGGGCCACCGCACGCACCGTGGCCATGGCCGTGGGGTAGTCCATCCGGGTCGGGCCGAGAACGCCGAGGCCGGCGACGACCTCGGACCCTGCGGCGTACCCGGTGGAGACCACCGAGGTCGAGGTGAGGCCCTCGTGGGAGTTCTCGTGACCGATGCGGACCGCCACGGCGTCGTGCCCCACCCGGTCGGCTCCGAGCGTACCCAGCAGCTTCAGGAGCACGACGTGCTCCTCCAGCGCCTCCAGCACGGGGCCGATGGTCAGCGGGAAGTCGGTGCCGAAGCGGGCCAGGTTGGCGGTGCCCGCGAGCACCACCCGCTCCTCGCGCTCCTCGGCGAACGCCTCGTCGAGGGCGCGCACCACCGCGCGCACCGTGTCGCGCTCCGCGGGCACGAAGCGGTCGGCCAGGCCGTCGAGCCGGGCCGACGCCTCCGAGAACGGCCGTGACGCGACCTCGCCGTTGAGCTCGGTGCGCAGCCGCGCGACGAAGGTCTCCCCAGCCGGCGACGTCAGGTCATCTTGCGCGGCCACGATGCGCTGCTCGACGCGTCCGGTGTTGACGATGAGGACGACCATGAGGCGCGACGGGGCGAGCGGCACCAGCTCGATGTGGCGCACCGTCGAGCGGGTGAGGCTGGGGTACTGGACGACGGCCACCTGCCGGGTCAGGGTCGCGAGCAGGCGCACGGTGCGGTCGACCACGTCGTCGAGGTCGACGGCGCCGGCCAGGAACGTCTGGATCGCCGACCGCTCGGCGACCGACATCGGCTTGACCGCACTCAGCCGGTCGACGAACACCCGGTAGCCCGCGTCCGTGGGCACCCGACCGGCCGAGGTGTGCGGCGCGTGGATCAGGCCCTCCTCCTCGAGGACGGCCATGTCGTTGCGGACGGTCGCCGCGGACACACCGAGGTGGTGGCGCTCGACGAGGGCCTTGGACCCCACGGGCTCCGAGGTCTGCACGTAGTCCTGGACGATGGCCCGCAGCACGGCGAGCCGGCGCTCCTCGCTCACGGACCCACCTCCTGCTCGATGGCGACACTCCTGGGGCTGCGGTAGGTGGTGACCCGGGACGCTGGCACTCGGCATCCCAGAGTGCCAAGTCTACGTCGTCCCGGGGTCGCTGCCCTTCGCGGCGGCGCGCCGCCGGGTGCCCCAGGTGTGCGCGTGCATACCCTCGCCGGGTGCGTACACCTGGCGACCGATACGGGTCCGACGTCCTGGCCGGCGACTGGCGTCGGGCCCGGCGGTTGGCTGCGGCCGAGGTCGCGGCCGAGCCGGGGCTGGTCGTCGAGGAGGCCGACACCGGGTGGTGCGGCGCCGTCGTGCGGGTGGAGAAGGCCGGTGGGATGCAGGTCGTGCACCTGGAGGACCGCCGCGGGCGTACCCGGGGGTTCCCCCTGGGCAGCGGCTTCCTGGTCGACGGGGCCCCGGTCGTGCTGACGCCGCCGCGAGTGGCGTCTACCGCCGCGCTGCAGGCGGCCCGACACGCCGAGTCCCGCACCGCGAGCGGGTCGACCGCGGTTCGAGGCGGCCGGGCCGGCGTCGCGGTGGCGTCACGGCTGTTCGTCGAGGGCCGCCACGACGCCGAGCTGGTCGAGAAGGTGTGGGGCGACGACCTCCGGGTGGAGGGCGTCGTCGTCGAGATGCTCGACGGCGTCGACGACCTGGCCGGCGCCATCGCGGCGTTCCGCCCCGGGCCTGGGCGGCGGATGGGCGTCCTCGTCGACCATCTCGTGCGCGGGACCAAGGAGGCCGGCATCGTCGACGCGGTGCGGGGGCTCCCGGGGACCCGCGGCTGCGTCAAGGTGCTCGGTCATCCCTACGTCGACGTCTGGCAGTCGGTGCGCCCGGAGCGGCTGGGGCTCGAGGCGTGGCCCGTCATCCCTCGCGGCCAGTCGTGGAAGCACGGCATCTGCGCGCACCTCGGATGGCCGCACGACACCCAGGCCGACGTCGCCCGCGCCTGGAGACGCATCCTGGGTCAGGTGCGCAGCTACGCCGATCTCGAGCCCACCCTGCTCGCCAGCGTCGAAGAGCTCATCGACTTCGTCACCGAGCCGGCCGGTCGTCCGGACCCACCCTGAGCCGACCCCTGAGCCGACCCCTGAGCCCACCCCGAAGCCGACCCTGAACCACCCCGAAACACCGCCGGAAGCGGAACAGCCTGCGCCTGGTCTGCGTCCACACTGGTGTGACCGCCTCCGCCGAGACGAGCACCGCCACCGCCAGACCACCGCGAAGCAGGGAGACCATGTCCACCAACCCGCCCTACGGCCCCACCTCGTCCGGTCAGCTGCCGGCCACCGGCGAGGAACGGACCGCGAGCATCTTCGCCCACCTGTCGGCGATCATCGCCGCCGTCGTCACGGCCGGGTGGCTGAGCTTCCTCGGCCCGCTCATCATCTGGTTCATCTACCGGGACCGCAGCCCCTTCGTCCGCCAGGCCGCGGCCCGGTCGTTCAACTTCAACGTCGGCCTGTGGGTCATGAACATCGCCGCCTGGATCTGCCTCTTCACCGTCGTGCTCATTCCCCGTGGCGATCGTGCTGTTCATCATCGCCAACGTGGGGCTCATCGTCTGGCACCTCATCGGGGCCTACCGTGCGAGCCAGGGCCGCACCTACGACAACCCGTTCCAGATCCGCATCCTCAGCTGACCCTGAGCAGGCGGCGCACCACGGTGTCAGCGAGCAGCCGCCCCTGGCGGGTGAGCCGGACCCGGCGGTCGCGGACCGCGGCCGTCCCGTCGACCAGACCCTCGGCGACGAGCCCGGCCACCTCGGTCCGGCCCGCCGGCGCCAGCTCGTCCACCGGTATGCCGCTGGCCAGCCGGGTGCCGAGCAGCACCCGCTCGTCGTAGCGCTGGCCGGCGGTGAGGACCTCACGCCCGGCGGCCGGGGAGTCCCCGGCTGCCAGACGGCCGGCATACGCGGCGGGGTGCTTGGCGTTCCACCAGCGCACCCCGCCGGCGTGGCTGTGCGCGCCGGGACCGATGCCCCACCAGTCGCCACCGGCCCAGTAGCCCTCGTTGTGGCGGCAGCGGAACCGCGGCACCCGAGCCCAGTTGCTGACCTCGTACCAGGCGAAGCCGGCGGCGGTGAGGGTCTCGTCGGCCAGCTCGTACTTCGCGGCCTCGTCGTCGTCGTCAGGTGCGGGCACCTGGCCGCGGCGGACCTGGCCGGCCAACCGCGTGCCGGCCTCGACCACCAACGCGTAGGCCGAGATGTGATCGGGCTCGAGGCCCACCGCGGTGTCGACACTGCGCCGCCAGTCCTCGAGGCTCTCACCCGGGGTCCCGTAGATGAGGTCGAGACTGACGTCGAGGCCCGCCCGTCGCGCTCCTCGCACGGCCCGGGCCACGTTGTCCGGGTCATGGGTCCGGTCCAGCACACGCAGGACGTGCGGCACGGCGCTCTGCATCCCCAGGCTGACCCGGGTGAAGCCACCGGCCCGCAGAGCCGCGAGGCTCGCGTCCGTGACCGAGTCGGGGTTGGCCTCGGTCGTCACCTCGACGTCGGCCGTGAGACCCCAGCGGTCGCGTATCCCGTCGACGAGCCCGACCAGGTCGTCGACGGCCAGCAGGGTCGGCGTGCCCCCGCCGACGAAGACCGTGTCGACGGCCGGGGCCCGGTCACCGAGCACCCGGTGGGCGAGGTCCAGCTCGAGGTGGGCCGCCGCGGCAAAGGTGTCGCGGCTGGTGCCGGCGGCGGTGCCCTCGCCGAGCTCGGCCGGGGTGTAGGTGTTGAAGTCGCAGTAGCCGCACCGGACGCGGCAGAACGGCACGTGCAGGTAGACCCCGAACGGCACGGACCCGATGTGGGCCAGTGCGCCGGACGGCAGCGCTCCGTCGGCAGGGGCGGGGTCACCCTGGGGCAGCGCACTCGGCATACGGGCCATTCTTCCGGGCGGGCACGGCCCGGGGAACGGCGGTCGCGGCGTGTCCCCCGGCGACACGCCGCCACCAGGGAGGTCGACCGAACTAAAGGCCCGGAAGGCCTTGCCAAGGGGCGGTCGGAGGGCCTAGAACTGTCCCCACGCCACCGGTTCTCCGGAGGCGCATCGAGGACCATGCGGGTCGAGTTCTCCCTCGGGAGAAGGACATTCGTCGGTCATCGGTATGCGTGAGGGTCATACCTCACGCATCAGCGACGGGCTTCGGCGCGTCGCCGAGGGCCCCGGGAACTCATACCTCCCGGGGCCCTCACCTTCCCACCGGTCAGGACCGTAGGGTCGTCGACGTGAGCGCCTCTCCCTCTCCGCGATGGCTCGACCTCGAGGGCGTCGTCAACATGCGCGACGTGGGCGGCATGCCCACCACGGACGGGGCGACGATCGCGGTCGGCCGGCTGATCCGATCGGACAACCTGCAGGACCTCCCGCCCGACTCGGTGCGCCGGCTCGTCGACGACATGCACGTCACCGACGTGGTCGACCTCCGCACCGGCGTCGAGGTGGCCAAGGAGGGCGACGGGCCGCTCGTGGCCGAACCCGGCGTACGCATCCATCACCTGTCCCTCTACACCGAGGACACCCGGGAGACCGGCATCCCACCCGGCGAGCGCCCACTGCCCTGGGCCCGTGACACCACGGTCGGCGATCGCGAGGCTCCCTCGAAGCCCACGCCGGCCGACGCGCGCTCCGACCACAACGCCTACTGGGCCGGGCACTACCTCGGCTACCTCGAGCAGCGGCCCGACTCGGTCGTCGAGGCGCTGCGGACCGTCGCGACGAGCGACGGCGCCACCGTCGTGCACTGCGCGGCCGGGAAGGACCGCACCGGCACCATCGTCGCCCTCGCGCTGCTGCTCGCGGGAGCCGAGCCGGAGGCCGTAGCCGCCGACTTCGCCGCGTCCGCGGAGCGCGTGCCCCAGATCATGGAACGCCTGGCCCGCCGGCCCGCGTATGCCGCCAACCTCGTCGGGAAGAGCATCGACCAGCAGTCACCCCGCTCCGACACCATGCGCCTGCTCCTGGAGACGCTGGCGGCGCAGGGCAGTCTCGAAGCCTGGTTGACCCGCTACGGCTGGACGCCCGACGACACCGCCGCCTTGCGCCGGAAGCTTCGCGACTGAGCGTCAGTGGTTCACGGGGAACACCAGGTGGGTGACCCGGTCGCCCTGGACGCATACCGTCGGGTTGCCGATGGCGATGTCCTCGGCTAGCGCCCCGAAGAACGGCCGACCCCCGCCCATGACCACCGGCACCAGATCGACGGCCACCTCGTCGAGCAGCCCCTGCTCCAGGCACTGACAGGCGATGGTGCCCCCGGTCACCGCGACGGTGCCGTCGCCCGCGAGCTGCTGTGCGCGCTCGACGGCGGCGGCCACGCCGCCGGTGACGAAGTGGAACGGCGCGCCCGGGTGGGCCGACACCCAGTCCGTGGGAACCTCGTGGGTGACGACGACGACGGGCACGTCCATCGTGTGCCGTCCGCCCCACCCGTCGGTGACGTCGAACAATGTGCGGCCACAGACCAGCGCGCCGAGACCGGAGACCCAGTCTCTCCAGTACTCAGCGCTCCGAGAGGTCAGGTGGAACGTGATCGCGTCGGTCGCGGTCGACAGCTCCTCCTCCCCGTTCTGGAGCCAGTCGAACAGCCGCCCGATCGTGTTGTCGTCCCTGGCGACATACCCGTCCAGCGACATCGACGCGTTGGCGACGACTCTTCCCATGGTCTGTGCTCCTTCGGTCTCCGGGGTACCGGGTCTTGGTACGACTGACCGGGCGGAGCGTCGGAACTCATCGGCCTGGGCTACTTCTTGGCCACCTCGGCGTCGTTGGAGAGCGCAGCGATGAAGGCCTCCTGAGGCACCTCGACTCGGCCGACCATCTTCATCCGCTTCTTGCCCTCCTTCTGCTTCTCCAGCAGCTTGCGCTTGCGGGTGATGTCACCGCCGTAGCACTTGGCGAGCACGTCCTTGCGCATCGCCCGGATGGTCTCGCGGGCGATGACCCGGGAGCCGATGGCCGCCTGGATCGGCACTTCGAACTGCTGCCGGGGAATCAGCTCCCGCAGCTTCGAGGCCATCTGGACGCCGTACGCGTACGCCTTGTCCTTGTGGACGATCGAGCTGAAGGCGTCGACCTGCTCGCTCTGCAGGAGGATGTCGACCCGGACCAGGTCGGCGGCCTGGTCGCCGTCGGGCTCGTAGTCGAGGGACGCGTACCCCTTGGTGCGCGACTTGAGCTGGTCGAAGAAGTCGAAGACGATCTCAGCGAGCGGCAGGGTGTAGCGCAGCTCGACCCGCTCAGGGGAGAGGTAGTCCATGCCGCGCAGGCTCCCGCGCCGCTGCTGGCACAGCTCCATGATCGCGCCGATGTACTCGCTGGGGGCGAGCACCGTCGCCCGCACGACCGGCTCGCGCACCTCGGAGATCTTGCCGTCGGGGAACTCGCTCGGGTTGGTCACCTCGATGTGCCGGTTGCCCTCGAGGGTGACGTCGTAGACGACGTTGGGCAGGGTGGAGATGAGGTCGAGGTCGAACTCGCGCTCCAGCCGCTCGCGGACGATCTCGAGGTGGAGCATCCCCAGGAACCCCACGCGGAACCCGAACCCGAGCGCAACCGACGTCTCCGGCTCGTAGACCAGGGCCGCGTCGTTCAGCTTGAGGCGGTCGAGGGCGTCGCGCAGGTCGGGGTAGTCGGACCCGTCGATCGGGTAGAGGCCGGAGAAGACCATCGGCTTGGGGTCGCGGTACCCCCCCAGGGCGGTGCTGGCCGGCTTGGCCGCGTTGGTCACCGTGTCGCCGACCCGGCTCTGGCGCACGTCCTTCACCCCGGTGATGAGGTAGCCGACCTCGCCGACGCCGAGGCCCTTGGACGGGACCGGTTCCGGGGAGATGACGCCGATCTCGAGCAGGTCGTGGGTGGCCTTGGTCGACATCATGGTGATCCGCTCGCGCGGGTTGAGGTTGCCGTCGATGACGCGGACGTAGGTGACGACGCCCCGGTAGCTGTCGTAGACCGAGTCGAAGATCATCGCTCGGGCGGGCGCCTCGGGGTCACCGGTGGGCGCGGGCAGCTCACGGACGATCTGGTCGAGCAGCGGCTCGACGCCGGCACCCGTCTTGCCCGAGACCCGCATACAGTCCTCGGGCTCGCAGCCGATGAGACCAGCCAGCTCCTCGGCGTACTTCTCCGGCTGGGCTGCGGGAAGGTCGATCTTGTTGAGCACCGCGATGATCGTGAGCTCGTTCTCCATCGCGAGGTAGAGGTTGGCGAGGGTCTGCGCCTCGATGCCCTGCGCGGCGTCGACGAGGAGCACGGCCCCCTCACAGGCCGCGAGCGACCGGGACACCTCGTAGGTGAAGTCGACGTGGCCGGGGGTGTCGATCATGTTGAGCGCGTGGGTCACCCCGTCGAGCGCCCACGGCATCCGCACCGCCTGGCTCTTGATCGTGATGCCGCGCTCGCGCTCGATGTCCATCCGGTCGAGGTACTGCGCGCGCATGGCCCGTTCGTCGACGACGCCCGTCAGCTGGAGCATCCGGTCGGCCAGGGTCGACTTGCCGTGGTCGATGTGGGCGATGATGCAGAAGTTGCGGATGAGGTCCGGTGGCGTCGCGTGGGGCGGCAACGCGGTTCGGACCATGGGTGACACGGATTCAGTGTTTCACGCGCCTCGCGAGGGGCCGACCACGTCGGTGTCCGGGGGGTCGCCCCGACATCTCGCTGGACGGCGAGCCGGGGGTTCGCCCGGCGAGCGCGGTTCCGGCCCATCACAATGGCCCGGTCCCTCCTCCCCCGCCCGAACGGCGACAGATGCCATGACCCCACGAGAAGCGCCTCCCGTCGATGCGGCTCCCCCACCCCGACGCATCCCGCGGTCGTGCTCCGATGTCTACCGGCTGTGGGCGGCGGTCGGGTTGGGCCTGGTCCTGACCACGATGTTCTATCTCGGGCAGTCCACCTTCGAGGAGCTCGGCCTGCGGCGGCAGCTCACACCGGCGCAGCTCGCCATCGAGGAGGACTACGGGTCGAACCTCGTCAGCTGGGTCGGGTTCGCCATCCCCTACCTGTGGTTGGGGATCAGGGCGTTCCGGGGCTGCGACCACGCGGAGCTCACCCGACGCATCCTCGGATCGCCCCTACCTCGGGCAGCCTGGAGACGGTGGTTGCTGGCCGGGGGCGGGAGTGTCGGTTGGCCGGTGCTTATCGCGCTATGGGCCTTCTCGACGGTGATCACCGCGGTCATCAACAAGAAGGACGTGCCGGTGCTCGTCATCACCATGGCCGGCCTCACCGTGCTCAGCTGCATCGCCATCATCACCTTCAGCTTCGCCCTCTTCTACGCCCGCCGGGACATCGAGGAGGGCGGCCTGGAGTTCCAGGGGCCGGACGCGTCGGTCTTCTCCGACTACGTCTATCTGGCCGCCGGGTGCTCGGTGACGTTCGGGACGACCGACACGACGATCGTCAGCGCACGGATGCGGCGCATCGTGACGTTCCACAGCGTCCTGGCCTGGATCCTCAACACCGTCGTCATCGCGGTGCTGCTGTCTCTCGTGACCAGCTGACCTCGCGTCGGCGGGCGGCCCCGTCAGGCCCCGGTGGCCCCGTCGATGCCCTCGCGAAGCAGGTCGGCGTGGCCGTTGTGCTGGGCGTACTCGGCGATGTGCTTGATCAGGACACCTCGGAGCGAGATCGGCGCCCCATCGCGGATGCGCGTGCCGGTGTCGTCGAGGTCGTGGGCGGCGACGATCTCGCGCGAGCGCTCGCACTCGGTGCGCCACTGCTCCCAGGCCGCGCGGACGTCGCCGTCGAGGCGCTCGAAGTCCTGGTCGGGGTCGTCGTCGGTGTAGTAGATCATCGGCACGTCGTCGCCCGCGAAGTTGATCTGGAACCACCAGCGCTCCACACCGGTGAGGTGGCGCAGCAGCCCGTGCAGGGTCAAGGTCGACGGAGCCATCGTGCGCCGCGACAGGTCGGTGTCGTCGACCCCGGAGCACTTCAGCGCGAAGGTGGCCCGGTGGTGCTCGAGGTAGGCGATCAGGAGGTCGCGCTCGCTGCCCACCGTCGGCAGCGGCGGCCTCGTGTCCCCCGCGAACGTCGGGCTGAAGTTCTCCTCGGGCACGATCGGTCGCGGCGTCATCCCGCGACCCTAGCCACGCCCACCGACACGAACCAGACTGCGTCGGCCTAAGCCGCGACGGGCAGGTGCAGGGGTCCACGGATCAGCCGCGACGGCCGCATGGTGACCCGGCCGGTCTGCCGCAGCAGGGGCATCCGGGCGGTGAGCGCGGTCAACGCTGCTGCCGCCTCCAGGCGGGCCAACGGCGCGCCGAGGCAGTAGTGGATGCCGCTCGAGAAGGCCAAGTGCTCCGCGCTGGCGGCGCGCGTGATGTCGAACCGGGCGGCGTCGGGGAACACCTCGGGGTCGCGCCCCGCGCCGGCCAGCAGCAGGACCACCGCCTGGTTGCGACGCACCGGTACCCCCCCGATCTCGGTGTCGCGGAAGGAGATGCGGGCCGTCTCCTGCACGGGCGGGTCCCAGCGCAGCACCTCCTCGACGGCGGCCGGCACGAGCGACGGGTCCTCGCGCAGCAGCTGCCACTGCTCGGGGTGCTCGAGCAGGGCCACGGTGGCGTTGCCGATGAGGTTCACCGTCGTCTCGAACCCGGCGATGAGCAGCAGTGAGCACATCGGCACCATCTCGTGTGGCTGGATGCGGTCACCCTGCTCCGCGACGATGACGCTGACGAGGTCCTCGCGCGGCTCGACCGCCCGATCCTTGAAGAGGCGCTCGAACAGGCGCTCGAGCTCGGTGTTCGCCTCGATGACCCGTCGGGCCTGACCGATCGAGGTGACCCCGTCGAGGGCACTGCCCAGGGCCGCGCCGTAGCGCTGGAAGGCGTCGATGTCACTGCCCTCCACTCCCATCATCGAGGTGATGACGGCGATGGGCAGCGGCGCGGCGAGGTCGGCCACGAGGTCGAACGAGCCCTTGCGCTCGGCCGCATCGAGGAGTGAGCAGACCGTCTCGTCGATGGCCGCGGCATACCGGCTCATCATCCGCGGGCTGAAGGCGGGTGCAGCCACCCCGCGGAGGCGCTCGTGGTCAGGTGGGTTGAGGGAGAGGAACGACAGGTCGAACTCCCCCGGAGAGCCGCCGGGCACCGTGCCGTCCTCCTCCCGGACGCCGAACTGACGGCTGCGGAGCACCTGCCTGCAGATGGGGTGGCTGGTGGTCGCCCAGTTGCCCAGCCGGGTCGGCACCATCGGGCCGATGGCCCGCATGTCCTCGTAGACCGCATACGGGTCGCGGCGGCCTTCCTTGAAGCTGAGGCGGGCGAGCTGGTCGCCTCGGAACCGCGCGGCGTACCACCGGTTCCAGCGCTCCCGGTAGAGCCCCCCGGCAAAGGTCGCGGCCGCGCGGGCCTGGGTAAGGCGGGTCATGCCTCCAGAGCGTATGCGCGTCGGCGGCCGAGCACCGCGGAGAGCAGGGCGATGCCGACCCCGAGGACCGCGAGCACCGCCCCGACCCGGCTGGGCCACTCGTAGCCCAGGCCGGCGCTGAGGACGAGGCTGCCGAGCCACGCGCCGATCGCGTTGGCGATGTTGAGCGTCGAGTGGTTGAGGGCCGCGGCGAGCGACTGACCCTCGTGAGCCACGTCCATCAGCCGGGTCTGGAGCAGCGGCACGAGGATCGAGGGGAGGAAGCCGAGGACGAAGACCATGATGACGGCGAGCACCGGCACGTGGGCCAGGGACCCGAAGGCCGCCAGCATCACCGCGATGAGCGCCAGCGAGACGATCATCCCGCGCAGGATGCCGAACCGGGCCACCCGCCCGGACACGACCATCCCGCTGACCATGCCGACGCCGTAGACGCCGAGGATGACGGGGACGAACCCGAGCGGAAAGCCGGCCAGCTCGGTCATCGTCGGCGTGATGTAGGAGTACGTCGCGAACATGCCGCCGAAGCCGACGACACCAACGAGCAGCGTGAGCCAGACCTGAAGCCGGGTCAGAGCGGTGAGCTCCGAGCGCATCGAAGCCCCCCGGGTGCTGGGCTGACGGGGCACCCACAGCGAGAGGGCGAGCACGGTGAACGCCCCGATCCCGCCGACCACCCAGTAGGGCACCGCCCAGCCGAACCGCTGGCCCAGCAGCGTCGTCACGGGGACGCCGACGATGTTGGCGGTGCCGAGGCCGATGAGCATCATCGAGACGGCCCAGGTGCGCCGTTCCTTGGCGACCAGCGAGGCCGCGACCAGCGAGCCGATCCCGAAGTACGCGCCGTGCGGCAGACCCGAGAGGAACCGCGTGACCATCAGGTCGGAGTAACCATGGGCGAACCCCGAGGCGGTGTTGGCGAGTGCGAACGCGACCATGAGCCCGATCAGCAGCGCCTTGCGCGGCAGCCGGGCGGCGAGCACAGCGACGAGCGGGGCCCCCACGACAACGCCGAGGGCGTAGGCCGAGACGTAGTGCCCGGCGGTCGGGATGTCGGTCCCGGTGCCGGCCGCCACCTGTGGCAGCAGGCCCATGGTCACGAACTCGGTGGTGCCGATGGCGAACCCACCGGTCGCCAAGGCCAACAGGGCCAGCCCGACCCGAGTCTGAGGCTGGTCGGTGTGCGTCGGAGGCGTGCCGTCCGCAGTGGGGTGGCCGGGCGCGGTCGCCGTGGCCAAGGTGTCGGTCATCGCATCTCTTCGTCGGTGTCGTCGGCGTCGTCGGCGTCGTCGGTGTCGTCTTGTCTGTTCGCGCGGGCGTCGGGGTCTGCGTTGACCGCGCCCATGGTAGGGCGAACACGGCAGACGCCCGGCGCCATCCCGATCGGGTGAACATCTTCGATGGCCGGCTGTGAGCTCCCTCGGGTGGACCTCGACGCATACCTCGCGGTCACCGTTGGCGTACCGGCTCACCACGCTCCTGCGGCAGCGGCGTCGCTGGGGTTCGTGACCCCACCGGGCGGCTACGGTTGAGCGCGTGGCTCCCCTCGTCGACCTCCTGCGTCAGGCTCTCGGGCGCGTTCTCAGCGGCGGCACCAAGGTCGCGGAACGGCCGGTCGAGCGACCGGCAGAGTCCACGCGCCCGCACCGGGCGGGGTCCGGCGTCCCGGCGCCGAGTGGCCACCGCGCCTACCCCGGCGACTTCCAGGGGGTGCCCGCGATCGCGTATGCGCCGCAGCCTGACGGTCAGCCCGACCCCGGCGAGATCGTGTGGACATGGGTGCCCTTCGAGGAGGACCACACGGTCGGCAAGGACCGTCCGGTGCTGCTCGTCGGGACCGACGGCGACTGGCTCCTCGCGGTCATGCTCACCAGCAAGGACCATGACCGCGACGCACGGCAGGAGCACCGGTCCGGCCGCGAGTGGGTGGACATCGGCTCCGGCGGCTGGGACAAGAGCGGTCGCCCGAGCGAGGTCCGGGTCAACCGCATCATCCGGGTGGACCCGGAGGCGATCCGGCGCGAAGGGGCCGTGCTGGCGCAGGACCGCTTCGAGGACGTCGCCGAGGCGATGCGCCACGGGCACTGACGCCGGACAACGGACCGGCCGAGCTCAGCTCGGAGCGCTACACCCCTCATAGGGGGGTTGACGCTCCGAGATCCCGCTCGGGGACCCCGAGTCCGACCGCTCTGGGAACCCCACGGCACGCGAAGCGGCCCGCCACCTCGAAGAGGTGACGGGCCGCTTCGGCGGACACGCTCGGTCAGAGCGCGGCGGCCTTCTTCGCCATGGCCGACTTCTTGTTGGCGGCCTGGTTCTGGTGGATGACGCCCTTGGAGACGGCCTTGTCGAGCTTGGTCGACGCCTTCTGCAGGGCCTCCTGGGCTGCCGCCTTGTCACCGGAGTCCGCGGCTTCGCGGAACCGTCGGACCCAGGTGCGGAGCTCGCTCTTGACCGCCTTGTTGCGCTCGGTGCGCTTCTCGTTGGTCTTGATGCGCTTCAGCTGCGACTTGATGTTTGCCACGTGACAGTACTTTCGGTTGGTCGGAAGGTTGCCGTTAGAGGGCGGCGGACGCGCGTCGGGACTGGCGTGGGGACACCCTTGGTTGACGCTCGCCGGATGGTGCTGTCGATCAGACGTCCGCGCACGACCGGAGCGCGCACGCAACGCACGAATCTACCAGCGCACCGCGGCGTGGCCCAAACGGCGGTGCGCCTAGGAGGTCAGCCCTGGTGCCGGGCCCGGCTGATCGTCAGGATCACCCGCTCTACGGCGTAAACCGGGTCGCGGCCGCCGCCCTTGACCTCGACGTCGGCTGCGGCCACGGCCTGGATGGCCCGGCCGAGACTCTCGCCCGTCCACGAGCCGAGCTGCCGGCGAGCCTTGTCGACCTGCCACGGCGCCATGCCGAGCTGCTTGGCCAGCTGCTGCGACCCGCCGCGCCCGGCCGACCCGACCTTGACCAGCTGGCGCAGCTGGGACGCGAGCACCGCGACGATCGGCACCGGGTCGACGCCCGTGGCGATCGCGTGGCGGAGCATTCGCAGTGCCTCACCCGTCTGCCCGGCGACCGCGGCGTCGGCCACCCGGAAGCCGGTCGCCTCCACCTTGCCGCCGTGGTAGACCTCCACGAGGCGGTCGTCGACGACCCCCTGCGTGTCGGACACCAGCTGGGTGACGGCGGCGGACAGCTCCCGCACGTCGCGGCCGAGCGCTTCGACAAGGGCGCGGACCGCCTCCGGGGTCGCCTTGCGGCCCTGGCGTCGAAACTCGTTGGCCACGAAGTCGGTCTTGTCGCGGTCGGTCTTGATCGTGGGGCACTCGATGACGTGCGCCCTCTGCTTGACGATCTGGTCGAGCACGCGCTTGCCCCGCTGCGCGCCGGAGTGCGTCACGACGAGGGTCACCTCGTCGGCGGGCGCGGCCAGGTAAGCGGCCACGTCGTCGTAGAGCTCATCCGACCCCTCGTCGAGACGGTCGACCACCACCGCCTTGTCGCCGCCGAACAACGACGGGCTCGTCTGCACGCCCAGCTGGCCGGGCTCATAGCCGGCGGCGGGCAACCGGACGACCTCCAGGTCGGGTGTCCTGCGCCGCAGCTCCTCCAGCGTCGACGTCACCGCCCGCTCGGCGAGCAGCTCCTCGGGACCACGCACGAGGACGAGGTGCGGGACGTTGGCCAGGCTCACGCGCCCACCTTGCCACGCGGCACCGTCAACCGACCCGGTGCGCGGTGACACCCGCCGTGGTCGTCCAGGTATGCCGGCCGGGTCAGGAGGCGACGTCGCGGTCCGCCCACCCGGCCGAGGGCGTCAGCCCGGGCCGCGAGGGGTCCACAATGGCCACGGTTCGCGGCGTGACGTTACGGACCACCCCAGGGGTCCAGCTGCTGTCCGGCGCCTGGGGCTGCTCGATGGCGTGCTCGATCGCCATGAGCAGGCCGAGTCGCCCACTGAAGGCGCGCGGTGGGCTCGACCCCACGATGACGCGCCCCGTGATGACTGCCCCGTCGACCGTGAGGTCCACGTCGAAGTGGATGGCGCGTGTGTTCATGTCTCCAGGGTCGCGCCGGACGGATGCCTGGGCATCAGGGTCGATCCCCGACGCCTACCCCTAGATCCAGCAACACCACTACAGGACCCCTACAGCCCCAGGCGCGCCAGCTCCCCCCGAGACGAGACGCCCAGCTTGCGGTAGGTGTGCGACAGGTGGATCTCGACGGTTTTGGGGGTGATGAAGAGCTCTTGGGCGATGGCCTTGTTGGTCATGCCAGTGGCGGCCAGGTCGGCGACCCGGCGCTCGCTCGGTGTGAGCGCCTCGATGCCGAGCCCGCCCCGCGCCCGCCGCCGCCCCCCCGAGGCCAGCAGCTCGGCCACGGCGAGGTCGGCGAGCGGGACCGCCCCGCAGCCGGTCGCCAGGTCGGCCGCGAGCTCGAGCACCGGCCGGGCGTCGGACGGCGCCCGGCGCCGGCGCAGGGCCGAGCCCAGGGCGAGCGTGGACTTCGCATGCTCCAGGCGGGCCAGGCTTCCGTCGGTCGACGCCACCGCCTCGCGGAACACGTCGACCGCGTCATCGGTGGAGCCAGATGACCGGGCGGGTCGCTGCGCCCCAAGGGCCAGCCCGAGCGCCCGCAGGGACGGGCCGAGGGCGCTCGGCGATCCCCACTGCCGCGCAGCGGCGACGCCCCGCTCGGCCCGGACACGAGCCTCGTCCGGGCGGCCGAGGGCACACAGGGCCCTCGTGGCCAGCGCGTCGAACGGCGCCCACGCCGGGTGACCACGGGCCGCCGACGCAACGGAAGGGCGTCGACCGCCTCGAGCGCCTCCGCCCACCGGCCCTCGGTCAGCAGCAGCTCGACCATCGCCCGCCGGTACTGCAGGTCGCCGTCGGACCCAGGGCTGCGGACGCCGACGTGCACGCCGAGCCGGCGGGCCGCCCCGATGTCACCGCGTTCGACGAGCGTCCGGGCGAGGAACCCGAGCCCGTAGCCCAGCCCGACCTCGCCCTCACCGGCGCGGTCGACGGTCGCCTCGAGATACCACCTCAGGCTCTGCTCCGCCTCGACCAGGTCCCCGCGCTGGAGCCATGCCCAGCCCTGCCACAGCCGTACGCCGGTCAACGTCAGCATCGACCCGTGGGTATGCCCCTCCGCCAGCGCGGCGTCCCAGACCCCAAGCGCCTCGTCGCGTCGGCCAGCACGAGCACGCCGGCGGCGATGTTGACCATGAACGACGGGTCGTCGCGGACGAGCGCGCCACCCCCGAGAGCAGTGTGCGCCTCGGCGACGCTCGACGCGGCGGAGCCACCGGTGAGCGCGGCGTCCCACGCCCGGACCGCCGCGAGCATCCGGCCGCCCGGTCCGGCCGGCCGGCCGGCGGTGGCCGACGGGCCGTATGCCGCCTCGAGGGCCACGCCGTCGTCCACGGCGCCGAAGCTGACCGCATACAGGTCGATCGCCGTCAGCGCGTCGCGCTCGTCCTGCATCCCGCTCGGCAGGTCGGCGCCGGCCCCGCGGGCTACGTCCACGGCGTCCTGAGGGGGGTTGGTGAAGATCAGCATGCGCGCCAGAACCTCGGCGAGGTGAGCACGGGTGGGGGGGTCGCTCGCGGCTCGGTAGGCCGCCGCCAGGTTGGGCGCGGCGGCCTGAGGCTGGTTCGCCAGCGACTCCGCCAACCCCAGGTCACCGACCAGCCGCAGGGCTTGGTCTGCGGGCGGCGGCTCGACGACGGCCCGGCGCAGATAAGCGACAGCGATGTCGGGCGCGCCGCGACGCATCGCCACCCGAGCGCTCTCGGCGAGCGCTCGCACCACCCAGTCCTGTCCGGCCGGTGGCAGGACGAGGGCGTGCGCCGCCACCTCCTCGGCCGGTCGGCCCGCATCGAGGAGCAGCCGGGCCGCCAGAGCGTGCCGGGACTCACGTTCCAGCGGCGAGAGATCGTGGTAGACCGCCTCCCGCACCATCGCGTGGACGAAGCCCAGGGGCGGGTCGGGCCGCAGGATCTCCCAGCCGGTCAGCGTCCGGGCGGCCCGTTCGATGGCTGGCGCACTCATCCCAGTGAGCCCCGAGAGGATGAGCAGGTCGCCGCCCTCCCCCAGCACGGCGACGGCCCGGGCGAGCTCCACCGCCTCGGCGTCGAGGCGGGCAAACCGCATGAGCACCGTCCGCGACACCGCCCGGGGGCTGAGGTCGGCGACGACGCCGATGGGGGCGGTGTCGGGCCGGATGCCCTCCGTGCGCATGGTCCGGACCAGCTCGTTGAGCAGGAGTGGGTTGCCGTCGGTCGCCTGGTGGCAGGCTGCGGCGAAGGCGCGGTCCGGCTCAGCACCGAGCCGGGTCTCGAGCACGGTCGACACCCCGTCAGCCGTCAACGGCTGGAGCTCCACCGTCACCGTCGAGGGCTCCTGCGAGATCGCGCTCACCAGGACCGACGCGGCCACCCGGTCGCCGGTGCGGACCCCGACGAGGACGAGCAGGCGCATCCGCTCGACCCGGGCCGCGAGGTAGGCCAGGAACCGCAGGCTCGGCAGGTCGGACCACTGCGCGTCATCGACGAGGAGCGCGACCGGACGATCGCTGCAGGCGTTGACGGTGAGCCAGTAGAGCCCTTGAAGGACGGCCAGCGAGACGTCGTCGAACGAGCCCGGGCCGGCCACCTCCGTGCCGGTGCCGAAGGCCGAGAGTGCTGAGGCCGCCGACCCTTGGAGCCACGTCGGCGACGCGGCGAGCCGGGTCTCGAAGAGCTGGCGGACGACGCCGAACGCATACGTGCTCTCGAGGTCGCTGCCCCGGGCCGAGAGGACGAGGAAGCCGGCGTCCTCGGCCCGGAGTCGAGCCGCCGCGAGCAGCGAGCTCTTCCCATCCCAGCGCGGCCCTCGACCACGACGACCCGGCCGTCAGCGCCACCGGCGGCGCGCTGCAGACGGTGCAGCAGGGCGAGCTCGCTCTCCCGTTCTAGCAGCGGCGCACGCATCCGGGCGCTGTCGTGGTCGGCCATACCACCGCTTCTGTGTCGTCTGTGCCTGTGCGCGCCGCACCATCCGGCTCCGAGGACTCGATCCCTGAGCTCGACCCTAGCGACCGGAGGTGACGACAGAGGAGGAAGCGTGATCGCGGTGGGGCCCTCCGCGCACAGGGCGGTCGGTCATAGCAGGTGCGGGCTGTCGTTCAGCTCGAGACCGAGCTGGTCGAGCCGGGCCCGGACGACGTCCAGGGGCAGCTCGAGATGGTCGATGAGGTCGTCCATGTCGATGCCCGCTTCCACGGCGTCCCTCAGCTCAGCGTCCTGGTCGCCGGTCCAGGCGTGCCCGATCGTGACCGCCGAGCGGGTCGACACGGGCGTGGGCGGCGGGCCGGCGACCGGTCGGTGGTCCACGCCGGGGTCGGTCGATGCCGCCTCCGCCCCCTGGGTGACCCCACCGTCCGCGGTCCCGTCCACCGCACCGACGATGCCGCGCAGGGCGGGCTCGGCGACCGCCAAGGGCGGTGGGGCGACCTCGTCGAGCCGGCGCAGGGCGGCCACGACGAGGTCACGGTCGGTGGTCGGCCAGAACGGCGGCAACGAGCGCTGCAGGAAACCGGCGTACCGGGCCGACACCATGCGTGAGTCGAGGATGGCCACCACCCCGCGATCGTCGGAACGCCGGAGCAGGCGGCCGGAGCCCTGGGCCAGCCGCAGCGCCGCATGGGTGGCGGAGACGGCCATGAACCCGTTGCCGCCCATCCGGGCGATGGCCTCCGCGCGGGCCGAGGCGAGCGGGTCGTCGGGGCGCGGGAACGGGATCCGGTCGATGACGACCAGCTGGCACGACGAGCCGGGCACGTCGACGCCCTGCCAGAGGGTGAGGGTGCCGAACAGGCAGGTCATCGGCTCGCGCGCGAACTGGCGCACCAGCGTGGCTATCTGGTCCTCTCCCTGGCACAGGATGTCAATGTCGGTGCTATCCGTGGCGAAGCGGGCGCGCAGCTGCTCTGCGGCGTTCTGGGCGGCCCGCGTCGAGGAGAACAGGCCGAGCGTCCTCCCGCCGGCGGCCCGGACGAGGGCCTCGATCTCGTCGAGGACCCGTGGCGACGTGCCGTCTCGGCCGGGCGCCGGAAGGTCCTTGGCAACGTAGACGATGGCCTGGCGCTGGTAGTCGAACGGGCTGCCGACGTCGAGGCCGCGCCAGTCCGGCGCACCCTCCCCCCGGAGGCCGATGGTGCCGGCGACCGCGTCGAAGCTGCCGCCGAGCTCGAGGGTGGCGCTCGTGAGGATGACTGTCCGGTCGCCGAACACCTTGTCCCGCACCAACATCGCCACGCTCATCGGCGCGACGCGCAGCACGGGCCCGCGCCGTGGGTCCTTGTTGAGCCAGACGACATCGAGGACGCGGCCTTCGAGGATGCGGGCACTGTTCTCGTACATCTCGTCGATCGCCGCCCGCGCCACCTGCCGCGACCCGTCGGGCTGCTCTCCCAGCGGTGGCTTCAGCTCCGACTGCACCGACCGCGTCGTGTCCCGGACCCGGCTCAGGGCGAGGACCAACCCGTCGGAGAGCCCCGCCATCCGGCCCTCGGGCAGCTCCTCGAGCACCCCGCCGAGAAGCACCGCAGCGTCCTCAACCTCGTCCGTGCCGTCGGCGAGCCGGGCTGCGCGCCGGGCGGCGCCGGACACCATGCCCTGCGACAGCTCGTCGGTGATGGTCGCCGTGACCCGGTCGACCAGCTCGTGCGCCTCGTCGACGACGAGCAGGTCGTGCTCGGGCAGCATCTGGCGGCCCTCGAAGGCATCGATGGCCATGAACGAGTGGTTCGTCACGATGACGTCCACGTCTCGCGCGGCGTCCCGCGACTGCTCGACGAAGCACTCGGCCAGCAACGGGCACTTCTGCCCCAGACACTCGTGCGCCGACACCGACACCTGCCGCCACGCGCGGTCGCTCACGCCGGGGACCAGCTCGTCGCGGTCACCGGACCGGGTCTCCCCCGCCCACTCGCGGAGCCGGACGACCTCGTCGCCGAGCCGAGAGGCGCTCCGGTCGACCTGGCTGACGCTGAGCAGTCCCTCATCCTCAGCCGGGAACCCGCCCTCGAGCTTATGCACGCACACGTAGTTGCGTCGGCCCTTGACCAGTGCGTAGGTGGGGCGTCGACCGACCAGCGGCGCCAGCGCGGCGGCGACACGGGGCATGTCCCGGTCGATGATCTGCGCCTGCAGGGCCAGGGTCGCGGTGGCGACGACCGCGGGCTTGCGGCTGGCCATGGCGTGCTGCACCGCCGGCACGAGGTACGCCAGTGACTTGCCAGTGCCGGTGCCGGCCTGCACGAGCAGGTGCTCGTCGGACTTGATCGCGTGCTCGACGGCGTGGGCCATCTCGACCTGGCCCGGGCGGTCGCTGCCGCCGACCCCCGCCACCGCCGCCTGGAGCAGGGCGTCGAGGTCGGCTGGCACCGGTCAAGGGTATGCCGCGGCGCGGACCCGTCCGCGACCGTCCACACCCTCGTCGGTTCGTGGTGGCGACAGCGGGAACTCGGTGCGGTCCGGAGTACGAACGGGCCGTGGAGGGCTCACCATGGATGCGTGCCGCCCGACAGTCCCAGCCGCACCGCCTGGAGCGCCGCCTGGGGCGTCGCTAGGAGACCAGGGCGCTCAGCGCCTCGCCGGCCTGCTGGACCTGGCCGGGCACGTGACCGTCGGCGGGCATGTTGATGATGACGCCGTCGACCCCGGCATCGAGGACGCGTCGCTTGACGTCGGCGGCGACCTCGTCCGGCGGCCCAGCGAACATCCGCGACATCATGGCCCGCAGCCGCTCCGGGTCGATCTGTCCGGTCGCCACGCCCCGCTGCTGCAGCGCCTCGGACTGGGCCTGGAGCGCGCCGTCCCGGTCTTGCCCAGCGCCACGGAGGCCAGGAAGCTGGTCTCGATCTCGGCGCGGTCGCGGCCGACCTCGCGGCAGCGTTCGTCCAGAGCCGCCAGCTTCTTCGGCAGCTCCGCCGGGTCGCCGATGATGTTGAGGTGGCTGGCGTACCGCGCCGCCAGCCCGAAGGTCTTCTTCTCGCCGCTGCCCCCGATGAGGATGGGCAGGTCGTCTCGGATCCGTGGCTCGTTCATCGCCGACTCGTCTGGTACCACTGGCCGTTCACGGTCGGCCGTTGCCCCCGCAACATCGGCTCGATGATCGACAGTGCCTCGTCGAGCCGGTCGAACCGGTCGGTGAAAGTACCGAACTCGTATGTCGGCTGACGACCTGGCCCGTGAAACCCACCCGGCGTCAGGTCTGCCCGTCGCCGACAAGCGGGTCACCGTCGACCCGGCGCATCATCGCGACGTCGTCCCGGTAGGCGCCGGGCCCGAGCCGGAGCCCGGACGGCTGGCGGCCGGTCTCGACCCAACCGGCCCGTGTGTAGAAGTCGCCGAGGCCGGCGCCGCTGCGGTAGTCGAGCCGCAGAAGCTCGACGCCGGGCATGGTGCGGGCGAGCGCATGCATCCCGCCGAGGAGCAGCCGGCCGAGGTTGCGACCCCGTCGCTCGGGGTCGACCTGGAGCCGCCACAGGGTGGCGATGTGGGCGTACAACGGCTCCGGTCTGCGCCGCCACCAGGCGAACCCGGCGACCGTGCCGTCCGGCTCGCGCAGGACCCCGAGGACGGCGCGGCCGTCCCGCGTTTCGGCCAGGTGCTCGCCGAACACGGGTTCGACGTCGCTGCGGGATGCGCCCGGCGGGAACCCCACCGACCCGCCGGAGTCGTTGACCCGGACCCACAGGTCGAGCAGCGTGGCGCGCAGGTCCTCGTCGACCTCGCGCACGGCAGTGATGCGCGGCAGCTCGAGCAGGTCGGACACGGCTCCCGGCGGGTCGTCGGGGCGCTCGTCGATCCCGATGCGCACCAGCCCGGCCGACAGCGACGTGCGCAGCGAGACCGGGTTGGACCGGCGCACGGAGGCTCGCACGGCCCGGTCGGGCAGCCACTCGGCGGCGCTCACCGTGAGGGCGCGGGCGAGCAACCGCCCATACCCCCGGCCGGGCAGTTCCGGGCTCAGCCGGCAGTAGAGGTTGAGGTCCGGTTGGTGAGGGTGGGACCGCAGACCCCCCCAGCCGGCCAGCCGACCGGAGGGGAACTCCTCGACCGCGAGGTAGCCGAACCCGTGGTCCCTCCAGTGCTCGAGGTCGGCGTCGAGCCGGATGCGACAGGTCAGGGCGTCCGGTATCGCCTCCGGCGCGTGGGCGTAGGTGCGCGGGTCGGTGTGCAGAAGCGTGTACTCCGCCAGGTCGTCGGCGCGAGGGCGGCGTAGGCGCAGGGGGCCGGTGACCTGCTCGAGCGCGCCGGCAGGGAGGACGTCCACGCTGTCATCCTGCCGGGCGGTCCGACCCACCCCGGACCACCCGCCTAGAATCGCCGGCGTGGCGTTCCTCCTGCGGGTCCTCTCCACCGTCCTGCTCGCCGACGCGATCGGCCAGGCCCGCCTCGGTTCTGGGCTGGGCGCATCGCTCATCGCCCGACCCAAGAGCGAGCTCCTCGAGACCCCTGCACAACGCCAACGCCCGGGTGGTCATCGCTCTTGCCGCGGTCTGCGTGATCGTCGGGGTGCTGTACCGCCGCCGTGGCGGCCCGAACTGGCCGATGGCCTTTGCGGCGAGCCTGTTCGTCGTCGGCGTCCTCCAAGTCGTCTTGGGCAGCCTGTGCGTGGTCGGGCCGCACCTTTTCCTCGGCGTGCTCTACCTGGGTGCCGTCACGACCTTCTGCTCGTACGCCTGGCGGCATCAGCCGCGGTCGGTCTCCTCGACCGCCTGACGACAGACCAGGTGGGCGACCAGGGCCGTCCACCCCGTCTGGTGCGAGGCGCCGAGCCCCGCGCCCGTGTCACCCTGGAAGTACTCGCTGAAGGTGGGATGCTGCGTCCACAGCGGACCGCCCTTGAGGTCACGGGGGTCGCTAGGCCGGCGTCCGTCGGGTCCTGGTCGGAACAGGCCGAGGATCCGGTCCTGCAGGCGGTCCGCGATCTCGCCCACCCCTAGCCGCTGACCCGATCCCGTGGGAAACTCGACCCGCGCCGTCGCTGCCGGCCCCTCCGCATACGTGCGCAAAGCATCGACGAGAAGGACGTTGAGCGGCATCCACACGGGCCCCCGCCAGTTCGAGTTGCCCCCGAACAGGCCGGTATCGGAGTCGCCCGGGGTGTATCGCAGGGACATCGACATTCCCGCCACGTCGATGCTCACGCCGTCGCGGTGGGCCGCGGACAGCGAGCGGACTCCGTGCGGCGAGAGGAACTCCCCTTCGTCGAGGAGCCGCTCCAGCAACCGGCTCATCCGCGTCGCGTCGACGACGGCGAAGGTCAGGGTGTCGCCCACGGCCGGATGTGTCGTCGTCAGGCTGGCCACCTCGTCGGGCCGATGCCGCGAGAACCAGCGCAGTGCCTCGGCGAAGTCGGGCAGCTCGTCGAGCACCCAGGAGGGGCAGTTGGCTATGGCCAGCAACGGCAACAGCCCGACAACCGAGCGCACACGCATAGGCTCGACCTGGCCCTGGGGGCCGACGAGCGCGTCGTAGAAGAAGCCGTCTTCGTTGTCCCACAACGAGACCCCCTGCGAGCCGAACGATCGCATCGCGCGGCAGATGGCCAGGAACCGTTCGAGGAACGTCGTCGCCAGGTCGTCGAACGCGTGGTCGTGACGGCCGAGCTCCTGGGCGATTCGCATCAGCCAGAGGCACTGGAACGCCATCCACGCGGTGGCGTCGGACTGCTCGAGCCGCCAGCCGACCGGCACCTCGCGCGACCGGTCGAAGACGCCGATGTTGTCCATCCCGAGGAACCCGCCCTCGAACAGGTCGGAGCCCTCGGAGTCCTTGCGGTTGACCCACCACGTGAAGCTGAGCAGCAGCTTGGTGAGCACGCGGGTGAGGAAGTCTCGGTCCCACGACCCGTCGTGCACGTAGACCTGCCAGGCCGCCCACGGGAGCACGGGTGGGTTGACGTCGGAGAAGGCCCACTCGTAGGCGGGTAGCTGGCCGTTGGGGTGCTGCGCCCACTCTCGGCAGAGCAGGAGCAGCTGCGATTTCGCGAACGCCGGGTCGATGTGGGAGAGCGTGACGGCGTGGAAGGCGAGGTCCCACGTGGCGAACCACGGGTACTCCCACTCGTCGGGCATGGAGATCACATCGGCCAGCGAGAGGTGTCGCCAGGCGGTGTTGCGGCCCGTCGGCTCGGGGGCGAGCCTCGACGCCGGCGGCGGGGGTGACGCCGGGTCGCCCGCCAGCCAGTCCTCGACGTCGTAGCGGTAGACCTGCTTGGTCCACAGCAGGCCGGCGAAGGCGCGCCGGGCGGTATGCCGGTCCGGCTCGCCGACGCTCGCCGGGACGACCACGTCGTAGAACGCGTCGGCGTCCGCCTTCCGGTCGGCGAGCACCGAGGCGGCGGTCGCGAACGGACGGTCGGCGGTCGGCGGTGTCGTGAGGCGTAGCCGCACCGTGACGCTCCCGCCGGGAGGGACGGCGTCGAAGGCGTAGTGGAACGCCGCCTTGGTGCCGAGACCGTCAGTGGCGAGCGCCGACGCGTCGCCGTGCACGATGGCGCGGTCGACGGCGTCCTTCGGGTGCAGGGTGCGGTTGGGCACACCCCAGAGGCTCTCGCTGTCGGACTCGTTGTCGCAGAGCAGCAGCTCGGGCTCACCCTCGGCGAACAGCACGTAGCGGCCGAGCTGCTCATGGTCGGCCTGGACGGCGACCACGGTGTGGTCATCGACGGTCGGCCAGTGCAGGGCGTGGATCGAGGGCATCCGCGGGTCGCGGCCCCAGGCCCAGGTGTTGCGGAACCACAGCTGCGGCACGAGGTGCAGCGGCGCCGGATCCGGTCCGTGGTTGGTGGCGGTGATCGTGACGACGACATCGGTCGGCGTGGCCTTGGCGTGGGTGACGACCACGTCGAAGAACCGGGCGTCGTCGAGCACCCCGGTGTCGGACAGCTCGTACTCCCCCTCCGTGCGAGGGCGGGCGGCCAGTGAGCCGTTCCGGCGCAGGTCGTCATAGGGGTAGGCCGCCTGCGGGTAGCGGTAGATGAGCTGGGCGAACGAGTGCGTGGGAGTGGCGTCGAGGTGCCACCAGTACTCCTTGACGTCCTCACCGTGGTTGCCCTCGGGGTTGCCCAGGCCGAAGAACCGCTCCTTGAGCCGGTCGTCGTGCCCGTTCCACAGCGCGACGGCCAGGTTGAGGAACCCGTAGCGGTCGCAGAGCCCCGCGATGCCGTCCTCCCCCCACCGGTATGCCCGCCGATGGGCGTGGTCGAACGGGAACGCGTCCCACGCGTCGCCGTCCGGGGAGTAGTCCTCACGCACGGTCCCCCACTGGCGGCCGGCGACGTATGGACCCCACAAGCGCCATGGGTCGGAGTCGGCCGGGGACTCGGCCAGGCGGGCGTGCTCCGCGGTGGTCACCCGCATACTGTGCCGCCTTAGCCCGACTTAGTCCACCTCCTGACGTACCCTGGCGGGGTGACCAAGATGGTGAACGTGCATGAAGCGAAGTCCACGCTCTCCGAGCTCTTGAAGCTCGTCGAGGCCGGCGAGCGCGTCATCGTAGCCCGCGCCGGCAAGCCCGTGGCCGACCTGGTCCCCCATCTCCCCCGGCAGATCGTCTTCGGTACGGCCAAGGGCACGCTGAAATACGACGACGAGACGTTCGACGACCCCGATCCCGAGATCATTCGCATGTTCGAGGGCGACTGATGCTCCTCGACACGCACGCCCTGATCTGGCTGCTGGACGACGTATCTGCACTGGGTCCTCACGCCCGTGAGCGGATCAGAGACGCCGGAACGGTCTACGTCTCCGCGGCCAGCGTCTGGGAGGTGGCCATCAAAATGGCGCGCGGCCGCCTCGATGCGTCTTCGCAGCTGCTGACGCAGGTCGCCGACGCGGACCTGACCTGGCTCCCGGTGACTCCCGACCACGCCTGGAGCGTGCGCTCCGTGGAGGGACTTCCTCACGGTGACCCGTTCGACCGGTTGCTCGTGGCGCAGGCCGCGACGGAGCAGCTCACATTCGTCACGGCCGATCGAGCCATCCTCGGCGCCACGCTCATGCCGGCGGTGACCATGCTCGACGCTCGGCTCTGAGCTGTGCTGTACATCGGAGTCCGCCAAGACATTCCGACGAAACGATGGCGTGCCAGTCTCCACGACATGACCGTCACCGACCCCCCGTCGAGGCCCTCCAGCACCAGTACGACGACCGGGTCGTCGCCGTCGAGCCTGGGCGTGTCGACGTCATCCCGCTCTGCGAGCGACACGGGCGCCCGATCCAGACGCTCTGGACGTGGACCCTTCCGAGCGCGCAGCGGTGCGGTCCGCCACCCGCGACTTCGTCGCCCTGCCGACCGAGACCAAACGCCGGTACGCCGTGTCGGTCACCGGGCGGGGTGGCTGCCTTCGGGGGTGGAGGCCGACGCCTACGCCGACCCCTACGCCGAGGAGGCGCCGCCGGGAGCCGCTGACCTGGGCAGTCCTGCTCCGTCGGTGCCGACGGCCTCACGGCTCCCGTGGACGGCTCTTGGTTCCAGGAGAACGTCTTCCGCGCCGAGGTGCCCGCTCTTAAAGGGGCGGTCGCTGTCTATCTGGGGACGATGAAGCGCCTCGCCGACGAGCTGCTGAGCCTCTGCGCGGCAGCCCTCGACGTCGAAGATGACTTCTTCGCCCGCCACGCCGCCGCGTCGACGAATCCCATCCCCATCAACTGGCACCCACCGGTGGCCGTAACAGGCGCCCCGGCCCAGGGTCAGTTCCGGATCGGGCCGCACGCCCCGGACGAGGACGACCCCGTCTCCCTCGTCTACTTCTACCAGGCCGACCGCGACACCGTGGTGGAGTCGATCGAGCCGCCGCTGGGGCATTGAACGACTACGCGCCCCATGGTCGCGGCCGGCTTCCCGCGCGAGCGGCTGGACGCAATCTCCGTCGGCTGACCCCAGCGGGCCCGAGCTCAGACGGCGTACGCCCCGAGCTCGGCGAGCAGGGGCGGGTGCACCCGGGCGTGGACGAGCGTGCCCTCCTCGCGGTGCTCGGTGCTGAGCACGTCCGCCTCGGTGTGGAGTCGGTTGACTAGATCGCCGCGCTCGTAAGGGATCACGGCCTTGACCTCGATGTCGGGGCGGGGCAGCTCGCCGGCGATGAGCTCACGCAGGACGTCGATCCCCCGACCGGTGCGGGCCGAGACGACGATCGAGTGCTTCTCATGGCGGGTCAGCCGGTCGAGCACCTCGGGGTCCGCAGCGTCGGCCTTGTTGACGACGATGATCTCCTTGACATCGGCGGCCTCGACGTCGGCGAGGACGGCTCGGACCGCGGAGATCTGGCCCTCCGGGTCGGGGTGGCTGCCGTCGACGACGTGGAGCAGCAGGTCGGCTCCGGCCACCTCCTCGAGGGTCGAACGGAACGCCTCGATGAGCTGCGTGGGCAGGGACCGCACGAACCCGACCGTGTCGGCGAGCGTATACGGCATACCGTCCGGCGTTTCCGCGCGGCGGACCGTGGGGTCCAGCGTTGCGAAGAGCGAGTTTTCTACCAGGACACCGGCATCCGTCAGCCGGTTGAGCAGCGACGACTTACCCGCGTTGGTATAACCCGCGATCGCGACGCTGGGCACGAAGCCGGCCGCACGGGTGTGCCGCTTGGTATCACGGGTCGTCTTCATGTGGGCGATCTCACGCTTGAGCTTGGCGATCCTGCTGTTGATGCGGCGCCGGTCCAGCTCGATCTTGGTCTCACCAGGGCCACGTGAGCCCATGCCCTGTCCACCGGCGGCCTGGCCACCGGCCTGACGGGACATCGACTCACCCCAGCCGCGCAGGCGCGGGAGGAGGTACTGCAGCTGCGCGAGCTCGACCTGAGCCTTGCCCTCTCGACTCTTGGCGTGCTGGGCGAAGATGTCGAGGATTAGGGCCGTGCGGTCGATGACCTTGACCTTGACGACGTCCTCCAGAGCACGCCGCTGTCCGGGGGTCAGCTCGCCGTCGCAGACCACGGTGTCGGCGCCCTCGGCGGTCACGATGTCGCGCAGCTCGATGGCCTTGCCCTTGCCGAGGAAGGTCGCGGCGTCGGGGCGCTGGCGACGCTGGATGACTCCGTCGAGAACGGTTGAGCCGGCGGTCTCGGCGAGGGCCGAGAGCTCGCGGATGGAGTTCTCCGCGTCCTGCAACGTCCCCTCGGTCCATACCCCGGCTAGCACGACCCGCTCGAGCCGTAGCTGCCGGTACTCGACCTCGGTCACGTCCTCCAGCTCGGTGGACAGACCGGACACACGGCGCAGCGCCGCGCGCTCCTCACGCTCGAGCTGTTCGCCGTCGTACTCCGTGGGTTCCCCGGAGAGGTACCCGTCCTCAAACGCGTCGGCGCCGGCGCTGATGGCCTCGGCCCGCTCGGCGAGCAGCTCTGAACGTCGTGTCATGGTGTCCTTGGTGTCGCTGGATGGTGCTCGTCCCGGCTCGGCGCCGGGTCCTCAAGAGTGACATGAGGTCAACGCGCCCCGCGAAACCTTTATGCCGTTCGCGGCGGTCGAGCGTGGGTCAGGGCTCCGACCGGTCGGCGATGAAGGGCTCTGAGGTGTGAGTGACGCCCTGACCGAGACCGCCAAGGCCACGCTGCCCGAGTACCTGAGGACCGCACGGCAGCCGATGGTCTGGAAGCTGGACGGACAGCCCGTGGGTTGAAGATATTTGACGGCGCCGCCGGCGGGAACTGAAGTGGCGACCCGGTTGAGAAGCGCAGATATGCTGCTGGTGTTCAAGAACTCGGTGCGCGGCGCGTTGCTGCGGAGGCGAAACCGAGCCAGGTGTGGCGGTTTCCGGCCCAGCACCAGCCAACCTTGGGAGCGTCGCGGTTTGCGGTGCCGTCGCGGCCGGTCCCGTTGCTGATCCAGATGGCGGGCGTTCGTGCGTCGAGCTTGTTGGTGGTCTTACGCAGGCGCGAACCAATCGTCATGAAGCAGTGGTTGCGTTCGAGCAGTTCAGGCTGCTGCATCAGCCAGAAGATTCCTTCACAGAGGGTGAGGGGAGTTCGCTGCCGGCCGGTGATGGCTGGGAGGGCTTCGTTCGGACTCCAGTTGGCCATGTCGTCGCCGCGGTCGACGTCGCTGAGGAAGTAGATCGGCGATGCTGGAATCGGGGATTCCACTATGGGAGTGAAGGTGTCGACGTCAGGCATGTCGACGACGACGAACCCCTTCTTGTTGCCATGCTTCAGCAGGGGCGTGAGTGCGGACGCTGGCGTCCGTTCGGGGTGGATGACGAGCAGGCCGTCCTGCGCGGTCGCGGCTCGCGCGGCCGCGCGGAGCTCCGTGGCTTGAAGACTGGCCAGCTCGTGCACGCCGAGCTCGATCAGCCTTTCGGTTTGCTCATGCATGGTGCGCGGTGGGGCGGTGGTGAGGGTGTTGGACACGGGGCCACCTTCAGCGCGAGGGGTTTGGGGGCGTCTGGGCTCAAACGCTCGGCCGGCGCTCGGAGTTCCGTTGGGCAGAGGGCGTGCCTCATCGCGGATCGGTTCGCTCCGCTCGTGGGCACGGCCGAGGTCTTGGACGGGGAAGTAGCGGCTGTCGTCGACGTTGTTCATGGTGCGTTCGAAAATGTGGCACCGTTCCCCCGATCGACGGCGACGTCGAGTCCTGGCTGGGTGAGGTCGAGGCAGCCGTCGAGGGGGCGCTGGAAAGTCGCGGGACGGCCACCGGAGCGCAGCTGAGCGGGGACGTGCCGGCGCTCCGGACGGCGATCCTGCCGGGGGCACCCTCCGACCGGCCGCAGCGGGTGACCACGTCGCTGCTCGGCGCTCATGACGGACCTGGCTGTATGTCCCTCGCTCAGACCGGGCGCAACGAGTCGTCGGCGCCAGGGGAGCCGCGCTATCGGTATGCGTCGACCAGGTGCCGGGTCGAATGCCCGACGAACGGTTCCCCGGCTCGCAGCCGGGCGTCGAGGTCACGAAGCCTGCGCTCGTAGGCGGTCGCGGTGAAGTCGGGGACCCACCACACGCATTTGCGCAGGATCCAGACGACCGCCCCGACGTCATAGAACTCCATCCGGCAGCGCGCGGTGCGCAGGTCACTCACCGTCAGCCCGGCCGCCTCTGCTGCGGCTACCTCCCGGTGCGGGTCACGGCCGTCGTATGCGGCCCTCGGCAGCGGGCCGACAAAAAATTCAATGAGCTCGAACGCCGAGGTGGGGCCGACGTGTTGGGCGAGGTAGCGGCCGCCGGGACGCAGGACCCGGTGAATCTCGCCCCACTGCGGCCGTACGGGGTGGCGCGCGGTCACCAGGTCGAAGCTCCGGTCCGGGAACGGCAGCGGCTCACCGGACACGGTCGGCACGACGCGAACCGCACGTGTCTCCAGGAGCTCACGCGCTCGACGGACGTTTGGGGGCCATGACTCGGTGACCACCATGGTCGGCGGCAGGTTGGACGCTTCGTTCACGACCTCCCCACCACCGGTGTCGAGGTCGACACCGGCTCTGGCCGTCGACAGCGCGTCGGCGAGCAACCGCGCATACCCCCACGGCGGACGCTGTTCGACGGCCCGGCCATCAAGCCAGTCGAAGCCCCACCCGGTGATATCGGCCGACTCGGCCTCACCGACGAGCTCCTCGTAGGGACGCATCCCCTCACGATGCCAGCGCTACGAGCCCGGCGCCACGAGGTTCCTCACCTCCTGGCGTGGGTGGCGGTGCGCGCCAGCGGCCCACGTCGCGCACGTGCCCGACCGGCCGGAAGGCGGCAACGTAGAGACCTCCACCGAGGAGGAACCCAATACCCGCGCGGGCGATGACGACCGCCCACCACTGTGCGCCGAAGTGCAGGTCCGTCACCTTCCAGCCCCACCGGGTGAGCCCACCGTGCCGGGGACGCAGCCCCGTCGACGCTGGCGAAGAGGAACACGGGGACGAAGGCGACCATTGAGAAGAACAGCACCCCGTTGTCGACGAGGAACGCCCCCCTGCCGGAGATCTCCGGCCGTAGCAACGGACTCGGGGTCTGTAGCTCAACACGGACGAACACCACGAGGACGGTCAGCCCCGCGACGATGCAGGCCCACGTGAATGGTCGCGACCAACCTCACGCCTGGGTCTGCTGCAGCCCGAGGACCGCCAACCCCATACCGACCGCGACGAGCACCGCCCCACGCCGTCGATGTGCTCGTGAGTGGCCCGGTTCTCGACGTGGGCCATGGCCAGGGCGAGCGCGGCGGGACCATGAAGGCGGCCGAGACTCCCTGGGCGATCCTGAGCACGATGATCCAGGTCTCGGCGATGGAGGTGGTCGTCGTGGCGCCGCACAACGCGGACGAGACGGCGAGGTCGACGACTCCCGCCCTGAAGACTTAGCGGCGGCCGACGACGTCGGCGACCCGCCCGCCCAGGGCGAAGACGGCCGCGCGCGCCATCAGGTAGGCGTTGACGACCCATTGCGCACCGGGGCGGCGGAGCGACAGCTCCGCGATGAGGTTGCGCGTGGCGATCGCCACGGTGGTCCGGTCGATAGGTCATCGACACGACGAAGAGCATGGCCGCTGAGGCGATGTTCTGCCGGACCGACCCTGTCCTGGTGCGTTCCTCGATCCACGTCAGCCATGAGGCCCTCCCCCGAGAGCGCTGTCCGCGGGCCTGACGTCGGGTGGAATCATGCCGCCCCGGGGTAGTTTGCCGCCACGGATCTCCCACATGTCGTCACGGGTCGCCGGTCGTCACCGGGCGTCCCCGCCCGGTAGCGTCGAGGCTCGTGGCGGCCGAGCACTACTTCACGAGCACGCCGACCGGCCCCGGCCGAAGGCGAACCGTCTTGGTCACGTTGGCGGGCCGGGAGGTCAAGGTCCACACGTCCGGCGGGGTGTTCAGTCCGGCCCACGTGGATACCGGCACCCAGGTGCTGCTACGCGAGGCTCCCCCACCGCCGGAAGACGGGACCTTCCTCGACCTAGGTTGTGGCTGGGGCCCGATCGCCCTGTCCCTGGCCCTGATTCGCCCCGAGACAACGGTCTATGCCGTCGACGTCAACGAGCGCGCCCGCGATCTCACCCGTGACAACGCCGCGGCCCTCGAGCTGCCAGGGGTGGTGGTCGCCAGCCCCGACGAGGTGGCCGACCACGTGCGGTTCGACCTGCTCTGGTCCAACCCGCCGATCCGGGTCGGCAAGCCCGCCCTGCACGCGATGCTCGAACACTGGCTGCCGCGGCTGGCACCCAGCGGTGCGGCATACCTCGTCGTGCAGAAGAATCTTGGAGCCGACTCACTCCAGCGCTGGTGCAGCGACGAGCTCGGTATGCGGTGCGACCGGTATGCGGTCGCCAAGGGCTTCCGGCTTCTGCGGGTCGCCCGCGACGGCTGAGACGGCTGAGGCGGCTGACGTCGAAGGCGCAGCGCCCGGCCAGCCGGGAGGGCGCTTCGCCCGGCGTGGCTTCGACCCGGTCGCCGGAAGAGGTCGCGCCCGGACCTCGGTCAGCAGGGCGAGCGTCGTGCGATCGGTCAGCTCGGTCTAGCGGCGGCCCACCGGCTCGTTGGCGTTCTGCTGCGCGGCCAGGCCGGCGAGCCAACTGGTGACGAGGTCGAGCGCCGCGTCGTCGTCGACGCCGAGGTCGGCTAACCAACGCGTCGGCGCCGTAGGCGCGGATGCTCTCCAACGCCTGCTGAGCCGCTCGTGGGTCCTCCAGGGCGTCCTGCTCGGCCGCTCCCGCCTGCACCGCCATCGAGCTGACCGCGTGGGCGACGATGTCGTGCAGCTCGCGGGCGATCCGGGTGCGCTCGTCGACGACGGCCTGCATCGCCTCCGTGGCCGCCGTCACCTCCGCCTCGACCGCTCGACGGGTGGCGGCCGCGGTGCGGACCTCGTAGCGTCTCAGTCCGAAACCGGCCAACCACACCAGCAGCATGACGCCCCAGAGGAGGACCAGCTCGGCCGGCTCCCGCTCCCCGGGCGTGAAGACGTCCACGCCGAGCAGGCAGGCCGCGGCGGCCAGGGTGCCCACCGGCCCTCGGCTGTCCGCCTGGGGGACCTGCCTGGGTGTCGGGGCGCCTTCGCGCACACCGTGTTCGGGGGGATCTCGATGCTCGAGCTAGTCATGGCCGTCGAGGTCCACCGCTCGGACCTGTGGGCGCTGGAGGCCGGCTCGGGTCAGTCCGGCAAGGTGACCGTGCCGTCGGCGACGAGGACCGCCGGGCCCGACAGCTCCACCCGCTGACCCGGGAGGGCGCGGACCCCGACCCGGCCGCCGGGCACGTCGACCACCCACTGAGTGTTGCCGTCGCTCTCGCCCTCCCACCAGCGGGTGGCGAGGGCGGCGGCCGCCGCGCCCGTGCCGCAGGAGCGGGTCTCCCCCACGCCGCGCTCGTGCACGCGCATGGCGATGTGACCCGGACCGATGGCCCGGACCAGCTCGACGTTGGTGCCCTTCCCCGGCGTCGGCGAGACGGCCGGAGGCTCGGTCAGGTCGAGGGCGTCGAGGTCGATGTCCGGCGGCAGGATGACGACGGTATGCGGGTTGCCGAGGTCGAGCCGCAGGGCCGGCAGCTCGACGCCGCCGTGCGTGCGCACGGTGGCGTCGAACCCACGCGCGCGGGCCCCGTCTGGGTCGACGACCCGCCAGGGCCCGAGGTCGACGGCGTAGTGGTCTCCGGTCACCGTGACCACCTTCGGGCCGCCCCGGGTGGCGATGCGGTACTCGGCGCCGTTGACCAGGCCCTCGCGGCGTAGATAGGCGGCGAACACCCGGGAACCGTTGCCGCACATCTCCGCCGGCGAGCCGTCGGCGTTGTGGTAGTCCATGAACCAGGTCGCCTCGGCGGCCTGCTCGCGCACCGACTCCTCGTCGGCGTGCGCGGTCGGCACGACGCGGATAACGCCGTCACCACCGAGCCCGGCGTGCCGGTCGGCCAGGAACCGCACGGTGGCGGTCGACAGCGGCCGGGTGCCGTCGAGGTCGGGCACGAGGACGAAGTCGTTCTCCGTCCCGTGCCCCTTGGTGAACGGGACGGCGGTCATGGCGTCATCCTGTCAGCCCCGCTCGGTCGTTCGGCGACACGGACCGCGGCGAGCGCCCGGTCGAGCAGGTCGGGGGCCCCGGCTGGCAGCCAGACCACCCGCGGGTCGGCGCGAAACCACGACTCCTGGCGCCGGGCATACCGGCGGGTGGCCTGAGCGGTCTGCTCCTGCGCCTCCGCTGCGGTCAGCCGGCCGTCGAGGTGGTCGACCGCCTGACGGTAGCCCAGCGCCATCGAGGCCGTGCGACCCTGCCGCAGCCCGCGGTCCAGGAGCGTCGTCACCTCGTCGAGCAAGCCGTCGGCCCACATCCGGGCGACCCGAGCGTCGATCCGCTCGTCGAGCGCCGGCCGGTCGGTCACCAGGCCGAGCAGCACGGTGGGGCGCAGATGCCGGCGGGTGGGCATGGTCGCCGAGAACGGCCGGCCGGTCAGCTCGACCACCTCCAGAGCCCGCACGATCCGGCGACCGTTGTTCGGCTCGATCGCTCCTGCGGCGACGGGATCGCGGTCCCGAAGCCGGCTCCTCAGGGCGTCGACCCCGTGGGCTTCCAGCTCGGCCGTGAGCCGGGCGCGTACCGCTGGGTCGGTCGGCGGGATGTCGAGGTCGTCCAGAGCGGCCCGCACGTAGAGGCCAGAACCTCCGACGAGGACCGGCGTGTGCCCGCGGCGCTGGATCGCTTCGAGGTCAATGCGCGTAAATCGTTGGTACGCCGCGACGCTCGCCTCGTCGGGCACGTCCAGGACGTCCAGCTGGTGGTGGGTGATCCCGCGCCGCTGCTCGACGGGTAGCTTGGCCGTGCCGATGTCCATCCCGCGGTAGAGCTGCATCGCGTCGGCGTTGACGACTTCGCCCTGCAGCCGTTCGGCCAGGTCGAGCGCCAGGTCGGACTTCCCGGTGGCGGTCGCACCGACGACGGCGACGATCATGTGGTCGGTGCCGTCAGGGTCAGGCACGCCGGTCGTCGTGCCCCGTCGCGTCCACGTGGCTCGACCGGCCCTCGTGGCCGTCATCGCGGGCGTCGTCTCCGTGCAGATTGTCAAGGTCGTGCACGTCGTCTACGTCGTCGTGGCCGAAGGGGTCGACGTCGACCCCCGGCAACCAGGTATGCCCGGGCGTGCCCCACCCGCTGGCCCGCACCGCCTTCTTCGCGCGGCGCGACCACTTCCCGTTCAGCCGGTCGACGTAGAGCAAGCCGTTGAGGTGGTCGAACTCGTGCTGCATGACGCGGGCGAACCAGCCGGTCGCCTCGAACCTCAATGGCTCGCCGTCGGCGTCGAACCCGGTGACGGTGACGTGGTCGGCGCGCTTGAGGGGGAAGTGCTCACCGGGCACCGAGAGGCAGCCCTCGCTCTCGATGTCGGGGTCGGGACGCTCGTCGGCGATCCGGCTCAACGTCAGCATCGGGTTGACGACGACCCCACGGGCGGGGACGTCGTCGTCGTTGACCATCTCGTAGACGAACAGCCGCAGCGGGACGTCGACCTGGGGTGCCGCGAGGCCGACCCCGTGGGCGGCGTCCATGGTCTCGTACAGGTCAGCGACGAGCCGGCGGAGCGCATCGTCAAACCCCTCGACGCGGGCCGAGGGCCGATGCAGGACCGGTTCGCCGACGATGACGACGGGGCGCACGGGCATACGCAAAGTCAACCAGCCGCGGCCGGCCATCGGTCGCAGTTCCCGAGTTGAGCGGGCTGTTCCCCGCCTCTACGGTGAGCAGATGATCCAGCCCGAGTCCGCGCCCGTGCACGACGCCTCCCACGCCCACGTCGACATGGACGACCTCATGGATGCGAGCGCGAAGGGTCCGGACGAGCCGTCCGTGGGCGAGATCGACACGGGCCAGGCGGTCGGCGGTGATGGCGAGGAGGCCGACGTCAGCGGCGGGAGCTCCGACGCCTACATGTCCGGGCAGGACGGCGGGTCGATCGACTGACCCGGCGAAGAGCTCCGGCTGCGTCACCCCGCGGTTCGTGGTGGATGGAGCCGGATCTCGGTGCGGTCCAGAGCATGACCGGGAGGACGTCGGCGTCAGGGGGCCGCGCAGGCGGATGCCGGGGCGGACGTCGCCGGGCGGCCCAGCGACGGCATCCCCAGTGAGACCCCGGGTTTGCGCTGCCCCCTGCCCTGCAGCGCGGCCCACGCGTCCCCTCCAGCGGTCCTGCGGACGGCGTAGACGCCACCCTGGTCGCCGGAGTCGGCGACCAGGTGGTGCGGCGCACCGTAGGTGACGCCGACCGTGACGACGTCGCCCGGTCGGGGTCGCTCGGCCCCCTCCGGCACCGCGAAATGAACGAGGCGGTTGTCCCGGGCCCGGCCGGACATCCGGTGGGTGACCAGGTCCTTGCGACCCTCCCCGGTCGCGACGAGCACCTCGACCGTGCGGCCCTCGACCAGCCGGTTGCCGGCCCAGGAGACCTCCTCCTGCACCGCGACGAGCCGCTCGTAGCGTTTCTGCACCACGGCTTTCGGCAGCTGGTCGGGCAGGTCGGCCGCGGGGGTGCCGGCGCGGATGGAGTACTGGAAGGTGAACGCGCTCGAGAACCGGGCGGCGCGCACGACGTCGAGGGTGGCCCCGAAGTCGGCGTCGGTCTCCCCCGGGAACCCGACGATGATGTCGGTCGTGATCGCTGCGTCGGGGATCCGGTCGCGCACCTCGTCGAGGATGCCGAGGAACCTCGCGCTCCGGTAGGACCGCCGCATCGCCTTGAGCACCCGGTCCGACCCGCTCTGCAGCGGCATGTGCAGGCTGGGCATGACGTTGGGGGTCTCGGCCATCGCCGCGATGACGTCAGTCGTGAACGCAGCCGGGTGCGGACTGGTGAAGCGCACCCGCTCGAGACCGGCGATGTCGCCGCAGGCGCGCAGCAGCTTGCCGAACGCGAGCCGGTCGCCGAACTTGACGCCGTAGGTGTTGACGTTCTGGCCAAGGAGGGTGACCTCGACGACCCCCTGCCCAACGAGGGCCTCGACCTCGGCCAGCACGTCACCGGGCCTCCGGTCCATCTCCTTGCCACGCAGGCTCGGAACGATGCAGAACGTGCAGGTGTTGTTGCAGCCCACCGAGATCGAGACCCAGCCGGCGTAGGCGGAGTCGCGGCGGGTGGGCAGCGTGGAGGGGAAGGTCTCCAGCGCTTCGCGGATCTCGACCTCGGCCCGCTGGTTGTGCCGGGCTCGCTCGAGCAGCACCGGCAAGGAGGCGATGTTGTGGGTGCCGAAGACGACGTCGACCCAGGGGGCCCGGTCGACGATGGTGCTCCGGTCCTTCTGGGCGAGGCAGCCGCCGACGGCGATCTGCATCTCGGGGTTGCGCAGCTTGGCCGGACGCAGCTGCCCGAGGTTGCCGTAGAGCTTGTTGTCGGCGTTCTCTCGGACGGCACAGGTGTTGAACACGACGACGTCGGCGGTGTCGGGGCGTTCAGAGCCCGTCAGCGCGTTGACGTCGACGTAGCCGGCGGTCTCCAGGAGACCGGCCAGCCGCTCGCTGTCGTGCACGTTCATCTGGCACCCGTGGGTGCGCACGTCGTAGGTCCTCATCGCGCCCACCAGGGTATGCGGTGTGGCCGGGTGCTCAGCGCAGCCGGGTTCAGGCCACCTCGACTGTCAGGGTCGAGCCGGTGGCGCCGGAGAACACGGAGGGGATGACGTTCTGCGCCCCGCCCGCGTAGTTCCCTTGATCGGCTGCACGTCGCTGTCGTCGCGCCCGCGCACGACGACGTCGTGGTCCAGCCCGACGAAGACCCCGTTGGTCGGGTCGAACGGCATCCCACCGCCGCCGGCCATGGCCCTGACCGTGAGGCCACGGCGTTTCTCCCGTGTTGCGACTGCGTATCCGCCATCTCACCGGGGGTCGCGACGACCCGGCGGCGGGTGGTGCGATATCAGTCGCGTTGGTGCTCCGGGGCCTCGTTGACGGCGTCGCGGACGACCGGGTAGACGACCGACGGCGGGTAGCCCTTCCGGCCGAGCACCCCGGCGAGCCGCCGGGCCTGGACCGACGGGTCGAGCCCGGCCAGTCGCCGCATCGTCTTGGCGGCGACCTCCTCGGCGCGCAGCCGCTCGGCCGAGGAGTCGATGCCGTCGAGAGCACTGTCGATGGTCTCGTCGGCCACGCCCTTGGCGCGCAGCTGGTGCGCCAGCGCCTTCTTAGCCAGCCCGCGCCCGGCCTGCTGCGAGCGGACCAGCATCCCGGCGTACGCCTCGTCGTCGACCAGCCCGACCTCGGTCATCCGATCGAGGACACGCGTCGTCACGTCATCGGGGCAGCCGCGCTGACGGAGCTTGTCGGCCAGCTGCTGCCGGCTCCGGGGGGCCATCGACAGCTGACGAAGGACGATGGCCCGGGCGAGGTCCTCGGGGTCGGGCTCGCGGTCGTTGCGTGCTGGGTCCGGTGGCGGCGGGGCGCTGGGTGCGCCCCGCCCCCGCTCGACCCGGGAGGGCGAACCGGTGGACCGGCCCTCCGCGGCGGCCAGTACCTGGGCCGCCACGGCAAGCCGGTCACGGACGGTCTGCCCGGTGGGACCGGCGTGCTGTCCGGGACCGGCGTGCTGTCCGGGACCGGCGTGCTGTCCGGGACCGGCGTGCTGTCCGGGACCGGCGTGCTGTCCGGGACCGGCGTGCAGGCCCAGGTCGAAAGGCGGGCCTGAATCGTGCTGACCGGTCATCGGCTCAGAAGTCGACCGGCACGTCGGCGACGGCCGGCTTGTCGACCTGCGGTCCGACGCCGAGCTTCTCCTTGATCTTCTTCTCGATCTCGTCGGCGAGGTCTGGGTTGTCGCGCAGGAAGGTGCGGGCGTTCTCCTTGCCCTGCCCGAGCTGGTCGCCCTCGTAGGTGTACCAAGCGCCGGCCTTACGGACGAACCCCTGTTCGACGCCCATGTCGATGAGACCGCCCTCACGTGAGATGCCCTGGCCGTAGATGATGTCGAACTCGGCCTGCTTAAACGGCGGCGAGACCTTGTTCTTGACCACCTTGACGCGGGTCCGGTTGCCGACCGCGTCAGACCCGTCCTTGAGCGTCTCGATGCGCCGCACGTCGAGCCGGACCGAGGCGTAGAACTTCAACGCCTTGCCGCCCGAGGTCGTCTCGGGGCTGTTGTGGACCATCACCCCGTCGACGAAGTAGTTGTGCGTGCCCGACTCGCCGCCGACCTCGATGTCGAAGCGACGCATCGACCTGGTCCGGGGCTTGACGTGGACGTCGAGAACCTTTGCGGGCACAAGCACCTGACGTGGCTCGGTGAAGTCGGGCGACACCGCGAACTGTCCCCGCAGACGAGGCAACAGCTTGCCGTCCATCGACGGGTGGACGTAGGGGGCGACAAGCTCGAGGAACGCTCGACTCCCCTCGGTCGTCATCGTCAGGTAGGCCTGCTGGCGCGCACCGCGCGGGTGGAGCCGGGACTCGACGCCGTGAACGTCGCGCAGGTACTCCTCGAGCCGCACCTGGCTGGCCGGGCTCATCGCCTCGACGCAGAACTCGACGCGTCCGCCCTCGCCCACGGTGCGAGCCTGGGGCCCCGTGGACCGCTCGGAGAACGACCCGTCGTCCATGAACCACACGGCGAGGGCCAGCGGGCTCAAGGCCTTGAGGTAGTCGTCCGTGAGGTGCTTCTTGCCGTCACCCCAGTAGACGACCTCCCTCAGCTCACCCAGCTCCGGTAGGGCGGCCAGGCCGACGAACGCCGCGCCCTTGGCGTTGGTCGACCGCGTCTGCCCGACGTTGCCGAAGAGGGACGCCTTCCAGTCGAGGTAGTCGACCTGCTTGGCCCCGTGGCCCATCCGGAAGCGGACGCCGTGGCGACCACGGGTGTTGGGGGCCAGATGGGCCTTGCCCATGAGGCCGCCCAGCACCACCTGCCACTGCTGGCCGCTGAGACGCGCCGTCTCGTTGGCCATGACCCGGTCACCCGGGATGAGCTCGCCAGCCTCGCGCCATCCGCCCGGGGTGCGGACGAGGTGGTTCGCGGTCGCCGCGAACTGCGAGCGGCCGTTGCCCCCGGACTTCTCGACGGTGACCTGAAGGAACTGGGCCGCCGGGCCGTTGTCGAACCAGTTCGTGATCGGACGCGCCACGATGCGGTCGGTCGCTGGGTCGTAGGTGCGCACCTCCACCGCGCGCTTCTCGTTGACGAGCTTTCCGATCTTCTCCTGCGTCCCGTCGGCCAGCGTCACCTGCGTGCTGTAGGAGAAGCAGCCGAACATGACTCCGATCTTCTCCCGGAGCTGGTTGATGAAGATCATCGTCGTGCCGGTGTTGTTGAGGGCGCCGGTGAGCTTGCGCAGCGCCTGGGACATGAGCCGGGCCTGGAGGCCGACGTGGCTGTCACCCATCTCGCCCTCGATCTCGGCGCGCGGCACGAGCGCGGCCACCGAGTCGATGACGATGATGTCGATGGCGCCGGACCGGATGAGCATGTCGGCGATCTCGAGGGCCTGCTCCCCCGTGTCGGGCTGGGACACGAGCAGTCCGTCGGTGTCGACGCCGAGCGCCTTCGCATACTCGGGGTCGAGGGCGTGCTCCGCGTCGATGAAGGCGGCGATGCCGCCGGCCTTCTGCGCGTTGGCCACCGCGTGCAGGGCGACCGTCGTCTTGCCGGAGGACTCCGGGCCGTAGATCTCGACGACGCGGCCCCGAGGCAGGCCGCCGATGCCGAGAGCCACGTCGAGCGCGATGGACCCTGTGGGGATCACCGCGATGGGCGGCCGGACGTCATCACCCAGGCGCATGACCGCGCCCTTGCCGTGCTGCTTCTCGATCTGGCCGAGAACGGTTGCGATCGCCTTCTCGCGATCCGGCGCACCTGCCGCCATGTCACCCACCTTGCTTTCGTGTCGAAGTCTGCCGTCCACCTGCGACCCGTACCCCACCCGCCTGTGTTGCCGTGCTGCCGGTCGGTCGTGTTCGTCGGGTCAGACGTTAGGAGCAACCACCGACATCCAACAGGCGGTCAGCAAGCCTTGTGGATCGTGGGACGACGCAGTCACTCCGTGTGGACAACCTACCGAACACCTGTTCGACATCGGCGGACGACACGCGAGGGAGGCGGCACCGGTCGAGCCGGCCGTCTCAGGCACGGGTCACCCGGGCGCGCGGGTCTGCAGGAGTGCGTGGATAGTGTCGAACGACAGGTGTCCCACCACGAGGAGTCCCCATGATCCAGCTGCCTCAGCTGCCCCAGAACCTCACGCGCCGCCAGACCCTGGCGCTCTTCACCGGCGCTGGGGCCGCCCTCGGCCTGGGCGCCTGCTCCAGTGGCGGCGACGCGTCGTCGAAGATCGGGGGCGGGGCGACGGCCGCCGCCAGCTCCGACGCCTACGAGGCCATCATCACCAGCGCCCCCAAGGCCGACGCGGCGACGATCAGCGGCAACGCCTGGGCCAAGGCGATCAAGGACAGGGGCACCCTCAAGTGGGGCGGCACCGACTCCGGCCCGCTCTTCAGCCTGCTCGACCCGACGACGGGCAAGACCCAGGGCTTCGACGCCGGCATGGTGCAGATGCTCGCGCAGTACATCATCGGCGACTCCACGAAGTGGGCGCTCACCCAGACCACCGTCGACACACGCGAGACGCTGATCCAGAACAACAGCGTGGACGTCGTCGTCGCGACCTACTCGATCACCGCCAAGCGCGCCGAGAAGGTCGCCTTCGCCGGCCCCTACTACGCATCCGGCACGGCGATCATGGTCAACGCCTCCAATACCGACATCACGAGCGTCGACAACCTGACCGGCAAGAAGGTCATCACCGAGTCGAACTCCACCGCGATCACCGCGCTGAAGGCGAAGCAGCCAAGCATCGAGCCGATCCTCTTCACCGAGAACGCCCAGTGCGTCGCCGCCCTCAAGCAGGGCCGCGGCGACGCCTACGTCCTCGACCAGTCGATCCTGCTCTCGACCGCGCTCAAGGACAGCAGCGTCAAGGTGGTCGGCGAGCCGTTCTCAGCCGACAACTACGGCATCGGATGCACGAAGAGCTCCCCTGACGCCAAGGCGTTCATCAACGCGTGGCTCAAGACCATCGAGGACGCCGGTCTGTGGCAGAAGCTCTGGGCGCAGACCGTCGGCACCGTGCTGAAGTCGGCTAACGCCAAGCCGCCGGCGATCGCGGCCTGACCGTCTCCGGCAACGCCATCCGCATCCGCGACCCACCCCACCTCTCGCGTGGACATCTTCCTCGACCACCTCGGCGAGTTCGGTCACTCGCTGCTGTTCACCCTGCTGCTCACGGCCATCGGTTTCACCGGCTCGCTCATCCTCGGCGTCGTGACCGCCGTGATGCGGGTCAGCCCCGTCACCCCGCTGCGGGCAGTGGGAGCGGCCTACGTCGAGATCTTCCGCAACATGCCCTTGCTCTCCCTGCTCATCGTCGTCGTCTTCGGCCTTCCCGACGTCGGGGTGCGGCTCTCGCTCTTCAGCTCGGCGGTCATCTGTCTGATGCTCATTGGCGGCGCGTTCACCTGTGAGGCGCTGCGGTCGGGGATCAACGCCGTGCCCGAGGGCAACGCCGAAGCAGCGCGGTCCATCGGCCTGACCTTCACCCAGTCGATCCGCTTCGTCGTCCTGCCGCAGGCGCTCCGCTCGATGATCCAGCCGCTGGTCAACATCTTCATCGGCCAGCTGCTCGGCTCCTCACTCGCCGCCGCCGTCAACGTCGACGAGCTGACCTACCGGGTGCAGTACCTCAACCTCCAGTACGCCGGAGGGCTCACCCTGTTCGGCATCGCCGCGGTCATCTACATCGTCATCGCCCTGCTCAGCGGAGGGGTCGGCGCCCGGCTCGAGAAGCGCCTGGCGGTGCACCGGTGAGCGCCATCCGCGTCCTCTTCGACGAGCCAGGACCCAAGGCGCGGGCCCGGATCCGTCTCACCACCGTCGCCACCGTGGTGGTCCTGCTGAGCATCCTCGCCCTAGTGCTCGTGCAGTTCGGCTCACACGGCCAGCTCGAGCCGGCCAAGTGGACCCAGTTCACCGAGACGCCGATCCTGCGCTACATCGCCGGTGGCCTCGTCAGCACCCTCCAGGCCGCCGCGGTCGCCGCCGTCTTCAGCATCCCGTTGGGGGCGCTCTTCTCGGTCCTGCGCCTCAGCCGCACCACTTCCGTGCGGTGGCTGTCGACGGCATACATCGAGATCTTCCGCTCGACGCCCCTGCTGCTGCTCGTCTACCTGTTCGTCGGGGGGCTGCCCGCCGTGGGGGTCAACGTGCCGATCTTCTGGAAGCTCGTCATCCCGATGATCCTCGTCAACGTCGCCGTGCTCGCCGAGATCTTCCGGGCCGGCGTCGCGTCGCTGCCCAGGGGACAGTCGGAGGCCGGGCTCAGCATCGGCCTCACCTACAGCCAGAACCTGCGCAGCATCGTGTTCCCCCAAGCGATCCGGCTCGTCATCCCGGCCCTGGTGACCCAGATCGTGGCCCTACTGAAGGACACCACCCTCGGGTATGCCGCCAGCTATCCCGAGCTGATGAAGACGGCCACGAACCTCACCGCCTTCACCGGCTACCTCATCCAGACCTACCTCGTCATCGCGCTGGTCTACGTCGTCCTCAACTTCCTGCTGTCCAAGCTGGCGGAGTATCTCGAGCGGCGGATCAACGGTGGCGCTCGGACATCACGCGCCGTCGCCCAGGTGACGGTGCCGGCGGAGTGACACGGCGGCTCACCCTGGTCGGTCGCAACCCGGTCAGGAGAGCAGGAGCCGCTCGAGGCGGCGGGCCGTACCAGCGAGCCCGAGCAAGCCGAGGACGACGAAGTAGAGCACTGACCACAGCAGCCCAGGCCCAGTCTCGGGCAGCATGAGACTCCGCTCGAGGACCACGCCCTGGTAGAGCGGGGTGACCTGGACCAGCCACCGGATCGCCTCGGGGTAGGTGGCCAGCGGGAAGAACGTCGCCGAGAAGAGGAACATCGGCAGGATCGCGAGGGTGACGTAGTCGAAGTCGACCCAGGAGCGCATGAACGTCGTGAGGAACATGCCCACGGCGGAGAAGGCGAAGGCGATGAGCGTGGCGGCCGGCAGCGCGAGCAGCGCCCACCACGTCGACACGGCCCCGGCCAGCCAGGCCACGAGCAGGAAGGCCGCGGAGTAGAACGTCCCCCGCAGGAGGGACCACGCCATCTCACCGATCGCGATGTCCCGCGGGCCCATTCGGGTAGCGAGCACGGCGTCGTAGAGCCGGCTGTACTTCAGCTTGAAGAACATGTTGAACGTGGCGTCGAAGATCGCCCCGTTCATCGCCGACGAGGCAAGCAACGCTGGGGCGACGAAGGCGGCATACGGCACCGTCGTCCCGCCGTCGGTGGTGACGGTGCGGATGAGGGCGCCGAGCCCGATGCCGAGCGAGAACAGGTAGAAGACCGGCTCGGCGAAGCCGGTGACGATCGTCAGCCAGCCGTGCTTGAAGGCGGCGCCGTTGCGCTCGACGAGCATCCGGGCGAGCCCCGCGCCGGCGGGGATCGGCACCGAGCGCGAGATGCGGCTGAGCACGGGGCTGCTCATGTCACCAGCCGCTTCCGCAGGCTGCGCAGGGCGAGCCACCAGCCGAGCGCGGCGAAGCCGGCCAGCGCCAGGAGGTGGCCGAGAACGCCGACGAGGGAGCCGGTGCCCAGCGCGAGGGCGCGTTCGGCCTCGACACCGTGCCAGAGCGGGGTGACCCAGGCCACGGGCTGGAGCCAGGTGGGCAGCTGGCCGACGGGGAAGAACGTGCCGGAGAAGAGCATCAGCGGGGTCTGGCCCAGCCGGAACAGCACGTTGAACCCGCCCTCGTCCTCCAGCCGGGCGGTGAAGGCGGTGACGGGCGTCGTGAAGGCGAGGCCGACCAGGACCGCGACCGGCAGACACCAGAGCGCCCGCCACGACTGGAACCCGCCGAGCGCTCCGGCGACGACCAGGAACAGCGACGAGGCGAGCATCACCTGGGTGAGCACGTAGGCGCAGTGCGCCTTGAGGATGTCGAGCACCTCGGCCGGGGTGGCCAGCATCGCGTTGTAGCCGCCGAAGAACGTGATCGCGCCGAGCACCGGCCAGGACGACTCGCCCATCGCTGTCGTCATGGCGGTGACGCCGAGGATGGCCGGGACGACGAAGAGCAGGTAGGGCACCGCTCGACCGTCGACGTCGATGCCGCCGGCCGATCGGTTGACAAGGCTGCCGAGCCCGACACCCATGGACAGCAGGAGGAACAGCGGTGCGAGGACCTTCGTCGTCAAGCTGCCGCGCCAGGTGCGGCGGTAGACGCGCAGGTGGTACTCGTAGATGAGCCGCCAGGGCGCGGCCGGAGGGCGGTGGGCAGCCGGCGCCTCCGAGGCGCGGTCGAGGGCGGGCTTCGTCATCGGCTCATCGGCTCAGTCGACGAGCGTGCGGCCGGTGAGGTGGAGGAAGACGTCCTCCAGCGTGGACCGGCGCACGAGCGCGGACAGCGGGTGGAGGTCGCGCGCGCTCACCGCGGCGAGCGCGGCGTCGCCGTCAGCGGCGTAGACCAGGACACGGTCGGGCAGCACCTCGAGGCGCTCGCCGATCCCGTCGAGCCGCCGCGCCGTCTCGTCGACCGGCTCGGGCTCGGCCGCGATGTCGAAGCGCAGCTCGAGCACCTCGCGGGTCGAGTGCCTCTCGATGAGCTGGCGGGGTGAGCCCTCGGCGACGATGCGGCCGTGGTCCATGACGACGAGCCGGTCGCACAGCTGCTCGGCCTCGTCCATGTAGTGCGTCGTGAGGATGAGCGTCACGCCCTGGCGCTTGAGGCGGAACAGCCGGTCCCAGAGGATGTGCCTGGCCTGCGGGTCGAGCCCGGTGGTGGGTTCGTCGAGGAGCAGGATGCGCGGCTCGTTGATGAGCGACCGGGCGATGGTGAGCCGGCGCTTCATCCCCCCGGAGAGGGGCTCGACGCGATCACGCGCCCGGTCCGAGAGCTGGGCGAACTCGAGCAGCAGGGCGGCGCGCCGCTTGACCTCGGCGCGCGGCAGGCCGAAGTAACGGCCGTAGGTCCAGAGGTTCTCCTCGACCGTGAGCTCCTCGTCGAGAGTGTCCTTCTGGGGCACCACTCCGAGTCGGGCGCGGATCTCCGGGCCGTCCGTGCGCGGGTCCAGCCCGAAGATCCTCAGCTCGCCCGAGGTGGCCGGCGAGACGCACCCGACCATCTTCATCGTCGAGGACTTCCCGGCGCCGTTGGGGCCGAGGAACCCGAACGCCTCGCCGCGACGGACCTCAAGGTCGATACCGTCGACCGCGGCGATCTCGCCGAAGGTCTTGGTCAGGCCCTTGGCCCTGAGCAGCACGCCGTCGGCCGGGTCGGTCTGTGCGTCGGGCCGGCGCAGGTCCAGCCGGGTCGCGTCGCTCATGGGGCCCACGCTAACCGCGCCCGCCCACGGGGCCTCACCGCTTTCTGCCCCGAGGCTCCTTGCCGTGGCGCCGCTCCGCCGGCACGTCCTGCGCCTCGCACAGGGCGAGCCACACCTCCCGGGGCGGGACGCCGTCGGTCAGCGCCTGGTCCGCCGTCCGACCCCGCAGAGCGTCGAGGGCCAGGTCGTGCGCGAGCGACGCGGCATACCTGGGACCGAACTCGTCGTCCATGAGGGTCCAGAACTGGCTGAGGCGCACGGCGGTCGAGTATGCCTCGTGCCGGGTGCCGCGGTCAGGCCCGGTGGACGAGGCTCGGCCGAGACCGTGGTCGATCATCAACCCCATCGGGTCCACCGTCGACCGGAGTCGAGGTCACGGAGTGCCGAGAGGCAGGGCGTCGAGGAAGGTCCGGCGGTCCACGGCGGGGAGGGGTGGCGGTGGGGGCCTGGGAACGCACGGGGGCGACGGGTGTGAGCCGGAGCACGGTCAGGGCGGGCGCTCGACGCCCGCTCGACGGGTGGCTGTCGGTGGCGGGTGGCAGGCTGAGCCATCTGATGACGAACGACGTGCTGGAGCGCTTCTCCCCCGCGACCGCGGCCTGGTTCCGAGGGTCGTTCCGGGCGCCCACGCCGGCCCAGGAGGGGGCCTGGGCCGCGATCAGCTCGGGCCACCACGCCTTGGTCGTCGCGCCCACCGGGTCGGGCAAGACGCTCTCCGCCTTCCTCTGGGCGCTCGACCGGCTGGCCAGCGGCGCCCCGCCGGAGACGGCCCAGCAGCGCTGCCGGGTGCTCTACGTGTCGCCGCTCAAGGCGCTGGCGGTCGACGTCGAGCGCAACCTGCGCTCACCGCTGGTCGGCATCGGCCACGCCGCGACGCGGCTCGGGCTGGCGCCTGCAGACATCCGGGTGGCGGTGCGGTCCGGCGACACCCCGGCCGCCGAGCGCCGCTCGTTCACGAAGGCACCCTCCGACATTCTCATCACGACCCCCGAGTCGCTCTTCCTCATGCTCACCTCGAGCGCGCGCGAGGCCCTCCTCGGGGTCGAGACGGTGATCCTGGACGAGGTCCACGCAGTGGCGGGCACGAAGCGCGGCGCGCATCTGGCCCTCAGCCTCGAACGGCTCGATGCGCTCCTGCCCAAGCCGGCGCAACGCGTCGGCCTGTCGGCCACGGTGCGCCCCGTCGAGGAGGTCGCGAGGTACCTCTCGGGTGGTCGCCCGGTCGAGGTCGTCCAGCCCGTCTCCACCAAGGAGTGGGACCTCGAGGTCGTCGTGCCCCTCGCCGACATGTCCGCGCTGGGCGAGGTGACCGAGGACCTCACCGGGCCGGCCGCCGGCGAGCAGCGACGGGCCTCGATCTGGCCGCACGTGGAGGAGCGCATCGTCGACCTCGTCGCCGCGCACCGCTCGACGCTGGTCTTCGCCAACTCCCGGCGCCTCGCCGAACGGCTCACCACCCGGCTCAACGAGATCTGGGACGACCGGCTGACCCTCGCCGCCGAGGAGGCGGCCGGCGCGGCGGCCGACACCGACGCCACCGGTCCCAGCTCGCCCGACGGTCGCGCCCTCGGCCGGACATCCGACCCGGGGTCCCCCCCGGCGGCCGGCAGCGAGCGCGGAGCCACGCGGCATACCCGCACTCCCGCCGAGATGATGGCCCAGGCTGGCGCGTCCGCGGGCGCTCCGGCGGTGCTCGCCCGGGCGCACCACGGGTCGGTCAGCAAGGAGCAGCGGGCCGAGATCGAGAACGCCCTCAAGGCCGGGCTGCTCCCCGCGGTCGTGGCGACGAGCAGCCTCGAGCTCGGCATCGACATGGGTGCCGTCGACCTCGTCGTCCAGGTCGAGTCCCCGCCGAGCGTGGCCAGCGGGCTGCAGCGCGTCGGCCGCGCCGGCCACCAGGTGGGCGCGGTGTCCCGGGGGGTGTTGTTCCCCAAGTTCCGCGGTGACCTGGTGCAGACCGCCGTCGTCGTCGAGCGGATGCGCGCCGGGGCGATCGAGTCGATGCACGTGCCGGCCAACCCGCTCGACGTCCTCGCTCAGCAGATCGTAGCCATGTGTGCGCTCGACGACTGGGCGGTCGACGACCTCGAAGCCCTGGTGCGCAAGGCGGCCCCGTTCGCGGGGCTGCCCAGGTCGGTCCTCGAGTCCGTGCTCGACATGCTGGCCGGCCGCTACCCCAGCGACGAGTTCGCCGAGCTGCGCCCCCGCCTCGTGTGGGACCGGGTCACGGGCACTCTCACCGGCCGACGGGGGGCGCAGCGGCTGGCGGTGACCTCCGGCGGCACCATTCCCGACCGTGGCCTGTATGCCGTGTTCCTCGCCGGGTCCGAGGGCACCGGCCGGCGGGTCGGGGAGCTCGACGAGGAGATGGTCTACGAGTCGCGGGTGGGCGACATCTTCACGCTGGGCACGTCCTCCTGGCGCATCGAGGACATCACCCACGACCGGGTGCTCGTCACCCCGGCGCCGGGGTTGCCGGGCAAGCTGCCGTTCTGGAAGGGCGACTCGCTCGGCCGGCCGTCCGAGCTCGGGCAGGCGGTCGGCGCGTTCGTCCGTGAGGTGGGCGCCCTGTCACCGGCCAAGGCTAGGGAGCGGGTGGCCCTCGCCGGACTCGACGAGTGGGCCACCGACAACCTGCTCGCCTACCTCGAGGAGCAGAAGGCCGCGACCCGGCACCTGCCGAGCGACCGCACCATCGTCGTCGAGCGGTTCCGTGACGAGCTGGGCGACTGGCGGGTCGCCGTCCTCTCCCCGTTCGGGGCCCCGGTGCACGCCCCGTGGGCGCTCTGCGTCTCGGCCCGGATGCGCGAGCGGTTCGGGGTCGACGTGCAGGCCATGCACGGCGACGACGGCATCGTCTTCCGGCTGCCCGACCTCGAGTTCGACGCCTTGGGCGACGACGACATGGGCGGCGGTTCTGGCGCGGGACCTGGATCGGGATCGGGTTCGAGCTCCGGGGGTCCGTCCGGACTGGCCGAGCTGATGTCCCTCGTGCTCCTCGATCCCGAGGAGGTGCACGACCTGGTCACCGAACAGATCGGCGGCTCGGCGCTCTTCGCGTCCCGGTTCCGCGAGTGTGCTGCCCGAGCATTGCTGCTCCCGCGCCGTCAGCCCAACCGTCGTCAGGCGCTGTGGCAGCAGCGACAGCGATCGGCGCAGCTGCTCCAGGTGGCCAGCCAGTTCCCCTCGTTCCCCATCATTCTCGAGACCGTCCGCGAGTGCGTCCAGGACGTCTTCGACGTGCCAGGGCTCGTCGATCTCATGCGCCGCATCCGCTCCCGCGAGGTCTCAACGGTCGACGTCGAGACGGCGTCGCCGTCGCCGTTCGCCCGTTCGCTGACCTTCGGCTACGTGGCGCAGTACATCTACGAGGGCGACTCGCCCCTGGCCGAACGCCGGGCCGCCGCGCTGTCCCTCGACCCCACCCTGCTGGCCGAGCTGCTCGGCCGCGGTGACGGCCTCAGCCTGCGCGACCTCCTCGACCCCGAGGCGGTGGCCACCACCGAGGCCGAGCTGCAGCGGCTCGACCCGTCTCGGCGCTGCCGTGACGCGGAGGACGTCGTCGACCTGCTGCGAGCCCTAGGCCCCCAGCCGCTCGACGCCGTCGTCGCCCGCACCGCCCTCGACGAGTCCGCCAGCCCGGGGCGCACCGTCGGTGGCTGGCTCGTCGATCTCGAGGGGTCCCGCCAGGTGATCCGGGTCCGGGTCGGCGGGGAGGAACGTTGGGCGGCCGTCGAGGACGCCAGCCGGCTGCGCGACGCCCTCGGCGTCTCCCTCCCTGTGGGGGTGCCCGACGCGTTCCTCGAACCGGTCCGCGACCCGTTGGGCGATCTCGTGGCCCGCTACGCCCGCACCCATGGACCCTTCCCGGCCGGCGATGTCGCCCAGTGGTACGCGCTGGGGCAGGCGGTCGTCACCGACGCGCTGCGCCGCCTGGTCGGCGCGGGCCGGCTGGTCGAGGGCGAGCTGCGTCCTGACCCGTCCGGCGCGGGGTCGGGCGGTCTCGACTTCTGCGACGCCCAGGTGCTACGGACGCTCCGTCGACGCTCGCTCGCGGCCCTGCGGGCCGAGGTCGAGCCCGTCACGAGCACCGACTTCGCGCGCTTCCTGCCTGCGTGGCAGGGCGTCGGTGGGTCGTTGCGCGGACAGGAGGGGCTGGTCCGGACCGTGGAGCAGCTGTCCGGAGCCGTCCTGCCGGCCAGCGCTCTCGAGACCCTGGTGCTGCCGTCGCGCGTCGCGAGCTACACCCCGGCCATGCTCGACGAGCTGATGTCCAGCGGCGATGTCGTGTGGCGCGGGCACGGCTCGCTCCCCGGCGATGACGGCTGGGTGTCCCTGCACCTCTCCGACCTCGCTCACCTCACCGCCCCGGCGCCAGACCCGAGCCTCGAGAGGTCCGAGCTGCACGACGCGGTGCTCGACACTCTCGCCGGCGGCGGCGCGTACTTCTTCCGCACCCTGTCCGACGCTGTGGGCAGCACCGACGACAGCGCCCTGCTCACCGTCCTCTGGGACCTCACCTGGAGTGGTTACCTCACCAACGACACTCTCGCGCCGCTCCGCGCGCTGCTGGGGGGTGGCCGCACCGCTCATCGCCGGGTCCAGCAGGGACCGCGACGCGGTCGTTATGCCGCTCGGCCGGGCCCGCTCAGCGGCCTCGCGCGCGCCGCTGCACCGGGCGGCGGGGCCAACCGGCCTGGACGTCCCTCATTCCCGGTCCGGTCAGGACCACCCTCCGCAGCCGGACGCTGGTCCCTGTTCGCACCGGTCGAGAGCGACGCCACGGTGGTCGCCTACGCCACCGCGGAGATCCTGCTCGACCGCTACGGCGTGGTGACGCGGGGCAGTGCGATGTCGGAGTCGGTGCCGGGCGGGTTCGCTGCTGCCTACCGGGTCCTGGCCGCGGCCGAGGAGTCCGGACGCGTCCGTCGCGGCTACTTCATCGAGGGGCTGGGGGCCGCCCAGTTCGCCACCACCGGCGCCGTCGACCGGCTCCGCGCGCAGAGCCGACCTCTGGATGCCCCCCGGCGCTCCGACGACCAGCCCCTGGCCGTCGTCCTCGCCGCCTGTGACCCGGCCAACCCGTATGGTGCGGCGCTGCCCTGGCCGGACCGGTCTGGAGGTGACGACGTCGAGGTCGACCCCAAAGAGGCATCGACGATCGAGGCACCGGCGGCCAAGAGCGGCAAGGGCAGTCGCGGCCACCAGCCGGCCCGGAAGGCCGGCGCGCTGGTCGTCGCCGTCGACGGCGACCTCGTGCTGTATGTCGAGCGCGGCGGCAAGTCGCTGCTGACCTGGCCGGTCTCCGAGGACAGCCTTCAGCGGGCGGCCGACGCCCTGGCCCTCGCCGTCCGCGAGGGCGCCCTCGGCCGGCTGACCGTCGAGCGCACCGACGGCAGTCAGGTGCTGGGGTCCGGGCACCCGGTGGCTGAGGCGCTGGCCCGGGCCGGTTTCCACGCCACGCCGCGCGGGCTGCGGCTGCGCCGATGAGCCCCGTGCCGATGAGCCCCGCGCCCAGTAGCCCCGTGCCGATGAGCCCCGTGCCGATGACCCCCGTGCCGATGCGGGGACCCCGATCACGGCGGGGGACCGGAGCGCCCGATGCCTGAGGGCGACACGGTGTTCCGCACCGCGAGCCGCCTTCATCAGGCGCTCGCCGGCGCGCCCCTGACCATGACCGACCTGCGGTGGCCCGAGATCTCGACACTGGACTTCCGGGGCGTGGAGACGACCGAGGTCGTCTCACGGGGGAAGAATATCCTGCACCGGCTGGCCAACGGGGTCACGATCCACTCGCACCTGCGGATGGAGGGCCAGTGGCGGGTGGAGGCGACGTCCGCGGTCACCTCTCGAACACTGGCCAACCGGCAGCTGCGGGCCGTCGTCGGCACGCTCACCTGGACCGCCCTGGGCGCCCGGCTGGGCGACCTCCACGTCGTCGAGACCGGTGACGAGGGCAGCCTCGTCGGTCATCTTGGGCCCGACGTGCTCGGCGCCGACTGGGACCCGGTCGAGGCGGCCCGGCGGTTGCACGCGGCCGCGACCACGGTCGGCGCGGCTCTTCTCGACCAGCGCAACCTCGCCGGGGTCGGCACCCTGTATGCCGCCGAGACCCTGTTCCTCGAAGGGCTTGGGCCGTGGACGTCCACGTCCGAGCTCGGCGAGGAGCGCCTGGTGGCGATCGTCGAACGAGCCCACCTGCTGCTCGACCGGGGGCGGCGGCACGCCATCCAGACGACGACCGGCAGTGACCGGTGGGGCCAGACGGCGTTCGTCCACGGCCGGTCCGGGCTCCCGTGCCGGCGGTGCGGCGAGCCCGTCCGGGTCGCGATGATCGGCGAGGCCCCGCGCGAGCGGACGATGTTCTACTGCCCACGGTGTCAGGGTGGGCTCGGACCGACCGATGACGGACGGCACCAGCGACCGCTCGGGACGGCGCCCGCCGAGAGTGGGTCCCGACCACGCAGTGGCCCGGCCGCTGGTGACCGAGCGCGCCGCCGCTGACCCAGGCCCGCCGCCGGTGAGGCAGTGGCCCGGCCGCTGGTGACTGAGCGCGCCGCCGCTGACCCAGGCCCGTCGCCGGGAACGTCAGGTGGTGGGCTGCCCCGCCGCGTCGCATGGGATCGTCGTCGCCGGATCTGCATAGCCCTGTTCCAGATCCAGCACCACCCGCTGAAGGCGGTCCGGGCTGATCATGGCGCCCCGGTCGTGAACGGCAGGTCGAGGATCCAGGCCAGGCTCAACGCCGCGACGAGGACCAAGGACATGGCCCCCACCCCTACCGCCTGCGCGAACAGCGGTCGCCGGGGCTCGGCGAAGAGACACTGGTAGAACAGGACGACCAGCAGCAGGACGACGAGGATCCCCCAGACGAAGACCGGCAGGAACGGGGCCGCCTCGGCAATCCGCCCGCGCCGCGCCTCCTGGCGGTCCTTGCTCTGGTTGAACCAGTTCTGCAGGGCGGCCGACTCCTTCGCCGTGTTGACCGGCATCGCCTGTATCGTGGCGTCCAGCTTGGCCACCCAGGCGGTCACGGTGGGGCTCTCGCTGGCGGTCTGCATCGCCGGCCACTCGTCGCTGACGACCGCCCGGCCGTAGCAGATCAGCTCGGCGCGTAGGCTCCGCGCGTCGTCGGACTGGAAGTAGCCCGCCGTCGAGTCCAGCTGCCGCATGGCCACCGCCTCTTGGGCCACATACTCCCGGGCAGCGTTGTAGCTGCCGAAGACGCTGAAGATGACGAATCCCAGGAGCACCGCGTAGCCGGTGCCGACCACCCCGAAGATGCCCGCCGCGACCTCGGTGTCGTGGTAGAAACCGCCGGGAGGCGCGAAGAAGCGCCGGACGACATAGAGCAGACCGACCGCCAATGCGCTGCAGACGAGCATGAAGAGGATCGACAGGACCATGGCGACGTCCCTTCTCGATCCGGTGTGATCAGGGACGAAGACCGTCGACCGAAACCGGCCGACGCTCGGGCCCCGAGGCTGCCCCAACTCTAGGAGGTCGAGGCGCTTCGCGGCCTCAGGCCGGGCCTGAGCTGGACGGCAGGGTGACGTACGGTCGGTCCGCTGACCAGCCCGATCCGTTCGGCCACCGGAGCACCTCGCGGCGGGTCCTGGGGGCCGAGAAGCCGGCGCGGGGACCGGCTTCGGGAGCTCGGCTACGAGATCGTCCGGGTCACGTGGCATGTCCTCGACGACCCGGGGGCCCTGGCCCGACGCGTCGGCGCGGCCGTGCATCGCGCTCGCCGCCGTCGGTTCGGGCTCCAGAGGATCTCCTCGCCTGGGTCGGCTCCGCTGCGTCCGGGTCGGCTCACCGCGCACGGCGAGCCGACCCTGGTCTGCGTGAGCCGACCCCCATCTGCGTGACCGACCCTGGTCTGCGTGAGCCGACCTGCGCGCGGCACAAGACGTTCTCGCCGGCGACGGGTTGGTCGACGAGCTCGACCTCGAGGTCCGCCGCCGCCAGGGCCCGGATCACGTCCACCGCCGCCTCAGGCCGCCAGCCCTCGTTGGCGTCGAGACGGATGGTGTCCGTCGGGCCGACCGCCTCACTGACGGCCCACACCCGGCTGACATCCGTGGGGGCGCCGATGTCGACCTTCATCTCTGAGCACGAGAACCGGTCGGCGACCCAACGATGCGACGACGAGCGGGCCGAGCCGCGGCACCGAAAGGCGCGGAAAGGCACCGACAGCCACCGACAGCCACCGACAGGTCAGCGACGCGAGCCTGGCCATGGGTCAGTCCGCAGCAACGAGACGGGCAGCTGTGGTGTCAGGCGGCAGAGGCGATGACGGAGCCCGCGCGGCGAGGGGCGACCGGGAGCGCGACCGGGGCGCTCATCGCCTCGGTGCGGGCCACCCGCGTCGAGACCTCGCGCAGGATGTCGGAGAGGGGCAGGCCCAGTGCGCTGCAGATGGAGCCGAGCAGCTCTGAGGAGGCTTCCTTCTCGCCGCGCTCGACCTCACTGAGGTAGCCCAGGGAGACGGAGGCCGACTGGGACACCTCGCGCAGGGTGCGGCCCTGATGCTGCCGCTCCTCGCGGAGCACGTCACCCAGCTCACGTCGCAGCAGAACCATCCAGACCCTCCTCACCGGTTTCCGTCGTTCCTTCGTGTTCACCTTAACCCGTCCGTCGCGGCCGTCGGCGGTTGGTTCCGCCGAGGGCGGACAGTGCTCCAGCGGCTCTGTCGGGGTCAACGCGCGGACGGGCGCAGACCTTCCGCCGCCGCGTCGAGGCGACGGCGGAGCAGGTCGAGGACCACGTCCACCGCACCGGAACGCACCTCCGCACGGCTGCCCGCCAGGTCGTGCCGCTCCACGATGACGACACCGCCATCGCCATCGGCACCGGTCGAGCCGGCGCTCGAAGCATCACTCGGACCATCGGCGGGTCCTCCAGCCACGGCCACGAAGACGCAGCCCACCGGCATCCCGTCCTGAGCATCGGGGCCGGCCACTCCGATTGTCGCCAGCCCCCAGTCGGCCCCCAGCACCCGCCGCGCGCCCAGAGCCATCTGCCGGGCCACCTCCGGGTCCACCGCCCCGTGCTCCGCGAGCAGCGCAGTGTCGACGCCCAACAGCGCGCCCTTGAGGTCGGTGGCGTACGTCACCAGTCCGCCACGCACGACGGCGGACGCCCCCGGCGTCTCGATGAGGCGGGCCACGACCAGCCCGCCGGTCAGCGACTCGGCACAGCCGACGCTCTCGCCCCGCCGGGCGAGGCGGCCGACCAGGTCGGTCATGCGCTGCCTGCGCCCCCCGGGTGGCTGCCGTCGCGCGCTGACCGGCGGGCCGCCTGAGCCGCCGCGGTGCGGGCGCTGGTGGCCACGAGGCGCCGGGCCTTGACGAGGTAGTCGACGCCGGTGACGACCGTGACCACCAGGGCCGCGGCGAGCACGACGTAGGCCGCGGTCAGCCACACCCCTGATCCGGGCAGCGACTCGAGCGGGAAGATCAGGAGCCCCACCGCCGCCGCCTGCAGGGCGGTCTTGGCCTTCCCACCGCGGCCGGCGGGCATGACGCCGTGCCGGATGACGACGAACCGCATGACCGTGATGCCCACCTCACGGAGCAGGATCACGCCGGTCACCCACCACGGCACGAGGCCGATGAGGGACAGACCGATGAGGGCCATGCCCATCAGGGCCTTGTCGGCGATCGGGTCGGCGACCTTGCCGAAGTCGGTGACGAGTCCACGCCGACGCGCCAGGTCGCCGTCGATGCTGTCCGTGACCATGGCCAGGAGGAAGACCGCGAGAGCGGCCAGGCGGTAGCCCCACACGTGACCGTCACCGGCCAGCAGCAGCCAGCCGAAGACGGGGACGAGGAGGAACCGGGCGACGGTGAGGTAGTTGGGGAGGTTCCAGGCGCTCGGCGCCCGCCGTCCGACCGCGGGGGGGTCGGTGGGGGTCATCGCCGGCGCCCGATGAGGTCGACCCCGACGCTGTCGACGATGGTGACCGGCACGAGGTCGCCGACCGCCGGCACCGGGTCACCCGGCTCCAGCAGGACGGTCGTCGTGCCGTCGACGTCCGGCCCCTGGTAGCCGGTGCGTCCCGTGACCTCGAGATCGCCGTCAGCCTCGGACAGCTCCTCCACCAGCACCGTCACCTGCTCGCCGACGCGCTCCTCGGCGCGCCGTGAGGTCAGCTCCTCGACGAGCGAGGTCAACCGGTCGACCCGCTCGGCGACGACGGCGTCCGGCAGCTTCGCGTCGAAGGTCTCGGCCTCGGTGCCGTCCTCGTCGGAGTAACCGAAGACGCCCACGACGTCGAGCCGCGCCGCGCCGAGGAAGGCCTCGAGCTCGGCGACGTCGGTCTCGGTCTCACCGGGGAACCCGACGATGACGTTGGTGCGGATGCCCGCCTGCGGGTCGCTGGCCCGGACCCGGCCCAGCAGGTCGAGGAACGCCTCTCGACTGCCGAACCGGCGCATCCGGCGCAGGACTGGCTCGGACGCGTGCTGGAACGAGATGTCGTAGTAGGGCACGACGCCCGGCGTCTCGGCCATCGCCCGCAGCAGGCCGGGACGGATCTCGGCCGGCTGCAGGTAGGAGACGCGCACCCGATCGATGCCGTCGACGGCGGTCAGCTCGGGCAGCAGCGACTCCAGCAGGGTCAGGTCTCCGAGGTCCTTGCCGTAGGACGTCGAGTTCTCGCTGACGAGAAACACCTCGCGCACGCCCTCCCCCGCCAGCCAGCGCGCCTCGGCCAGCACGTCGGCGGGCCGGCGGGACAGGAACGCGCCGCGGAACATCGGGATCGCGCAGAAGGCGCAACGCCGGTCGCAGCCGCTGGCGATCTTCAGCGGCGCCCACGGCCGGCCGTCGAGGCGGGCGCGCACGACCGGCGGCCCGTATGCGTGCGACGGCGAGCCGGTCGGCTGGGCGTGCCCGGGGGTCGCCACGAGCGCCGCCTGTGCGGGCCGGGCGGCGGGCGTCAACGGCAGCAGCTTGCGGCGGTCGGACGGGGTGTGCGAGGCGACCCTGCCGCCCCGCAGGAGGGTGCCGAGGTGGTCGGACATCGACGCATACGCGTCGAAGCCGAGCACGGCGTCGGCCTCCGGCAGCTGGGACGCGAGCTGCTCGCCGTATCGCTCGGCGAGACACCCGACGGCCACGACCGCCTGGGTGCGCGCCCCCGACCCCGGCGACTTCAGGTCGGACGCCTCGAGCAGGGCGTCGATGGAGTCCTTCTTGGCCTGCTCCACGAACCCGCACGTGTTGACCACGGCGACGTCAGCGTCGGCCGCGTCGTCGACGAGCTCCCACCCCTCCGCCTGGAGCCGACCGGCCAGCTCCTCGGAGTCGACGTCGTTGCGCGTGCACCCCAGCGTGACGAGGGCGACACGACGACGAGGTGTGGCAGAGACCGTCACGCCTGAAGTCTACGGGGGTCACCGGTGGCCGCCTGCCATGATCGGGCTCGTGCAGACGGGCACCACGAACGAGCGGACGGGCGGGTCCGATGACCTCCGATGACCTCCGAGGGGTCGGCCGACTGGTGCTCGACGGGCACAACGACCTGCCGTGGGCCCTGCGGCGTGAGGCCGGTTCGGACGTCGGCCCGTTCGGACGACCCGCTGACGCGTCCGCGGGCGCGGCGAACCTCCCCACGACGACGCTCCCCACGACGACCCTGGCCCGGTTGCGGGCCGGCGGCGTCGGTGCTCAGTTCTGGTCGGTCTTCGTCCCGAGCGCCCTCCCCACCCACGAGTCGGTCACCCGCACCCTCGAGCAGGTCGACACGGTCCATCGGCTGGTGGACGCCCACCCCGGCGACCTGGCCCTGGTGACGACGGCGGACCAAGTCGAGAAGGCGTGGGCAACCGGTCGGATCGCCTCGCTCGTCGGGGCCGAAGGCGGGCAGTCCATCGGCTGTTCCCTCGGCGCGCTACGGATGTTGCACCGGCTGGGCGTCGGCTACCTGACCCTGACCCACAACGACAACACCCCCTGGGCCGGCTCGGCGACCGACATTCCGGTGCCCGGAGGGCTCACCCCGTTCGGTCGCGAGGTGGTGCGCGAGATGAACCGGCTGGGGATGCTCGTCGACCTGTCCCACGTCAGCGCCGCCACGATGCACGCTGCCCTCGACGTCGCCGACGCACCAGTGATCTTCAGCCACTCCAGTGCCCGGGCCGTCACCGACGTCGTGCGCAACGTGCCGGACGACGTCCTCGTCCGTATGGCGGCCGCCGGCGGGGTCTGCCTGGTCACCTTCGTCCCGAGCTTCGTCAACGACGAGGCGCGGCGGTGGCAGGTGGAGGCGGCCGAGGCGGCGGCCCGCGACGGTGTCGCAGAGACCGACTGGGTGGCCTTCACCGCCTGGGTGGCGTCCTACCTCCCGCGACACCCCAAGCCGACCGCGTCGATCGGGGACGTCGTGCGTCACCTCGAGCACGTTCGCGAGGTGGCCGGCGTCGACCACGTGGGTCTCGGTGGCGACCACGACGGCACCGACTCCATGCCCGTCGGCCTGGAGGACGTGTCGGGCTACCCCCGGCTTCTCGACGCCCTGGCCGACCGGGGCTGGTCCGAAGCGGACCTCCGAAAGCTGGCGCACGCCAACGCCCTGCGGGTGCTGCGAGACGCCGAGGCCGTGGCCCGCGATCTCTCGTCGCGGGCGCCGAGCCTGGCCACGATCGCCCAGCTGGACGGCATACGAGAGCCGGCTACCGGCGCTTGATCGCCCGCAGCTGCAGGCCGACGAGCCGCGACACGATGAAGGCGACGTACATCAGCCCGAGGACCTGCTCGATCATGACGAACGACCGCGCGTGCGCCTGGACGGGGACGACGTCGGACAGACCGGTCGACGTGAGCGTCGTGAACGACAGGTAGAGCAGCTCGAACCAGGTGCGGGGCTGGTCCGTGTTGGCGTAGGCGCTGAACGACTGGGGCCAGATGATCTGGGTCGCGCTGTAGAGGAACGCAAAGCCCCAGGCGAGGACCGTGAAGGCCGCACCCGTGGCGTAGAGCTCGTCAGTGGTGACCCGGTTGTCGTTGAATATTTACCGGACCATCCCGTAGGCCGTGTAGAAGTAGAACAGCGCGTGGCTGAAGCCCGACCACAGCGTCAGCGTTTGGTTCTGGGGGAAGAAGCCCTCCGCCACCGTGAGCACGACCAGCGGGACGCCGAGGCCCCAGGAGATCCACGTCAGGGCCGGCGTGCGGCGCACGGCCAGGACGGCGAGGAACAGCACGAAGACGCCGATGAGGCTGATGACCGACCGGCCCACCCCGCCGGCGGGGCCCGAGGCGTCCTCCAGCACCGGGTAGAGGAGCACGGCTAGCAGCTGGACGGCGAGGAGGACGGCGCAGGGGGTGGCCTTGGCGAACTCCACGGCGCGGCCCACCCGCGATGTCGCCTCCACGCGGCGACTGTACGCGGCACCGACGCCGGCTGCTGCTGGCGGCGCCGCCCGTCGCCGTGGCGTCAAAAGCGCGTCAAGAGGCGTCAACCGCGCGTCAACAGTGACGGAACCGGACCGGCATCGACCTTGACTGGCGGGGTGATCGAAAACCTCGCCGCAGGGCTCGTCGGCCTCGCCCTCATCGGCTACCTCGTCTACGCCCTCGTCAAGCCGGACCGGTTCTGATGTCGGACACCGTCGCCGGGCTGCTGACCATCGCTGTGCTCGTCGCCCTACTCGCCGCCTCCCACGTGCCGCTAGGGGCATACCTGGCTCGGGTGTTCACCAGCGAGAGGCACTGGCGCGCAGAGCGGCTCGTCTACCGCGCGTGCCGGGTCGACCCCGGCCAGGAACAGCCCTGGGCGGTCTACGCCGCATCGGTGCTCGCCTTCTCGCTCCTCGGTGTCGTGCTGCTGTTCCTGCTCGTCGTCGCCCAGGGGGTGCTACCCCTGAACCACGGGGAGTCGATGCACCTCGACACCGCGGTCAACACAGCAATCTCTTTCGTCACCAACACGAACTGGCAGTCGTATGCGGGTGAGACCGGGACGTCGCAGCTCGTCCAGACCGTGGGCCTCACCGTGCAGAACTTCGCCTCCGCTGCCGTCGGCATCGCGGTGGCCGTCGCCCTCATCCGCGCCATCGCCCGGCACGAGGGTCGGCTCATCGGCAACTTCTGGGTGGACCTGACCCGCACCGTCACGCGAGTCCTCGTGCCCGGCGCGGCGATCGCGGCTGTGGTCCTCGTCGTCGGCGGGGTCATCCAAAACCTCTCGGCCCCGACGACGGTCACCGGCGTCACCGGTTTCAGCCAGGTCGTCGAGGGGGGCCTGGTCGCCTCCCAGGAGGCCATCAAGGAGCTGGGCACCAACGGCGGCGGCTACTTCAACGCCAACTCCGCCCATCCCTTCGAGAACCCCAACGCGGTGACCAACCTCGTCGAGATCTTTTTGTTGCTGGTCATCCCGTTCGCCCTTCCGCGCGTCTACGGGCTCATGGTCGGCGACCGTCGTCAGGGTCACGCGATCACGGCCTTCATGGGCATCCTGTGGACCTCATCGGTCGCCCTCACCACCTGGGCCGAGGTCGCCGCGAGCTCCGGTGTCACAGGCAGCATGGAGGGCAAGGAGACCCGCTTCGGGATCTGGGGCTCCACCCTCTTCGCCGCCTCGACGACCGGCACCTCGACCGGCGCGGTCAACTCGATGCACGAGAGCTACAGCGCGGCCGGCGGCGGTGTGGTGCTGCTGAACATGATGCTGGGCGAGATCTCGCCCGGCGGAACGGGATCCGGGCTCTACGGCGCCCTCGTCGTCGCCATCATCACGGTCTTCATCGCCGGGCTGATGGTCGGTCGCACCCCGGAGCTCCTCGGCAAGACGATCGGCCGGCACGAGATCACCCTCGCCGCCCTCTTCACCCTGGTCACACCCGCCCTCGTCCTCGTGCTCAGCGGGATCGCCGTCGTGCTTCCCGTCGCCCAGAGCGGCCTGCTCGCCGGCGGTCCTCACGGCCTGACCGAGATGGTCTACGCCTACATGTCGGCCGCGAACAACAACGGCAGCGCGTTCGCCGGCCTCACCGCCGACCAGCCCTACCTCAACCTCACCCTCGCGCTAGCCATGGCCCTTGGCCGGTTCGTCCCCATCGTCCTCGTCCTCGCCCTCGCCGGGCGGCTCGTGGCCCAGAAGCGACGCCCGACCACCGCCGGCACGATGCCGACGTATACCCCCCTGTTCGTCACCCTGCTGCTCAGTGTGGCGCTGGTCGTCACCGGCCTGACCTACGTCCCCACCTTGGCCCTCGGGCCGATTGCCGAGGCCCTCCAGTGAATCTCGCGTCCCTGACCGCCGGCCTCCCGCAGGCGCTGGCCAAGCTCGACCCCCGGCACGTCGTCCGCAGCCCCGTCATCTTCGTCGTCTGGGTCGGCTCGCTGCTCAGCACGATCCTTGCGGTCATCCACCCCTCGGTGTTCTCCATCGGCGTCGCACTCTGGCTCTGGGTCACGGTGGTCTTCGCCAACCTGGCCGAGGCGGTCGCCGAGGGACGCGGGAAGGCGCAGGCCGCGACGCTCCGAGCGGCGCGTACCGAGACCATGGCTCGCCGCGTCGGTAGCGACCCACGCGGGTCCGGGCGCACGGGCGGCACGGCCGGCACAGAGGAGCCAGTGCCGGGGTCGGAGCTGCGGCTCGGCGACCTCGTCGTCGTCGAGGCCGGGCAGGTCATCCCGGGCGACGGCGACATCGTCGACGGCCTGGCCACCGTGGACGAGTCGGCCATCACCGGCGAGTCCGCGCCGGTGATCCGGGAGTCCGGAGGCGACCGCTGTGCCGTGACCGGAGGGACGACGGTCCTCTCGGACCGGATCGTCGTGCGGATCACGACCAAGCCGGGCGAGACCTTCATCGACCGGATGATCGCCCTCGTCGAGGGGGCGGCCCGTCAGAAGACGCCGAACGAGATCGCCCTCAACATCCTGTTGGCCACCCTCACCATCATCTTCCTGCTCGTCGTCATGGCCCTCCAGCCGATGGCGTCCTACTCCGGCGGAGCCCAGCAGATCGTCGTGCTGGTCGCACTGCTCGTCTGTCTCATCCCCACCACCATCGGGGCGCTGCTGTCGGCGATCGGCATCGCCGGCATGGACCGGCTCGTCCAGCGCAACGTGCTGGCCATGTCCGGTCGCGCGGTCGAGGCGGCCGGCGACGTGTCGACGCTGCTGCTCGACAAGACCGGCACGATCACGCTCGGCAACCGCCGGGCTGTGGAGTTCCGGGCCGTGGATGGGGTTCCGACCACCGACCTGGCTCACGCGGCATACCTCAGCAGCCTGGCCGACGAGACCCCAGAGGGTCGCTCGGTCGTCACGCTGGCCCGCGCCGACCTGCAGACGACGGGGGTCGGCTCGGTGGCGGAGCTGGAGCGCTCGGGGGCGACGTTCGTCGAGTTCACCGCTCAGACGCGGATGTCCGGCGTCGACCTCACCTCCGGCATCCGGATCCGGAAGGGGGCGAGCAGCCAGGTCGTGGACTGGGTGCGCCAGCACGGGGGGTCGGAGCCCGCGGGCCTGTCGGCCATCGTCAACCGGATCGCCAGCAGCGGTGGGACGCCCCTGGTCGTCGCCCAGCGCCACGACGACCGACCGGCTCACGTGCTCGGCGTGGTCCACCTCAAGGACGTCGTCAAGCCGGGGATGCGTGAACGGTTCGACCGGCTGCGGGCCATGGGCATCCGCACCGTCATGATCACCGGAGACAACCCGCTGACCGCCAAGGCGATCGCCGACGAGGCGGGGGTCGACGACTTCCTGGCGGAGGCGACCCCCGAGGACAAGATGGCCCTGATCCGCAAGGAGCAAGAGGGCGGGCGGCTCGTCGCGATGACCGGCGACGGCACCAATGACGCCCCTGCCCTGGCCCAGGCCGACGTCGGCCTCGCGATGAACACCGGCACCTCGGCAGCGAAGGAGGCCGGCAACATGGTCGACCTCGACTCCGACCCGACCAAGCTCATCGAGATCGTCGAGATCGGCAAGCAGCTGCTCATCACCCGCGGGGCGCTGACGACGTTCTCGATCGCCAATGACGTGGCCAAGTACTTCGCCATCATCCCGGCCATGTTCACCGGCGTCTTCCCCGGGCTCGCGGCGCTCAACGTCATGCACCTGTCGTCACCCTCGTCGGCGATGCTGTCGGCCGTCATCTTCAACGCGCTCGTCATCGTCGCGCTGATCCCGTTGGCCCTCAGGGGTGTTCGCTACACCCCGCAGGGCGCGGCCGCGATGCTGCGCCGCAACCTGCTCGTCTACGGCGTCGGCGGGGTGGTCAGCCCGTTCATCGGGATCAAGCTCATCGACCTCGTCGTCTCCCTTCTCCCCGGAATGTCGTGACCAACGTGACCAGCATGACCAGCGTGACTAGCATTCTCAGCCTGTCCGCCCTCGTCCGCCAGCTGCAGCCCGCCCTACGGATGCTGCTCGTCCTCACGGTGCTCTGCGGCGTCGCCTACCCGGTCATCGTCCTCGGTGTCGGCCAGGTGGTGGCCCATGGGAGCGCCAACGGCTCACTGCTTGACCGGTCCGGCACGGTGGTCGGGTCGAGCAGCTTGGGACAGAACGTCACGGATCCCCAGTGGTTCCAGACCCGCCGGTCGGCGAGCGAGTATGCCGGTGGGGCCAGTGGTGGCTCCAACCTCGGGCCATCATCGGCCGACCTGACGAAGGCGCTGTCCGACGCGCAGGCGGCGCTGAGCGCGGCCAACCCCCAGGCATCCGGGCCCCCTCCGGCCGACGCGCTGACCGGGAGCGCCAGCGGTCTGGACCCCGACATCTCGCCCGAGTACGCGCAGTGGCAGGTGCCGCGGGTCGCCGCGGCCCGTGGCCTACCGGTCGCCACCGTGACGGCGCTGGTGCAGGCGTCGACCAAGGGACGGTTGCTGGGCTTCCTCGGCGAGGTGCGGGTCAACGTCACCGCGCTCAACCTCGCGCTGTCCACCGCGGTCACGCAGTGACGGCGACAATGGTCCCGTGAGCCGCGGACGACTACGGATCTATCTCGGCGCCGCCCCTGGCGTCGGGAAGACCGTTGCCATGCTCTCGGAGGCGCACCGACGGGCCGACCGGGGCACCGATGTCGTCGTCGGCCTTCTGGAGACCCACAGTCGCGCGTTCACCAGCGCCCAGGCCCAAGGTCTCGAGCTCGTGCCACGCCGAACGGTCGAGCACCGAGGCGCGACCCTCCAGGAGCTCGACGTCGACGCGGTGCTCGCCCGCCGCCCGCAGGTCGCCCTCGTCGACGAGCTGGCCCACACCAACGCTCCCGGCTCCGCCCGGACGAAGCGGTGGGAGGACATCGAGGTGCTGCTCGCCGCCGGCATCGACGTCATCTCCACGGTCAACATCCAGCACCTCGAGTCGCTGAACGACGTCGTCGAGGCGATCACCGGCATCGTGCAGCGCGAGACCGTGCCCGACGACGTCGTGCGGTCGGCCGACCAGATCGAGCTGGTCGACATGTCGCCGGAGTCGCTGCGGCGACGGATGGCTCACGGCAACATCTACCCGGCGGCCCGGATCGACGCGGCCCTCTCCAACTACTTCCGGCCCGGCAACCTCTCCGCCCTGCGCGAGCTGGCCCTGCTCTGGTTGGCCGACCGCGTCGACGAGGCCCTCGAGCGCTACCGGGCGTCGCACGGGATCTCGGTGCCCTGGCCGACGAGGGAGCGCATCGTCGTGGCCCTGACCGGCGGCCCTGAGAGCGAGACCGTCCTGCGGCGGGCCGGGCAGATCGCCTCTCGCGGGGCAGGGAGCGAGCTGCTGGCCTGCCATGTGAGCCGGCCGGACGGGCTGGTCGCCGCCGACCCCGCCGCGCTGGCGGAGCAGCGGAAGCTCGTCAAGGAGCTGGGCGGCGTCATGCACGAGGTGGCCGGCAGCGACGTCGCCGACGCCATCCTCGACTTCGCCCGGGGTGTGAACGCGACCCAGATCGTCATCGGCACGGGCCGGCATACCGGACTGTCGTCGTTGTGGCACAACGGGACCGGCGAGCAGGTAGCGGCTGGCGCCGACGACATCGACGTCCATCTCGTCGGCCACAGCGCCGACCGCGCCGAGCTGCCCTGGCATCGTGGCTCAGGGCTGGGGCGTCGCCGTCAGGTCACCGGATGGCTCCTGTCGACCGTCGGCGTCGCGGTGGTGGCTGCCCTCCTCGTCGCGACGACGGGACACCACGAGCTGCCGCTCGAGGTGCTCATCTTCCTCGCCCTCACCGTCGGGACGGCACTCGTGGGCGGCCTGCTCCCGGCGTTGGCCTGCGCGGTGATCTCCTCGCTCGTCATCAACTGGTTCTTCACCGAACCCGTGGGCACGTTGACAATCCAGAACCCCCAGAACGCCCTGGCGCTCGTCGTCTTCGTCGTCGTCGCCGCGTCGGTGGCCTCGGTCGTGCACCGCGCCGCTCGCCGGCGCGACACGGCGGTGCGTGCCCAGCGGGAGTCGCGGATCCTCGCGACCCTCGCCCAGTCGCTGCTCACCGAGGCCGACCCGATGCCGGTGCTCCTCGAACGAGCGTGCTCGACGTTCGGTATGCGTGGGGCCGCGGTCGTGACCCGGGCGTCGATCCGCGAGCCGTGGACCGTGGTCTCGACGGTCGGGACCTTCGACCTCGACGACATGTCCGACGCCGCAGTGCGCCAGCCGGTCGACGTCGAGGCGGAGCTCGTGCTGGTGGGGCCCGTGCTCCCCGCCGAGGAGCAGCGGCTGGTCGGCGCCTTCACGTCGCACGCCGCGGCGGTCCTCACCCGCCGTCGCCTTCTCGAGGAGGCGTCCCGAGCCCGAGGCCTCGCGCGCGACAACCGGTCGCGAACCGCGCTGCTGGCGGCGGTGTCCCACGACCTGCGCACGCCGCTGGCCGGCATCAAGGCGGCGGTGTCGAGCCTGCGACAGCAGGACGTCCGCTTCTCCCCGGAGGACGAGGCGGCACTGCTCGAGTCGGTCGAGGCGTCGGCCGACCGGCTCGGCGTGCTCATCGGCAACCTGCTGGACATGTCGCGCATCCAGACCGGCAGCATCGCGCCCCACGCCGACGAGCTGTCCCTTGACGATGTCGTGGCCCAGGCCACGATGCCCCTCCCGGACGCCGACCGGGTGCGGACCCGCTTCGACGAGGGGCTGCCGCCGGTGTGGGCCGACGCCGGGCTGCTCGACCGCGTCCTGGCCAACGTGCTGGAGAACGCCGTGCGCCACTCCCCCGGGCGTCGCGAGGTCGTCGTGCAGGCGGGCCGCCTCAAGGACCGGGTGCAGATCCGAATCGTCGACCGGGGACCCGGCGTCGATGCCGCCGCCCGGGAGCGGATCTTCGCCCCGTTCCAGCGGGGGGGCGACGCCCCGCGCGGAGACGGCGTCGGTCTCGGGCTGGCCGTCGCCCGCGGGCTGACGGAGGCGATGGACGGCACGCTGTGGGCCGAGGACACTCCCGGCGGTGGGCTGACCATCGCCATCGACCTCCCCATGGCCCCGGTGCACGCGACGCTCGCGCCGGAGACCACACCCGAGTCTGCGCCGGAGAGTGCGCCGGTGACCCGGTGACGGTCGTGCTCGTCGTCGACGACGAACCGCACCTTCGCCGCACCCTGAGCATCAACCTGCGGGCCCGCGACTACGAGGTCGAGACGGCCGCCGACGGCCGGTCGGCCCTTCAGGTGCTGGGCGAGCGCGTCCCTGACGTCATCGTGCTCGACCTCGGGCTGCCCGACATCGACGGCGTCGACGTGCTGCGTCGCGTACGCGAGGTGTCGACGGTGCCCGTCGTCGTCCTGTCAGCGCGGCACGACTCCGACGACAAGGTCGAGGCGCTCGACGCCGGGGCCGACGACTATGTGACCAAGCCGTTCGGGATGGACGAGTTCCTGGCCCGCATCCGGGCGGCCGTACGCAGGGGCGCGGTCGAGGGCGCCGAGGCTCACGAGTCGCTCGTCGTGACGACCTCAGACTTCACGCTCGACATGGGGGAACGGCTGGCGACCGACCGGGCCGGTCACGACATCCGGCTCACGCCCACCGAGTGGCGGCTCCTCGAGGCCCTGGCCCGGCGACCCGGGCACCTCGTCACGCATACCGAGCTGCTGCGCGCCGCGTGGGGACCCGCGTACGGGCGCGAGCTGAACTACCTCCGGGTCTACGCCAGCCAGCTGCGGCGCAAGCTCGAACCCGACCCGGCGGCGCCGCGCTACCTCCTCACCGAGCCGGGGGTCGGCTACCGCTTCGTCGTCTGACCGCCCCCGACGACCGTGTGGACGAGGGCAAGGACCGCACCTCCGGTGAACCCGCCGGGTCGGCGTCGTAAGGCTGACCGGTGGCCCGCGCCTGGCCCGGCTGGTCTAGGGCGTCCGTGACGAGCAGCTCTCCGACCCCACACCGTGTCCCGACTGGTCGGCGGCTGACCTGCTCGGCCATCACCGGGCTCAAAGCTCGCCCGTCGTCGGGCCGAAGCCACTGGTCTCCATCCGCCGATCCAGCCCCGCACCACCAGCAGCCGTCCAGGGTGACCCGGGGGGGCACCGGTCAGTCGCGACGCCCAGTCAGCCGCCAGGCGTCCTCGGCACCGTCGGCGTCAAACACCTCGTCGGTGTCCTCGAGGCCATCTGCTGCTCGGTCGCGCGCCACGAGGTCGACCGGCCCGGCCCCGGAGCCACCTGGCATACGGGCGCCGGCGGGCTCCTCCGGACCGTCATCGGCCGGCGCGTCGACCGGGATGTCATCACCGCGCAGCAGCGCCAGGGTCGTCGGCAGGTCGTCGGCCTTGACGAGCACGTCACGGGCCTTCGACCCCTCGGACGGGCCGACGATGCCCCGCGACTCGAGCAGGTCCATGAGCCGGCCGGCCTTGGCGAACCCGACCCGCAGCTTGCGCTGGAGCATCGACGTGGAGCCGAACTGGGTCGTCACCACGAGCTCGGTGGCCTGCAGCAGCAGCTCGAGGTCGTCACCGATGTCGTCGTCGACCTGCTTCTTCGCCGCGACCACGACGACGTCGTCGCGGTAGGTCGGCTTGAGCTGCTGCGTGACGCTCTTGACGACCGCGTTGACCTCGGACTCGGTGACCCAGGCGCCCTGCACGCGGATCGCCTTGCTCGAGCCCATCGGTAGGAAGAGCGCGTCGCCCTGGCCGATGAGCTTCTCGGCGCCAGGCTGGTCGAGGACGACCCGGGAGTCGGCGAGCGACGACGTGGCGAAGGCCATCCGCGACGGGACGTTGGCCTTGATGAGGCCGGTGACCACGTCGACCGAGGGCCGCTGCGTGGCCAGCACCAGGTGGATGCCGGCTGCCCGCGCCAGCTGGGTGATCCGGACAATCGACTCCTCGACGTCGCGGGGGGCCACCATCATCAGGTCGGCCAGCTCGTCGACGATGACGAGCAGGTATGGGTAGGGCGTGATCACCCGCTCCGACCCGGGCAGCGGCTTGACCTTGCCCGAGCGCACCGCCTTGTTGAAGTCGTCGACGTGCTTGAACCCGAACGCCGCGAGGTCGTCGTAGCGGGTGTCCATCTCGCGCACGACCCAGGCCAGCGCCTCGGCGGCCTTCTTGGGGTTCGTGATGATCGGCGTGATGAGGTGCGGGATCCCCTCGTACGCCGTGAGCTCCACGCGCTTTGGGTCGACGAGCACCATGCGCACCTCGTCGGGTGTCGCGCGCATGAGGATCGACGTGATCATCGAGTTGACGAACGACGACTTGCCCGCGCCGGTCGCCCCAGCCACGAGCAGGTGGGGCATCTTCGCGAGGTTCGCGATGACGTAACCGCCCTCCACGTCCTTGCCGACGCCCATCACCATCGGGTGCTCGTTGCTGCGGGCCACCTGGCTGCGCATCACGTCACCGAGCGACACCGTCTCGCGGTCGGTGTTGGGGATCTCGATGCCGATGGCCGACTTGCCGGGGATCGGGCTGAGGATGCGCACGTCGGCCGACGCCACGGCATACGCGATGTTCTTGGAGAGGGCGGTGACCCGCTCGACCTTGGTGGCAGGGCCGAGCTCGACCTCGTAGCGGGTCACGGTGGGGCCGCGGGTGAACCCGGTGACCTGGGCGTCGATCTCGAACTGGTCGAAGACGACGGTCAGCGCGTCTACGACGCGGTCGTTGGCGGCGCTGCGGGTGCGATGCGGGGCGCCGGGCGCGAGCAGCGCGGGGTCGGGCAGCGTGTAGGTGATGTCTCCGGTGAGTGACAGCTGCTCGACGCGGGCGGGCAGCACTGCGGTGGGCGGCGGCACCAGGCTTGGCCGGGGGCCGACGTCGGGGGTATGCGTTGACGTTGCCGAGGGGTCGGGCTCGCCGTCCGTGGCCGAGACGGCATGCGAGCCGGTGCGCTCGGAGTCGGGTCGACGCTCGCCGGGGCGCAGCCGCCGGGCCGCCTTGCGGTCGGCCGCAACGACGGCCGCCTGCTCGAAGGCCTCGCGGTCGCTCGCCTCCTGCGCATCGGTGTCCTCGTCCGACCGGTCGACCACACCTCGCCGGCCCCGCCCGGGCTTGACCGGCTGGGTCTTGTCGGCAGACCCCTCGCTGCCGCCGTCGGAGTCACCGCCGTGACCACCGTGCCCGTGCAGCAGCCGGTCACGCAGCTCACGCAGTCGTTGCGGCACCTGGCGCAGCGGAGTGCCGGTGAGGACCAGAAGGCCGAAGACCCCGAGCAGGACGAGGATGACGACCGCGCCCGGTGTCGACACCGCCGCGGCGAGGGGGCTGGACGCGAGGAACCCGATGATGCCGCCGGCCGCCCGCATGTGGTCGGCCCCGTCCGGTGGGTTGGGAATGCCGTCAGCGACGTGGGCCAGCCCGCACGCGGCGAAGGTCAGCGCGGTCGCTCCGATGAGCAGCCGGTTGGTCACGGCCGTGTCGTGGGGCGCGCGCAGCAGGCGGAGGCCGAAGAGGAGCAGGACGAGCGGCAGCGCATACCCGACCCGGCCGAGGGTGCCCGCCACGACGGCGTGGATGACGTTTCCGGGCACCCCCGGCACGCCCCACCACTCGCGGGCGGCGACGACGACGGCCAGGCCGATGAGGAAGAAGCCCACTCCGTCACGACGGTGCTCCGGGTCGAGGTCGCGGGCCGTGCTGCCGATGCGGCGGACGGCCCCACCCGCCAGGTGCGAGACGCCCATCCACGTGCCGCGCACCGCCCGCAGCGGCAACGGCAGCCCCCCGGAACGGGCCGAACCCTTGCGGGGCGCGGGCTTTCGCGGCGCCGGACGACCACCTCGGCCGGCCGCCTGACGCGACGACGGCACCCGCCCGGTGGCCGGGCGCGACGAGGTGGACGCGGGACGGGACGGCATGGGGCGAACGCTACGCGAAAGTCACCCCAGACTCACGCGTCACACGCGTCCCAGAGGCGCCCAGGACCCGCGCACCGATCGGCGAGGTGCGCACCGATCTGCAGCGAGGCGATGGATCACCGCGCGCGATCCGCCGATCGGTTGGCGGTGCGCAGATGTCTGCGTGGCCCGCCCCACACCCTCAGCCGCACGCGTCTCAGTCCGCGAGAGGCCCGTCCCGCCGGTGGACATCGTCGGCGCGGTCCCCCTACCGTTGGCGCAGGTCATGAGTGCCAGCGCACAGCCCCGGCTTGCTGGCCAGCAACCCTCCTTCCGCGGTGGGGTGCTCCGGGTGACGACCTGGCCCACGTCCAGCTCGGCGTCGGGCAAGCGCGGACCTCGCCCCCGGCAGGTCCCTCCAGACCTACGGAGCACGCCATGTCGACCGCTCGCAGCGAGTACACCTACCGCAGCGCCCTGACCGCACCGGTCAACCCCGCCGTCGCCAGCCGGCTCCACGTCGTGCGCGACGACGACCCGCAGGAGGCGCCGGCTGCTCACCCGATCGGGTTGCCCACCGTCGTCGGCACCGGCCTGCGCGTCCCGACCTTGACCGGCGAGGTCGACTACGCCAACCTCGACCACGCCGCGTCCACTCCCGCCCTCACCGCCGTCAAGGCGGCCGTCGACACCGCCCTGCTGACCTACTCCTCCGTGCACCGGGGCAACGGGCATGCCAGCCGGATCACCAGCGCGCGGTACGAGCAGGCCCGCGAGGAGGTCGCCCGCTTCGTCGGCGCCCGGACGGGCGACCATGTCGTGTTCACCCGCAACACGACCGACGGCACCAACCTGCTGGCCCGCTGCCTCCCCCGTGGCACCGAGGCCTTCGTCTTCGAGACGGAGCACCACTCGACGCTGCTGCCCTGGCACGGGGTCGATGGCGTGGTTGTCACCACGCTCCCGGTGCCCTCGAGCGTTGACCACGCCCTGGAGGAGCTGGAGACCGCCTTGGCCGCGTCGGGTGCCCGCCACCGGCTCGTCGTCGTCGCCGGTGCCTCCAACGTGACCGGCGAGATCTGGCCGGTCGCCGACGTCGTCGCCCTCGCCCGCCGCTACCGCGCCCGGGTGGCGCTCGACGCCGCGCAGCTGGCCTCGCACCGGGCCATCGACCTCGAGGCCTCCGGCGTCGACTACGTCGTCTTCTCGGGCCACAAGCTCTACGCCCCCTTCGGTGCCGGCGTGCTTGCGGGCCGGGCAGACTGGCTCGACCAGGGCCGGCCCTACCTGCGCGGTGGTGGCGCCACCGAGCGGGTCACGACCTCAGGCACGACCTGGGCCACCGGCCCGGCCCGTCACGAGGGTGGCAGCCCCAACGTCATCGGCGCCATCGCCGTCGCTGCCGCGTGCGCAACCATCTCCAAGCAGCGCGAAGCCATCGAGGCGCACGAGGCGGCCCTGCTGGCCCGCCTCCGCGGCGGGCTCGACGCCATCCCCGGCGTCGACACGTGGTCGATCTTCGGTGACGACCATGACCGGGTCGCCGTCCTGCCCTTCACCATCGAGCGTCTCGACTCCTCGCTCGTGTCGGCGATCCTGTCGGCGGAGCACGGTATCGGTGTGCGCGACGGCAAGTCCTGCGCCCACATCCTCGTCGACGAGCTCCTCGAGGATCCGTGGGGCGACATCCCCGCCACGGCCGTGCGGGTGAGCCTCGGTCTGGCCAACACACCAGAGCACATCGACCGGCTCGTCGAGGCGGTGGCGCAGCTGGCGGCCCACGGCCCGTCCCGCCGCTACACGCGTACGGCCGAGGGCTGGGTCGCCGAGGACGACGACCGCGACCTCACCCTCTCCCGGCCCTGGTGACCTCGGGCGATCTACCGCCTCTGACGGGGTACCGCGCAAACCTTGACCGTGGCCTGACGTCACTCGAACACAGCGCCGTCATGGTGGTGGTGGCCGGTCGCTGACCGACCGGTCACCATCAGCCCCAAGGAAGCAAGGAGCAGGACCCATGTGGAAGAAGGCCACCATCGGCGGTCTGGCCGCCGTCGCCGTTCTCGCCGGAGGTGCTGGGATGGCCATCGCCCACGCCGAGGGCGTCAGCAGCCCGGCCGCCGCGACCGCGACCCCGACCGGCACCGCGACGACCGCCGCACCCGGCACCACCGCCACCAAGACCAAGGGAACGGGCAAGGCCAAGACCGGTGACGGCACCGCCGCCAAGGCGGTCCTCGGCAAGCTCAAGAACCTGCAGCACGGGGAGTGGGTGACCAAGAGCGGCACCAACGCCGCCGTGACCCACGAGGCGATCCTGGGGTCGGTCAAGGCTGTCTCGGCCTCGTCGATCACCGTCGCCTCGGCCGACGGCACGTCGATGACCTTTGCCGTCACCGACCAGACGGCCGTGCGTCAGCACCAGAAGAAGGGCGCGACCGCGAGCGCCAACAAGCCGACGATCGCCGACGTCAAGACCGGCCAGACCGTGCTCGTCGAGGGCACCAAGGCGGCGGACGTCACGGCCCAGCACGTCCTGGTCCGCGCCGGCTGAGCCGGCTTCCACCTGCGCAGCGGCTGGGGGGCCGACTGTCGCGGGGGGGACGACGGGCGTGGCCGCCTCGGAGGGTGCCACGCCCGTCCGTCGTCAGGCCTTGGCCCGCACCCGGTTGGCCTGCTGTCGTGGGCTTGCTCGGCCTACCCGAGCTCCTGAGGCCCGGGCCGCGCCTGGTTGACGGATGCTCAGGGCAGCGCGAGCCGAGCCCAGACCGCGGCGTGGTCGGTGCCGGCCACTCCCACGACCCCGGCGTCAAGGGCCTCGAACCCCCGCTCGAGCACGTGGTCGAGCTGCACGAGGGGCGGCACCCGACGTCCCTGCGGCCAGGTCCGCACCCAGCCCTGGCCGGTCGCCCGGTGCGCGTCGACCAGACCGTCAGCCATGAGCCGGTATGCCGGGTGGGCTATCGAGGCGTTGAAGTCGCCCGCGAGGACGAGGGGCTCGCTCGTGGGCTGCGCTCGCTGCCAGTCGCCGATGACCCGCAGGTCCTGCTGCCAGCCGCTCGGCGAGGCGATCGGCTGCCGGGTGTGGACCGCCTTGACCCGGAACACGCCGGCCGGGCTCTGGACGCTGGCGTAGGGCTCCCAGAACAGCGAGCCGCCGGTGCCCCGGCCCTCGTCGAAGAGGGTCAGCGGCCACCGGCTGCGGATCATCGCTCCGGTGGAGCCCACCTCGGCCCGTCCCACGGCGTAGGGCAGCTCGGTATCGAGGCCGGCCGCCTCCAGCCGCGACACCGCAGCGGGCGTCAGCTCGACCATCACCGCGACGTCAGCGTGCTGGGAGCGGACCGCGGCGACCAGCTGCCCGGCGTCCGCCCCGCCGAACTCCAGGTTCGACGAGAGCACCGTCACCGGTAGCGCCCCCGGTGTGGCCGGCACCGAGGCCGGGAGCAGCGCCGCCACCGCGAGCGCGGCGACCGCCACGCTGACGAGCGCCCCGGCGAGCAGGAGGCGCCAGAACCGGCATACGAGGGCCACGATCGTCACCGCGACGATGCCGGCGCCCGACAGGGGCAAAACCGCCTGGAGCGCCGCGACTTCCCGGGTGGCGACGTCGACCCAGCGCAGCGCGAAGGCGAAGGTGAGGACAGCGAGCATCAGGGCGAGCACCACGCAGAGGCCGGTCGTCGCCAGCCGGCGGAGAGCCGCCATGGTCAGACGGCCGTCAGGCCTCGATGACCACTGGAATGATCATCGGGCGGCGCTTGATCTTGCCACCGACCCAGCCGCCGATGGTGCGCCGGATGATCTGCTGCAGCTGGTACTCGTCGCGCACGCCGTTGCCGGTGGCCTCAGCGAGGGCCTGCTCAACCCGCGGGATGACCTCGTCGAAGACCGCCTGGTCCTCCATGAACCCGCGCGCCGTGATCTCGGGACCCGCCGCGATCTTGCCGGTGGCGGCGTCGATGACAACGATGCACGTGATGAAGCCCTCGTCGCGCAGGATGCGGCGGTCCTTCAGCAGAGTCTCGGTCGTCTCACCGACCGACGAGCCGTCGACGTAGATGAAGCCGCACGGGACCGCGCCGACGAGCCGGGCGACGCCCTTGACCAGGTCGATGACCCCACCGTCGGGGGTGACGAGCACCCGGTCGCGAGGGACGCCGGTGGCGATGGCCAGCTCGGCGTTGGCGACCAGGTGGCGCCACTCGCCGTGCACCGGCATGACGTTGCGCGGCTTGACGATGTTGTAGCAGTAGAGCAGCTCACCCGCACTGGCGTGGCCGGAGACGTGCACCTTGGCGTTGCCCCGGTGGACGACGTCGGCGCCGAGCATCATCAGGCCGTTGATCACGCGGTAGACGGCGTTCTCGTTGCCGGGGATGAGCGAGCTGGCGAGCAGCACCGTGTCGCCGACGCCGACCTCGATCCGGTGGTCCTTGTTGGCCATCCGCGACAGGGCGGCCATCGGCTCGCCCTGCGAGCCGGTGCAGACCAGAACGACCTTCTGGTCGGGCAGGTCGTCGAGCTTCTTGACGTCGACGAGCACCCCGTCGGGCACCTTGAGGTAGCCGAGCTCGGCGGCGATGCCCATGTTGCGCACCATCGACCGGCCGACCATCGCCACCTTGCGGCCGGCCTTGTCGGCCGCGTCGAGCACCTGCTGCACGCGGTGTACGTGCGAGCTGAAGCAGGCCACGATGATCCGCCGCTGTGCGTGCCGGAAGACCTTGTCGATGGCCGGTGCGATCTCCCGCTCGGGTGTCGTGAAGCCGGGCACCTCGGCGTTGGTCGAGTCGGTGAGGAACAGGTCGACGCCCTCCTCCCCCAGCCGGGCGAAGGCGCGCAGGTCGGTGAGTCGGCCGTCGAGCGGCAGCTGGTCCATCTTGAAGTCGCCGGTGTGCAGAATCGTGCCGGCCTGGGTGCGGACGAAGACGGCGAGGGCGTCGGGAATCGAGTGGTTGACCGCGACGAACTCAAGGTCGAAGGCACCGAGCCGCTCGCGCTGCCCCTCCTTGACCGTCAGCGTGTAGGGCTTGATCCGGTGCTCCTTGAGCTTGGCCTCGATGAGCGCGAGGGTCAGCTGGGAGCCGATGAGCGGGATGTCGGGCTTGCGGCGCAACAGGAACGGCACCGCACCGATGTGGTCCTCGTGCCCGTGCGTGAGCACGATGGCCTCGACCTGGTCGAGCCGGCCGTCGAGGTACTCGAAGTCGGGGAGGATCAGGTCGATCCCGGGGTGGTGGTCCTCTGGGAAGAGGACCCCGCAGTCGATGATGAGCAGGCGGCCCTGCGTCTCGAGCACGGTCATGTTGCGGCCGACCTCACCGAGGCCTCCGAGCGCGACAACGCGCAGTGCGTCAGCGGGGATCGGAGGGGGTTCGGCGAGGTCCGGAAGAGCGATAGTCAACGGACTTCAGAATCCTTAGGGAGTTAGGTGGAGGCGGGCACGCCGACGGTGGCGAATGCCGCACGGAGCTTCTCGAGGTGCTCGGGCGGCGACTCGACGAGCGGCAGCCGGACGGCCGCCGAGTCGATGACGCCGAGCTCCTTGAGCGCGGCCTTGGCCATGATCGCCCCCTGCGACGTGGTCATCACCGCGTCGACGAGGGGGATGAGCCGCCGGTGGACGGCGATGGCGGACTCGAGGTCGCCGGCGTCGACGGCATCGACCATCGACGCATACTCGGCACCGGCGACGTGGGTCGTGACGCCGATGTAACCGGTGGCCCCCTGCGTGAGGTGGGCCAGGTGGGCGACGTCGTCACCCGAGAACCAGAGCAGATCGGTCTGGCTGAGCACCCGGGTCGCCGCCCAGAGGTCGCCCTTGGCGTCCTTGACCGCCTGGATGCGGGGGTGCTCCGCCAGGCGGATGAGGGTGTCGCTCTCGATCGGGACGCCGGCCCGGTGCGGGATGTCGTAGAGGATGACCGGCAGGTCGGTCGCGTCGGCGACCGCCGTGAAGTGAGCGACCAGACCGGGCTGGGTGGGCTTGTTGTAGTAGGGAGTGACGACGAGCAGACCATGCGCGCCCGAGGCCGCGGCCTGCCGCGCGACCCGCACGGTATGCGCGGTGTCGTTGGTGCCGACCCCGGCCACCACCCGCCCACGGTCGCCCACGGCCTCGAGGGCGGCACGCAGGATCTGGTCCTTCTCCTCGTCGCTCGTCGTGGGCGACTCACCGGTGGTCCCGTTGACGACGACACCGTCGTGACCGGTGTCGAGCAGGTGCGCCACGACCTTCTGCAGCCCGTCGAGGTCGAGGGTCCCGTCGTCGCGCATGGGGGTGACCACCGCGGTGAGCTTCCGCCCGAACGGCGAGTCCCGGCGCGAGGTCGACGAGGTCATGGCCCTCAACCTATCGCTCGTGGCCGACGCCCTCGGCCGTGGCGCTGCGGCCGAGGTGATCCGGGCGCGGCCCGCGGCGTGGGCCGGGCGCGTCCGGCACCGGCCAGTCTGGTGGAGCGGCCTTGAGACAGATATGTCGCGGCGCTACCCGCTCGGGGGTCCGGGTAGCGCCGCGACACCTCCTACATCGCCCGGGAGTGGGAAGCGTTACACCGATCCTCGACGACGGCGTGTGACGTGGGTCACAGGCAGCTGACCGGTGCTACTTTTCCGAGGTGCGCCAGTACCTCGACCTGCTCGACCGGGTGCTCACGACGGGGGTCGAGAAGAGCGACCGCACCGGCACCGGCACGCTGAGCGTGTTCGGCCATCAGATGCGCTTCGACCTGGCCGACGGCTTCCCGGCGCTCACGACCAAGAAGCTGCACCTGCGCTCCATCATCGGCGAGCTGCTGTGGTTCCTCCGCGGCGACACCAACGTCCGGTGGCTGCAGGAGCGCGGCATCTCGATCTGGGACGAGTGGGCCGACGCCGACGGCAACCTCGGGCCGGTCTACGGCTACCAGTGGCGGTCCTGGCCGACCCCCGACGGCGAGCACATCGACCAGATCACCCGCGTCGTGGAGTCGATCCGCACCGACCCCGACTCGCGGCGCCACATCGTCTCGGCCTGGAACGTCGCCGACGTCGACTCGATGGCCCTGCCGCCGTGCCACACGATGTTCCAGTTCTATGTCGCGCCGGCGAAGCGGTCCGGTGACCCGGGGCACCTGTCCTGCCAGCTCTACCAGCGCTCCGCCGACGTCTTCCTGGGCGTGCCGTTCAACATCGCGTCCTACGCGCTGCTCACGATGATGGTCGCCCAGGTGTGCGACCTCGAGCCCGGCGAGCTCATCCACACCCTCGGCGACGCGCACCTGTATCTCAACCATGTCGAGCAGGCCCGGCTCCAGCTGACCCGCGATCCTCGGCCGCTCCCCCGGATGCGCATCGCTCCCGGCAAGGCCCTGGACGAGTTCGACCTCGGTGACTTCGAGCTCGTCGACTACGACGCCCACCCGTCCATCAAGGCGCCGATCGCGGTCTGAGACTGCTGATGCCCCGCCGATGACCCGTCGATGACCGAGCTGACGCTCATCGCAGCCGTGGCCCGCAACGGGGTCATCGGCCACGGCCCGGACATCCCGTGGCGCATCCCGGAGGACTTCGCGTACTTCAAGCGCACGACGATGGGCCACGTCATGGTCATGGGGCGGCTGACGTTCGAGTCGATCGGCCGGGTCCTGCCGGGTCGGCGCACGATCGTCGTGACCCGCGACCCCTCCTGGCGGCGCGCTGGCGTCGAGGTCGCCCACTCGTTCGAGGAGGCGCTGTCCCTGGCCGGTCCGGCCGACGAGGTCTTCGTCTGCGGCGGCGGCCAGATCTACGCTCAGGCCATGCCGTGGGCGCACCGGCTGCTCATCACCGAGGTCGACCGGTCCCCGGAGGGCGACGTGCACTTCCCGCCGGTCGACGACGCGGTATGGGCGGAGTCGGCCCGCGAGACGCGGGACGGGTTCGCGTGGGTCACCTACGACCGGCGGGCCGCCTCGTAGAGTCGGCCCGGTGACCACCGACGACGAACGCTTCATCGTCGTCGACGGGCGGCGGTGGCGCGCCACCGACCCGGGCATCCCGGAGCGGCTGAGGGCCGAGCTGGTGAAGGAGCTGATGGCGGCGCGGCGCGCGGTGCGCGACGCCAAGAAGGCCTCTGCGACCGGGCCCTCGTCCGAGGCCGCGACCCCGCACGAGGACGAGGACCCGGACGAAGACAAGGACAAGGACGAGCCGATGGCCGCGGCGCGGACCCGGGTGCAGGACGCGAAGGTCGCCCTCGGCGAACGGGGCGACCCGTGGTGGGACGCGCTGACCCCCGAGGGGCTCGACCAGCGCCTCGCGGCCACGGTGCGCGCCCTCCTGCGGCACCGCGAGCCGACCTCGACCATCTGCCCCAGCGACGCCGCGCGGGTGGTCGCCGGTGACCGCTTCCGCACCGTGATGGACGACGCGCGCCGGGTCGCGGCGGGGTTACGTGACGCGGGAGTAGTCGTCACCACGCAGAAGGGCGACGCCGTCGACCCCCTGACCGCTTCCGGCCCGATCCGCATCGGCCGCGGCCCCCACTGGTCCGGCTAGGGCCCACCCGCGGCGTGCGGGCCACGAGGTGACCCGTTCCATGGGTTGGGTCCATCACGCGATGGGCCGGTTCGGCCGGTGCCTTTGCACAGGTGGGACACAGCAGACGCCGGGCTGGCGCGGATTCCGTTCCCGAAAGGTGGCCGACGGGGAGACCAGAGGCGAGCGATGCCGGACCAGGACGGGCAGTGCCTTGCCGCCCTGGTGACCGCCCAGGCGGCCGACGCACCTGAGGTGCCGTGGCTGGAAGGGGCGCGGACCGACCGCGTCGTCACCCGGGCCGAGCTCGCGGCGGTGGTCGAGCAGTGGCGTACCCAAGGCCTTGCCGGCCACCGCGTGGCCCTCCTCGCCGCGGACCCGGTGGCGTTCGGCGTCCTGTTTGTCGCCCTGATCTCCGGTGGCTCGACGGTTGTGCCGCTCGATGCCGCCGCGCCACCGGAGGCACTGCGACAGCTTGTGGATGCGAGCGCGACGACCACCGTGGTCGTGGTCGGCGACCAGCGTCCCCCTCAGGGGGTGACGCGCGTGCTTCATGCCTCAGGGACCACGATGTGGCTGCGGGCGCCCCGCGAGACGGGCTCCCCACAGTCCGCCCAGCCGCCTGAGGTCGCCGATGGAGCATCTTTGCTGTTCAGCTCCGGCTCCACGGGGCCACACAAGGCGGTCCGCCTGCCCGAGGCGCAGCTGCTCCACGTCGCCCGCTCAGTGGCTCAGGCGCACGGGCTCGAACCACTGGACCGTGGCTCCAACTCCCTCTCGCTCCATCACGTCAACGGCGAGGTGGTCGGGCTGCTCGCGCCGCTGGTCTCCGGCGGCACGGTGGTCCTGGACGGCCGCTTCCACCGCACCGGGTTCTGGGACCTGGTCGGCCGTCGGGCCACGACCTGGGTCAACGCCGTCCCCTCGATCATCGCCATCCTGGCCAATGAGCCGCCCGGGCCGGTCGCCCCGTCGTCGCTGCGTTTCGTCCGGTCGGCCTCGGCCCCCCTGTCCCCCGCGGTCATGGCCCGGTTCGAGGAGCGCTACGGCGTGCCCGTCATCGAGTCCTACGGGATGACCGAGGCCGCCAGCCAGATCACCGCGAACCCGCTCCACGACCGGCGGCCGGGCACGGTCGGGAAGCCGGTCGGCGTTGAGCTGCGGGTCCTGGATGAGCAGGGCGCCGACGCCGCACCCGGCAGGGTCGGGCGGGTGGTCCTCAGAGGTCCGGGAGTCATCCCTTGCTACGCATCCGACGTGGGCGCCGACCGGTTCGACGCCGAAGGCTGGTTGGACACCGGAGACCTCGGCTCGTACGACCTCGACGGCTACCTGACGCTGACCGGCCGTGAGGGCGACGTCATCAACCGCGGTGGCGAGAAGGTGTTCCCTCGGGAGGTCGAGGACGTGCTGAGAGGCCACCCCGCCGTCGCCGAGGCCGTCGTCATCGGGCGCGCCGACCCCGTGCTCGGTGAGGTGGCGGTGGCCTACGTCGTTCCCACGCAGGACGCGCCGCCCGATCTCGCGGAGCAGCTCACCGCCCGGGGCGCGACCGCGCTCCCCCGGGAACGCCGGCCGGTCGAGATCAGGCTCGTGGCCGAGGTGCCGCACGGGCCGACGGGAAAGCCGGTCCGGCGACTGGTGGCCGCGCAGGACCGGGAGTCGCTCGCCGCCGTGGGCGTGAACCCGTGAGCCCGGGAGGTGCCCCCCGCCCGCCTGCCCCGGCACCGACGGCCCTGGATTCCCCCGCATCCGCCGACCGACGGCCGGGGAGGCGTCACCTCTATGAGGTGGACGTCGTCCGGCTGCTGACGTTCGTCTGCGTCGTCGGCGTGCACTCCGTCACCTCCACGATGAGCCCCGACAGCATCCCCACCGGAGCCTTCGCCTCCCTCCTGCACTTCACCCGGGGGACGTTCTTCATCCTCAGCGCCTTCGTGCTCTGCTACGCCCAGGGGTCCACCCCGGTGCGGCTCCGTCGTTTCTGGCCGCGCCGCTTCCTCTACGTCGGGCTGCCCTATGTCGCGTGGACGGTCATCTACTGGTGGATCGCTCTCGGCGCCACGCCTCGGGTGGGTGACCTCCCTCAGCTCGGCCACGAGCTGCTGACGGGAACAGGCAACTACCACCTCTACTTCCTGCTCGTCTCCCTCCAGCTCTACCTGCTGTTCCCAGCGCTGCTCTGGCTGGTCCGCCGCACGGCCGGCCACCACCTGGCGCTGTTCTTCGTCAGCGGTGCGCTGGAGCTCGCCACCCTGGCGATGACCCATTACACGTCGTGGACCGGGGGGTGGGCCACGGTGCGGGCCTACGACCTGGTTCTCTCACCGACCTACCAGTTCTACTTCGTCACCGGCGCGCTCGCGGCGGTCCACCACGAGCGGTTGCACCGGTGGGTCGTCGAACACCCCCGGGCCGTGGTGGCCGCCCTGCTGGCCACGGCCGCTGTGCACGTCGGCGTCTACCTCCATCAGGTGCCCAGCAGCGGATCGGTGTTCCAGGCCTATGACCCGCTCCAGCCATCGGTCGTGCCGTGGACGGTGGCGGTGACGCTCGGCCTGTACGCGGCCGGTGGGGTGTATGCCGCGCGGTGCCGGCCGGGGAGCCGGCTCGCCGCGTTCGTCGACCAGGCGTCGATCGTCTCGTTCGGCGTCTTCCTCGTGCATCCCCTGTTCCTCAACACCGTGCTCGGACCCCTCCTCGCCTGGGGCTACTCGTCGCTCGACCCGACGCTCTCCGGAGCGATCGCCTGGGGCGCAACCCTCGCGCTGTCGTACGCCTTCGCCGCCGTCGTCGTCCGCACCCCGCTCGCCCTGCCGCTGGCCGGTCGTCGCCGGCTCAGCACCCGCCCTCACCACGCAACAGGAGCGTGACCCATGCCCAGCGTCACAGACACCCAGACCTCCACGACCGCTCCGCGTTCTCGGCTGCGCCACCGGGTCCGCAGCAAGGTGATGGTCCTGCTGTGCATCTTCTACGCCCTGGCGTACATCGACCGCAGCAACATCTCGACCGCGGCCCCGTTCATCAAGAGCGACCTGCACCTCTCCGACGCCCAGCTGGGTCTGGTCTTCTCCGCCTTCGCCCTGTCCTACGCGTTCCTGCAGATGCCGGGCGGCTGGCTCGGAGACCGGTTCGGTGCGCGGCGGACGCTCGCGTGGCTGGGGGGCGCCTGGACGGTCGCCACGGTGGGCACCGGTGCCTCGTCCGGCCTCGGCACGCTCTTCGCCGCCCGCCTGGCCCTCGGAGCCAGTGAGAGCGCCGCGTTCCCGCCACGACGGCGATGTCGCAGTGGCTGCCGGCTCAGCTGCGGGGCACCGGCCAGGGTCTGGTGCACGCGGCCTCGCGCCTAGGCGCCGCGGCGGCTCCCCTGCTGGTGGGCGCGATCATCGCCGTGAGCTCGTGGCGGGTCAGCTTCTACGTCGTCGGCGGGCTCTCCCTGCTCTGGGCGGCCTGCTGGTTCGCCTACTTCCGCGACCGCCCTCGCGACCACGCCGCGGTCCGTTCGGTGGAGCTCGAGGAGCTGGCCCGCGGCGAGGCGGCCACGGACCGACGGGCCCCGACCCCCTGGCGTACCGTCGTCCCCGCCCTGCTGCCGGTCGCCATCGTCGACTTCTGCTATGGCTGGCTGCTCTGGGTCTACATCACCTGGCTGCCCACCGTCTTCCATAGCTCGTTCGGGCTCGACGTCGGCTCCTACGCCCTCTACACCAGCCTCGTCCTCGCCGCGGGCGCCCTGGGCGACCTGGTCGGCGGGTGGCTCGCCGACGCCCTGATGCGTCGGTGCCGCAGCCGGCGGACGGCTCGGCGGCTCCCGCTGGTCGTCGGCCTCGGCGGGTCCTTGGTGGCGCTCGTCAGCCCTGCTCGTCCAGCAGCTCCTCGTCGTCACCGTGAGCCTGGCGGCCGCATACTTCCTGCTCGAGCTGACCAACTCGACCCTGTGGGCGCTGCCGATGGACATGGTCCCCGAGCATGCAGGGGCGGCGAGCGGCTTCATGAACACCGGGTTCGGGCTGGCCGGCACCTTGAGCCCGTTGGTGTTCGGGCTGCTGCTCGGCGCCACGGACGGCAACTGGCGGGTGCCGCTCACGGTGTCGCTCGTGCTCCTCGTCGTCGGGGTCGCCGTCGCGTTCCGGATCCAGCCCCACCGGCGGGTCCCGGTGGATGCGGGTGGTGAAGCGGCCTCAGTGCCGTAAGAGCACGCCCTGGCTCATGGCCACGGCGTCGATGCGGGCGGCCGAGGTGCCCGTCGCGACCGGCATGGTCGACGCCGCATCGACGACCAGGGCCGTGGCGTCGACGACGTCCGACGCGGCGACCGGCCAGACGTGCCCCATGCCCGAGATCGTGTAGGCCGTCACCCGCGCACCGGACCGACCCGGCGACCAGGTGCTCACCTCCACCGGCCCTCGGCCGAGGCTTCCCGGCAGACGGTTCACGACGGCCGGGCCTCCTCCGGCGGCGTCGACCCAGGCGGAGACCGTCTCGGAGACGGGGATGTAGGCCGGCAGCATGCGGCCGCGGGCCGCCCGGCCGTTCCACGGCTGGACGCGGTCGGCCGTGCCGTGCACGAGGAACGCCCGCACCGGGCCCGCGGGCCGGGGTGACCCGGGAGCGCCCATCAGCGAGCCGTCGATCGAGACGAGGGGGCGATCGACTGCGGGTGCTTGGCGGCCATCGTCATGGCCATCCCCGCACCGTTGGAGAACCCCGTCACGACGATGCGGCGTGAGTCGGCGATGTGGGAGCGGACCAGCACGTCGATCAGCGCGATCGTGAACGCCTCGTCCTTCGGGCCGGCCGAACCGAACCGGCCGTCGTTGAACGCCGGGCCCTCGCTCTCCGGCAGCGCGAGGACCAGCCCCGCTTCGCGGGTGGCCTACACCAGGCCGGTCTGGGTGTCGAAGACGCCGGCGGTCTGGGACAACCCGTGGTAGGCCACCACCAGCGGGGCCGGATGGTCGGACGGCGGCACCGAGAGCAGATAGGAGCGCTCCTCCCCGCCGACGCGGAGGGTGCATCGGGCCGCCCCGGAAGCCTGCGGACCCGGCCGGCCGACGGCGCAGGCCGGGCTCGCCACCGCCCCGTGGGTCGGAAGCACGGCACCGGCGGCGACCAGCACAAGGGCCGATCCGAGAGTCCCGACCCGGCGCAGCCGGAACGGGGCGTCGCCACCGCATCCGCACCCTCCTCGGCCCGTTCATCGACCCCCAGTCTGCATGGCCTTGCTGGGAGGCGGGCATCGAACCCCGGATGCGGGTGACCCCGGCACGTTCGGGCTAGGCGTCGAACTCGATGGTCGCCGTAGGGCTGACCGGGTGGGCCTGGCAGGCCAGGATCATCCCGGCCGCCACCTCGTCCGGCTCCAGCGCGTAGTTGCGGTCCATCCGCACCTCACCCTCGACGAGGCGGGCACGGCACGTCCCGCATACCCCGTTGGTGCAGGAGAAGGGCGCGTCCGGTCGGAGCCGCAGGGTCGCGTCGAGGATGCTCTCGTCGAGCGACGGCATCGGCACGACCGTGGTCCGCCCGTCGAGCGTCACCGTCACGGTCGCTGCAGGAGGCACCGACGCGTCGACGCCCACCGGGGGCCTCGGCCGGCCGGTCGCTGGGTCGCCGTGCTCGACGACGTGGAAGATCTCGTGGTGGACGTGGTGCGGGTCCACACCGCGGTCCTGGAGCAGAGCCTGGGCACCGGTGACCATGCCGAACGGCCCGCAGAGGTACCACTCGTCAACACCCGCCACGGGCACGACCGCGTCGAGGATGCGGGCCAGCCGGTCGGGGTCGAGCCGTCCGGAGAACAGCTCGACGTCCTGGGGCTCACGCGACAGGACGTGGATGAGCTGGAACCGGTCGGGGTAGCGGTTCTTGAGGTCCTCGAGCTCCTCGAGGAACATCACCGTGCTCGTCCGCCGGTTGCCGAACAGCAGGGTGACCCGGCTCAGCGGCTCCTCCTCGAGCACCGTCGAGAGCAGCGACAGCACTGGGGTGATGCCCGAGCCGGCGGCGACGGCCACATGATGGCGCGCGAGCTCGGGCCGGGTGGGGCAGGTGAAGCTGCCCATCGGCGTCATGACCTCGATCTGGTCACCGGCGCGCACGGTCGTGTTGAGCCACGTCGACATCCGGCCCCCTTGGACCACCGCGGACGCCACCCGGAGCCGGCCGTCACCTCCGCGTCCGGAGCGCGACTGGCAGATCGAGTAGGACTGACGCACGTCCTCGCCCTCGATGGTCGCGCGGAGGGTGAGGTGCTGACCGGGCTCGAACCGGTAGTCCGGCCACAGCTCATTCGGCACCTCGAACGTCACGGCGACGGCGTCATCGGTGAGGCGTTCGACGTCGGTGACCGCCAGCGGGTGGAACCGGGCGCGTCGTCGGGCCGGCCTGGTGACGAGCGCCATGGTCAGATGGTCTTGAACTCGTCGAACGGCTCGCGGCACGCCTCGCAGCGCCGCAGCGACTTGCACGCCGTCGAGCCGAAACGGGCCAGCTCGGTCGTGTCGTCCGACCCGCAACGCGGGCACGCGACGACCCGACGGGCCAGAGCCACGACGACCGGTCCGGCCTGCATGGCCGGGTCGGCCGAGCCGGTATGCGCGTGCCCCCCGGGCGGGGCGATGCCGAACCGGCGCAGCTTCTCCCGACCCTCGGGGGACATCCAGTCGGTCGTCCACGCGGGACTGAGGCTGGTGGTGACGCGCGGCCGCCAGCCGGCCGTGCGGCATACGTGGGCGACATGGTCAGCGATCGCGGCCATGGCGGGGCAGCCGGAGTAGGTGGGGGTGATCGTCACGTCGACCGTGCCGGCCACGTCGTCGACGGTGACCTCACGCAGGATGCCGAGGTCGGCGATGGACAGCACCGGCACCTCAGGGTCGGGAACGGCGCCCAGGGCCTCGCAGAGAGCGGTGCTCGTCGAGCGCGTGATCACCACGTCGCCCCCGGATGCGACCGCGCGAGGTGCTGCAGCTCGGCCAGGAGTGAGCCCATCGGCCGCGAGTGCCGGCCCTGCCGGCCGCCTCGCGACCGCCACCGCGACCCGTCGGGCAGGCTGAGGGTTGCCTCGGCGACCACCTCGGCGACGGCCGCGTCCACCGCGGCGTGTAGCGACGACGGCCGGGCTCCGAGGCCCACCTCGGACGCGGCGAGGCTCACTGGGTCGTCGTCGAAGAGCTCGGCGACGTAGGGCAGGACGGCCTCGAGGGCCGCCTGCATCCGCTCGTGCGACTCCTCGGTGCCGTCTCCGAGGCGCACGACCCACTGGCGGGCGTGGTCCTGGTGGTAGCGGACCTCCTTCACGGCCTTCTCGGCCACGGCCCGCAGGGTCGGCTCCGTGGAGGCCAGGGCAGCGGCATACAGCTCGCGTTGGTAGCTCGAGAACCACAGCAACCGGGCCATCTCGAACGCGAAGTCGATGCGCGGCTGCTCGACGAGATGAACGTTGCTCCAGGCGCGCTCGTCGCGCAGCATCGCGTAGTCGTCCTCCGAGCGCCCGCTGCCGTCGAGCTCGCCGACGCGGGGGTAGAGGCCGCGGGCCTGACCAAGCAGGTCGAGGCTGATGTTGGCCAAGGCCATGTCCTCCTCGATCTGAGGCGCGTTGGTGAGCCACTCCCCCAGCCGTTGCGCGTAGACCATCGCGTCGTCGGCGAGCCCGACGAGGTAGGCCGCGACGAGCGCGTCGCCCTGCGGCACGGTCGCGTCGACCGCCCGACCGGGGGTCGGGACCGGGCCTGCTGCGCCGTCGCTCACGGTGCTGACGATACGGGCCGCCAGGTGCGCACCGATCTGCCGCCGGACGATGGTGATCCGCGCGCGATCGGCGAATCGGTCGTTCAGAGGTACTCGACGTCCTCGGGCACGTCGTAGAACGTCGGGTGCCGGTAGACCTTGTCGGCGGCCGGGTCGAAGAACGAGTCCTTCTCGTCCGGGCTGCTGGCCGTGATGGACGACGCCTCGACCACCCAGATCGACACGCCCTCCTGCCGGCGGGTATAGACGTCGCGGGCGTTGCGCAGCGCCATGGTCGCGTCGGGGGCGTGCAGAGATCCGACATGGGTATGCGAAAGCCCCCGCCGGGCGCGCACGAAGACCTCCCAGAGCGGCCAGCTGCGTTCCGGGGCAACGGGTTCGGGGGTCACGCGGCGGAGCCCTGCCGTTCGCGCACGGCCTGCTTGGCGGCGTACGCGTTGGCGGCCTCGCGTACCCAGGCGCCCTCGTCGTGGGCACGCCGGCGGTGGGAGATGCGTTCGGCGTTGCCCGGGCCGTCTCCCCGCAGGACGCGCCAGAACTCGTCCCAGTCGATGGGGCCGAAGTCCCAGTGGCCGCGCTCGTCGTTCCAGCGCAGGTCGGGGTCGGGCAGGGTGAGCCCGAGCCGGTCGGCCTGCAGCACCATCATGTCGACGAAGCGCTGACGCAGCTCGTCGTTGCTGAACCGCTTGATGCCCCAGGCCATCGACTGCTCTGTGTGGCCGCCCTTCGCGGCCGCATCACCGGTGTCGGGCGGGCCGAACATCATCAGCGCCGGCCACCACCAGCGGTCGGCGGCGTCCTGGGCCATGGCCTTCTGCTCACGCGTGCCACGGACGAGGTTCCAGAGGATCTCGAAGCCCTGCCGCTGATGGAACGACTCCTCCTTGCAGACGCGGATCATCGCGCGGGCGTAAGGCCCGTAGGAGCAGCGGCACAGGGGCACCTGGTTCATGATCGCGGCGCCGTCGACCAGCCAGCCGATCGCGCCGCAGTCAGCCCAGGTCAGGGTCGGGTAGTTGAAGATCGAGGAGTACTTCTGCTGGCCGCTGTGCAGCTTGTCGAGCAGCTCCGAGCGGTCGACGCCAAGAGTCTCGGCGGCGGAGTAGAGATAGAGCCCGTGGCCGGCCTCGTCCTGCACCTTGGCGATGAGGATCGCCTTGCGCCGCAACGAGGGGGCTCGGGTGATCCAGGCGCCCTCCGGCTGCATACCGATGATCTCGGAGTGGGCGTGCTGGGCGATCTGGCGGATCAGCGTCGAGCGGTAGGCGTCGGGCATCTCGTCGCGCGGCTCGACCCGCAGGTCGGCCTCGACGAGAGCGTCGAAGGACGAGGGGTGGAGCACGTCGTCCGCGGCCCGGGTGGCGGCGGCCGCGGCGTCGTAGTCCCCCGACTCGGACGCGTTGAGCGGCTCTGTGGGATCGAGGACATCGTTGCCGTACATGCCCTCAGTATCACCCACCGAGTCAGCCCTCGGCCTGCGCGAGGAGCCGACCTATGTCTTCGAGTCGATGTACCAGCGGCCGTCGATGCGCACCAGGTCGATGTCGTTCTGGTATCCGTCCGGCACGCCGACGATCTGCCCCTTGGCCACGGTGGCCGTGTTGCCGGTGATCGTGGCGCCGGTGACCGTGGCCGACTGGAGCTTGGCGATCTCGGCCGGGTCGTTGAGGGCGTCGAGCACCTTCTCGAGGCCCTCCTTGCACTGGTTCAGACCGGCGTCCTGTAGCCGCTGACCACCGGTCGACACCTGGGCACACGCCGCGTCCGAGCTCTTGTTGCCGAGCGCGTGCATGAACGCGACGACCGCCTCGCCGGGCGACGCGCTCCCGGAAGCGATGTCCGCCGTCGTTGAACATGCGCCCAGCGCCACTCCCCCTGTCAGCAGGACCGCGAGCAGCGATCCCGCGACGCGGACCGGGAGACGGGTGGTCATCACTCCATCCCACCACGCGTACCACTGTCGGGGGCGCGGACTACCCCGCAGACGTTACGTCACCAACGTGCCCATGGGCTGCCCGAGACCGCTCCGCCGGACCACCGGTGGCACCAGCTCAGGCTGCCCCGAAGATCGTTTCGAGGTGGCGTTCGAGCAGGCTCCGTTCCTTGGCACGCGTCGCGCCGGGGAGCACGGGTGGCGCGTTCGAGGCGTACCGGTGGCCGGTGGGAGTGGTGGTGACGATGGTGTGGCGCCGCCATCGGTGGGGTGGGGCGGTCTCGGGTCGGGCCCGCCAGCCGGGATGTTGCTGGGTGTAGTTGCAGCGGGCGCACAGCCCGCGGCCGTTGTGCGCGGTGGTGGGGCCGCCGTCGGCGTGTGGGACCACGTGGTCGAGGTGAGCAATCGGGGCGTCACACCATGGCGTGGTGCAGGTGCCGTCTCGTGCGATCAGCAACCGGCGCAGCCCGCCCGTGAACGTGCGCCGGGTAGACTCCATCGCCATCAGTGTCCCGTCGTCGGGGTGGGTGTAGAGCCGCCGCAACCACACCGTCGCCGCAGTGACATCGTCACGGCTGGGGACTCCGGGGTCGACGGGCCGGATGAGGTCGCGGGCGAAGGCGGCGGGGACGGTGCCATATCCGGGGATCTGCGCCGGCGCCTGGTCAATGGGGCCGGATCCGAGCGCTCCGGTGAACAGTGCCCGGTCCGTGATGACGACCTGCACCTCCACCGGCACCGCCTCAGCGGACGCCTGTCCGGTGACCCGTTCCACGAGCGTGTCGGCCATGACCTGACCCTTGCCCCGTTCGTCCCCGGCGGCCCGAGCGGTGGCGGCGGCGACCGTGAGGGCGGCGTGCACGGCGACGCCCTGGGCGACGGGCAGGTAGGCGGTCAGATAGCACATCGTGTCTGGCGCCGGCCGGATGGTGACCCGACGGTCCGCTTGAGCCCCCCGAGCCCGGTCGACGACCGACTGCGCGTCGATGCGGTAGGCGATCGCCCGCACCCGGCGGGCCAGCTCCCGGTCCCCCAACATCCCGATCCCGTCGGCGCCCAGCTGGTCGGGTCCGTCGAACAGCTCGCTGTCGACGGCGGTCTGCTGCTCGGGGGTCAGGATGCTGGTTTCCCGGACGATGATCTCCGCCCGCCACTCACTGACCGCCCCCACCTTTAACGCGGCGAGAGTGTGGGGCAGATTCCGGACCAGCGCCACCGCCAACGCCAGGTGCCGCGACCCCCGCGTCGGGGACTCCCGCCGCGCCAACGCCACCTGACCCGCCACCCCGAACTCCGCCCCCGGTCGCCGCGAAGATCGCGAGGACCGTGCGGACCCGGAGCGGCTGTTGGCACCGGACGGCAGGCCGGCCTCTAGGACCTGGACGGTGGCGCGGCGAGCCGCCTCCCGCGCGGCGACCCACCCGTCGAAGTCGCTGCCGTCGGCGCACTCCCTGGCCCGCGCCCGCCACGCCACCGCCGCCTGCTCCTGTGACTCCGCGAAGTCCACCGTGATCCGCGCCTGTAACGCCGCACATGCCGCCTTCACCCGCTCCAATGCCGACAGTTGATCCACCCGAACCGCGTCAGAGAGAGCAGCCCCGGCGGACCTGGCGGACGCGCCGGACCCGTCCGACCACGCGGACCCGTTGGCGACGTCGTCGTCCAACCGCGACACCATCTCCACCAGGATCTCGAACATGTGTCCTGCATATCTGCTTGAGTGCAGTGGTTGCTTAGCCGCCGCCGATGAGGTCTCTGAGGGGGTGGGGGTCGGTGTCGACGGCTTGTTGGAGCAGCCGGTAGAAAAGCATGCCCCTGGCTTTGGAGG